>Ga0172382_10002223_pt1 | contig 33009 bp, 21 predicted proteins | sample Leawel138RmetaG_FD_122245 | JGI IMG/M metagenome (GOLD analysis project Ga0172382, IMG submission 122245) | Leachate microbial communities from a municipal landfill in Southern Ontario, Canada - Leachate well 138R metaG | ecosystem: Engineered > Solid waste > Landfill > Unclassified | place...
ACCTCGACCGGTACCGTCGTCGGGCTGAAGCCCGATCTACAAAATCCCGCGCCGTCCCGTAGGTCGGACTTCAGTCCGACATGCCGCAACCTCGACCGGTACCGTCGTCGGGCTGAAGCCCGACCTACAATATTCTCGCCGTCCCGTAGGTCGGACTTCAGTCCGACACGGCGCAGCCTCGACCGGTACCGTCGTCGGGCTGAAGCCCGACCTACAATGCGCCAGCCTTCGCTCTAATTCTTACTCTGCCTGTGCTCACCGCGAATTGCGGAACTCATCCAGCAATCCCGCCAGATCATGGGGCAAATCCCGTTGCGCTGCCCCGAACTCCGTACGCACCCTTGCCGTCTCTATGGCTGGAAACGTCCACACCGGAGCATCGGACGCGAACTCCACCTGCACGCCGACCTGCTCCAGCGCAACGGCAATCTCCTGGTTGCTCACATTGCGGCCCCTCGCCAGGTTATAGATACGCTCCCGTCCCCTTGTCGCAATCTCCGGCAGCCAACGCACCACATCGTCCAGCGCCACATAGTCCTTGGACGAGGCTGCGGCCGTCTGGAACAGTATGCGACCGGTGGCGGCCGCCTCGCGCAGCACGGCCGACAGAAAATTGCCAGAACCGAAATCGGGGCCGTAGACGTTGCTGAGCCGCACCACACGCGTGTTACGACCGCTGTGCAGACACAGGCTCTCACCCATCAATTTGCTGAGATTGTAGAGGTGATCCGCATTGCCCGGCTGTGCCAGCAATATCTCGTCCTCACGGGTAGAAGCGGCACCAAGATAGACGCGGGTACTGGAGAGGTAGGTAAGCGAATCAAAGCGGCCATGCTGCAACAGGCGGCGCAGCAGACAGACATGGGTTTCCACGGTATCGAACGGACGCTGGCGGAAATCTGCCGTGAGACCGATGCAGTAGAACACATGGCCCAGCGCATGCCCGAGCACGGCGTCGAGATCATCCCCGCTCTCCTGGCGTGGCGGCGCGTACACCGGCGCACCACCCTCCCGCAGATGCTGCACCAGGTGACGACCGATGAAACCACTGGCGCCAAGGACGGTAAAGTTCATTCGCGCCACCCAATCACCTGCAAGGGTGAACCTGCATTGATGGAATAGGCAGCCACCTCGCCGCGCACCACCGAACCGGCACCGATAACGCATCCTCGGCGCAGGATGGCGCCATCAAGCAACACACAATTGGCACCGATCCAGACGTCATCCTCCACCACGATGCCGCCTTTACCAGGACAAAAGCCCTGTTCACGAATCAACTGATCACGGCGGCGGAACTCATGGTTGACCGGGGCAAAGGTGCAATTGGCGGCAATGGCCACATAGTTGCCGATATGAATACCGTTGCCGGTGTAAAACACGCAGCCGGAGTTGATCACCACCTGCTCACCGATGATGAGATCACCACTGCCACCTGCCGGCTTGACCTTGACGAAGCTGTCGATCACCGAATGCGCGCCAACCACGATGCGGCTGCCGCGCACCGAATCCTCGATGTCGGCCAGTGGCGAGACGCGGGCAGTGTCGGCAAGCTCGATCATGACGATGGATACTCCTGTAATGCCGGCACCGCCGTAACAAAGCGCCCGTCCCAAGCACCGATGTACGCCAGCTGACTCATCACTTCCTGGCGCAGGTTCCATGGCAGGATCAGAACCCGATCCGGGCGTTCGGCTTGCAGGTGGTCTTCAGCAACGATGGGGATGCGGCTACCCGGCATGAATTTTCCCTGTTTGGCGGGATTGCGGTCCACCACATAGGGCAGCAGATCAGGCCGCACACCGGCAAAATTTAGCAAGGTGTTCCCCTTGGCCGCCGCACCATAGGCCGCCACCTTCAATCCCTGGCGCTTGGCGTCTATCAGCCAGAGCAGGAGTTCATCTTTCACCCGCTCGGTACGCCCCTGGAAACCGGCGTAGTAGTCGGAAGACAACATGCCGGCCGCGGTTTCCTGCGCCAGCACGTCATCCACCCGCGCAGTGCAGCTGTGTCGTCCGGTGTCCGCACGCTGGGCATAGACCCGCAGGCTGCCACCATGGGTGGGCAGCTCCTCCACGTCGAACACCGCCAGACCGTTGCTGGCAAAGATGCCCGCCACGGCAGTGAGCGACAGGTAGGAGTAATGTTCGTGATAGATGGTATCGAACTGGACATCGGCCACCAGGCGCAACAGATGGGGGAATTCAAAACTTGCCACACCATCGGGCTTGAGCAACTGCGTAAAGCCACCAACAAAGTCATTGATGTCCGGCACATGGGCCAGCACATTGTTGGCCACCATCAGGTCGGCCTGGCGTCCGTCCTCCGCCAACTGCATCGCCAGGGCACGGCCAAAAAACGCCTCCACGATCTCGATTCCCTTCGCACGTGCCGCAGCCGCCGTGCCGGCCGTGGGCTCGATGCCATAACAGGGAATGCCGCGCCGCTGCACATGTTGCAGCAGATAACCGTCATTGGCGGCGATCTCCACCACGGTGGACGCCGCCCCCAATGTCAGCCGGTCGATCACGTCAGCCACATAACGCTCGGCATGCGCCACCCAAGAGCTGGCGTAGGAACTGAAATAGGCGTAATCGGCATCGAACAGCTCGGCGGCATGGGCGAAATCTTCCGTCTGCACCAGCCAGCAGTTCTCGCACACCAGCACACGCAGCGGAAACCATTTCTCCGGTGCCTTGAGTGCAGTAGCGGTGAGATAGGCATTGGACGGCGGTGCGCTGCCCAAGTCAACAAACGGCAGGTTAAGCGCTGCACCACAATGGCGGCATGTTGTCATCGTGAATCCACATCCTCGGAAAGAAACCAACCAATCAGTGCACAGGCCTGTGTGCTCAAGTCGAGGCAATTCTTGCAGTCCGACAATGCGCGGCTTCGGCTAGCACCGCTGTCGGGTTGAAACCCGACCTACAGTCCAGATATTCCCTGTAGGTCGGACTTCAGTCCGACATTGCGCGGCCTCGGCCAGCGCCGCTGTCGGGTTGAAACCCGACCTACAGTCCAGATATTCCCTGTAGGTCGGACTTCAGTCCGACATTGCGCGGCCTCGGCCAGCGCCGCTGTCGGGTTGAAACCCGACCTACAGTCCTGACATTCCCTGTAGGTCGGACTTCAGTCCGACACTGCACGGCCTCGGCCGGTGCCCCATCAGGTTGAAACCCGACCTGCATTCGGTGTCCGATCTGAAATCATTGTTCGCGCAACAGCTCCAACAAGGCCTGCTCCAGCGCACGCACCGGTGCGGCATCATCAAACAATTGCCCCAACCCACCGCGTATACGCGCACGCAACTCGCCACGCCACGATGGCTCCCGCCCCAGGCGTGCTGCGATCGCCACATAATCGTCGCGATCGGCGGCAATCAATTCCTCCACACCAAGCAGCCGCAACATGCCGGCGCTCTGGCGGCCACGCATGAGCTCTCCCGGCAGCGTGACCAGGGGCAGACCACAGGCCAGCGCATCGAGTGCGGTATTGCCGCCAGACCAGCGCATGCTGTCCAGCATCACATCACACAAGGCATTGACCTGCAGATAGTCGTCATGGGCCATTGCCGGCAACACGATCATCTTCTCGCGCGGTATGGCCGCGGCCACCAGACGCTCGACCAACGCCGCGGTCATCTCCTGGCGCGGCCCCTCGAACAGCACCAGGATACCGTCCGCATCATTGTCCAGCACCCGTGCCAGCACGGCGTCATTATCCGGATGCACCTTGAAGGGAGACTGGGGAAACAGATAGAGCGTCTTGCCTTCCGGCAGACCGAAGTCGGTGCGTGTCTTTCCCTCGCCCACCACGGGACGCGGATAACAGGTTCCCAGTCCGGGCAAGGGCAGCAGCCGCTCACGATAGTGGGCTGCGGCAGCGGTAGGCTCCATCGCCGCCGAAGAAAGAAATACATCCGCCGATGACAGCCCCGTGGTCACCGGGTGACCCCAGCCGACACATTGCAGCGGTGCCAGCCGCAAGGCCGCCAGCAGAAACGTGCGCCCGTCCATCCCGGCCTCCGGGTAGATCAGGACATCCAGTTCATCCCGCCGGACAGCCTGTGCCAGCTCCTCGATGGTCCCGTCCGGCCGCACGAAGAAATCACTCGCCACACGAATCTCCTCGGTGAGGAAATCCGTGGTCGGGCCCAGGTGATAGACATGGGTCTCAAACTGCGCACGATCCAGGCCGGTAATCCAGCTCTTGAAATAGAGACCTGCGGTGCAATGGCGGAAGAAGCTGGAGACAAAACCGACACGCACCCGCCTGCCTTCCCGTGATCCTGGCGCCAGCGGCTGCATCAGGTCCGGCACGGCCGCCTGCAGCAGGGCGCTGACGAAGTCGCCGTAGCGCGTCTGCAGCGGCAAATCATTTTCACCCTGATAGGCCAGGTAAAAGTTGCAGTGCTGCAACTCATCAAGCACCTGCGCCCGTGGCAGCGACAGCAAACGGGGCAAGGCCGCATGCAGCGCCTCCAGGCCCGCCGCATAACGTGCCCGTTCCTCTGTCACAGCCGCCAGCGATGCGTAGACCACCGGCAAGGTCAGCGCCGCGCCGAGTGTCGCCGCCAGATTGTCCGGCTCGATGGCAAGTGCCTGCTGGAAACACGCGCGCGCCTCTGCGGCCTGGTTGCGTTCAGCCAAGCCCTTGCCCTGGGCAATGAGCGTCGTGACCAGATTGCGTGTCGCGGCGGCGTAGCCCGGCTTCAGCCGCAGTGCCTCGCGCAGTACCTGTGCCGCCTCGTCCAGCCGCTTGCTGTCGAGCAAGACCAGACCGAGATTGTTCCACGCCTCGGCGAACACCGGATGACGCCGGATGGCCTCGCGATAACTGGCCTCCGCCGCGGCCGCGTCACGCAGATCGTGCAGCACCAGTCCCAGGGTGTAGGGATACACCGGCTGGCGTCCATCCAGACGGCACGCGCGCACCAGTGCGCGGCGCGCCTCCTCCAGCCGGCCGCCCTGATGGGCGATGACGCCGAGGTAATAGCTGGCGCCGGCATGGCTTGCGTGCCGCGCCACGATCTTCCGCAGCGCGCGCTCGGCCGCCAGAGCCTGCCCGGCCCGCAGCAGACTCACGGCCGCGTGGAAGTCCTGTTCGACTCTGTCGGCCATCATGAACCTCGCGTGGCGCACACACACGCCACGACAGCGGCGCGGTACATCACAACGTCACTCCGGCATAGTCGTCATCGATGAAGGGATGCGCCCGATCGCGCGCGGAGACATCCGCGATGGGCAGCGGCCAGCGGATGGCCAGCCGCGGGTCGGCGATGTTCAGCGCCCCCTCCGCCGCCGGGACATAGGGCGCGGTATGCAGATAGATCAGTTCGCAGTCATCGCTCAGCGCCTGAAAGCCGTGAGCGAAACCCGGCGGGATCACCAGACCATGACCGTTGTCGGCGGACAGGTGCGCGCCGTGCCAGTGCAGAAAGGTGGGCGAACCGCGACGCAGGTCCACCGCCACGTCGAAGACCTCGCCCCGCACACAGTTCACCACCTTGGTCTCGGCATGGGGCGGATGCTGGAAATGCAGTCCGCGCACGCTGCCGCGACGGGAGGTGTGCGAATGGTTGATCTGGGCGATGGGCCGGTCGATACCGGCGTGCAGAAATTCGGTGGCACAGAAGAAACGGACAAAAAAGCCGCGCTCGTCACGCTGCGGATGGCGCGCCACCTGCCAGAGTCCTTGCAACGGGGTTGCCGTAAAGGTGAATCTCCCCACCGCCTCACTCCATCCCGGTCGCGGTATAGGCACCGATCTGCCGCAGGGTCAGCGCCTGCATGTCGGTGTTGCCTTCAAACCAGGCGCGCTGCCAGGACACGGTCTCCTCCAGGGCACGCGCCAGCGTCCAGCGTGGACGCCAGCCCAGCCGGCTGCAGGCCTGGGTGATGTCGAGGCGCAGCAGACCGGCCTCGTGCGGATGCTGTCCGGGCGGACATTCCACCCTACCAGCCCCCCACAGGCGCGCCAGTTGCGCGGCGATATCGCCCACCGTGGCATCACCCGCCATGCCTGGCCCGAAATTCCAGCCTCTGGCCAGCGCCTCGCCGTCCGCCGCGCACAGGCGCTCGGCCAGCAGCAGATAGCCGGCCAGGGGGTCCATGACGTGCTGCCACGGCCGCACCGCGCCGGGATAGCGCAGTTGCACCGCCGCATCGGCGGCAAAGGCACGCAGGCAGTCGGGCACCAGGCGCTCGGCGGACCAGTCACCGCCCCCGATCACATTGCCCGCCCGCACCGTGGCGATGCGGGCCGGATGGCCGCCCGCGCCGAAAAAACTGGCGCGCCACGATGCCGTGATGATCTCCGCCGCCGCCTTGCTGGCGCTGTAGGGATCGCGGCCGCCGAGCGGGTCATTCTCGCGATAGGGAAAAACCCACTCGTGGTTTTCATAGACCTTGTCGGTGGTCACCACCACCACTGCCTCGACCTCCGCCACATCACGCACCGCCTCCAGCAGATGGGCGGTGCCGAGCACGTTGCTGGCCAGCGTCGACAGTGGCGCCGCATAGGAGGCGCGCACCAGTGGCTGGGCCGCCAGGTGCAGTACCACGCTGGGGCCGGCCGCGGCCAGTGCACGCTTGAGTGCCGCCAGATCGGCGAGATCGGCGCGCGTATCGCTGTCCATCGCCTCAGCGACGCGCGCGACGGTGTAGAGATTGGGTTCGGTGCTCGGGTCGAGGGCATAACCGGACACCCGTGCCCCCATGTGATGCAGCCACAGCGCCAGCCAACTGCCCTTGAAGCCGGTGTGGCCGGTCACAAAGACCGAACGCCCCCGCCAGAACGCCGCCGCCGGCAAGGCCCCCGTCACCATTTTTTCCATGGCGCCCGCCCCGACAGCCACAACTCTTCCAACAGGTTTTTCTCGCGCAGGGTATCCATCGGCTGCCAGAAACCTTCGTGGCGGTAGGCCTGCAATTCCCCTTCCCGCGCCAGCCGTCCCAAAGGTTCCGCTTCCCAGCTGGTGCGGTCGCCGGCGACATAGTCGATACAGCGGGGCGACAGCACGAAGAACCCGCCATTGATCCAGCCGCCGTCACCGTCGGGTTTTTCCCTGAAACCATCCACCTGGCTCCCGGCCAGTTCGAGGGCGCCGTAGCGGCCGGGCGGCTGGACGGCGGTCACCGTGGCCAGCCGGCCATGGGCACGGTGAAAGGCGAGCAGCGCGCCGATATCCACGTCGGCGACACCGTCGCCATAGGTGAAGCAGAAGGCCTCCTCGTTGCGCAGGTATTCGGCCACACGCATGAGCCGGCCGCCGGTCATGGTCTCGTCGCCGGTATCGACCAGGGTCACCCGCCACGGCTCGGCATAGCGCTGATGCACCTCCATGCGGTTCTCCGCCATATCGAAGGTGACGTCGGACATGTGCAGAAAATAGTTGGCGAAGTACTCCTTGATGAGATAACCCTTGTAGCCGCAACAGATCACGAAGTCATGCACGCCGTGATGCGAATAGAGCTTCATGATGTGCCACAGGATCGGCTTGCCGCCGATCTCCACCATCGGCTTGGGCTTCAGGTGCGTCTCCTCACTGATACGCGTCCCCATCCCGCCGGCGAGTATCACCGCCTTCATCCCCATCTGCCTCCCACCATGCCGCACTCCTCCGTCGGCGTCACTTCCCCGCCTGGGCGCAGTACTCCTGCCACATGCCGCGATAGGCGGCCTCCACGCGCCGGGCAAAGCCCGCCTCATCCATCAGCGGGCTGCGCTGCATGTCGTTGCGCAGCGCAGCGCGGGCCTGCGCCAGCGCATCGAGGTCCGCGGCCAGGGCCACGGCCTTGTCGATGTACTCCGCCTCACTGCCGGCACTCCAATCGCCATGGCCCACGGCCTCCAGGATCGAGGCACCCAGCCGCCCCACCGAGGGGCGCTCGCGCAGCGTGACATAGGGGATCCCCATGTACAGCGACTCGAACAGTGTGGTGCCGGAATTGTGCGGGAAACAGTCCAGCGTGATATCGACCTCGCGCAACGCATCCCACGGCGGCGAGGTGTAACCGAGGAGCAAACGTTCGGGGCCGATGCCGTGGGCGGCGAAACGCTCGTATAGGCGTGCCTGCACCACACCGTCATCGAAGCGGTGGCTGTCCAGGCGCAGCCGGGCCTCGGGCAGCCGCTTGAGGATCTCCGCCCACACGCGCACCACGCGGTGATTGAGGCGGATGGTACGGGTCATGCTGCAGAAAGTGACACGGCCGTCACGCAGCGCGGGCAGTGGGCCGGGCTCGCCCATCCCCTCACCCGGTCGGTAGGCCAGGGCACAGGAGTCCAGACGCCATACACGCTCGGCAAACAGCGCTTCGCTCCCCTCCGGCGCGGTAACCTGGTCGGTCAAGAACCAGTCGATGGCGCTCAGGCCGGTGGTATAGCCATAACCCAGCCAGCTCACCGCCACCGGCGCCGGCTTGCGGGCGAAGGCCGGCAGGCGGTTGCCTTTGGTATGCCCCGACAGATCGACCAGGACGTCGATGCCGTCGGCGCGGATGCGTTCGGCCAGCGCGGCATCGTCCAGCGCCGTCGCGTCCACCCAGTGGTCTGCATAGCCCTGCAGGCGTGCCGTGGTCTCGTCCGGCTTGACCACTGACGAATAGAGGAACACCTCCACCGCATCATGTGCATGATGCGCCAGCAGCGGTTCGATGAAGTGGCGTGCCGAATGACCGTAAAAGTCTGCCGATACATAACCGACGCGCAGGCGCCGTCCCGGCTCCGGGCTGTTGCTCCAGACCGGTGACGGCTGCGGCATCAGGGGGCGGGCAAACTGTTCATCGAAGGCGCGATAGTAGGCAAAAATCTCCTCGGCCGACATGTCCGGGTGATAGTTGAGGAGAAAGAGCCGCGCGCCTGCCGTCACCACATCATCGGGGCGAATGGCGAGTACCTGCGCATAGTCCTCCAGCGTCGCGTCGAACTCATCCAGCGCCAGCCATGCCCTGGCGCGACCGAAATAGGCGTCGGCGTCCTGGGCGTCCATCCCGATCGCCTCGGAGTAACGGTCGCGCGCTTCTTCATAGCGCCCCATCTCCAGCAGCATCTCCGCCAGGGCGCGCAACGGCGCGGTATCGGCAGGCGCCAATTCCAGGAGGCGCAGGAATACCGGCAGCGCCTCGGCGTAACGCTCCTGCATGCGCAAGGCCGTGGCCAGGCTGAGCATGGCGGCAACGTTGCCTTCATCCAGCGCCAGCGCCTGGCGGGCGCAGCGCTCCGATTCGTCATAGCGCTGCAGCATCCCGGCATTGCAGGCTGCATCCACCCAAGCCGCAGCGTGCTGCGGGTCCAGCTGCAGACTGCGGCGCAGGCATTTGTCCGCACGCTCATAGTCCCCGGTCAGGCCGAGGCAGCGGCCCAGTTCAGACCAGATCGCCGCATCCTTGGGTCGCAGCATGGCGGCATTCTGCAGCGCAGCACCGGCTGACCCCGGCTTTCCCTGCGCCAGCAGCACCAGCCCCAGCCGGCGCCAGACATCGCCCTCGTTGGGGCGGCTCTGCAACATATCCCGCGCCAGATCCTCGGCGGCCTGGAGCTGTCCCTGCGCCAGAAGTCCATCCAGCTCCTTCAACTTGCGCGCCACACGTCGCGACGAACTCGCAACCGTTTCCGCCGCCCCGGCAGCGACCGGGCGCGGCGCCGCCGTCGTCAGCAGCGTGCGCAGCCTGGTCCGCAACGTCTCCACCTGCTCATTGGCCAGGCCGCGCCGTACCCCTTCCTCCAGCCAGCCCAGCGCCTCGCTGTTGCGCCCGCAGGCCATCAGTGCCTGCACGTAATCCAGCCACAGATAGGCGCGCGCCGGCGCCAGCTGCAGGGCCTGCAACAAGGACGGCAAGGCCTGCTCAGGCTGGCCACGCTCCACCTGCACGATACCCAGGTTGTGGTGGGCCTCCACACTGTCCGGAGCCAACGTCAGGGCCTGCCGATAGGCCGCCTCCGCATCATTCAGGCGCGCGCTGCGGTGCAGTGCCACGGCCTCATTCATCACTTTTGCAAAATCCGACATCTTCTGTTCCATGTTCCTCGTTATTGCTGCAACCAACCCGTGCCCGAAGCAACGCAACGGCGCATTGACATCCGGCCGGGCAGGGCCTTAGGGTCACCATACCCTGTCGCCCGCGCCGATGTCATCCCATGTCCCCCGATCGCAAAATCCTGTTCGTCGCGCTGTTCGTATTGCTGCTCGGCGGTGCCGTGCTCGGCGTCGGTCATCCGCTGCTCGCGGCCTGGTACCACAGCGACGACTTTACCCTGCTGGCCCTGGGCAAGTTTGCACCGACCCCGTTCCACGCCCTGGTGGAGAACCAGTTCCCCGGCGCCTATTATTTCCGCCCCGCAGGCCTCGCCTTCTGGTGGCTGAGCCAGCGTGTACCGGGAGCCGATGCCGGCCTGCATTACCTGTTGTCATTGCTGCTGCATGGCGGCAACGCCCTACTGATTGCCGCCGTCGCGCGCAGTGCCGGCGGACGTGCCGTGCCGGCTGCCGCACTCGCCCTGCTGTTCGCCCTCCATCCGGTGGCCATCGGCACCAGCGCCTGGCTCTCCAGCCGCTTCGATCTGCTGGCCACCGGCGCGGTACTGCTGGCCCTGCTCTTCGCGCTCCGCGGCCGCGGCACCCTGGCCGTGGCGGCAGCCATCACCGCCATGCTCGCCAAGGAAAGCGCGGCCCCCGTCTACCTGGCACTGGCCGCCCATGCCGTGCTTGCCGCACCCGCCGGCAGCCGGTGGCGTGCCTTGCTGCTGTGGGCGCTCCCCCTGTCAGGCTATGTCGCCTGGCGCATATCCATCATCGGATTGGGCGCCGGGAGCGGCAACCCGCTGGATGGCCTGCACTGGCTGTGGGCCAGCGGTCCCACCTATCTGGGCGGGCTGTATCCGCTGCAGATCGGTGGCAGCTGGCATCTGCTGGCCGCGCTCCCCCTGTTGCTGCTGCTGGCCGGCAACCGCCGCCGTGCCCTGACCCCAGTACTCCTGCTCCTGCTGGCCGCCCTGGGCGGCACCCTCGCCATCCAGACCCTGGGCGCATCGGTGCTGCCACCGGCGGCGCCGACCGCCACCCAGACCAACCTGGCCATCATCAACAGCCGCTTCTGGTATCTGCCGCTGGCACTGGTCGCCTGCCTGCTGGGCAGCCTCGCCCCGCCGGCCGGCAGGGCCGCACGCCGGGTGCTGGCCGCATGCGCCCTGGTACTGGCCGTGGTCTGGGGTAACGCCAGCCACACCCTCGCCGAAGCCTGGCGCCAGCACTACCCCGCCCGGCAGCAACAGGCCATGTCACAACTCATCACGCAATTACGCGCAACGGCGCCGGCCAGCGGCCCCTGCGTGCTCCATCTACCCCAAGCGGAACGGGCCATCCCGCAACTCCATGGTTACACCGATACGGCGGTAAAGGCCATGTTGCCGTCCGGCGACCCGCTGGAGCGCTGCGCCCTGTTCGGCACCATCACGCCCTACGTCCATATCCTGCGGGCCGGACACGCAATGCCCCCCGGCGTGCCGCCGCCGCGCCAGGCGCCCACCGTGACCCGCGGGTTCACACTGCATTATCTGCGCACGCCCTGAGCGCTGTGCCGTCGGGCTGAAGCCCGACCTACAAAATCCCCGCCGTCCCGTAGGTCGGACTTCAGTCCGACATGAGGCGCGTCGACAGGCACCGCTGTCGGGTTGAAACCCGACCTACAAAATCCTCGCCATCCCCTGTAGGTCGGACTTCAGTCCGACATGAGGCGCGTCGACCGGTACCGCCGTCGGGTTGAAACCCGACCCACAAATTCCTCGCTGTCCCCGTAGGTCGGACTTCAGTCCGACATGATGCGGTGTCGACCGGCGCTGCTGTCGGGTTGAAACCCGACCTACAAAATCCCCGACCTACAATCCCGCGCCGTCCCGTAGGTCGGACTTCAGTCCGACACGGCACGGCCTCGACCAACACCGCCATCACCCCAGCAGCGCGTGCTCCCGCTCGAAGCCGGTTTCCTGCGCCCGGGCAGCACGCAAACGCTCCAGCAGCTCATCGTGCGACAGGCCGTACAGCGCATTTTCCCGCCAGATATATTCGTCGTGGATGATCAGGCCGTTTTCATCGAAAAAGCTGGCCACGCTTTTCAGCATCATGCGCGGGTTGTAGCGGTCCCGCATGTACTGTTCACCCATCTCGACCGCCGGCCGGTAGGTGACGTGGTCGTGCCACACCAGGGCGCCGGGCGCATTGAGCAGGCGCAGCCCCTCCTTGCGCAGGGCGAAGGAAACGCCTGCATCCTCGAAGGTATTCGGATACCCGCCATGCAGATAGCGGGCGATATTGCGGGTAAACAAGGTGGCGCCGATGGGGCACCACTCCACCTCCCGGAACACGCAGGTCGACAGGTCATCGTAGGGCTTGCCATTGTCATTGAGCGACAGCTCGATGAAGCCGCTGCGCAGGGCCGCAACGCCGCCACCGCTGAATTGCAGCCGGCCGTCGGGGAACACCACGCGGCAGCAAACAGCACCCACGTTTTCGTTGACCTCGGCGCGCAGCAGCAATTCTTCCAGCCAGCCTGGCTCGGGCAACTCATCGTTGTCAAAGATGATGACCCACTCGCCGCGCGCATGTTCCAGCGCGACCCGCCGGCCCTGCGCCGGCCCCAGATTGCGCTCGCCATAGAACACGCGCACATTCGCAAAGTGCCCATCGATCCGCGTCTTGAGAAACTCAACAGTCTCCTGTGCGGAGCCGTTGTCGTAGAGAATGATTTCGTGCGGTATGTGAACCGTGTCCTCCAACCCCTGGATGGCCGCCAGTGTCTGGCTGTGCTTGCCATAGGAAAGCATCACGATGGAGACAAAGCGCGCGTAGCTGCCGTCACGTATGCTCTGGCGCAGACGGGCTTCCTTCTGAATCTGCCCGGTAAGGGCATTCTGCCGCGCGCGCTGCGTCTCGGTCGTCTGCCGCTCATGGATGCGGTGCGAATAGACAAACTCCGGCACGTGGACAAAGCTGGAGGAGGGATAATGGAAGGCCACCCGCATCAGCATTTCGTAATCCTGCGCCGCATCGAAACGGGCATCGAACAAGCCGACACGCGCGAATACGTCACGACGCACCAGTTTCAGATGGGTGGCATACATCGCACGCAGGTTTTCCTCGAAATAATCCCGCCGCGGCAGTTCCACGAAATTGATCCGGTTCAGCTCCTGCCCCCGCTCGTCCACATTGATCCGCCCGGTATGCATGTAGACGGTGTCGCTGCGCCAGTGCTGCATGCACAGCGCGATCGCGGCCGGGTCGAGGTAATCGTCACAATCCAGAAACGCGATGACGGCGCCACTGGAGGCCATCATCGCGTGGTTCTGCGCCTGGCTGATGCCGATGTTCTCGGCCAGCCGCACGATCTTCAGCCGCGGCAGTCCCTCCAGCGCATCGAGGATGGGCTGCACCGCCGGATCGGGTGAGGCATCATCGACCACCACCACCTCCAGGTTCTCCCAGGTCTGCTGCAATGCACTGCGGATGCACTGCTCCAGATAGGCGGCATGGTTGTAGACCGGGATGACGATGGACACCAGGGGTGCAGCGCCCAGATCGCGCTCGACCACGATCCCCGTCGTCACCGCCGTGCCGGCACCAAAACTCTTGTAGAACAGGAAATTCCGCACCCGCCGCTTGAACGACGAGGGAACCAGGTGTGCCAGCGGCGCCAGCAGCGGGGCACGATACAGAGAGGTAACCAGATCCAGCAGGGAGCGAAAGAACACCTTGCGCGCCGTACCAATCATCCTGCGCAGACGCGCGCCCAGCCCGCGCAGCAGCGAGGCCGCCGCCCGCAACGGACGGGTAACGCGCCAGGACAGGCTGCCCTCGTACAACGCAGTCAGATGCTGCCGGAGTTCAGCGATTTCGTGGCGATGGGACGCCTTGATCTCCACCAGATCCTGCTCCAGCGCCGCGATGTGCTCCGCATGATCGACACGCAGCTGGCGCACCCGCTCCTGCTCATCCTGCAGCGCGTGTTGCAAGGGATAGACCTGACGCGCCAGGCCGATCATCTGATGCAGCTGCTCCGCGCTCCAGCGCCCCCGCCACTTGGCGATCAAGTGGTCCAGCGCCGCATCCGCGCGGGCAGCCTGATCGATACGCACCCCGACACCCGACTGCGAGTGGATGCGATACCAGGCACTCACCCCCGCCACATGGGTAAAGGAACCGCGCTCCAGACATTGCAACCAGAAGTCCCAATCCTCGAACAGGTCGAAGGCGGGGTCGAAGTGCAGACCATCCCCGGCGCGCACCCGTTCGAGATCGAACAGGGCGGCATGCATGGGGATATAGTTTTCCAGCAACAGGCGCAGCGGATCGAAATCCATGTCGAAGCGGCGCACCTCGTGCGGCTGCTCCGGCGCCTCCGCGTCGATCTCGACACAGGCGATGCCGGCATAGGCCAGCACGCTGTCCGGATGCTCCTCAAGTGCCGCCGCCAGGCGGGCCAGGTGGTCGGGCGCCAGCCAATCATCGTCATCCAGCAACAAGGCCCAGCGCCCACCCGCCTGCTCCAGCAGGCGGTTGGCGGCATCGGAACGCTGAACCGCTGTACCACTGTCCAGCAAGCGCAACGGAAAGGGAAAATCAGCCGGCAAGGGCGGATGGGATTCGCCGCTGGCGTTCAGCACCAGAACCTCCACCTCGGGCCAGGTCTGCGCCGCCACCGATGCCAGCGCCTCGGCCAGATACGGCCGCGCCATGCTGCGGATCAGAACGCTGATTAGCGGATATTGACGGTCACTCATCCAGAATTATCCAATCTCTTCGTTACGTACTACCCGAATTCGGCAACAGCGGCCATGGGGTGTCGCCCCACCCTCGACGCGCTTCCGCGCGGAGGAGGAAGACAGGCCGTGCGCCGTCGGGCTGAAGCCCGACCTACAATGCCACGCCATCCCGTAGGTCGGGTTTCAACCCGACACAACGCGGCTTCGACAGGCACCGCCGTCGGGCTGAAGCCCGACCTACAATGCCGCGCCATCCCGTAGGTCGGACTTCAGTCCGACATGCCGCAGCCTCGACAGGCACCGCCGTCGGGCTGAAGCCCGACCTACAATGCCCCGCCGTCCCGTAGGTCGGGTTTCAGTCCGACATGCCGCAGCCTCGACAGGCACCGCCGTCGGGCTGAAGCCCGACCTACACTACCCTCGCGCGGCCTCGGCCGGCGCCCCCTGCCGCTCCCGCTCCAGTTCATCGACCATCGCCTGGAACTCCTCCGGCCTGTGGCGGCGGGCCAACTCCTGATTCATCGCCTCCACCACCGCACGGGAACCCTCCGGCACAGCGGGTGCCCCTATGCCCGCACCCCGCCGCTGTATCGCGGTCGTCTTGTCGACGGCGCAAAAGGTGCTGTCCATGCTGTAGCGCACCCACAGATGCCAGTCTTCATAGGCGGCCAGCTCTTCGGCAAAGCCGCCCAGCCGCTGGAAGAGACTACGCCGGAACAGCACGGTATGAATGGGAATGTGATTCCATATCCACAGGCGGCGGCGGGAAAATGGCACATTATGAACTACCTCGCGGCAATCCTCATTCCCATGGCCTGGCGCCACGGCACCATCCTCGACCGCAAGCGTCATGTAGGACGCGTAGACGGCACCACAACCGGGCTGCGCCACCAGCGCCCCCGCCAAGGTTTCGGCATGGTCGGCGTAGAACAGGCCGTCACCGTCTAGAAAACCGACGAATTCGCCGCTGGCCAGGGCCAGCCCCGCATTGCCGGCGCTGGCCCGCCCCGCCCCGGGCACGGCACGGTACACCACCGGCATCTCGCCCACCACGATCTCGTTGCACAAGCGGCACGCCTGCGCCTGCTCATCGTCGATGACCACCAGTTCCAGATTGGGGTAGGTCTGGTTGCGCAGGGACAGCAGCATCTCCCGCAGTGCGTCCTGCGTGCAGCCTGCGGCACGCACGATGATGGACACCCTGGGCGTGGCGGCCGTCGGCGCCGGGCAGGCATGGAAGGCCCCGGCGCGCGCCGTTTCGTAGTCGAAGCCGGCAAAGGGAAAACGGGCCTTGCCGGCCGCACGCGTCGACAGGTAGTACGGGGCATCACGCAACAGGCGCCCGCCCACGCCCCACAACTGGCGGCGGCTGACGGGCAGATCCTGCGGCGGGCGGATCAACAGGCGCGCCAGCTGCAGCCAGCCCGCGCCAATCTGCGCCGGGTCCGCGAAACGCATGCGCAGGGCCACGCCGGCATAGACGGCGCCGAGAAACTGCAAGGGCTTGACCTGCTCCGGCTGTTCGTAGCTATGGTGCCAGCACGCCGCGCGCGGCAGGTAGCGCAGACGATAGCCGCGGTCGCGCAGGCGATAGGACAGGTCCACGTCCTCGCCATAAAGGAAAATACGCGGCTCGTAGCCCCCCACCTCGCGCAGGGCCGCGGTGCGGAACAGGGTACAGGCGCCGGACGCCCAGACCGTCTCCAGCGACACCGGGTCATAGTGCTTGGGGTGCTCATAGGGTTTCTGGCGCAGCTCCCAGCACGCGCTGTCCGCCCCGTCACACAACGCGGCCTCGACCGCGATGCTCAGCGCCTCCGGCTCCAGCGCCAGATCCACGTTGGATACCAGGAACAGCTCCCCCGCAGCGCGGGCAAGATTGCGATTGTGGCCGCGGCCGAAACCGATGTTGTCGCCGGTCTCCAGCTCGCATGCGGCCAGCCGTCCGGACAGGCGTTCGAGCCAGGTGTGCAGCGCCGACACGGTAGCGTCGCTGGAGCCGTTGTCGCGCACCAGCAGGCGGATCCGCGCCAGTGGATAGCTGCCCCCGCACAGGCTGTCGAAAAAGCCATCCAGCCAGCGCGCGCTGTTCCAGGTCACGATCGAGACATCGACCAGGGGGAACCCATTGACCCGCCGATACACCGCCCGCCCCGTGATCGGCGGCACCAGCGGTGCCATCGGAGCCCGCAGCGGCGCGGTGTAGTCTTCCGTCACGGCGTCCACGGCATCCGCCGCGGGCAGCACCGACGGCGCTACCGCCGGCAGGAAGTGGTCACGGCGGATGGCCAGCAACCGATCCAGCCAGGCATCGGGGCTGCTGTCCCAGGGCACGACCCAGCTCCAGGCGCGGCCCGCCACCCGTTCGGGCAGGGCGCCGAGATTCGACACCATGACCGGCAGGCCGGCACGCAGCGCGGCGCTCAAGGTGTAGCTGTAGGTCTCCGGTACCTGGGCGGGAAACCAGGCAAGATGCGGCTGCAGCCGTTCCAGCCAGCCCGGCAGCGCCTCGTCCCGATAGCGCCCGGTACTGAGCAGGGGCGCCAGCGGATATTCCGGCAACAGGCCGTCACCGTAGCCGACCAGGGTAAAACGCAGCGGCAACGCACGCTCCGCCGCCCGCAGCGCCGCCTGCCGCAGTACCCGGAAGCCCTTGGAAAAGCCCAGCGCCCCCAGAATAACAATGTGCAGCGGCTCGTCCGGCCGCAATGCCGGCGGCATCACCGGCGCAGTGCCGAAACGGTCATCGTCGTGGGGCAGCAGGCGCACGTCGCAGGCGGGGAAGTGCCGGCGATAGCGCGCCAGCGCATCGGCACTGGGCGCAAACACCCGTGCCGCCCCCAGCAGCAGCGGGCTGTAGCGGCTACGCCATGCCCCGATGGAGGCGGCAGCGGCAACGGGCCGCTGCGCCAGACAGGCATCGCACCCGGCCGCGTCCGGCTCGCCGCAATAGGTGTAGTCGGCACGATTGAGATGGATCTGCGGGCACAGATAGAAATAATCGTGCAGCGTCATGTCGTAGGGCAACCCGAGGTCCAGCAGGGTCTGCACGAACGCCGCGCCATAGCCGGCGAGATGATGAATGTGCAGGCGCTGTACGCCGCAGGCACGCAGCAGCCAGGGCAACAGACCCGGTGCATCCGCCTCGCGGAAGCCCCAGACGAAGCCCTCACCGGGCCGGTTCCAGAACAGCGACACCCAGCCATCGTCACGCGGCTCCAGGGTCAGCAACTCGATCCGGTCGCCGTAGCGCGCGGCGAGATCGCGCAGGTGCTTCTCGACCCCCCCGCCACGATTGTGCGTGACCGCCAGCACCACCGCACGCGGGCCGCGGGCCAGGCGCGCCATATCGACACTCTTGCGCAGGGGATGCAGCGGATCGGCGGCGATGAACGCCGCCACCTGCTGTTCATAATCCGGGTAGCGCGCCAACAGGGTACGGCGTCCCGCCTCCTGCAGCAGGTGGCGCTCCTCGCCGAAACTCACCGAGCCCACGTGCGCCACAAAACAGTCACCGCACAGCACGTGGCGCCAGCCCAGCGCCGCCGCGCGCATGCAGAAATCGTTTTCCTCGCCGTAGCCCTTGCCAAAGGCCTGCTCGTCGAACAACCCGGCCGCCTCCAGGCAGGCGCGGCGGATATACATGCAAAAGCCCACCGCTGTGGGAATGTCCACCACCTCGCGCGCATTGCAGCGCTGGAACAGCTCATCCAGCGCCGCGACGGACCAGCCCGCGGGCAGATCATTGCCGTGCGGAAAAACGGGGTAGGAACAGATGGTGGCGTTATTGGAGAAAGGGGTGACGCTGCCGATATCCGGCGCGCTGTCGGCACAACGGCACAGGCGATCGAGCCAGCCGCTGGCCACCTCGGTATCGCTGTTCAGCAGGACCACGTCGCGCCCGGGATGCAGCGCCATGCCGCGATTCACCGAACGGACGAAACCGAGATTGTCCTCATTTGCCAGCAGGGTGAAGCGGCCCTGCGCCGCCTCCTGCCGCAACCAGGCCGACAACTCCGGCTCGGGACTGCAGTCATCGACGACGATCAACTCGAAGGGCATCACGCCCGCGCTCGCCAGCACACTTTCGATGCAGCGGCGCGTCAGCTCGAACCCGCGGTAGACGGGGACGACGATATCAACGGTCAGAGAGGGCAAGTGTTCCGAAATGGCGGTCATGTGGGTATGGACCCGGCCTGGACCCGACGGTAGTATTCAAGTGAACCCGTGCCGAAAACGCCCTGTTGAAGTCCTCGCGAGCAGCGCAACAATGGGCGCCAGAGGATAGCACACTTCCCCGCCCCAAAGCGCGGTGCCGCCAGGGGAAACCGCGCCGCCGCCGTCGGGTTGAAACCCGACCTACCATCCCGCGCCGTCCCGTAGGTCGGACTTCAGTCCGACATGCCGCAGCCTCGACCGGCACCGCTGTCGGGTTGAAACCCGACCTACAGAATCCCCGCCTTCCCGTAGGTCGGACTTCAGTCCGACACTGCACGGCTTCGACCGGCACCCCCGTCGGGTTGAAACCCGACCTACAACTCCGCGCCTTCCCGTAGGTCGGACTTCAGTCCGACACAACGCGGCTTCGACCGGCACCGCCGTCGGGTTGAAACCCGACCTACAAATTCCTCGCCTTCCCGTAGGTCGGACTTCAGTCCGACACAACGCGGCTTCGACCGGCACCGCCGTCGGGTTGAAACCCGACCTACAAATTCCTCGCCATCCCGTAGGTCGGACTTCAGTCCGACACAACGCGGCTTCGACCGGTGCCGCCGTCGGGTTGAAACCCGACCTACAATTCCCCGCCGTCCCGTAGGTCGGACTTCAGTCCGACATGCCGCGGCCTCGACCGGCCCCCCGTCGGGTTGAAACCCGACCTACAGAATCCCCGCCTTCCCGTAGGTCGGACTTCAGTCCGACACAACACGGCTTCGACAAGCGCTGCCGTCGGGTTGAAACCCGACCTACAATCCCTCGCCTTCCCGTAGGTCGGACTTCAGTCCGACATGACGCGGCTTCGACCCGCGCTGCTGTCGGGTTGAAACCCGACCTACAATATTCCCGCTTTTCCCGTAGGTCGGGTTTCAACCCGACATGACGCGGCGTCGACCCGCGCCGCCGTCGGGCTGAAGCCCTACCTTCCTACGACAACCGGCCTGCGATCCGTTCAATCCGCCAGCGGCTTGCGCAACAACAGCGCCGCGTCGTCATTCCAGGCCCAGGGCCGATTCACCCGCCACAGGTCATCGGTACGCCCTGCCAGCACCTCCACCACCGCCCCCTGCGCGGCCACATGTTCCGTCAACGCCGTCAGGCGCTGTTCCATGTGCAGGTGGCGCCCGCGCGACACCAACCCCAGCCGCCACAACAGGCGGTCGCGCCAGGAGGGCACGGCCGCCGCCGGCAGGGGGGCGGGCGGAGGCGGCAGCGGCGCCGGTGCCAGGGCGAAGGGACCGATGTCGCGCCCCTGCGCCCGGCCGTTGTTCCACTCGCAGCGCATGCCGTGCGCGCGGGCCAGCAATTCGATCAGGTCCGGATGATAAAAGCGCACATGCTCCGGGTCGCGCCAGAAGCCCAGCAGCTGCGAACGCAGCGATTCGGGGTCGGGAAACACCAGCAGCAGCACGCCGCCGGGGCGCAAGGCGCGCACCAGCAGGGCCAGCAGGCGCTGCACCGCATCGAACGGCAGGTGCTCGACGAAATGGGAGCAGTAAATGCCGTCGCACGAGGCCGGGTGGGCCTCCAGGTATTCCAGGGCGTCGGCGCAATCCACGGCCAGGCCCATGCCGCGCGCGTAATCGGCAATACGCGGGTCGCGCTCCACGCCACGCGCCGTGATCCCCTGTCGGCCCAGCGCGGCGAGAAACACGCCCGCCCCACAGCCCACATCGAGCACGTCCCGGCAGCCGGCGAAATGCTCCGCATAGCCCTGCTGCATGCGCAGCAGCAAGGGGTGGTCGCGCAGGGCGAACTCGTACAGGGCGTAATCCCAGGGCCGCGGCTCGCCGGCAGTGGTGAGGGCGGCCAGCTCCGCCGACAGGGCTTGCGGCTCGATACGGCGCGGCACCACCGGCAGTTCCGGTACCCAATCCGGCGCGGCAACCAGGGCGGTCACGCGGCCCAGCGCATCGAGGGTCGGCATATCCAGGGCCACGGTCGGCAGCGGCATCGTCAGGTACAGAAATACCGGGATTTCCAGCAGGCTGCTCACCCGCAGCAGGTCCAGGGTGCAACCGTACAGGCCGCAGACCACCACCGCCGTCTGGCGCGACTCCAGCAGCGCATTGGCCAGGGCACGATTGAGCACGTGCTGCTCGAAACCGGTCTGCAGCGACCGCGTCGCCGCCGGCACCACCAGCCCGCCGGCGGCCGGCTGATCGTCGAACTGAAATTCCAGCCGCCGCGCCTGCGACGGCGGCAAGGGGCTAGCGGCCTCGGCGACCCATAACACGCTCATCGCGTCTCCCCCCGGCGCAGCCGCATCAGGGGCCGTTCGATGAAGGCGTAGGACAAGGCCGCGGCCAGAAAGGTGAGGACCACGGCCGCGCCGAGCAGGCGCGGCAGGCGGTAACCGTCAAACCCGGTGATGAAGGCACTGCGCATCAACCATTCCATCACCGGATAATGCCACAGATACACGCTGTAACTGACCACCCCGACAAACACCATCACCCGGTTGGCAAACAGCCCGTTGGCCACCCGGCAACCGCTCACCCCGGCGAACAGCAGGGCCGCTATCGCCGTGCCGAACAACGGCGTCCAGGCATAGAAGATCAGGCTGTGCTGCCAGTAGTCCAGATAGCGGTGATGCATCCAGTACAGCGCCCCGATCACCAGCACCAGGGCGCCCACGGCGATGACCGAAAGACGGGCCGGCGACAGGTCTGCCAGCCCGAGGCGGGCGCGATTGACATACAGCGCCGCCCCCAGCATGCCCAGACCGAAGGAGTCCAGCGAACCCGGCAACTGGTAGCCCAACAGCAGCCGCGCCGGCACCGCCTCCTCCGCCAACAGGCTGACGGTGACGCCGCGCCACAGCAGCATGGACATCAGCACCACCGCCAGCAGCAGCCACCAGCGACCGGGGCGCAGCAGGAAGGCCAGCAGGGGCAACACCAGATAGAAACTGAATTCGATGGGCAGCGTCCACCACACGCTGTTGAGCGGCGCCGTCCCGACCGGTTGCGGCACGAACAGCATCAGCAGGTGGCGCCAGGCCGCCCCGCCATCGGCGATGGGACTGTGCCCCAGCTGCACCCAGCCCACCGCCAGCAGCAGCACCAGCTGGGCGTAATAGGCGGGAAACACCCGCACCACGCGGCGAAACAGATAGCGCCCCAACGCCGGCCGCTCGCGCATGCCCGCCTGCCACGCCGCGAACGGCAGGCCGAGCAGAAACCCCGACAGAACAAAAAAGATCGGCACCCCGGCCCAGCCGATGGAAAAGAACGGCGTAAAATCCACCGTCCAGCTACCCAGGGACACCGTCATCAGACGCGGAGTCGCCAGCACCCAGGCGTGATAGAGCAACACCCACAGCGCGGCCCAACCGCGAACCCCGGTCAGCGTGCGATAGTGTTGTTGTTCTTCGCGAAAAACGCTGAGCAATCCCACCCTGCTCCCCCGTGGTCCTGCGGCATCGACCGGCACCGCCGTCGGGCTGAAGCCCGACCTACAAAATCCCCGGCGTCCCCGTAGGTCGGACTTCAGTCCGACATGCCGCAGCCTCGACCGGCACCGCTGTCGGGTTGAAACCCGACCTACAAATTCCTCGCGTCCCCGTAGGTCGGACTTCAGTCCGACATGACGCGGCATCGACCGGCGCTGCTGTCGGGCTGAAGCCCGACCTACAATATTCCCGCTTTTCCCGTAGGTCGGACTTCAGTCCGACATGATGCGGCCTCGACCGGCGCTGCTGTCGGGTTGAAACCCGACCTACAAATTCCTCGCCATCCCTGTAGGTCGGACTTCAGTCCGACATGACGCGGCATCGACAAGCGCTGCTGTCGGGTTGAAACCCGACCTACAATCCCTCGCCTTCCCGTAGGTCGGACTTCAGTCCGACATGACGCGGCCTCGACCGGCGCTGCTGTCGGGTTGAAACCCGACCTACATTGGATGCCCGGCCTGCAGAAACACCGCCCTACAACACGTCCGCAAACCCGCTGCGCATTTTCTGAAACCAGGCATAGCCGCCCCAGCAGATCAGCAGCGCCGCCAGCCAGTACAGCGCCAGGGGGCCGGGCTCGGGCCAGGTGCCGAAGATGAGGCTGTTGCGCGCCTCGACGATGGCGAAGGTGAGCGGATTCAGCAGATACAGGTCACGGTAGGCTTCCGGTACCGCAGTCAGCGGATAGAACACCGGGCTGAGGAACATCAATGCGGTGGCGACAAAGCCGGCCACATGGGCGGTGTCGCGCACATACACCCCCAGCGCCGCGACGAACCACGACAGCCCGAGCAGGATCAGCGCAAAGGGCAGGAGCACCAGCGGCAGGGCCAGCACCGTCAGCGGCACGCCGCTGCCGCTGAACAGCAGAAACGCCACCAGCACCGCCAGCGCCAGCAGGAAGTGGAACAGGCTGGCCCCCACGGTCACCCAGCCCAGCGCCTCCAGCGGAAACACCACCTTCTTCACGAAATTGACGTTGCCCACCACGAGCAGCGGCGAGCGCGTCAGCACCTCGGAAAGAAAGCCGTGCAGGATGATGCCGCAAAACAGGATCGCGGCAAATTCGCCGTCCACGCTGCGGCCCTCGCCCCAGCGCACCTTGAACACCAGGCCGAAGATGAAGGTATAGATGCCCAGCAACAGCATCGGTGTCAGCAGGCTCCACAGCAGGCCCAGCCACGAGCCGCGATAGCGGCCCGCCACTTCGCGGCGCACCATGCCGAGCAGCAGCTGCCGGCCGCGCCAGGCGGAGGCAAATGCCCCCAACAGCGAGCGTGACGCATACCCCGGCCTATGCATCGGTGGGCTCCGGCGGCGCCACGGTCATCTCGATGGCGGCCATCGGCACGCCCATCAGGCCGAACACCATATGCGAGGCATGGCAGCGGAACACCAGCGCCTCGTGCATCCAGTGGTGCAGGATGTGATTCTCCTGGCTGCCCTCGGTGACGCTCACCGTGACCACATAGTCACCCACCGGCAGATACGGCATGCGGAACCAGAAGCGCGCCGTGCCCACCTCCCCGGCGGCGAGCCGGCAGGGGGCGTCCTGATAGGTCAGAAAGGTATTTTCGCCGAACAACACCTGGCCGACGCGATCCTTGACCATGAAACCGATGATCGCGCCATCGATGTCCTGCTCCGCCGCATAGCGCACCTCGAACATCACCGGCTCACCGCCGACCACCCAGGCCAGGGGACGGCCATCCTCGGTATAGAACCCCACATGGGTGATGCGCGCGCCGCCGGTGCCGAAACCCTCGGCCAGCGGGTCGAAGGCGGGCACCTCCAGGTCGTTGCGCAAATTGGAATGCAGCAGCAGCTCGCGGCGGATATCCACGCCGAAGGACTGCGATGCGGCCTGCTGGCGCCGCGCCGTGCCGGCATCGACGGGAGCCACCGCCTGCTGTCCGGCATAGACATGCTCCATATAGGCATGGGTCACGCTCTTCACGTCGCCATTCATGCGCATCTCGCCGCGCTCCAGCCAGATGGCGCGGTCGCACAGCCCGGTGACCAGGGCGACGTCATGGCTCACGAACAGCAAGGTGCCGTTCTCGCGAAAACGGCGCAGAAAGCGCATGCACTTCTGGGTGAACAGCACATCGCCCACCGCCAGCGCCTCGTCGATCACCAGGATATCGGCGTCGACGTGGGCCGCCACTGCAAAGGCCAGGCGCAGAAACATGCCGCTGGAATAGTGCTTGACCGGCTGCCAGGCAAAATCGCCGATATCGGCGAAGGCGAGGATATCGTCCAGGCGCGCATCGATCTCCTGACGCGTCAGGCCAAGGATCGAGGCATTGAGAATGACGTTCTCCACGCCGGTGAACTCGGGATTGAAGCCTGCACCCAGCTCCAGCAGCGCCGCCACCCGGCCATTGATCTCCACCACGCCCTCGCTGGCGCGCAGGGTGCCGCAGATCAGCTGCAGCAACGTCGACTTGCCGGAACCGTTGCGGCCGATGATACCGACGGTCTCGCCGCGGCGGATCTCGAAATCCACCCCACGCAAGGCCCAGAACTCGCGCCCAAGACGCCGCGCGCCGGGCCAGAACTGGCGCAGCAGACGATGATGCGGACGATCGTAGATCTCATAGCGCTTGCCGAGGCCCTGGGTTCGCACCGCGACATCGGAGGAACCCGGAGAGGGTTCCGGCACAGGAAGGACAGGGGAAGGAGTATTCAAACCGATCCGCGCAACAAGGTGACATGAAGGAAAATTCGGGACTCGGCCCGACAACGTGCAGCGAACTGCGGCGGCCGATACGCAAAAAACCGGCGGGGGCCAATCTATCCCGCAGGGACGGTAGAGTCAAGACGCCGCACGGCACAGCGGCGCGGCCTGCGTCACACTGCCTCGACCGGCGCTGCTGTCGGGCTGAAGCCCGACCTACAATATTCGCGCTCCCATCAGGATTCTCGCATCTATCGTAGGTCGGGTTTCAACCCGACACGGCACGGCTTCGACCAACGCCCCGTCGGGTTGAAACCCGACCTACAATTTTTGTTCCCTGTAGGTCGGACTTCAGTCCGACATGACGCGGCTTCGACCAACGCCGCCGTCGGGCTGAAGCCCGACCTACAATATTCGCGCTCCCATCAGGATTCTCACATCTATCGTAGGTCGGGTTTCAACCCGACACGGCACGGCTTCGACCAACGCCCCGTCGGGCTGAAGCCCGACCTACAATTTTGGTTCCCTGTAGGTCGGACTTCAGTCCGACATGACGCGGCTTCGATGGGCACCGCCTAGCGTTCTGCCCCAGCCGCGAACGAGGGGCCCTCATTGCCCACCGGCCCCATTTCGCATTGCCCGCAGATGGGCATGGCGCGGCGATTTTCCTGCATGGTTTGAATGAAGCGGCGGCGGGCCTCGCCGGTGAGGATTTCGTTGTAGGTTTGCTCTTTGAGGTTGCCGAAGTTGCCGGCGCTGGGATGGGCGCAGCAAGGAACGACGGTGCCGTCCCAGTCCACGTGCAGCAGATTGATCTGGCCGGCCCAGGGATGGGAGGTGAAGGTCTCCGCATCGGCGAGAAAGAAACACACGCCATCAGGGATCTGCAGCTCGCGCTGCACCATGTTCTCCGCGGCCTGCGGCAGGCTCATCCAGCCGCGGAACTCCGGCGTCCAGCCGAGCGGCTTGAGCACCTTCAGCCAGCGTTCCTTGTCCTCTGCCTCGCGTACCACCGAGCGGGTCACCAGCTGGGTGGCGGGCGACCAGCGGTCACGCAGATAGCGCGCGCGCTCCAGAAACTCCATCAGCTTGTCCCACTTGGCCGGCGGCCGTACCCGTTCGTATTCCTCCGGGGTGCCGTCGCCGTCGCAGCTCACCACCAGGCGGTTCACCACTTCCAGCTTGAGCATTTCCTCGAAGTCGTCCCAGTAGACCTGCTGCGCGTTGGTGGACAGCTCGACAATGGAGACCTTCCACTTCTGCTCGGGAATGCAGGCCACCACGCGGGACAGCTCCTTGTGCAACAGGGGCTCGCCGAAACTGAACAGGCGCAGGGTATGCACCCAGTCAACGTCGACATTGGCGAGGCAGCGGCGGAAATCCTCGACACCGATACGCTTGATCTTCGGCTGCAGCGTGGAATTGGGGCAGCCGAGGCAGCGCAACTGGCAGCCATGCACGATATCGAAATGGAAATTGTAGATACTGGTGGCGCGACGCATGCTTGAATCCGGGGGACAAACGGGATGTGGACGGAATTAAATAGGTATTCGCCGGCGCTGTCCAGCAAAGGGGCTGCAAAGTGTGGGGTCGTGGGTATTGCGGGACAAGAAATTGTAGGTCGGGTTTCAACCCGACAGCGGCGTTGGTCGAAGCCGTGCCATGTCGGACTGAAGTCCGACCTACGATAGATGGGAGAATGTCGATGGACGCGAAAATTTGTAGGTCGGGTTTCAACCCGACAAGCAGCGCCCATCGAAGCCCCGCTTGTCGGGTTGAAGTCCGACCTACGATAGATGCGGGAATGTCGATGGAGGCGAAAATTTGTAGGTCGGGTTTCAACCCGACAAGCAGCGCCCGTCGAAGCCCCGCATGTCGGACTGAAGTCCGACCTACAGGGTGCAAAAATTGTAGGCCGGGTTTCAACCCGACAAGCAGCGCCCATCGAAGCCCCGCATGTCGGACTGAAGTCCGACCTACAGGGTGCAAAAATTGTAGGTCGGGTTTCAACCCGACAGCAGCACCAACCGAAGCCCCGCTTGTCGGACTGAAGTCCGACCTACGATAGATGCGGGAATGTCGATGGAGGCGAAAATTTGTAGGTCGGGTTTCAACCCGACAAGCAGCGCCAACCGAAGCCCCGCAATCATCGCCTCCTAAAGCCAAACACTGTCCCAATGCGGATAATCCCCCAATCGCTGCACCAGACCCGCGCGCAGGGGATTGGCGACGATATAGCGCGCAATCGCCAGCCGATCATCCTCGTCACGTAAGGCGCGATCATGATAGGCGGGCTGCCAGAGGCGCCCCGTGCGCTGCAGATAGTGATTGATCGCGTGGGCGCTGTTGCCACGCGTTCGCCGCATGACGTCGGTGAGCGTTCCCGACACCACGCGCAGCAGGCCGTGAAAGTGATCGGGCATGATCACCCAGGCAAGCCATTCGGCCTGGCCTTCATGCTGGGTACGCTGGAGAGTCTGGATCAGAAGACGGGCGCAACGCAGATCGCGAAACACAGGATGACGCTCCGCAACCACGCTGGTAATGAGATATTCGCGGCCGGGCTCGGAATAGCGCCCCTTGCGCAGATCGTTGTAGCTCATGATGAAGGCCTCCCTGCCTTTGCGATTCCATCGGTTCATTGTAGGTCGGGTTTCAACCCGACACAGCACGGCCTCGACCAACGCCCCGTCGGGTTGAAACCCGACCTACAACATTCACGCATCCATCAGCATTCTCGCATCCATCGTAGGTCGGGCTTCAGCCCGACACGGCACGGCTTCGACCAACGCCCCGTCGGACTGAAGTCCGACCTACAGGGTGCAAAAATTGTAGGTCGGGTTTCAACCCGACAGCAGCACCAACCGAAGCCCCGCATTGTCGGACTGAAGTCCGACCTACATACGGTGTCCGACCTACATACGGTGCCCGACCTGCATACGGTGCCCGACCTACATGCAACCGGCCTTACTTGCCCTGCGCCTTCGGCTTCACTGCGCCGCTCATGTCGATGGGCTTGACCAGGCTGGTGATGGCTTCCTGATCCACTTCGATACCTTCCAGGGCGCCGAGGCGGTTGTATTCCTTCATCGCGGTTTCGTCGTTGAACTTGCGTTCCTCGGCGGCGATGATCTCGGCCTTCACTTCATCGAAGGAACGGGTACGGGCTTCCTTGCGCTCGATGAAGCGCAGGATGTGATAACCGAACGGGGTCTTCACCGGCGCGCTCAGTTCGCCCTTCTTCTTCATGGCAAAGGCCGCGTCCTCGAAGGGACCGACCATGCGGCCGCGGCTGAAGAAACCGAGGTCGCCGCCATTGCCCTGGGCCGACGGATCATCGGAATATTCCTTCGCCAGTTCGGCGAAATCCACGCCGCCCTTCTTCAGCTTGGCCAGGACTTCCTGCGCGCGCTGCTGCGCCTGTTCCTCGGAACGCTCCTTGGTATCGACGAGGATGTGCTCCACGCGCACTTCCTCCGGGACCTGGTAACGCTGCGTATTGGCCTTGTAGTACTCAAGGGCACGCTTGGTGAAATCCGGCTTCTCCGCCGCGTTCACGACACGGGTCATGTAGATGCGCGCGCGTTCGCGCTCGACGAGGTTGTCCACCTTCCACTGCTCTTCCGCGCTGAGCGGCTGGTCACCATAGACCTCCACCAGCTTGCGGGTGACGAACAGCTGCGCGATGAGCTTGCGCAGGGTCGCCTCGTCGGCGAGCACCTGGTCGCGTCGCTGCGGCGGCACGACGAATTCGACGTAGCGCAGGACATCGTCCTGGGTGAGCACGGTGTCACCGTGCTTCATCACCACCACCGGGGCGGCGGCCAGCGAGGCGGAGAACAGCAGGGCAAGCAAGGCGAGCTTTGGGGCTTTCATGGCGGATCTATACACTCCTGTGGAAGTTACGCTGGGTGAAAATGCGAACAGGCCCCGCAGGGCCTGTTCGCGCTGACAACTGCAGGCCTTACTGGATGTTGACGCTATGGGAACAGAGCGTGGTGTTGCATGTGTAGCTGGTGGTCCCTATGGTGTCATATTTTTGCGCGAACATGTTGGCGTAGTAGGTCTTGCCAATCTCCAGACGGCAGTAGGTGCGCGGGTCGGCAGTGGGATAGCCGGCGGCGGTACGCACCGAGGACTTGTCCACGCTGTAGCGGGTACAGGCAGCGTCCATGCCGGTGTTCAGGATTTGACCCGGGCACTCGGAGACAACAACCATCCTGGCAGTCGGCGTGGTACTGGTCGCGGTGCTGCTGGCAACACCAATAGCTTGGCCGGTGTAGACAAACTTGAAGGCCTGGAGGCTGCTGGGCGTCAGGTTGGAGTAGGTGGTCTGCGGGAAGGTAGCGCCCTGGACACCGGTCTCGACGATCTGCACGTTGCTGGCCGGGGTCGGACAGTTGCCGGACACCACCACGGAAAAATTGGCGGTGACGCTGATCGCGGCCTGCACGTTGGTGTCGGTGCGACTGGCGGTGGTCACGCCGTCGCTCCAGCTGGCGAAGGCATAGCCGGTATTGGCCACGGCGGTAACAGTAGTGCCGCTACCGCCTTCAGCCACGGTCTGAAAGTAGGTGCCGCTGATGGTGCCGCCAGTGCCGGCGGTGTAGTTAAGGTTGTACGCGGTGACCGGGGGCGGGGTCTCGCCGCCGCCTTCGCTGATGGTGGTGGCGCTGACGTTGGCATTCCCGTTGCCGTCGATGGACAGTCCGTTGAGGGTGTAGGTGGTGGCGGCCTGGCCGTCGATGGAGACGGCGACGGTGGCGGCGTAGGCGCCGGCACCGGCATACAGGGCCGCCAGCAAGATCAACAGAAAGCGGGATTTCATGGCGTACATCCTCTAGTAATGGGGTGAGAACCTGCTTGACGTTTCAACTCTAACACGGCGTCAGACAAGAAAGAAAGCGAATTGGTTCCCATATTCCACGGCCTCTGGCAAACCTCGCGTCACGCCAAAGTATAGGCAAAAAAAAAGCACCGGCCGAGGCCGGTGCTTTTGGTACTGCGCCTGCGAACCTACGATTAGTAGGTGACGCGGGTTCCCTTGTGGACGCTGTGGCCAACGTAGTTGGACATCACGTTCACGCCATCCACCACCAGGGTGTTGTTGCTGATGGACATGGCGGAGAAGCCGACCACGGGCAGACCACGGATACCGCCCAGGACGGGACCGGTCAGGTTGAGGTCAACGTTACCCGGAAGACCGGTGGTGGTCGCCGGGGTGCCGGTGAAGGTCATGCGGGCCCAGCCGGCATCGTAGGTCAGGCTCAGGTCGTAACGGGTGTTCTCGGTCGCGGCCGCGAACACGCTGTCGGTACCTGCGGCATTGAAGGCAACGGTGTTGACCTCATTGCACAGGGAAGACGTGGTTCCGGGCGGACGCGGGGAGAAGTCGTCGTCACCGGCGGTCAGGCTGCCCTCTTCACGATTCCAGTAGCTGATGCTGATGGTTTCGCAGGAGCGGGAGGCCAGACGGTTCCACAGCCAGCTGAACGGGGTGGTGGCCGGGGTCACGTCGTCGGTGGTGCCCGGGTTGACGTAGAAACGCTTGGTCGGGAAGGTGACGACCCAGTCGGTCATGCCCTGGATGCCCGGCACGGTCATGTAATCGTTCATGATGGCGTCATGAGCGATGACAGCGGACAGGTCATCGATACCCGCGGTGGTGGCCGTGAACTCGATCAGGTCACCGCCGTTGAAGATGCGGGCCACGGTGTTGACGTCGTTCAGGCTGGGGTTCATGTCGCCCGGAGGAGCGTGCAGGTCGTTCAGCGGGTCGAAACCGTCGGCGAAGAAGTTGTCCATCGCCACAGCGTCAACCATGGTGTCGATACCGCGATTGACGTTGATCAGGGTGTTGAAGCCGTACAGACCGCCGGTGGGCAGAATGACGTCGCCAACGGTGGCACCGGTGTTCAGCAGACCGCCCGGGTTGGCAGCGGTGCGCAGGGCGGCGCAGTTGGCCGGCACGCCGGCAACGTGGGTGGCATAGGTCGCCCAGTTGTCGGGGGTGGCTGCGTTACCGTCGGCGTCGTTGGTCAGCACGCCCATCTCGATGATTTCGATGTAACCTTCACGGGTACGGCTCAGGGCATTGATGCTGTCGGCAATGTACTGGTAGTTACGGAACTCGACGCCGCCGGCAGGAATCGCCGGAGCGGTGCAGGACGCGTCGCTGGTGGTCAGCATGGCGCCGTTGGTGGTGCGAACGATGGCACCGGTCCAGACGTCATAGGGAGACAGGTACAGGTTGAAGTCGAGGACTTCCTGCGAGTTCTTGCCTTCCAGGAAACGAACCTTGACAGCCTTGGCGTCAGCCGTGGTGTTCACCACGTTGACATAGGTATCGAAACCGCCTTCGACGGTGTAGTAGGGGTAAATCAGAACCTGACCGAGGCCATCCGGGTTTACATGGACAGCGTTGGCGCTGCCTGCGGCACCCATGGCGGCCAGCATTGCTACCGAAAGGAGCTTTTTCTTCATCGCACTCTTCCCTTTATGGTTGAATAAACGTTTATACAAGCCAGGCGACTGCCAAAACTCGCGGCACGGAGTATCGCACATAGTCGCGGCGCCCTGTCAAGCTTTAGGGGCCACCCCGGCCGCCGTTGCAACAGCAACCGGCTCAATCCCGCTGTACCCGGCATTGTACCTTCAGGTGGAACGCTAGCTAGTATATCAAGCGTCCATCAATGTGCAATACCATTTGTGGCAAAAAAACATAGTGTTGCAAAAATACATCACAGTTTTGCAAACTGGTTCCGCTAGTCGCATATGGGTCACGATCAACGGCGCTGCACGACTGCAACATTAACAGGCCAATGTTACAGTCCTGTTCCTTGCATAAAGAATGCCAGATTTACATCACGCATCCCTGCCAGGGTGCGGTCAGCGGTCAAGATACAGGTACCAGTCGCCGTCGACCTTGATCCACTTCTCAGGTTGGACCTTGGTGATCTTGCCCAGCTTGGGGGCGCGCGGCACCGGCGGCTTGCCTTCCCAGTCGTAAGTCACTTCCACCTCGGCATGGCAGGTTTCCGCGCTGGGACATTCGAGCTGCACCACGCGGGCGGCCACATGCTTCACCCGCCCCATGCGCGCGGCCATGGTCTCGAGGCTGTTCACCTCGCGCAGGCCGGGGGTGTAGTAGCGGTAGGCCTTTTCGTAGTCCTGGGCGATGAGCGCGGCGTAGCGCGCGTCGATGCGCGCGGTGACGGCCTCTTCGCTGCTCTTGGGCTTGACGCAGCCGGCGAGCAGCAGGCTGCCGGCAAGACCCAGGGCGATGGCTGTGGTGATGCGAGCCATGGGGTTTATCCTCCTGATGAAAGTTGCTACGTGAAATGTCTTGGGCGCGGCTGGTCAACAGCCACAATGTTGGTGTTGATTATGCGCCATTAGTTCCGGTGTTTGTTGTTCGATGTGTGTTCGATGTTTGTGCATTGGGCCTGGGTTTCGCACTGTTGGGGTGCGGGGCTTCGGTCGGCGGTGTTTGTCGGGTTGAAACCCGACCTACAATATTCATGCTTTCATCGACGTTCCCGCATCCATCGTAGGTCGGGGTTTAACCCGACACGGTGCGGCTTCGGCCGGTGCCGCTTGTCGGGTTGAAACCCGACCTACAATATTCATGCTTTCATCGACATTCTCGCATCTATCGTAGGTCGGGTTTTAACCCGACACGGCACGGCTTCGGCCGGCGCCGCTGTCGGGTTGAAACCCGACCTACAATTTCTTCGTGTTACCTGTAGGTCGGACTTTAGTCCGACATTGCGCGGCTTCGGTCGGCGCCGCTGTCGGGTTGAAACCCGACCTACAATTTCTCTTCCTGTAGGTCGGACTTCAGTCCGACAATGCGCCGCTTCGGTTGGCGCCGCTGTCGGGTTGAAACCCGACCTACAATTTCTCT
>Ga0172382_10002227_pt1 | contig 32956 bp, 27 predicted proteins | sample Leawel138RmetaG_FD_122245 | JGI IMG/M metagenome (GOLD analysis project Ga0172382, IMG submission 122245) | Leachate microbial communities from a municipal landfill in Southern Ontario, Canada - Leachate well 138R metaG | ecosystem: Engineered > Solid waste > Landfill > Unclassified | place...
GAGATAAGAAAAGCATTGCAGCTTGGCATCGATGATCTTTTCGCCAGGCCGGTCAAGCCCGAGCGGCTGATAAGAAGAATTGAGATCCTGACCGAATTAAAAGAAAAGCTTAAGACCCCGGCTTCCAAAGATACGGAAGCCATTTACCAGACATACCGGATTCCGTTTCTGAAACGCACTTTCGACATCGTGGTTGCCCTGATCGGTTTATTGTTCTCTGCCCCCGTGCTTTTGATCGCGATGTTGGCCATCAGGCTGGAGTCAAAGGGAAGTGTTTTTTATGCTTCCAAAAGAGTCGGCGCAGACTATAAAATCTTTGATTTCTACAAGCTCCGGTCGATGTACCAGGATGCCGACCGCCGGCTTCTGGAACTGGCCCATTTAAACCAATACCGGCAATCGGAAGACGATCCGGCAGTTCCGGGAATGTTACCGGATGAAGTTCTGCTGCGTGACCATCAATTCCCCTATCTGATCGGCGATGAAGTGGTGATCACCGAAGAAAACTACCTGGAAAGCAAGAAGAAGGAAAAGAACGTGACTTTTCTGAAACTGGAAGATGATCCGCGGATTACGAAGGTCGGTAAAATCATCCGCAAACTGAGTATCGATGAGCTCCCGCAGTTTATCAATGTTTTGAAAGGCGACATGTCGGTCGTGGGTAACCGGCCCCTCCCCCTATACGAAGCCGAATTGCTGACCACCGACGATTGGTCGGAACGTTTCTTAGGACCGGCCGGGATTACCGGTCTGTGGCAGGTGGAAGCACGCGGAAAATCCAAAAAGATGTCGCCCGAAGAACGCAAACAACTGGATAACAAATACGCCCAGATTGCCCAAAGCCGCTATTCTTTTTTCATCGATTTGTGGATCATTCTCCGGACGGTTCCCGCCATTTTTCAAAAAGAGAATGTATAGCCGTTATTTTTCGTCATCCCCACGACCAAGTTTGCTCAATCAGGTGGTCTGTTTGCTAAAAGGTGGCGCCGAGCGTAATGAATTTCCAAAATAGAATGGTATCTTTGATGAAAATACCCGATTAACTATGAAGCAGATAGCGAACATCATTTTGATTTTAACTTTTTTGCTGAGTGTCACCTCCTGCGTGAAAGAGAAAGCGGAAGACATTGCCAAGAAAGCGACCACTTTTGAAGACATCAATGTTCCGGAAAATTTTGACTATTCCAGTACAAAAACAGTTACTGTAACCGTCAAAGTAATTGATCCCGAAGTGTTGACCGTTTACAAATACGTGGTGATCATCTACGATAAAGCGCCTTCGGAAGGAGGAAAGCTGCTCATGACAGGTGCGGTGAACACGGAAGATTATACTTATTCTCCCAATATTACGGTGCCGACAAGTGCCACCCAGGTTTGGGTGGAGATTTATCTTGGGAGCAAGCTGACCCGGGAAGGTTACCAGTCACTGTGAACCAAGAAGAGCATTTTGACCTTTAAAAATGACATAATATGAAACAACTAAAAAAATACACCCTGTTGCTTCTTTTCAATTTGGCTGTTATCTGCGCTTTCAGCCAGAGCAAGCCCTATGATACCACCGGCTACGAAGAACTTACCGGGACCAAGGATATCAGCGGGAATGCGAAATACATTATCCCGTCCGGAAAATCATGGAGTGGTGGAATTTCTGTTGGCAACAACCAGAAGTTATCCCTGATCATTGAAGGGAGCGCAACGGTTTCATGGGTAGATCTCAAGAAAAGCTCCAATTTGGAAGTGATTATCGGGACTACCGGTTCTGTAAATTTCGACACATTTCAGGACGAGTCTTCCTACACGCTGATTAATTATTCAAGTACACTGACTATTTCGCGGGTTGGCGGAACGGTGATCAATCACGGAACGGTTACTGGAAATCCCAACATTCATGTCAACACCGATGCGGTCCTGGAAAATTATGGCACCATGAACACGGTTGACCTTACCACGGATAACCAGATAAAGAATTACGGAACGATGAATGTTTCAGGCCAGTTAAGCGTATACGAAACCGGGACGCTCGAAAATAGCTGTAAAATCATCGTGAAGGGGAACTTTATAAACGGCAACGACCCGAAAAAGGGAGGCAATGGCCTGATCATGAAGGAGAGCGCCTACCTGGAAATTCAGGGACGGACTAGCTTTTACGACAAGTCCTCCATGACTTTTGAACAGGATGCTTTTCTTAAGACAAAAGATATCTGGACTTACGGACACACAGTTACCGGTCCGGCAACAGGTTATGCGCTTATTCAGTACTTCGGGACGCTTACTGGTACAATGCCGAAATTTTTCGAAAAGAAAATCTATTTCGTTGACTCGAAAGGTTACCAGGACGGGGCGCCGATCAGTTATTCCATCGCTGCAAGCGACTGTAATCCCGGCTTTGGGGCGGTCAGCGATGATCCCGACGGCGATGGCATTCCGAACAATCTGGATGAATTCCCCAATGATCCAAGCCGCGCTTTCATTGCCTACTATCCAGCAGATCCCGGCACCTGGAACACCTACTTTTTTGAAGATTTGTGGCCCAACCTGGGGGATTACGACTTCAACGATTTGGTGATCAAGTACCAGTATGAATATTATTTAAACGCAGAGAATGAGGTCGTCGATCTTGTCGCCCATTTTCAGGTCAGGGCCGCAGGAGCGAGTTACGCCAACGGCTTTGGATTCAAGTTGGATATTCCCAACGCTTCCGTACTGAATGTGACCGGTTACGTTCATTCCGACACATCCATTGCGCTCAATGCCAACAAGACCGAAAAAGGCTCAAGCGACGAAGCGGTCATTATCGTGTATAACAACCTGAGGGCATCACTGGGAAGCATGTTTAATGTAAGACATGACCAACCGGAGGTCGTCATTACCCCGATTGCTGTTCGCGTGTATCTCGACAAGGTCAAACAGTCCGATGTCAGCACGGTCAACCCCTTTATCTTCGTGGATCAGGACCGGGGTCGGGAAGTCCACCTGATGGGCTACGCGCCCACCTCCAAGGCCAATCCCGACTATTTTGGGAAGGAAGACGACGATTCAAACAGCGGCGTGTACTATCGGAGCAAGCAGAGATATCCCTGGGGGCTGGATGTTCCTTCTGATGTGCGTCATCTGCTGGAAAAAATCGACTTCACGACTGGGTACCCCGACTTTGTAAAGTGGGCCGAATCGGGAGGAACATTGCATCAGGACTGGTATCGCACCAACCTGTACACACCGGCACTGTATTAAACGCGTGATCATTTTTGACAGAAATAACGATATACAGAATTTGTGTATCGTTATTTTTTTTGACAATTTCTAAGTCTGCTTGCTCATATCCGGTGAACTAATTTATAAAACGCTTTCTCAATTTGTCAAAAAAATGTATTATTGTGTAGATTATCGTTTTTTATGAAAAGATTCTGTATCATTCCGGTTTTCCTGTTTACCTTTTCAATACCTGTGTTGAAAGCACAGGAAAGTGAGGTGTCAAATCTTCAACCTGACGATTACGTGAATCTGCAGTTACCGCCCCTTTCGATGTTATTCGAAAACGCAAGAAAAAGCGCCGCTGTTGAATTGTACAGACTTAAAAAAGAAGAACAGGAAAGTCTTTTGAAAACCGAAAAAAGAAGTTGGATGAAATATTTTAAGGCAACCGCCAGTTACCAATATGGAAAAACCGGGGTTCTCTCTTATTCGGAAGACAATCTAAGCCTGTACCAGTTTTCGGATGTAGAACAAAGCTTTTACAGCCTAGGAGGTTCAATTGCAGTTCCACTGGATGATCTTTTCGACCGTCCTAATCGCGTGAAGCGACAAAGGCTGGAGATGCAGGCTACTGAGGTAGAGGTGGAAAAATGGCATGATGAGCAAAAATTGAGAATCGTCCATGCATATACCTCCGCAGAACAACTAATAGCTGTTCTGAAAACAAAGAATGAAGCTCTAATTTTTGCCAATACGCAGTACGGGCTTGCAGAGAGTGATTTTATTTCAGGTCGCATTGATGCACAGGAATTAGGCGAGCAGAAAAACAACCTGGCCAATACCCTCAATGATTATGAACAAACACGGGCTTCACTAAAAAATGCGATCCTACAATTAGAAATACTTTCAAAAACCAAAATTTTAAGTAAATAATTCATAAGGAACTCATGGAGCTTATTACTTATTTCTTCCGTTTCTTATATCGCATAAAATGGTGGCTGATCATTATTCCGCTTATTGTTACGCTATGGGTTATTTACAAAACGCGCAACCTTCCAAGGACTTATGAAGTTTCGACGACCATATATACTGGGGTAATGTCCGGTTTTAATATTAATGAAGGATCAGTGCAAAACATCAATGTAGTAAACAATACTATTGATAATATAATTAATGTGATCACGGCCAAAAGCACGCTGAGGCAAGTCTCCATGCGCTTATTTGCACAACACATGATGTATGGGGACGCAGATAAGGACAATGACTATATTCAGGCTGCTAATTTCAGATATGTATTGAGCATTACTCCACCTGCGGTAAAAGCATTGATCGACAAACATTCTGAAGAAGAAACTCTTACAAAACTATTCGAATATGCAGATGCCGACACGAAGAATTTCCTATACGGATTGTTCAATTGGGCCCCACCATATTACAGTTATAGCGCATTAAGCAAGATATCCGTCAGGCGTCTGGGCAACAGTGATATGCTGGAACTCAGCTATGCAACCAACGATCCGGGAATAACATTCAATACCCTTCAATTACTAAACGAAGAGTTTATTCGGCAATATAAAAGTCTGCAATTTAGCGAAACAGACAAAGTGATCAAATTTTTTGAAGAAGAATTAGCCAAGACCGGCGAAAGGCTAAAAGTATCCGAAGATTCGCTGACCAGCTATAACATGCAAAAACGGATCATCAATTATGATGAGCAAACGAGTCATCTCACCGCAATGAATCGTGATTTCCAACTGCAATTAGAAGAAATTCTTTTGCGGTTTAGCGGATCAAAAATCCTGGTCGATGAACTCGAGAAGAGAATTGGTGAAAATGCGAACATTATTCGAAATAACAGCTTCTTCATAAACAAGCTCAATGAAATTTCTGACCTTTCTACGAAAATAGCCCGAATTGAAACCTTTTCAAAGGACTCAGTCATCGCTGTATCGAATGAACTTCTTCATTACAGGGAACTTTTAAAACAAAAGGAAGTCGATTTCAAAGAGTTTTCTGATTCTTATAATGTCCTGAAAAATTCCAAAGATGGTTACCCTAACGTAGATCTTATCAGTCAGTGGCTTTCTGAGCTTTTAAAAATGAAGGAAGCTGAGGCGCAACTAGACGTCATGAAAGATTGGAAGAGCGAACTGGATGAGGGGTACATTTATTATTCTCCTGTCGGATCAACAATAAAAAGAAAGGAAAGAGAGATTGATTTTATAGAAGCGTCTTATCTGGCGATCCTGCATAGTCTGAACACAGCCAGGCTTCGTCAAAAAAGTCTTCAAATGAATTCTGCGACATTAAAAGTGATCAATCCCCCTACTTATCCGCTTGCCTCTGCCCCGACCAAACGAAAAATGAAAGTGATTACGGCCTTTCTTGCTAGTTTCATATTTGTTTTTGGATGCCTTTTGATTGTGGAGATTCTGGATCATACGCTACGGGACAGAATCAGGACTGAAAGAATCACTTCCGGAAAAGTTATAGGGGCATTTGCCGGAGGGAATGGGCTAAAATACAGAGGTTTTAAAAATGCGGCCAACGAGATGGCTGCAAAATCACTTGGAAATCAGCTACTTCGGTATCTGAAGCCTGATCAGGGACTGATTATTAACCTACTCAGTATAGAAAACGGAGAAGGTAAGACATTTATAGCCAACAGCTTAGATGCTTATTACAGTTCAATTGGCCTTAAAGTGAGCAACCTTTCATGGCACAATGACTTTGAATCATCGTCAAAAGATTTTCTGCTGGCTAAGAATTTCAGTGACTTCACACCACCGGAAGGTGAAAATGTCAAGCTATTAGAACATCAGCCGTTAAAAGAAATCGCCGTTCCACAAGTCATACTTCAACAAGCGCATGTTAACATACTGATTATTAACTCAAAAAGAACATGGCGGGATGTTGATAAAGTTCTTTTTAGCAATCTGCAGGAACAGGTAGTAACGTCACCATTGTTTTTGTTATTAAACAAAACCAAACGCGAAGAAACGGAGCATTTTTCCGGATTATTGCCTCCCTATACCTTATGGCGAAGGTTCTTGTATCGGATGCTGCAAATGGGACTTACATCGACAGATTAAAAGGAATTGGAGATGGGAGACATCAGGGACGCACCTATACTGAAAAGTATCCTATTCGGAGGACTTGTAGCGGGATTGTATTTATTAATCTATTTTGTGCTTCACGCGAGCATGAAATGGTGTATTATTTTTTCCATAACGCCGTTGGCGATGCTCATCATCTTTCTTTTGGTCAAAAACCCCTATTGGTCTCTCACCCTCCTCTTTATTCTGAATTATACCGTTTTTGGATTGGCCCGTTATATTCTTCCGGGCTTAAAACCAGGAATATTGATCGATGCTGTGATCGCGCTTGTTCTAATAGGATTGTTTATCCATTCTTTAAGAGGCATCGTTCATTGGAATTTCCTGAAAAATGATCTTACAATCATTGTGTCCATCTGGCTTGTTTTTTGCGTTCTGAATCTGCTGAATCCACTCGCTCCGATTGAAGCATGGATAATAGGAGTAAGAAGAACTGCTCTGTACTTTTTTATATTCCCGATTCTTACATTCCTTCTCTTTTATCGCTATAAAGACTTTAAAATCATTATTTATATCTGGTCATTCCTCATCCTGCTCGCTGTGTTAAAAGCTTTTGTCCAGAAATATTTTGGTTTTAATGCCGCAGAATTAAAATTTTTGTATGTGGAAGGCAGAGCCAGAACTCATATTATTTACTCAGGCATTCGTTATTTCTCCTTTTTGTCGGATGCCGCTAATTTTGGGTGTGCCATGGCTTTTTCAATGGTTTTTTTTTCCATTTCTGTTCTGTATGTACCCCATAAACTATTGAAAATTTATTATGTGATTGTATCTTTCTGCGCTGCGTACGGCATGTTGTTGTCTGGCACGAGGGCTGCCATTGTCATTCCTTTTGTTGGCTATGGCCTTTTTTTTATCTTCTCAAAAAACACAAAAATGATTTTTGGCGGGGCAATTCTCCTGATTAGTGCCTTTTTCATCTTAAATTTCACGCAGATTGGACAGGGAAACACCTATGTCCGGCGAATGCGAACAGCCTTCCAACCAACAAAAGATGCCTCCTTCCTTGTCCGCGTGGAAAATCAAAGAAAAATGCGAATGTATATGGCCAATAAACCATTTGGGGTGGGTATAGGAACTTCAAAGGCTTCTGAGTATTCCACTTCTGAGGTTTCAAAAATACCCACCGATTCATGGCTCGTGATGGTCTGGACAGAAACAGGCATTATAGGTCTTATCGTTTATTTAACCCTGATCGGCTATATCCTGATCAAGGGGACTTATATTTTGTTTAAAATCAAAAATAGAGAATTATGGGGCATTGAATGCGCACTTTTAGTCAGTATCGCCGGGATTTATGTGGCTTCTTATGCCAACGAAGTCATCGCTCAGTTTCCGAACGGACCGATCATTTATATGGCAATGGCTTTTATTTTCATGGCTGAACATTATGACCAAAATATGACAAAACCAAAACATGCTTAGCAATGGTAAAACAGCCTGAAGTCTCGATTATCACAGTCAATTATAACGGGTTCCACGATACCTGCGAACTAATTGAATCAATAAAACGATATGTCACCCTACGTTATGAATTAATTGTTGTGGATAATGCCTCGCATAAAAATGAGGCGGAACTAATAAAACAAAAATATCCTTGGGTACTGGCAATCAGGAACGAAAAGAACCTGGGTTTTGCCGGAGGAAATAATGTAGGGATTCGTGCGAGTCACGGAAAGTATATTTTTTTTCTCAATAACGATACCCTTATTAAAGACGATTCACTCTGGTTTCTTATCGACAGCATCGAATCCAATCCGAAGATAGGCGCGGTTTCTCCCAAAATTAAATATGCATCTTCTCCCGGTATCATTCAGTATGCAGGATACACTCCCTTTTCCCCGATTACACTTCGCAATGAGACGATTGGCCTTGGACAAGATGACCAAGGACAGTATGATATTGCAGGAGTCACCGCCTATTTACACGGGGCCGCGATCATGATGAAACGCGAAGTTGTCAAACAAATCGGACTAATGCCTGAAATTTACTTTCTTTATTATGAGGAACTGGATTGGTGCGAAAAAATGAAAAATTCCGGATTTGAGTGTTTTTATGAACCCCGATGCTCAATGTATCATAAAGAAAGTCAAAGCACAGGGACTAATACTCCTTTACGTGCATTCTATATGACCAGGAACCGTTTGTTGTTTACTTACAGAAACCGAAATGGTGTAAGCAAATATTTATCGATTACCTACCAGACAGTAATTGTTCTATTGAAAAATGTGTTGCTCGCTTTCATTAAAAAACGCCCAGACTTGGCAAAAGCACATGTGTCCGGTTTTTTTCATTTTATCATTTTAAAAAATAAAAACTCTTGAATATGGACTTGCTTTCGTTAATAGATATGTTAGATAATTTCTGCTTCCTTTATATTGGGTTTTCAGTTTTCTACCTGTTCTTTTTTGCTTTTTTATCCCGATTTAAACGAAGCGATCAGTATCCCAAGGCTGCAATGTTTCATGAAATTGTCGTACTTTTTCCTGCATACAAGGAAGATCAGGTTATCATCTCGTCTCTGCAATCATTTGAGAAGCAAGATTACCCGCGTGAAAAATATGAAGTTGTTGTGATCTCCGATAAAATGAGCGAAGAAACAAATGAGCTTATCTCCAGAATGAAGGTGCACCTGTTAAGGGTGAACTTTGAAAACAGTTCAAAAGCAAAGGCATTAAATTTTGCCATTGATCACGTAAAAAACCGTTCATTTGACATTGTTGTTATTTTGGACGCAGATAACACCGTAGAACCGGATTTCCTGGAACAAGTTAACCGGGCTTATCATGCCGGAGCCATGGCTATCCAAGCACACCGAAAAGGAAAAAATATCAGCACCGATGTCGCAATACTTGATGCCGTCAGTGAGGAAATGAATAGTTCATATTTCAGAAAGGGGCACGTTTTTATCGGGTTATCTGCATCATTAAGTGGGTCAGGTATGGCTTTTGATTGTAACTGGTTCCGTGAGAATATTTCAAAGGTTTCTTCCGCAGGAGAAGACAAAGAACTCGAAGCATTGTTGCTTAAACAAAGGATTTACATCGAGTATCTCCATCACGTTTTTGTGTATGATGAAAAGGTCCGGAATACTTCTGCATTTTACAAACAACGTCAGCGTTGGATGGCAGCGCAGGTTGGCTCCTTAAAAACAACCTTCAAAGATCTTCCGTTTGCCTTATTCTCCGGGAATATTGATTATGCCAATAAAATCCTGCAATGGATGATGTTACCCAGGGTGCTGTTACTCGGGACTATTTTCATTCTTTCAATAATTGTTCCTTTCGTCCAGATAGAATGGGCATTAAAATGGTGGGGACTTTTCGTCCTGCTGTTAGTTACTTTCGGACTTGCAATTCCCAAAGAAATGGATAATCGCAGACTGGAAAAAGCATTGAGGAAAGTTCCGCATTTGTTTATTCTGATGTTTTTCAACTTGTTCCGCTTAAAGGGAGCCTATAAAAAATTTATTCATACCACACATGGAGAATCCGAAAATTAGCATTATCATTCCGGTTTATAATACTGATCAATACGTCAGGGACGCAATCGGGAGTATCCGGAATCAGACGGTTAAGGAACTTGAAATCTTGATTATAGATGATGGCTCGACCGATAACAGTTTGACGATAGTGACCGAACTGGCTAAAACGGATGAAAGGATTAAAGTATTTTCACAACCCAATCAAGGACAGGCAGTTGCCCGGAACTTAGGTTTAAAAAATGCCCGTGGAAAATACATCTATTTCATGGATAGTGATGATTTACTGGATGCTTCGGCCCTGGAACTATGTTACGAAAAATGTGAGCACGAAAAACTGGATTTTGTCTTTTTTGATGCCGACATTTTCAGCCATCAAGAGTCCATCTCATTCTTTTTTGATTACCACCGTGCCGGCCATATAAAAGACAAGGTATATCAGGGGCAAGAAATATTGAGTCTCTTACTAAAAAAGGGAATCTATCGTGCGCCTGTGTGGCTATATCTGATAAGATATGACTATATCAGGCAGATTGGTCTGGATTTTTACCCGGTCAGACACGAAGATGAGCTGTTCACCGCTTTTGCCCATCTCAAAGCCCAAAGAGTTGGCTATATCCCCGCGTCTTTTTTTAAGCGCAGGCTTCGTAGTAATTCAGTAATGACTAGTTCATATTCCAATAACGATATCGACGCCTATCTGTTGATTATAAAAAAATTGCTCAAGGCACAGAATGGAAACAGTAAAGCAGTCACTCAAAGACTAGTCCGCACGATTATTAATCCCGCAATTTATAACGCAGGCTGCTTAACGCTATCAAAAAGACTTCGTGTATTGCGGGTTTGCATCAGCGAATCATATCTGCGATATCTTAAGTTAAAAAATATCACCGTTTTGTTGTTCCCTTTTACGATTTCCCTGAAATCATATATTTTGAGAAAGAAAAAGTTAAGGGAATGCCCAAACGCGCATTGTTTAATCTCATGCGATACAGAAAATGATGAAATCAAGACGAAAAAAAAGAGAAAATTGAAGTAAATTGCAGAAAACAGGTAAAGAGATTAATCGGTCATACGATCACTGCGGGAATTATCCGCTATTGATTGTTGATGTGAATAAATATCATTTTAATTAAGTTATTGTTGCAAACTGACTCAGAGATGACTCCAAAATTATCAATCATTATTCCTGTCTATCAGGCTGAAAACTATCTTCAAAGGTGTTTGGATTCTGTTCTTAAACAGACAATGCAGGATTTTGAACTGATCCTGATCAACGATGGATCGACGGATAGCAGTGGGAAAATCTGCGATGCTTATGCGCTTCATGATAATCGAATCAATGTGATTCATAAAACGAATCAGGGACAGTCATCAGCCCGCAACGATGGTATCGAAAGAGCACGGGGAGAATATGTCGGATTTGTTGACAATGATGATGTAGTTTATCCGGACATGTTCGAACTTCTTATTCATAATATAGAAGAAGCCGACGCAGATATCTCTGCCTGTTCTTTTATTCAGGATAACGGAGACGGAACAACCGACTCCAAAAATCACACCTTGAAAAAATTGATACTCACAAACAAGGAAGGAGTAAAGGAGTTTCTGTCACGTGAAAATCTGGATATTTATGTCTGGACAAAGATCTACAAAAAAGCTTTTATAGATAGACATAACATCAAATTTGAAATCGGGAAAACAGATGAAGACTTCTTATTCAACTTCGAAGCTTTTAAACATGCCAAACGAACGGTTATTGAAGATATCCCCAAATACATCTATTATCACAGGGAAGACTCAGCATGCAGGCTGTTCCCGCAAAAGCATTTAAAAGCGTATCTGAATATGACCTTATACCGGGTGGACAAGATACTTTCTGAGACCAAAGAGATGTATCCGGATTATGCTTATTTAGCAAACAGACAAAAACTGAAATACTGCTTTATCATGCTAAAGACCATCATACAAACAGGAGAATCAAATGTTGAATCTGAATATAGGCAGATTCTGGATTTTTTGAAAGAAAATATAAGACAGTTATATGCAGACAGGAAATTAATAGGGTGTACAGCTATTGGGATTTTTATGGTAACTGTGCTTCCCTCAGGCCTGTATTATCGTTATCGCAGGTTCAAAGACAGTTTTGTTGGGTAACATTAAGTCATGTGTGATAACAATCGAAAGTGCTCATTTCAATTCATTCATTATGTCCTGCAAAGCATTATTTCTTATTTTTCACGGATTCGATAATCATAATGTCGGAATAAGCAAAAAAATAGCGGCTCAGGTAAAGGCCTTAAAACAAGGCGGTCTTGACGTAGGCTTGTGCTATTTTGCGATCGACAGACATGGATATCACAAACGAATGATCGATGAAGAAGTCTTCGAGAATTACGGGAAAGGATTCTTTGCGAAAGTCAGGAAAAGGATCTGCTATTCAAAGCTTACATCATATCTCCTTAAACAAGATATCAGATTTCTTTATATCCGGTCATTTCACAACGCCAATCCTTTTTTAATCCGGATGCTCAAAAAGCTAAAGAACAACGGAATTCAATCGGTTTTGGAAATTCCGACCTTTCCTTATGATTTTGAGTATAAAAATGTTCCTCTATCTGACCGTCCCCGGATATTTCTTGATCGGCTACTTAGAAAGAGCCTGGCCAGATATGTGTACAGGATTGTTACGTTCTCAAACGACAAATTGATTTTTGGAACTCCAACAATCAATCTCTCCAATGCAATTGATTTTGATCAAATCCGAGTTAAATCAGCAAAACCGAAAAGTGCTAATGATTTTCGCCTGATTGGTGTTGCTGAAATTCACTTTTGGCATGGGCTCGACAGAGTAATCACAGGCATGGCTGACTACTATAAAAAACCACGTGAAACAAAGGTTTTTTTTGACATCGTAGGAGAAGGCGTTCCGGAAGAAATAAACCGACTGAAAACTCTTGTGACAGAAAATATGCTGAATGAGTACGTCGCGTTTCATGGAACCAGGACGGGAGATGAGTTAGACCTGCTTTTTGAGAAAGCAGACATGGGAGTAGCAAGTCTGGGAAGGCACAGGAGTAATATCACTTCCATGAAATCCTTAAAAAACAGAGAATATGCCGCTCGCGGCATTCCATTTGTCTATTCGGAAACGGACGATGATTTTGAAAAAATGCCGTATATTTTAAAAGCCCCTGCCGATGACTCTCCTCTGGATATCGGAGAAGTCGTTGCTTTTTATTATTCTCAAAATCTCGAACCCGTCAAAATCCGTAATACAATTATTGATACGCTTTCATGGAATGTCCAGATGAGAAAAGTCATCGATAACTGCAACGTAACCACAGATGAATAAGAATCATTGTAACAGCTAAATCAAATAAAATATATGAATCGCTTACCTATTCTTTTTGATGAAATTACACTCCTGATCACTCATTATAATAGAAGTTCCTCATTGGAGAGATTACTGCTGTCATTTGAAAAGCTAAAAATTCGGTTTCATGCTGTTGTCGTGTCGGACGACTACAGTAACGACGATCATTTAAAAAAGCTTGACCTCCTGAAAGAACGTTTTAATCTGAAAATCATCCAGGCTGATAAAAACAGAGGACTGGCAAACAACATCAACAAAGGCCAGAGAATGGTCTCTTCTCCGTTTACACTCTATGTACAGGAGGATTTCGTCCCTAATCCCGAGTTTGCAGAGAGATTAACTGACGGACTGGCGCTGATGGAAGAAGACGTGGAAATAGACCTTGTCCGCTTTTATTCCCATCATAAGCACCCGTATCTAAACCCTTTAATAAAAGGATTTTATGAAATGAAATTTCACATCCTCCGGAGAGGTTTCAAACAATTTTGGTGTTACAGCGACACTCCTCATTTAAGAAGAAGTAACTTTCTCCAAAAGTTCGGAGATTATCCGGAAGGGCTCGGCTCTGATAAAGCTGAATTCAAAATGGCTATATCATTTCTTCAAAATAAAGGAAAAGCCATTATTCATGAGGATTTTAGAAACATATTCATTCACGAGAATACGATATCTGAGCCTAGTCAGGTTTCCAGAAAAGGATTTCGGAAATACATCCAGTCCACAGATTTTCCCCTGCTTAAATACCTCAGGACCATCTACAGGAATATTAAATTCAGACTGAAGTACTTATTCAATCCACGTTTAATCTCAATAAACCCGAAAGCAAATAATCAATAAAAAACAAGCGACCATCCTCCATGAAGAAGAAAAGACTGGCAATAAATATGGCTGCAAATCTGATTGCCTTTGTAATCCAGATTGGAGTTGGTTTTTTCCTGACTCCCTACCTCGTCAATAACCTGGGTAGGGAGGCATATAGTTTTTTCCCACTTGCCAATAGCTTTATTGCTTATGCTGGCATTTTGACAACTGCCTTAAATTCCATGGCCGGACGCTTTATCACCATAAAAATTCAGCAAAGCGACCATGAAGGTGCCAATGTTTATTTTAATTCAGTATTGACCGGGAACACGGTCATCGCCTTGTTCCTGAGCATCCCGGCAGTTTTAATGGTCACGTTCCTGGACTTTTTCCTGAACGTCCCGCAAGAAATATTGGGAGAAGTACAGTCACTGTTTGCGATTATTTTTGCAGGATCATTATTCGGCATCCTTACTTCGGTTTTTGGCGTTGCCACGTTTGCCAGGAACAGGCTTGATCTATCCTCGCTGAGCAGTGTCGGAGCAAATATTCTCCGGGTGATGTTCCTTATCTTCCTGTTTTATTTTTTTAGACCTTCGATTTCATACATTGGGATAGCCAATTTCGTGGCAATCGCTTTTGTCGGATTCACCAATTTCAGATATACCAAGGCATTTCTTCCGGAGATAAAAATTCACAGAAAATACTATAACATTAACGCCATTAAGGAGTTGGTTTCCTCAGGCATCTGGAATTCGATTAACCAGTTAAGCCTTGTTTTAATGTCCGGTCTGGATATCCTTATTGCAAACATTTTTATCGGGGCTTCTGCAACAGGCGAATACGCGATCGCCAAATCCATGCCAATGTTCCTGCAGTCGTTTGTCCGCGTACTTGTTGGCGTTTTCGTCCCGGAGTTAACCATTCTTTATGCTCAGGACAAGAAAGACGAATTCCGGGTTGCCATGGACAAATCAATGAAGTTTTTACAAATCATGATGACCATTCCACTGGGCTTCTTAATGGTGTACGGAGATTCATTCTTTGATTTGTGGGTGCCGGGTCAAAATTCATCTAAACTGTTTCTTTTTTCATCTCTGACCATAATACCAATGGTAGTTTCAACCAGCATTGAAACAATATTTCATGCGTACACGATCACCAATAAACTCAAAATACCAGCCCTTGCATTGCTTGTAACAGGAATCATCAATACGCTGATCACATTGATTCTCCTGAAATACACAACCATCGGATTACTTGTCATTCCGTTAGTTAGCTTGGCAACCAGTATTCTGGAGCATTTAACATTCACCTCAATTTATGCAGCACGAATTTTAAACTATAAATGGAACACATTTCACCAGTCAATTTTTCACGGAGTAAGCAATTTTTTGTTGGTGATCTTGATCTGTTGGATAACAAAACAAGTATTTGTTCCCGATTCGTGGATTACTTTTTTCGCTATTTTTACGCTATGTGGCCTATTTTCTTTGGCACTGAACGCCTTTTTTACGCTTAATAAAGAAGAACGAAGAGTTTTTCTTGGATTATTTCGATCTCTTATCAAAAAATTTGGAAAATAAATTCAGAAGAATGAAAATAAAGGTTTTATACTATTTGCCATCATTATACACCGCCGGAGGGCTTGAACGAATTATTACACTGAAAGCCAACTATTTTGCAGAAAAACTAGGGTATACTGTGATTATTTTGACATCCGAGCAAGGCGCAAGAGCACCCTATTATCCATTGTCTGACAAGATCAAATTAATTGACCTAAACATTCACTTCGACATCAATTCAAATAAAAGCATCCTAATAAACGTGCTAAGATATCCGTTCAAATACTACTTGTTCAGGAAACGCTTTTCGAGTGTTTTGTATGACTTAAAACCCGACATCTCAGTATCTACGCTAAGGAGAGAGCTTTTATTCATCAACTCCATAAAAGACGGAAGCATTAAAATCGGCGAATTTCATGCCACCAGACACTTCTATCATCATGTACCCATAAAGGGTCACTCTTTTTTTAAAGAGTTGGTAAAATTTCCCTGGGAAATTCTTTTTCTCCGAAACCTAAAAAAGCTAAAAAAATTAGTACTATTGACCGATGAAGAATCCCAAAACTGGCCGGAATTAATCAATAAAACTGTTATTCCCAATGCCCTGACGTTTTACCCCCGAAATACTTCAACGTGCGCTGAAAAAAGGGTCATAGCGGTAGGAAGGTATGTCTATCAAAAAGGTTTTGATCTCCTTGTTGAAGCTTGGGAACATGTTCATCAAAGGCACCCGGACTGGCAGTTACATATATATGGTGATGGCCCTGAAAAACCACTTTTAAAACAAATAGTCGATTTAAAGTTAAACGGTTCCTGTTATCTGAAAGAACCAGTCAAGAATATTGAAGAAAAATATTTGGAAAGCTCCATTTTTGTTCTCAGTTCGCGTTTTGAAGGATTTGGCATCGTGCTTGCCGAAGCGATGTCGTGCGGCGTACCAGCAGTCTCATTTGCATGTCCTTGCGGACCAAAGGAAATCATCCGCGACAACGAAGATGGTTTGCTGGTGCAACCTGAAAATATAGCAGATATGGCGAAAAAAATCTGCTATCTGATTGAGAATGAACAAATAAGAATAGAAATGGGAAGGAAAGCGCGAAAAAATATTGAACGCTTAAAAATGGAGAACGTTGCTAACCATTGGATTTCTCTTTTTAACGAACTAATGACTCGATGATTATTGACTATGAAAATTGCTTATTGTACTCCATTAATTGACGGTTCGGGTGGCATGGAACGCGTTCTTTGCCTAAAAGCAAACTATCTGGTCGAAAAATTCGGATATGAAGTCTACATCATCCTGACCGACAGTAAAGGGAAACCTTTGTTTTTCCCATTTTCCGAAAAGATCAACATCATCAACCTGGATATCAACTATGAGGAAATCTGGCACATGAATTTCTGTTTTAAAATAGTTGCCTACTCCATCAAACAGATGAAATACAAGCAGGCATTAAAAAAATGCTTACAGAAAATCAGACCCGATATTACTGTTTCATTGCTCAGGCGCGATATCAATTTTATTAATTCCATTCACGATGGAAGTATAAAAGTTGGAGAATTCCATTTTAACAAGGACAATTACAGGGATTATCGAAAAGGGATTCCTTTTGAGTTTGTTCAAAAAACGGCTAAACGCTGGGGAATGAACCAGCTTATCAGAAAAGTAAAGCAACTGCGTAAGTTTGTCGTTCTGAGTTATGAAGATAAGGAGAAATGGACTGAATTAGATCATGTTTCCGTGATCTACAATCCACTGGTCATTTCCACGGATAAAGCGGCTTCCTTGACATCAAAAAAGGTAATTGCCGTTGGACGTTACACTTACCAAAAAGGATTTGATTTGTTGATTGATGCCTGGAAGATCGTCCACGAAAAGCATCCGGACTGGAATCTGAATATTTACGGCAACGGGGAAAAAGATGCTTTACAGAAGCAAATTCACCGATTGGGTCTGGAGAATCGTTGTCACCTGCATTCAGCAGTATCCAATATCGAAGACAAATATATTGAGAGCTCGATATTTGTCCTTAGTTCGCGTTATGAAGGATTTGGAATGGTAATTGCCGAAGCCATGGCCTGTGGAGTCCCGGCGGTTTCGTTTGCATGTCCGTGCGGCCCAAAAGATATTATTACCGATGGGAAAGACGGACTTTTGGCGGAACCAGAAAACATTCAGGATCTTGCAAAAAAGCTTTGCATTCTAATCGAAAACGACGACATCAGAAAAAAAATGGGAGAAAAAGCCAGGATTAGTGTAGAACGATTCAGAATTGACAAGGTCATGAATCAATGGAGAGAATTATTTGAATCTTTAATCTCAGCAAAAAACAAATAGAATTATGATTTGGTATGCCAAATATCTATCAGTTTTCGAAAAACCTTTCCAGAATACTCCTAAGCCTGTGATCAAGGAAATCAAAAAAAAGCTGGAACTGATAGGGAATAAAAATCCGGCTGTCTCAATTGTGCTAATCGCCCATAACGAAGAAACCCGGGCCTTGAGCTGTATCTGGTCGCTAGTAGACAATATTACGTCCTACCCGATTGAGATCATCGGGGTGGATAACCGCTCGACCGACCAGACCCAGCAGGTTTTTGAAGCTGTGGGCCTAAAATGGTTCTATCAGGACAAAAAGGGTCCCGGGCATGCCAGGACTTGTGGACTGAAACATGCTAAAGGCAAATATCATCTTTGCATTGACTCCGATACCATGTATCCGCCTCACTATATTCAAAAAATGACTGACGAGTTACGTAAACCCGGAGTTTCGGGAGTCGCGGCACTTTGGAGTTTTGTCCCGGATACGAATCATTCCCGAATAGGCCTTAAAATTTATGAATTTTTAAGGGATATTCATCTCCGCCTGTTATTTTTCAAGCGGCCTGAAGCGTGTGTTAGAGGTATGGTTTTTGGATTTGAAACCGAAACTGGAAGAAAAATTGGTTTTAGGACTAATATTATTCGAGGTGAAGATGGGGCTTTAGCGCTAGAACTAAAACAATATGGAAAAATAAAACTAATTTTAAGCCGTAAAGCAAGAGCGGTTACCAGTAGCACCACCATAAGCACGGATGGTTCTTTGCTCAGGAGTTTTCAATCAAGGTTTGTAAAAGCATTGAAAGAATTTGAAAAGTATTTTACAACCAGAACAGAGTATAAAGACCAGGAATCAAACCTGATCAAATAATTTTCAGGCAGCTTCAAGAAGATGATTCCTTTTGGACTGACTGATTTTCTTTAGTGAAAAAACAGGTGATACTGCGACCTTAGGTGGTATCGTTTGAACTGGATTTTTGAGAAGGGACTAACCAGCACGGATCACCGCCAGGCGTTTGTTGCAAAATAATTTCTCAGTGAATATGAAAAAATATTTGAGAGCAGTCCAGACGATGTTTCCCTATTTGCAGGATGCGCGGTTTAAGGTAACATCCCGCTTGATGAAATTGACCGGGAATCCTTGCGAGAAAGATTTTTGCTTACTGGCAAAATTCAAGCCCGCTCCTGATCAGGTATTGATCGATATTGGCGCCAACCGGGGACTAACGATTGTATCCATCTTGCTGTTCCGGAATATGCAGAATAAGATCATCGGATTTGAACCCAATTCCCTGGTTTTTGATAACTTGAAAAACAACTGCTTTATAAGGGGAAACAACAGGGTCACACTTTATCAATGTGGATTGAGCAATAACAGCGGAAATCTTCCCCTGTTTGTGCCTTTTTACCGGAAATGGATGTTTGACGGATTGGCATCGTTTGATTATCATTTAGCCAAGGATTGGCTGACAAAAAGGCTATGGGGATATGACCATCATAAGCTAAGCATAAAAAGGATTAATTGCGAGGTGAGAAAACTTGATGATTTCAACTTTAACCCTTACTTTATAAAAATTGATGTTCAGGGCTATGAACTTCAGGTTCTTCAGGGAGCGGAAAATACCATCCGAAAGCACAGGCCAATTCTCTTGATAGAATGTGTGAATGAACAGATCATTCAGTTTCTGGGACAGTTCGATTATTCGTGCTTCCATTATGACAACGGAATGCTTCAAAAGGGATTGGGAAAACTGAATACTTTTTGCATGACAAAAGAAAAATATTTGGAACTGATTACAGAAAAATCCAGAAATAACGAGACCGGGAGACTAAACGAATCGATATGAATGGATGTTCTTATTACATTTGTTCGGTGATTGGCGCACCAATTGAACGATAACTTCACCCGCAGAAATGAAATTTCAGAAAACAAGAAAAGCATGGATACACCGAAAGTAGATTATCAGATGGCCTACAAGCAGCTTCTGGATGAAAAAGCCGGGCTGGAAAAACAAAACCAGCTTTTGGAAAAACAAAATCAGATAAAAGATAAGTTGTTTCACATGATTGGCCATGACCTGAGATCGCCTCTGGGATCCATTAAAATGATCCTTGATTTTTTGAACCAGGAGAATGCCGATGAGGAAAGCCTCGACCTGAAATCCATGCTCCCGGAGTTATCGGATGCCGCGGATGAAGCTTTTTACCTGCTCGAGAACCTGCTTTACTGGACCCGGATCCAAACCAACAGAATATCGTACAAACCCGGGGAAATTCCTGTCCAACAGCTTATCAACAAGGCTGTTTTGAACATGAAAAGAAGTTTTGAACAAAAAGGCATCACAATCATCCAGGAGATTGAAGGAAATCAGGAGGTGTTTGGCGATGAGTATTTACTGCTGGTTATCCTCAGGAACCTCCTGTCAAATGCCTGCAAATTTTCCAACCGGGGAACGCCCGTCAGCATCCGTTTATCAGAATCGGCCGGCCATTTAACCATTCATCTCAGCGATCAGGGTGTCGGGATTAAAGCGGAGGATATGGAAAAAATACGGGACCCTTATTCCCTTTTCTCCACTTACGGGACAAACAATGAAAACGGAAACGGCCTCGGATTAAAAGTCTGCCAGGCCTTGGCCGCGATCAATAAAGGAGAACTCCGTATTGACACCCAACCTGGCACGGGCACCATCGTTCGTTTGCTGTTACCGGCAGGAGATGATAGTTGTCCACATCAGGGAAAAAAGAATTGAAGATGATGCTTCTGAAAGTGTTTTTCTGGATTTCGTTGGCAGTAATCTTTTACGCCTATCTCGGTTACGGGATCATTCTGTATCTCCTGGTGAGAATCAAAAGGTTTGGAAGTACCCCCGCGGTTACCCTGGAACCGGAAACGGCGGAAGACCTGCCTGAAGTAACCTTGTTCATTACCGCGTACAATGAAAAGGAGATCATACCGGAGAAAGTGGCCAACTCAAAAAGCCTGAATTATCCTCCGGAAAAAATAACGCACATCTGGATCACCGATGGCTCGAACGACGGCTCTCCTGAACTCCTGCGATCCTTCGAGGGAATTGAAGTGCACCATGAGCCGGAACGAAAAGGGAAAATTGCCGCCATGAACCGGGGCATGCAGTTTGTCAAAACGCCCATCGTGATCTTCTCGGACGCCAATACGTTTCTCGGTGAACACGCCATCAGGCGGATCGTGGCGTTATTCCGCGATCGGCAGGTGGGCTGCGTTTCGGGCGAAAAACGAATCCTCACGGCCGACGCGGATTCGGCTTCCGGATCGGGTGAAGGAATTTACTGGAAATACGAATCGTTGTTAAAGAAATGGGACTCCGAGTTGTATTCGGTCGTAGGCGCTGCCGGCGAACTCTTTGCCATTCGCACCTCGCTTTGGCAGGAGGTGGAACCCGATACGCTTCTTGACGACTTTGTGATTTCCTTACGCGTTGCCATGAACGGATATACCATCAAGTATGATCCGGAAGCCTATGCCATCGAAACCGCGTCGGCCGATACGAAAGAAGAACTGAAACGGAAGATCAGGATCTCCGCCGGTGGAATCCAGTCGGTGATCCGGCTGAAACCGCTGCTCAATATTTTCAGGTATGGCCTGCTTTCTTTTCAGTATATCTCGCACCGGGTACTTAGGTGGATGGTCTCTCCTTTTCTGCTGTTGTTGATCATTCCTGTTAACTACTGGTTACACCTGACGGCAGCCAATGCAGGAATCTATACGTTCTTCTGGTATGGACAGGTCATTTTTTACCTGCTCGTAGTAACCGGATGGCTGCTCCGCACCAGACAAATCCGGTTAAAAGCCTTATTTGTCCCTTTCTATTTCTTCATGATGAACTATTCCGTTTACCTCGGACTCATCCGCTATTTAAAACAAAGCCAGTCGGTGGTCTGGGACAAAGCCCAACGAAAAAACAGATCCTGAGGAAATGATGATGATGTGTTTTACTATATTTTATTTCCCCTTGCATACAGCCGTTTTCCCACACGATTGATATGTGCGGTCAGTTCTTTATTTTTAAGATCACCATAATTTAAAACATCAAAGCGGTAAGGCATTACGGTGTCTTCATTAAGAATTCCACTTATTTGCAAAGCGATTTTATAGCTCGCTTTTTCTCCTTTAATTGCGATATCCACGTCACTTCCATTCTTATAATTTCCTTTAGCGCGGCTACCGAAAATAATGGCTTGTTCTACCTCGGGAAAATTCCGAAGTACATTTGTGATGTCTTCGATATCTTTATTTTTCAGACCAAACATTAAATTTCCGTTTTTAAGCGATTATACAACTGGCTTAGTAAGGGATAATAAGCGTTTTCAATTTCAATTATCACTTTATCTGCCATTTCTTCATCATAAGTATGGGCTGTGAAATTTCGGTTTTTTAAAGCTTCCAACCAGGTGTGCCCATCATAAATTAATTCTGTTTCAAAGGCTTTTTTTATAACCTCTCTCGGGAAACGTATATCTATAAAGCCCTGCTCTTCCATGTAATCTTTCATAAGATTCCAGGACAATTCAAAACATATCTCGAAAAACTGGATCATTCCAGCCTTCTGGGTAATATCGGGAGTAGGAATATGCATCGCATTTTCAAGAAATCTCAACGATTTCTCAAAATTCTGAAAACGCTGTTTCCATCTTATATCTTTTATATTCATCATATTGCATATCTTTCTTTCAAAGATACACTCTTTATTGTTAGTTATCTAATTTACTTGCAGAAAAGGATCTCTTTCAAATGGCGGATCCAGATGCGGACAATTTCATTGTATTCTGCCAATCCTTTGTACAACGTGTGTACTTCGTAGCCTTCGGATTCAAGCAATGACTTCCAGCTATCCGGTTTGTCGCCCGCCATATCATTGAGTACGTGATTACCGGCTATGGCAAGAAAAGGCACCAGCCAAATCCTTTTAAATTTCAGTTCCCTCAACATCGGTAAAACGTCATGTAACCCAGGATAACCTTCAATTGTGGCGATCCAGTAAAAGGGCGACTGCTGCCACAGATAGTACTGGATGCCCGGATAGTAAATATTGGACGGATGACTGGTACCATGTCCCATCAGGATGACCACGTCTCCTGTATTTCCACCCGCCGGGAGAATATCGGGTAATATCCGGCATACTTCAACAATGTCTTCATGGCTGTAGAGTAAAGGCTTTCCCAGCCTGACTGTTTGAACTCCTCCCGGTTCCCGTATGAATTCCTTGACCTTTTTTTGCAGGCTTTCATACTCACCTCCGGGAATCACATGCAGTAACTGAACAATGATCTCACCGAAGCCATTATCCCGCATTCTCATAAGAGCTTCAGCCGGTGAATCGATCGGACGGCCCTCCCTCTTAAGCTTACTGCGTATGATGGATGACGTAAATGCCCAAAATAACTCCGCCTCAGGAAAAGCTTTTTTCACTTCCCGTTCAATATTTTCCACCGCAGCCCGGGCTCCGGAATAAACCGACCCGAATGCAACCAGAAGAATGCCTGTGCTTTTATGTGCTGTCATAGTTAAAAGTGAAATGTAAATAACCTTTCTCCGTGTTTCCCGGCTTATCCGATCACGCTGATCGTCTTCCACTTTCCCTGCCGGAACCGGATCACAAGAACACCGGAAAACAACAGGAAAAATACCACCAGCAGAAACCAGCTTAACGGTACAGACAAATGAAATACCTTCAGGACCAGATATAACAAAGGCACAAACAACCAATGTGCTGAAACGGAGGCGATCATGGTGAAATAGGTATCCCCCGCACCCCTTAACGTCCCTACCAAAGCGACCATGACCGCTTCGGCCAGCACATACAGGGCCGCGATCCTGACCATGGACACGGCAATTGGCACCGCTTCTTCAAACACCTGATCCGGCGTCCCGGGCCGGAACATTCGGACCAGTCCTTCCGGAACAAATACAAACAAGATCAAAATAACAACCGAATAAAACAGACCGGTCTTGATCGCCGAGAACGCAGCCTTCCAGGCGATTTCAGGCTTTCCCGCCCCCATGTACCGCCCCACAAGGCTGGTGACCGCGATTTCAATACCAAGAAGCGGGATAAAGGATACCAAATCCCAGTTAAACATGATCGTAGTCGCGGTGGCCACCACGTCGCCTTCTGAATGGAACAGGGAAATCATGAACGAAAACGCCAGGAAGTTGAGGAACATCTCCAATCCGGCGGGTGAACCGTAATAGATCAGCCTTTTCATGATCGGCCAGTCGAACCGGAACGATTTCAGGACGTAGAAAACAGTCCGGTTTGCCGGTGCAAAATACGCGATAACCAGGATAACCACCGCACAAAATGAACCGCTTATGGTGGCAATGGCAGCCCCTCTTATTTCCAAGGCCGGAAAACCGAATTTGCCAAAGATGAGGACATAATCGAGCGCCACATTGACAATCATCGCGGCAATCGTGGCCGTCATGACAATCTTCGTCTTTCCGATCCCGGTAAAATAACAGCCCAATGTGTACCTCATCATGCCAAAGATCCCGCCCCACACTAGAATATCAAGGTATTCCACCTGGAATGAAATTTGGGATCCCGGCAATTGCATGAAGTAAAAAAAGTCAATGACCAGGGGCTTCAGCAGCAAAACGACCGGCCAGGCAAGGAGTGTCACCAAAATAGCCTGGAAAGCCGCTTTCGTGGCATGACGGTTCTCCCCCGCCCCAAAGTATTGAGCAACCAGCGCCGTGGAGTAACCCGTCAGCCCGACAAAGAAGAAGATCAGCATTTGCATGGCAACCCCGCCACCCATAGCCGCGTTCATCTGTTCCGGTGCCACGCGGGCTAAAAAAAGCCGGTCGGTGAAAGTCATCACCCCGTCACACGCGGTCGATATGATCATCGGCAGCGCGATGATCAACAACTCCCGGATGCCGCCCGGGCTCCGGTACCCTGAAAAGTATTTCTGCAAAAGAGTCATAAGGATGCACAATTAGTCGTCCGAAATAAACAGGAAACGAGGAACAGCGTTCCCTTATGCAACCCCAAAAAAAAGCCATCCTCCCGGGAATGGATGATACCTCACCCCCAAAAGGACGGCAAAAGTAAAAAAACTATTTGAAATAAGATTGTCGATCCACGACAAATAATTATTTCTTCGTGATCTTTGCAGCAAATCCGCCGCCAGGCATCAGGGTGACCGTTAATTTTTTGCTGGCTGGAAGCGCGATGATCTCCTTCTTATAGTCGCGCGCCGCCCGGTCAGCATTGACGCCATCCTTAAAAATTTCGACCTGCCAGTTACCTTCGCCAATGAACGACAAATCCACCGTCAGATCGCGCTGATCCCAGTTGGTCAGACCACCCACATACCAAACACCGTCTTTTTGACGGGCCATCGCGATATACTCACCAATTTTTCCGTCAATCGCCTCTGTTTGGTCCCAGACCGTCGGAATTTCGGCAATAAATTTCGTGCATTCCGGTTCATTGAGATAATTGGAAGGATTATCGCACAGCATGTTGAACGGCGAATCAAAAACAACATATTCGGCCAACTGACGGCAGCGGGTTCCCTGGCTCATTGGTTCGCTGTTTATCGGGCGGTAGTTCTCACGGGTAGCATTACGCATCGCACCTTGCGTATAATCCATCGGGCCGGCCAGCATCCGGATATAAGGCATCGTCACATCATAAGTAACCATGTCGACCGAAGAAGGCGACCATTTTAACTGCTCCAGCCCGTGCACACCTTCGAAATTAATCACATTGGGGTAAGTCCGGTGTAACCCCGTCGGCTTATATGCGCCATGATAATCGATCATCAGCTTGTATTTGGCTGCGGTCTCTGCACAACGGTAATAGAAGTCAACCATCGCCTGGTCGTCACGGTCCATGAAGTCGACCTTGAATCCTTTCACCCCCATTTCCGAATAAGTTTTGCAGACATTTTCCATATCCCGGTTCACGGCCCAATAGCCAGCCCACAGAATGATCCCGACATTCTTTGCTTTACCGTAATCCACCAGTCCTTTGATGTCGATTTCCGGAATGATCTGCATCAGATCAGCTTTTTTATTGACGGCCCAACCTTCATCCAGGATAACATATTCAATGCCCTGTTTGGAGGCAAAATCGATATAATATTTATAGGTTTCATTATTGATCCCGGCACGGAAGTCCACGCCGTAGATGTTCCAGTCGTTCCACCAGTCCCATGCCACTTTCCCCGGCTTGATCCAGGAAATATCCTCCACGCGCGACGAAGAAGCCAGCAGGTAAACAAGATCATTGTTCAGCAATTCCTTGTCATTTACCGAAACAGCAAACACCCGCCAGGGAAAACTGCGGTTTCCCTGTACTTTCGCGATGTAGCCCTCCCGTTCAGTGACCAAACCCTGCAACATGTTATGACCGCCTTGTTTAATCTTTTTGGGGTAAGGCGCAAAAACACCTTTCAACGATGTGTTCCCGCCTTTGTTCAAATAGAGTCCCGGATAACTTTCAAGGTCCGCTTCGGTGAAACACAACTTTTTCCCGTCGTTCAATTCGACGATCAGCGGTAGAAACATCAGGCGGCTTTTATCCAGTTCGCTCAGTTTTAAATGGGAATACGTATTTTCGAAAGAATTGAAAAATTGTTGTTCGAATGATTTTGAATCGCTTTCCCGCACGTAAGGGACAATTGTCTGGTTATCCTGACTGAAATTCAGGTTGACCTCTTCATTCCGCACAAAGACCGTATCTTTCCCGGCCGATGTGAACCGGTAGGCCACACCCTGGTCATAAGCCCTGAAAACCACACTGTAGTTTCCTTTGAAGTTTAAAGCGAGCTCATTATAAACCTCCGGGATTCCGCTTTTCTTGTAAACCGGCGTTGTGACCGTCTGGTTTACACTTCGCGTTTTCTTATTCTTCAGTTTCGGGTTCACACCCCAAACGGTACCATCACTCAGCGTCATGGAAACAGGCGATGCGGCAACAACTTCCGTCTGTTCATGACTGACTGAAAAACTGATCTGATCACCGATCTGCACGTTCACCTGAAGCTTGCCATCCGGCGAATTAAGGGTCAGTGGCTGAGCAAAACTGCCCACAGCAAAAAGAAATGATAAGAGGAATGTAACTGGTTCTTTCATAATTTTATAATTTTTCAAAGACTTTATCATTTATTTTAACTTTTACCGTGGGCATGTGTATTGTTCTATTTTTAAACGCAAGTTATAATTTCTATCGAATATTACCTAACTGAATCAAAAGATTCTTCACTTAGCTGAAGGTCAACTGCGATCGCCGTTTCTGTCTCTTGTGCAGACAGGAATCTTCATTAACGGGCAAAGTGCCGTACAAAGAGATACCCGCTTTCGCGGAGAAGTTGCCTGACTCATTTAATGATCTTCCTGAGCGCCGGGTAAAAATGTCCGGCCTGTCTTTTGAATCCAAGGTCAGTCAGGTGGACGCCATCGACCGTTCCTTCCAGATCATCTCCCGTCATCCCCCCGGCTTTCAGGTAATATAGGTGACGGTCGCCCTTTTTCTTCAGCTCTTGATAAAAACCTTTTAAAAGCGAATTTTTTTCATGGACAGCCGCCCGGGTCTTCTGATCGAACGCCATGTGGGTATAGCGGGGATTTTCGGCCATCAAAACGGGGGTTTCAGGATTCTTTTCCCTGATGACCTCATAAAAACGGACATATTTTTCTTTCATCAGGCCGGCTGAAACATTGGGGACGCAGTCAATCACGAAGCAGGAAGCATCAATGCCGGACATGGCTTCGGCGACCTCCAGGTCAAGTTTTCCGTTCCCGCTGAACCCCAGATTGATAAATTGCCGGTCAAGCATTCGTGACAATTGACTGGTGTACGACATCCCGGCCCGTGATGCGCAACCTCCCTGCGTAATGCTGGTCCCGTACACCACAACCGGTTTGTCTTTCCGCGGCGAATCGATCCGGGGGTTATCGATCAGCGCCGCTTGTTCGACACCGATTTCAAGACGGGAGACACCATCGTACAACGGCAGATAGAGCATATACTCCTTCTCTTTCCCTTCCATATTTTTTACGATAACAGACCGGGAAACTTTGCCGTTGGGCCTGCCTGAATTCACGAAAAGCCATTTCCCTTTTTCGAGGCAATAGAGATCCACCCCTTTTATTCCGGTAGGGGCAAAATGGTTCATGGTCACGTCGCCCGTTAATTCCCATCTCGCTGCAATGATCCGCGAATTAGTCCTGAACCGGATGGCCAGGCCGCTGCAATTTTTGGACAATGACCAGACTGCGGGCCTTGTTTTGTCCTTCAACGAAGCCGGTAAACGTTCATACAGGTTCTCCGTGTCAGAAAACCCTTTGCCGATTAATTCGAACGTGGAGGCATCCACGTATTTTAACGTGTCGTTTTCCGCTTTCAGTCCCGAGGGAAACAACAGCGCGATAAAAACGAAAACGTATAAAAAAGTGTTTTTTTTCATAACAGGTCTGATCATTTTCCAAAGATACTATTTGATTTATTATTGATTATTGATTATTGGGCATTCAGGCCGCTTCGCTGGAATAGTTGCGGTTTGCAACTTGTGACCCAAAGCCAAAATTAATGCCGGTAAAGCTGGCGAATCAGCGACTGATGACAACTGGAAGTTACTCATCCTGGCGGAGAAGCTTCCTGATGGCAGCCATCAGTACCGTTTCTGCCTGCGGGGTCACTCCCGAAGCTTCGCCTGTTTCATAGCCTCCCTGCCGGTACGCCTCCGCGGTGCCGATATAACCCGGTCCATAGTCGCCATAGGCCGCGACCGTCACAAACAGGTCAGGCCGTTCCGCTTTGGCAGCCAACTGGTAGGCCACAAACAGCTCTCCCGGCAAATGGAGGATGCGTACATTTCCGATGCCCAGGCAGGCGACATCAATTTGACGGCCTTCCTCAAGCCTTTGTTTCCACGCCATTTTAAAAATGGTATTGGTCTGGTATCCGGGAGCCTCCTCTTTGATCCAGGTACCCGGCTCCCTGATTTTATCGGAGGCGGCAAGGGTGACCGGGACCACCGACCACTCCACAGAGGAGGCCGTCACAGGTTCTTTGCATGTCGCTTCCCAGGCCCGTTTCATGCCGTCTGCAAGGCGCTCAGCCAACCGTAAGCGGTTTTCCTTTGACCCGTCATTGTATTTCCCGGCCCCAAGGTCGCCCCCGGCTCCGTTAAAATGGACATGCAGCGCCTCCGGCACCGCCAGTTGGCGAAAGAAACGGGCAACCCCGGGGAAATCGGGATTTGGGATCCCTGTCCGGTAATAACTTTGCGGATGAACCGCGTAATAGCTTAGCACGGCAATGGGTTTTTCGCCATTCCAGAAACTGACCAGCGACACCATCGGATCGATCAATCCCTCCGGTTCGGCCCTCAGGGCAGAATCCCTGCACGCCGTGTAACGGGTGGCGCGGACGCGTCCGTCATCGCCCAAAATTCGCCGGTTGGAAGCCACCCGGAATACCTCCGCCTGGCCCAGCCCGACAAAACTGACAGGTTGGGCGTGTTTCAGCGATCTTTTGATTTCCCCGGCAATTCGGATGATGGACTGGCGGGAGAAAGCGCCGTCAAAACTCTGCGGGTCGATACCCCATTCCCGTAAAATCTGCTCAGAGGTAAAGTCACAGATCGGCGCATCGTGCTGATGTACGGTATGCACAGCAACCCGTCCGGGAATCGTTCCGGCAGCCTCGGCAAACGCCTTCTTAAAGGCATCCTGTCCCCCGTTTGCAATACCGATCCAATCGACTGCGCACAAAACAACCGGACTCCCCGCTCCTAAAAGGACGATTCCCCTGGCGCGTAATCCCATATCCCAGGTGTTTATTGCTGTGTCATACGCCAAGCGGGTACCGACAGGGGGAGTGACATCCACTTCGAACGTGGCCAGGCGCAATACCGCGCTGTCCAACACAACGGGATCGTCATCCTGCGCAAAAGCCGGGAGCGCAAAAGCAGTCAAACCCGCCCACAAAATAAGAAACAGTGATTTTTTCGTCATACGCATAAAACTAACAGGAAAATCAATGTCATTCATACACTCCGGCCCAATCCAGACCGAAATAATAGGTATACTCCTTATTCAGTTTCCACTTGGTTAATGGCACATACATACTCAGTCCGCTAAAGTGCTCCGGATCGATGGTGATGTAGATAAACTTTTCGGTCGCGGCCTTATAAAGTACCGCCCGATTTAACTGTGACTGAAAGTCAAGACTTTGTGCTGTATTGCTCAAGGCCCCGACCACATCCCCCATATCAAAAAATACCGGAGCGGCGCTGATCGTGTGATAAGTCTGAAATCCGCCCACATTCAAAACCTCCGCCTGTGACAATTTCCCGTTCAGGATGCCCTTAACCGTGCTGTATAACCCGTCAAGTTCCTTCATGTCGATCAGGGAGATGGTCGTCGAACGTAGCATCTCCGGCTCATCAATATCTACACCACCAACATACAGATTCTTATAATAGTTATAACAGGTTTCGCAAGCTTCTGCCAGATCACTCACATCGCCAAACAATAACGGAAGCACCTTGGCATAAGGCATTCCCGAGGCGTTATATTGTGCCTCGGCCAGAACTTCGGTCGGCGACGCGATCACATAGTCGCAGGCATGCCTGATCTCATACAAGGCTTCCACATTTGCCATCAGGCAAACATCAAAAAGAATAAAGCTGGCTGTTCCCGGCAGTAATTTGGCAGCCATATCCTTAATTTCCAGCGCCCCCGATCCGGATCCCCCGGTATTCGTATCAGTTGACACATAGCGGGTACGCGGGTAATTCCTGTTTGCCCGGAAACTGGTTATCCTGGCCTGCTGTCCGTACCCGTCCGGCACCCATCCCATGGAATGCGACCAGATCACCAATCCGAACTTTTCAGAAGGAACCAGTTCCCTGGTCTCATTGATCACCCTGGCCAACGTGGAGGCATCGGCAGAGTTTTCTTCAAGATAATCTTTCAGCCCGATTTCCTGTCCCTCCGGGGAAAGTTTAAACAGGCGGGGTGCATCATCTTCCCTGTCCAGATAGATGACCACTGTTCCGTTGCTGTTCCTGATTCCTTGCTTCAACTGGTTCAACGAGTAATCCACCTGACCATCCAACGAATTGTCTGCAGCCATATAAACAAGGATCGTGTAAGGCTCTTTATCCTCTCCGCCGTGCTTCCACCAGCATCCCGTAAAAAGGACGGCAATGACCGACAAAAGCGGCAGGATTTTTGCGAATCGATTCATCGTCGAAGTTAAATTAACAGTACAAATTTGCTCCCGGGCCAACGGAATTAGAGACAAGACCATTCGCCCATACCCGGTAAATATAGAAAATTCTTCATTCACCGGCGTGGATTAAGCCGCAAATGTTCCTACTGTCCCGAATCTTCAAAAGGGAAACATCTTGCGGTCGAAATTCCTCTATTCCGGCGCCATAAAGAATTCACTCACGCCTGATAGACCAGCTTGCCGGCCACATAGGTTTTCCGGATATCCAGCACCTTGTCGCCAACGGTGAACAGGATCAGGTCAGCGCGCCTGCCGGGCTTCAAAACGCCCCTGTCATTCAAACCATATAATTTTGCCGGATTGGCGCCGGCCATCTGAATGGCATCCTTTAACCCGCATCCCGTGACGTTCATCACATGAACGACTCCTCTGGCAAGAGGCGATGCTGAACCGTACAACCCATTCTGTGCAATATTCCATAGCTTTCCTTCCGGTGTGATCTCGATCGGGTCACCCTCACCGCTTGTATATTTGCCGACCGGCAACCCTGCATAACTTGTCGCGTCCGATGTCAGGATCGTTTTCTCCGTTCCTTTTATTTTATAAAATACAAGGATCTGTTCCGGAAGAAGATGAAAACCGTCCCCAATGATGCTCGCCATCAACCTGTCGTTGGCCAGTTGAGGCCACAACGGATTAAAAAAGCGGCTGATCATGTTGGCACACCCGTTCCCCAGATGGGTGCAGATCACTGCACCGTTCGATACGGCCTGATCGATCTGGTCTTTTGAGCCATTATGATGACCAAGAGCTACTTTGACACCTAATCCGGTACACTGCTGAATAAACTCTGCCCCACCTTCCACCTCGGGAGCGATCGTGACCTGTAAAATATTCTCCCCGGAAGCCCTGTAAAAATCCAGGAACTCTTCCCAATCGGGTTTCCTGACATATTCACGGGGATGCGCTCCCCTGTACCCGTCTTCAGGTGAAATATAGGGTCCTTCAAGATGGAACCCCGCGATGGAGCCAAGCAAATCCTTGTCTTCTTTAGCCTCTGCCAGGATGGCAAGATTTTTCAAAAAAAGTTCCCGGCTGTTCGTGGTAAGCGTGGGCAAATAAGTCGTCACCCCGGCTTTCCACTGGGCCATCGTGGCTTTTTTAACTCCTTCCGCCGACAGTTCACCGCCTCCCAGGGCAAAGGTCACCCCGTCATAGCCATTGACCTGATTATCGATCAGACCCGGGGCGATATAAACCCGTTCAGTCCCTTGAGGTAATTCTTTTAACCGCTCAATTCTGGTGATCTTCCCATTCTCCATTTCGATGGAAACGGGAGATCCGTCAAGATAAGAAAGCCCTTCGACGCTCTCCTGTGTATTTGACAAACCAGCATCCGAAAAATTAGGAAAAGTATTCAAGGTTCTCTTTATTATAAGCCCCGAAGATAATTGAAAATCGCTGATATTTCCCATTTTCACATAAAAATCTGCGGAACAGCGATTGAGGTTATTGGAATTCTTTCACCGCATCGATCATGGCCACGATATTTTCGACCGGCACGTTGGCCTGGATGTTATGCACCGTGTTAAACACAAAACCGCCATCCTTTCCCAGGATCTCACACAGCCGGAGCACTTCTTCCCGTACCTGTTCCGGGTTGCCGTATGGCAGGGTTTTTTGGGTGTCCACTCCGCCTCCCCAAAAAACAAGGTCTTTTCCGTAAGTCCTTTTCAGATGGGCCGGATCCATTCCCTTTGCCGACAACTGAACGGGATTGATGATGTCAAAGCCGGCTTCGATAAAGCGGGGCATAAACGACTCCACCGCTCCGCACGAGTGTTTGAACGTTTTCCAGTTGGTATGGGTA
>Ga0172382_10002228_pt1 | contig 32942 bp, 35 predicted proteins | sample Leawel138RmetaG_FD_122245 | JGI IMG/M metagenome (GOLD analysis project Ga0172382, IMG submission 122245) | Leachate microbial communities from a municipal landfill in Southern Ontario, Canada - Leachate well 138R metaG | ecosystem: Engineered > Solid waste > Landfill > Unclassified | place...
CGACCTGTACGGCCACCCACGAGGTGACGCCGGCCGACGTGACCGCGGGCAACGTGGTGAACAGTGCAACCGCCACGGGCACGCCGCCTGCAACGCCGGGCAACCCGCCGCCGACGCCGATCACCACGCCGCCGAGCACGGTGACCTCGCCGACCATCCCATCCACTCACGCGCCCTCGCCCGTGATGGTGCCGGCGAATCATCCTGTCGCTCTGCTGCTGCTGCTCGGGGTGCTAACCCTCGTCGGCACGCGCGCCGCCCGCAAGGACTGAGGCATAGACATGGCGCTCGCGCAGGATCTAGCAGTGAGGTGGCGGCGTTCGCAAGGTGAAACCGTCTACCTGATCAGCGGCGTGGTCTTGCTGCGCGGCGCTGCGGTAGTTGGGTGGAAAGACGAGCTGCGCGACGCTGCCGATGAAGCGCCTGGCACCATCGCGGTCGATCCGGCCGGCCATACATGGGCGATCGACCGCAGCACCGATCCACCCAGGTGGCAAAAAAAAGAGCTGTAGGGCGAAGGATCGCCCGCAGGCGGGGCAGGCTGGTCGAGCTGCCCCGCTTTTTTATGCCTTCAAACCACCGCGGTTTTTCTCACCGCGGCGTGCGCGAGGGTGACGGGGACGCCATGGCCTCGTATGGAGCGCAGACAGAACCCCACTTCCTTTTGGCGTAAACCGCTGTTGGACATTGGACAGATGCGGGCATGGATGCCCGCGCCTTTCGGGTGCGAAGCACCCGAGCCGCACAGCGGCGCAAGCGAAAGCGATTCCCATATATGGGGATTAAGACCGATGACACTTAGCGTCTAAAACCATGACAGTTAAGCTGTTCACGCCGGGCGCGATCCACAGCCGCATCCACGAAGCGGCGCTGACTTATCCACATTTTTAGGGTTGCGCGGGCTTTTACCGGCGTCGATCAGTGCCTTCGTGGCCGCTGGAAGCGGCTTGGATCGCTTGTGTGGCCGTGTACGACGCACTTGCGTGCCGTCAGGCCATGCCCGCCCGTCAATCTAGTCGCGATTGTCTGTGAGGCCCAAGAGGGCTTTTATGTTGGCTATGTGCGCGGCGGCGACTTCCGCCGGGTGGGCGGCTGGCGGCGGAGCCGGCCCGTGGTTGACACTGGCCGGATCGGCGCTGGCCAGCGCCGCCGGCATCCACTTGAACGGGATCTCGGCCGCACCGCTCGCATCGAGGTCGCGCGCCTGGCGCCGCTTGGCTCTCTGTAGGTTTCCGCCACTGATGTTTGTCAGGAGCTGGTCTATCTTGGCCTTGTCGGCTTCGGCGCGCCGGCGCCGGCGTTCGCGCTTGATAGCTGCCCATAGACCCAGTATGCGCCATAGCTTTTCGGTTACAAACTTGCAGCCCGGCGCATCGCGGATGCCGGCGGGGCTGGCGTATTTCATGCGGTTTGTTCGGAGCAATCCGGTTTCTGTCAGCACTTCCGCTGCCCGCAGGGTGCGCCGGAATGATCGCGCGCCGGCGACTTGATCGCCGTAGGCCAGCCCATCCAGTTCGTAGTAGGTCTTCCGTTCCCATTGCCCGCCAACAGGCCGGGCTACAAATCCAGTCATGAGGTCGCAGGAAGCGACGCATACGGTCATCATCGTGATGGCATTGATTCCGCCATCGCTGCGTTTTTCGCGCGTGCGGTCCTTGCCATGTCTTCCGCCAACGCGCGTGCCGTACAGCAATTCGGCGTATCTCTGCCCATGAGGATTCGCCGCCGCTTCGGATAGGCGGTGGATCGCGCACTCCACGATGGCTCCCCAACGCACATCAGCCCTGCGTTGCCAGGTGATGGTGTGCAGCTCTTTTGCGACGTGCGCGCCGCGCTTCTTCGGCGCGTTTGATCTGGCTATGGACTTCGCCATTGCCCTCCCCCGCAGCCGGATTGGCGGGGGAAAGATGGCGCACGGCTGAACAATGGTGCCGGCATGTCTGCTTTCCTTTCACGCGCTGTTGCACAGCCAAGGAAGCATGGGTAAGATGCAGGCACGTATCCAACGCGGCCTGGCTTTTACTACCCTTGCTTGCCCGGTCCTCAAGCCCTTCGGTGTTAGCGCACCGAGGGGCTTTTCATTTGTGGCGGCGATCTTAACGCATCATGGCGCGAGCGGATAGGCTAAGCCGCCGCCAGCGCCCTCGATGCACGGTCGCTCGATGCTTTCCCACTCTTGTGCGCCGTCCTGGTCATTGCCGCCGATCGCTTCCCAGACGTTGCCGCGCACGTCGATCGCCAGCGCGCCGGGCCGCTCGTGCTGGGGGTCGCGTAGCTCGTTCTTCCAGCCGTAGGCGGCTTCCCGCCAGACCAGGACAACGCCGTCGCACATGTGCTCGGGGTTGGCCATCCGCCACGTCGTGGCGGCGTCCTCGATGGCGCACAAGTTCATCGCCGCACCCCCAGCCGCGTTGTCAGCCAAACGGCCACATGCGGGGCGATGACGGGCAAGGCCATCAGGCCGGCAGCTCGGAAGAACGGCCATGCCGCCTCGATGCCGGCAGTGCCGGCGACGACCAGGCCCACGAGGCCGAGAACCCACGCCAGTACGCGCAAGACGCCAAAAAGTAGATTCCCGAAAGCGTCAAAGGTCTTCATGCCGTTTTCCCCGTCATTGTGAGTGCTACCCATGCGGCCACCGCCGCCAAGGCAGCAGTCAACCAGGCAATGGCCGTCAGGCGGCGTGTAGCGCCCTGCGCGGCCTCGGGAGCCTGTTCGGTCCACGTCGCGCAAGCCATGCCCAAGGCACAGCCGATAACAACTCCGAAGATCCATTCATCGTCGTTCATTGCCCGTTCCTCGCTCCATTTCGCTCAGGGTAGCTCCGCACCTTGATTCAAATACTTGTAGAGTGTCGTTTTGCTGACGTTGTACTGACTCGCTACCGAACCCGCCGTGACGTTCGGATCACGCATCAGCACGCGGATTTCATGGACCTGCGCCGGCGTGAGTGCCTTGGGCCGTCCACCATGCCGCCCCCGCTTCTTAGCCGCGGCAAGCCCGGCGTGGGTGCGCTCAATCAGCAGCCTGCGTTCGTACTCTGCGAACACCGCGCAGATTTGGAAAAACATGTTCCCGGCTGCCGTTCGGGTGTCGATGCTTTCCGTCAGCGAAAGGAACTGCACACCCTTGGTCTTTAGGTCTTCAACGATGCGGATCAAATCGGCCACGGACCCGCCGAGTCGATCCAATCGCCACACCACGAAAGTATCCCCCGTCCGCACCACCGCCAGCGCCTTTTCAAGCTCCACCGCCCCTTTTTTCTGGCGTCGCGGTCCTGCCCTGCTCACCTGTTCCAGATAGATCTGATCGCATCCGACGCGCTTTAGCGCATCGAGCTGCAAGGCAAGCTCTTGGTCGTCCTTTGACTTTCGTCCGTAACCGATGAGCTGCCCAACACCCGGCAGGGTGGCAGTTCCAGTATCGAGCGGATCACGCGCCATCGCCGCCCCCCTCAGCAGTTGTAGCCGTGGCTGGCCAGCACCTGGGCCATGTTCGCCGCCTCCCAGCATCCGGGCCGGGTTTCGAGCATGCCAGCATCCTCGGCCAGCATGGCGAGCAACCCGGCTACGGTAAGCGGGCCATGCGTGCAGGCCCGTTCCTCGCGCACCTGGTGCGAGGTGTTGACCCTATGCAGGAGAGTTCGGATAGCGGTGTGCAAGTTGCGCTGTATCGGCACGTCAATGATGACAGTAGCCTCGTCGCCATGCGTTGGTTCCGGTTCCATTCCGGCATCTGCAAAGTTTCCGTCCTCAATGGCCTGCCGGCGGTTCTCCAGCAGCCTATCGGCATCTTCCTCACGCAATCCAATTGTAACGACGTTCGGCTTCACGCCTGGGCGCGTCTCTCCGCGCTCATCGAAAAGTGATTCGTAGGGAACGTCCTTACTGGTAAGGAAGCCAGCTTCCACCGCCGGCACGCAACCGTATGACAGGCCGAGAGGGTCATCGTCCGCCGCAACCGTCTTGTCGTTCTCGTCAAAAAAGGCGGGCAAGTCCAGTCCGACAGGCGCGTCCGGGTCGCAGTCGGCGAGGATGGCCAGCAGGTCACGGACTTTCAGTTGGGGCTTGGCGTTGGTGTTAGGGATTGTGGTCATTGCGCTTTCCTCGTTCATGCCGGTATGCGTACACCGTTTTACTGATGGCTCTAAGTTTACGGGTTTACGGACAAGATGCAACCACTATCGGCTAATTTTCCGCCCCTGTTGGGGTGCGTTCAGAAAACGGTCGTTTTGCGGAATACCATCGAAAGCCCTCACTTTGCATGCAGAGTCCACACATGAAAGGCTTTTTCCTCTCGTTCATCCTTCTGGCCCTGATCCCTTCTCACGCTGCCCTCTCGGCGGAAACCGCCAACACACGCACTTACGATCTTCCTCCGGCGCAGGCTTACGACGCCGTTATGGCGACACTCGGCCAGCTCGGTATGCCAATCGAATCCAGCAACCCAACAGGCGGACATGTGAAATCCTCGACGGCCAGCATGGGTTTCATTACCACGCTCGAAGTAACGAACGTCTATGTTCAGCCATCTGGCGACGGCTCAACCGTCCGCATCGAGCGCACGAAAGGCAGGCTAGGCAAACTCAAGCCCGCCAACGATCCTGCTGTTTTGGGCACTTTCTTCTCCGCGCTCGATCACCACGCGGCCAGCCGCACCACGCCCGCACTCTAAAGCCACATCTTCAGCTTTCCGCCAGACGGACGCCTTAGCGTCCGCGCTGGTCGGGCAACGCCCCTTCTTCGCTGATCTTGAAAGATTCAGCTTGCAGCCATCCATATTCCCACGCCTCGATCTTTTCCGGCTCTACCTCGGTATTTTCATTTTTGGCGTGACCCATCAAAAACGCGGAATAGCCCTTGTTGACCTGGTGGGCGTAGATACTCGCCCACCGGCCATTTCTTTCGTCAGAACAGGTCATCGGCATCACTGCCCGCAGGGTGAATGAACCTCCCCGGCATCAACCTTGGTTCAGTCTCACAGCCATCCCCTTCCTTGGATTCAACAGGGCGCAAGACAAGCCGCCCACTGACGCTGATGCCAGAGCGCAGCTCGATATTGATGCCTTTCCCGTCCTTGCTCGTAAATCCGATTCCAGCTTCTGTCCATCCGCGCTTTTCCTCGCCTTGCTGTACATAAGTGAACGGCACCAGCGCCTTGTAAATCTTCACTTTCTGACTTGCTGCTGGCTTCGTCTCCGCCGTTGCTCCCTGTTTCTTCGCGCTCATGGGTTCAACCTCCTGTTGTCATTGGCGTGCCATCTTTGGCCGGCTGAAACGTGCTTTTGCAATCGGGGAAGCCGGTGCAGCCCCAAAAGTCATAGCCCTTCTTCTTCGGATCGTCTTTCTTCGATTTTTTAATACGTCTCAACGGCTTCCCGCAGCTTGGACATGGCTGCGTAGCAGCCGCCTGCGCTGCTGGTCGTTCTACTTTCTCGCCTGGCTTTCCGCCGTCGTCAGGCCGTGTTGCTCGACACTCGGGATAGGCGGTGCAGCCCCAAAACAGGCCATGCGCGCCTTTCCGCTGACGCATGGGCTGGCCGCAGTCCGGGCATGGGTGGACGTTTCCAGGCCCGAGCTTTCCGATTTCACCGTGAAGCTGGTCAGCCGCCGCCGCGACAACGGTCCGGTAGGTCTTCCGGCCTTCTGCGATTTCGTCAAGGTCTTGCTCAAGATCGCGGGTGTAATCGAGTTCGATGAACCCGAACGTACCGGCAAGATTGTCGATGATCGTTTCCGCTACTGGCGACGCCAAAAGAAACCCCTTCTTGTCCTCGCTGATGTATTCGCGCTGACTGATGTTTTCCAGGATCGCGGCATACGTTGCCGGGCGGCCAATACCATGCGATTCCAACGCTTTAACGAGCGTCGCCAGCGTGTAGCGCTTCGGCGCTTTAGTGGTCTTGGTGATGAGTCCACCCGCTCCCACATCGAGCACATCGCCAACGGCCAGCGTCGGTACAGGGTTATCCGCGTCTTCGTCGTCACTGTCTGTAGTATCTTCCTCCGGCTCGTCGTAGAGCGTTTTCCAGCCCTTGTCCACCAGCGTGCGACCCCGCGCCTGGTAGCGCGCTGCTCCGCCGCTCGCTATAGCTTCAATGCTTTCGAGCTGTGCGGTACGGGTGGCGTAGGTCGCCTCGGCAAGCTGCGACGCTACGGCCCGCGACCAAATCAGGCGATAAAGCGCCTTCTCGTCCTCCGTCTCGCCGCCGTCGGTGTTCGCGATGTAGGCCGGTCTGATCGCCTCGTGAGCTTCTTGCGCGTTGCCCTTGGCTTTCCATTGCCGCCGTTCTTCTCGCACCGGCAACCCGTTTTCTTTGGCGTATTCCGCGATCAGCGCGAACGCATCTTCGGAGAGGTTCGGGCTGTCGGTCCGCATATATGTGATGACGCCCTGCTCGTAGAGTTTTTGGGCAAGCTCCATTGTTTTCTTCGGCTTGAACTTGAACTTGACTTGCGCGGCCTGTTGCAAGGTGGACGTGGTGAAGGGTGCCGGGGGTGCGGATTTGCTGGTGCCATCCTCGAACGCCAACACGCGAACTTGCTTCACGTCCGCCGCACTTTGTGCCAAGGCTTCATCAAGCTGGTACTCCTGCCCTTCCGTCAGCTCGGGAACCCACATCGCCCGCCACGTCGTAGGCGCGTGGAAGATGAGGGCCGCACCGAAGTGCGTGGTAGGGACAAAGGCCCGGATTTCCCGCTCACGCTCAACCACGAGCCGCACCGCCGGCGACTGGACGCGCCCAGCGGTGAGCTTTTGCCCGGTCTTGTCCGAAAGCGCGGGGCTGACCTGATAGCCCACGAGGCGATCCAGCACGCGCCGCGCTTCCTGGGCGTGGACCAAGTTCATGTCCAGGAAGCGCGGGGCGTGTACGGCCTTCTGGACGGCCTTGGGCGTGATTTCGGTGAAGGCCGACCGTTCGGGGTTTTTCAGCTTAAGTTCGTCGGCGATGTGCCATGCGATGGCCTCTCCTTCCCGATCCGGGTCGGTGGCCAGCAATACGCGATCAACACTCCGGGCGTCTTCTTTCAACCGCTTTACAGTGATTTTTGCTCTGTCGTCGGAGACAACGTAGGTCGGGCGGAAGTCAGGGGCTTTCACGCCGATTTCACGTTCTGGCAAGTCGCGGATGTGGCCGAAGGACGCTCTAACGATGTAGTCGGCTCCAAGGATGCTCTCCAGCTTCGCCTTTTTGCCTGGGCTTTCGATAATGACTAAGGTTTTCGTCATGGTCTGATCCTCAATGCTTTACCGGGTACGGCTGCGGCCAGTACCACGGCTACGCACCTGTGTTTGCTGCTGTTCTTGCTCCTGCTCTTGGTCTTGCTTCGGAGCCTCATCGCTCTTGTCCTGGCGATCAGCTTCCTTTCCTGCTTTCAAGCGAAGATCGGCATAGGCGCTCTTCATGTCCGCAACGTTCGCACCCTTTTGATTTTCCATCTTTGCCTGATTCTGACGAACAATCTCTTCAACGCGCTCGCCGTCGTTTCCAAGCATTTGTGCATCGGCCAGCCGCCGCCGATCCGCCAGCACCATGCTTTCGTTCAGTGCCTTTTGCAGTTCAGTGGTGCCCTTCTCTTTTGCAAAATCGTTCCAATCCGATCCCTTGGAATCAGGCGTGAACGCCGGAATGGCGGCGTAGCCATTGACTTCTTTCGCCGCTTGCTCTGCGGCTCGTTTTCCGACGTTGGCCTTGCCCTCTGCCTCTCGCTGGTGGTCGTTATCGCCTGCAATGACGATAGGCCGGTCAGGGTGTTGTTCTCGTATAGCTTTGGCGACGTTTGATAGGTTTCCGGCGGTGAACGCCGTTACCACCGTGGCATCGGTCGCACGGCGGATGGTGTCCATCGTGGCCCATCCTTCGCCGATGTAGATGGGGCCATCCTTCTTCGGGTTGGCGACGTGGTACGAACCTTCGAGCTTGGCATCCTTGGCAAAGCCTTTTGCGCCGCCCTCCCCTATCCATTGATAGGTTGTTGTCTTTCCGGTTTTGTCCTGCGCCGGAACGACAAGGTTCCCGCGCCGGTCTTGCAGGAGATTGCCGGAATCGCCTTGCAAGCCCTTTTTCACAAGATATGGATGATCGGCGTTCGCCGGTCGATACAAGTCAGGATTCTTTAAGGCTTTGGTTATTTCTTCTGATGCCGCCTCGAACTTTGCTTCTCGCTCAGCGTCTCGGGCGGCCATCTTTGCCGCGTGCGCGGCTGCTAAATCCTGCCGATCTTCGGCGCTTAGCTTTTCTGACGTGCCAGAAAACACCCACTTCGTTGCTTTTCCTTCGTCGCCATCGCGGACGTGGTTCTTAAAAAATCCGTTTGGGTGGCCGTCCAGACGTGCCATATAAGCGCCATCCTTTTTGCCGCCGCCTTCGTGGCCCTGAACTGGAACACGGTGCCATTCGCCATCCATGATCGGCTGTCCGACCACAAGCCCGTTGGCTCGCAGAACTTCCGTGAACTCTTCTTTAGGGTCCTTCTTCGGCGGCGCCACTGTGGTGCGGTTTTCAGGAAGCCACTTGGCAAGCGCTTTCATATCAGCGCCTTGCGGAGCAAACCAAGATTTTTGCTCTTTATCCCACTTTGCCCCATTCGCCTTGGCTTGATCTTTTTCTCTGAACGGCACGGCCAAGTAAGTACGAGCAGGCATGGGGTTCTCCGGTGCGTGGTGTTGAACGGCGGTGGGTGCGGCAGGAATGGTGAATGGCCCGACCCTTGCCCCCGGCGCCGCCGCCGCCGCAATCTGCGAAATTATTTCATCTTGCCGATCCGCCGGCACACCCTCCGCCGTCCAGATGGCCCGTAGCTTCGCTTCCTCCGGCGTCATCGCGCCCTCCCCCGCCTCGGGGGTTTTGACGGCCTGGCCAACGTCTGGCAACAGTTCTGGTCGTTCATTTCCAGAAAGTGCCTGCAAAATGATGGCTGTGGTTGTTGCGTCTAGGTTTCTTTCGGGAGCAGCCCCCGCTGTCCCTGTGCGTATGGCACGCCCAACTTCACTCCATTCGCCGTTGGAATCGTTGAACATCTCAAACGCTCTTGCCGCCTGCTCACCGACAAGATCAAGCCTCTGACTGTTTTTCAACAGTAGCGCGCGGAATCGCTCTCCGATTTGCGCATCATCCGCTGTCATGCGCTGGTCCTGGTCCTGCCTGATCGCCCGAAGCTCTCCCTTGTTAGCCTGATCCCGCATTTCATTGAAGTTCTCCGGTGGCTTGGGATACCGCAAGGTTTTATCGGAATAGTGCTGCTCGTCGATATTGACTGGCTCGATGATTGGCCCTGGCGCTTGCTCGGATGCCATTCGTACCGCAAAGGATGCACCGATGGACTTCTCTGCTCGTTCCGCTGCTGCGGAAGCCAGGCCATATGCCTCCGTCGCCGTGGATTCGACCGGGATCAGAACACCATCCGTTGAGGTGACATTCCTGCCTTCGCTGGTGAACTGGAATTGAAGAGTTCGGTTGTAACCGTCACCGCCGCTCAAGAACGCTAGCGCATCGTCCTTGACGTTGACCGTTGTAAACGCCTTGGTCGCGATAGCCGTCCCCTGCCCTTCCACCCAGCCGTTAGCTTTCAGGGCATCGAGGACTGCAACCGCCTGTTCATCGAGCGGCTCTTGCGCATTTTGCTGGCTCTGCATTTTTATATGCTCCTGTTGGTACGCCATGACAAAGGCGGCGATTTTCTCGGCGTCCGCTGCCGCCCGCATGATTTCTCGCGGGTCTTCTTGAAGTGCTTTGATCCAGCTTCCGACGTAGGCCGCGTGCTGGCCTGGGTCGTGGCCGATTTCCATGCGTTCTCCAAGCATCAGCGAGGCAATTTCAGCCCGTAGTTCTTCCTTGGCGTAGCCTTCCGATCCGAATGGATGTGAAAGGTCGCGGTTAAGCCGCGACGGATGGCCTGTGGCATGACCTAGTTCATGCAGTGCCGTGGCGTAGTAACCGTCCGCCGTGGGGAATTGTTCCCGGTTCGGCAAGGTGATGCTGTCTGTGCCTGGTTGGTAGTAGGCGCGATCACCGGGCTGGTGGTGGATCGGTATGCCACTGGCCTGCATGATGGCCTCGGCCAGCTCGTGCCGCTCCCATTCGCTCTTTGTGGCCTGTGGTTTCAGCTCGGGCAACCCGTCGATCTGACTGCCGTTGAAGACGGTTGCGCCAAAAATGCGGGGGCGTTCGTACTCGACCATCTGCGTTTTTGGCTTGCCCTGGTCATCGAGTACCGGCTTCCCGTTGTCATCGGTAACGGGTTCCTCACCGCGCATCTTCACGTATTGGATGTAGGTTCCCTTCTCGCCCTTGCGCACCTGGCACCCTGCCGCCGCCGCCTGTTTGTAGGTCATCCACCGTGGATCACCCTGCCCTTGGGCCATCAACCACACGGCATTGAAGCCCCGGTAGGGCTTTTCAGTTGTCGGGTTGTATGGTGCGCGCAGCTCGCCGGGTGCCCACGGCTTCTGCCACGGTGCCGTGCCTTGTTGTAGCTGCTCAATGAGCTTTTCAGCAACGCGCTCTGCATAGCTTGGTTCGCGGCTGCGATCACGTTTAGCGACCATCGGACTGCTCCTGTCCGAAGGCATGGGCGTCCTGGTTGGACTCCCATGCGTCGCGCTCATCGAGCGCAGTTTCTTCAACGATGCCAAGCTGTTCGGCTTCATCAGGTGTCACCTCGACCTGCACGCCTGGTCGCATCAGTTCCGTCTGATCGGTTGTGATGACCGGCATGGTGTTCGTTTCGCTGGTCTGATCGCTCATTACGTTTTTCTCCTGCTGTTGTGGTGTGGGATCGAGCATGTAAACGGTTGGGCTTGCGCCGTAGATTTGAGCCGTTTTGGCTTGGTTTGGCAGTGCCTTCGGCGTGGCGTGTTGCTGGTAGTAGCGAGCCACGTAACCGTTGGCAAAGCCGCGCTGAAAGTTGCCGGTGTTGTAGTGGCTCAAGGCGGCTTGTAAAGCGGCCTGCCCTTCACCATGTGCCTTGATGGCCACCGCGTATGCGCCGGTCAGGATCGTTGCCCCGGCGTGCAGGTTCGTGCATGGATTGAAGAGCTGTTCGACGGTTCGGCCAAGCACCGGCAGGTTGGCGCTATTGATCTGCATGAGGCCAATGTCCACCGTGTTACCGGCTGCGATTTCGGCGCGAGCAAGGCGGATGGCATCGGCCAAGTCTTCGGCTTTCAACCGAACGGGCTTCCCGGATCGGTTAGCGTTGAGGGCAAGTGGATCGCCAGCGGACTCCACGCGCACGATGGCTTGGATGGTTTCCACCGCCACGCCTGGCGCACAGGCTTCGATCATTCCAACGTCGATCATGGCGATGGCTCCATGATCCACACCGGGATCGCCTTGCCAGCCACAGCCGAAAGATCGACTGGCCCGAAGTAGCGGCTGTCGAAGGAGTAGGCGGTGTAGCTGGACACCATCCACGCCTGCCCAGGTTCTACGCGATACAGGCCGCGTTCGATGTGCGGCATGGGGTCGCCCCGTCCATCAACGGCGATAGGCGCACTGTTGGCTACGAGACTGCCATTGACGCGGATGCCGGCGTCGGTCACTTCGACGCGATCACCAGCCACGGCAACCACGGGTTTGAACAAAGGTTCAAGCCCGCCAATACACGGCCCATCGTGTAAATAGCCGCGAGCGCGAGCGACAGCAAGGGCGTCCGTGTTTGGCGGGCAGAAGTTCACTATGTCGCCACGTTGCGCGACGCCTTGGCTTCCCACGATTCGCCAGATACCGGGCGGCAGTGAATCGGTTTCATTGATACGATAGCCCGCCAGATACAGCGGGATGGCAGCAACGGTCACGCCAAGGAGGCAGTAGCCCATGGCGCGGAAGAAGCGACGGTTCTTAACGGGGATCATTCCACCCTCCCCCGCTCGCCCTGGTTCCACAAGATTCCAGCGAGTGCTTCGTTCTTCTCCTGGACTTCGACTGGCGTCGGCGGCTCTGATCGCTCTCGTACTTTTCCGGACTTCGGGACTTCGATCTTGGATCGGTCGTTGAACGTTGGATCAAGGAAAAAAAGCGACTGTGTTCCGAAGATGGGCGCGTGGCCCGCAACGAACACAAGCATGTCGCCTGCTTCTGTGATTTCGCCCGTCTCGCTCTTCACGGGTGCGCGAAGGCGCATGGCTTCATCGGGGGTGATGAGCGGTCGGCTGCTCTCTTGGCCGGTGCGCGAGAAGTTGTCTGCAAAGCCACCGAAGCGCTTGCCCGACTCGGTGATTTGCCATTTGGTTTCGGTCTTCGTGCCGCTCATCTTCGACAGCCATTCCGCTGTTTCGATCTTGTTGGGCGCGTAGGCCACGCGGATGTGGCAGTTGGACGTGATAGTTTCGTCTCGACCGTAGGCGCTCCACAGTTGGGCAATGTCCTGCATGATGAGGTACGCCTTGATGCCGTAGCCCGCGATGAAGGCAAGCGCCTCCTGGAAGATTTCCAGCTTCCCGAAGCTCGGGAACTCATCGAGCATCAACAAGAGGCGGTGCTTGTGAGGTGGTTTCTGCCGTCCGTTCTCGAACTCAATTTCAGGGCGTAGCAGTACACGCACGATCTGGTTGAGGATCAGGCGCAGCAGCGGCTTCATGCGGTCCTTGTCTTCATCGCGGCTAACCAGGTACAGCGATACAGGCCGCTCCGCGTTCATCAGGTCCATGATCTTGAAGTCGCTGCGCCGGGTGTGATGGCGAACAATGGGATCGCGGTACAGCGACAGATAGGACACCGCCGTGGACAGCACGGACCCGCGTTCGTCGTCAGGCTTGTTGAGCATCGTTCGGCCTTCGGCGGCAACGAGCGGATGCGCGCCCTTGTAGTCATAGAGGTTGGCCTTGTCGTGCTTGTTGGCCATCATTTCCTCGTAGTACTGCACCACGTCACGCGACGGATCGGTGATCGCCATGAGTACGTCGTAGAGCGTGGCGCTCCGCCCTTCTGCTCGGGCCTTGTAGCACTCGTGCAGGATCGCGCCATTGAGGAAGGCGAAGGCCGTCTTTTGCCAGTGATCCACCAAGCCCTTTCCGTCCGGGTCCACGATGATGTTCGTGACGTTCTGGCAGTCGCCGACTTCCGACATGTCGCCGACACGGATTTCTTCCAGCGGGTTGAAGGCTACGCAGTCGTCGTAAGAGGGATCTGACGGGTTGAACTTCATGACGATGTTGTTTGCACCGTCGGGCCTTGCGCGCCATCCGGCGGTGAGGTTCCAAAGCTCGCCTTTTCGGTCGTTCAGAACCATGGAGTTCGGCCACGAAAGGCAGGTCGGAATGACCAGGCCGACGCCCTTACCGGATCGTGTTGGCGCGAGTGCAGCGATGTGTTCCGGGCCGTTGTGGCGAAGGTAGTGAAGATCGGTTGTCTTCGGGTGTTTCCATCCTCCACAGTAGACGCCCTGCCCGCGCTTGCCGGGCGGTGGCAGCAAGCCAGTGGCTCGGATTTCTTCCTCGCTGGCCCAATGCGCGGTGCCGTGCAGCGCGTCGTGTTGCTTGGCGCTTCGGGTCTTGATGCCGTGGACAAGCACGATAGCCGTCAGCCCACCGCCAAGACCAAGGAGGATGACCAGGTAGGCGATGTTGAAGGTGCTGGATGCGGTTTCGTACCAGCGCTGCCAGCCGATCCAGGCGAAGGGCTGGTACAACCCGAAAATCCGCTCTCCAAGGGCCGGGTGATAGGACAGACGGCTTGCTATCCACTGCGTCAGGATCATGTTCAACAGAACGATCCCAACACCGAAGCAGGCGAACCCGATCAGTCGGGATTTGAGTTGTGTTGCGGTTGTGGTCATCGGCTTTTTCCTCGGGGTCGCGTGGTGTTGTTGTTGCTGTTCGTGATGGTGTTGTCGGGTTGTTGGGCAGGGCCGACGAAGCGGCCTCTTGCATCGGTGGTGATGGTCGATCCCACGCGCCAAGTGCTTGCCTTGGCGGCTTGGGCCGACGTGACCGGCATGACCAGGACATTGCCACCACGCTCCAACAAGACCGCCTCTTTCCCATCGGGAAACCGCCGCCGCCCTTGGTATTTCGCCTCGCCGGCATCGCTGGATTCCCAGCGGCGATGATAGCTTATAGAGGAAGTCTCGGCCCGCTGTTCGTTGCGGCTCTTGATGTAGCTGTCAAGGGAATCCCGTTCGACCGGCGCAGCTGCGCCGGCGTCGTCTCGACCAGCGGCTTTATGGGCTGCATCGATGCGCTGTTGCTCCATCGCAGCATCGGCAAACGTGACGGCCAAGCCCTTCTCACCAGCGAGCGAAGCAAGCTGGCTCTTGAAAGCTCCCGATCCCTGCACCGCCAACGCCTGTCCCCGGTAGCGCTCTGCGGCCAGTACCAGGCCAAGGAACGCGGCGGCATCCGTCGGCGCATCGACCTGCACTCCTCGCTTGGTGTCGCGCACGCGGCCACCATCGGCTACGTCGTAAACGACGGTGCCGGACTTGTCAGTGCGCGGCTTCATTTGCTCGTAGATCACGGTCTTGGCCGCTTCTGCATCGAGCGCCTTGATCCAGTTGCCCAAGAACCGCTCTTTCTTCTTCTCGCGGCTGCGCAGCACAGTCAGTGCTGCGGTTTCGCCGGAGCTGGCGCGCATGGCAAGCCAGTCTTGCCAGACGGGCAGGGGGTTCGATAGGGCGATAGCTCGCCGTTGTTGCTCCTGCTTTGCCTGCATTGCGCGCATCGCAGCGTCCCGCTCTTTGGCAAGTGCGCTGTATTGGCTCTTGATCGCGAGCTGGACGATGACCTGGCTTCCGGCTCCACCGCTCCGCGCCCCTCGCAGGCCGGTTTTCTCGCGGTGTGTCGGCTTCGCGCCCCTAAGTGCGCCGGTAGACGCCTTGACGGCTGCGCGCTTCGCAGCGAAGCGCTGGCGCAGTTTTTCGCGTTCGTGGGCGTGTTGCCGCTGGAGTTGTTCTCGTTCGCGCCGCCGGGCGACGATGGCAGCGTTCCGCTCTCGCTGGAACACAGTGAACAGCCCGGCGGTATCGGCGTGCTTGTGACGGGCGGGCGCGTTGTACGTGACACGCGGCTTGATCTTGCTTATGGCCTCGCTTGGTGGCTGGTAAGGCCCAAGGCGCTTTTCCAAGCTCGCCATCGAAAGCCCACGCTCTACATCGCTGGCTTTGACGTGCGTGGACCCATCTGCAGTAGCGATGACCAGGCCCGCACCTCGGGGCTTGATGCGTAGCCCGCACTCGGCAAGGCCAGTGTGCAGGGCCTCCCATGTGTCGGAGCGGGCCAGCCCTTCCCCGGCGTTGTCTCTGACCCATGCAACCAGGGCCACACGCCCGGCGTGGGCGTGCATGTCCCCAGCCCGGCCCGTCAGCCTTCCTTCGCCAGCATGTCCGCGATTGCCATTTCGTAGCCGTCGCAGAACGTCATGACGTGGGGTTTCATCGTGGTCCACGTCCGCGCCTTCAAGACCCGACAGTAGTTCGTGAGCTGCCCTCGGGTCACGTACCACACCGATCCCGGACAAATCTCGCACAAGGTCGATGGACTCGGCCTCTCCGTCTTCGGCAAGAGCTTCAAGGTAGGACTGACGTAGAGCTGCGGCCCTTCGAGCATCGTCCGCGCTGGTGATGCTGTCGTAGTCAATGTGGATGGATTCGTGGTCGTGAGTTCGGCTGTCGTCTCGCTGGTTTCCGTCTCGTTCTCGGTCATGGCTGGCCTCTTGTTCGTGGTCGATGTTTAGCCCGTGGTTGGTGCGTTGCAGGCCGTGGATGACCTCCAGCCTCTCGCACGCCTCCATGAGCCGTTGCTTGTCGTAAAAGGGTTCGACGTTGCGAAACGTTGCCGGGTGGACTTTGTTGATCGCGACGTGGACGTGCAGGTTGTCCGTATCTGTATGCACGGCGGATATGCGCTGGTGGTCAGCCATTCCGATGGCCTCAACAAGCGCGTCCTCGATCTTGTGGAGCGTCTCCAGGGCAGGGCGCTCGCCTGCCGGAAACGAGAAGACTAGGTGATAGCTCTTGTCGCTCTTGCTTCGGGTGTTCTGCGCCTGGGTAAGCCGTACCTTGATGGCCGCTTCGGCGGGATCATCGGTGCCGCAGTTCGTGACCCTGACGCCTCCAACCTTGGCCCCATCATTGGTGTTGTCCAGGATGTAGTCGGCTGTTCTCGTCCAGCTCTCCGGCTCGATCTGGCCCCGTGCATCCACAACGTACCGCGCCAGCCGGGAAAAGCTGGACGTGGCTTTGTCGCGCTGGATGCGTTTGGCGATCACACCCGGCTCGCCAGCGCCCGGATTTGAGCTTGAAGCTCGCGCGTCTCCCGCAGGAGGCGGTTTACGTCGCCGACACTCGCCCCTTCGCCCCGGCGCTCTGCAAGCCACAGTTTCAGCAGGCCGCCCAAGCGGCCAAGGTTTCCGGCTACGTCGATCAGGTCGCTGGCCACCCGGTAGTCCAGAACGCTCTTGACCGGGTGGTTCAGGCCGGCGGCTCGTAGGTAGGCCGAGACGGGCAGGCCCGCCGCCCCGGCCCGGCGTTCGATTTCCGCCCGCTCGGCGTCGTTCACCGCGACCTTGATTCTGCGTTCCCGATCGCGGGTCTGCCGCATCCCGCGTTCGTCGTCATCAGCCCCGACGGGGGCAGGGCGGCTCACTGTTGTCATGGCGTTTTGTCCTTTGGCGCGGTAGCGCCTGTATGCCTCGCAGAGCAAGATTCCGTCGAGCCCGCAGGCGAGTAAGGGCAGGTATTGAGGGACTACACGGCTTGCCGTGTGGGACCACAATACACATCTTGCCGTCTCAAAGTCTGCGCGGTTCTGCTTCGCTTTGCAATTCTCCGCGAAATTAGCCTATAGGGGTTGACAATACAGGAAAATCGCGGAGAATCGCATTGCGGCTCGTGGAATAGCCTATAGTCGCAATGTTTCGCAAAGTGGCGCATACTTAGCGCCAGTCGCAAGGAGTCCAACAGGAAGAAAGCCATGACGCCAAAAGAAAAGAAGGTCAGGCGGTACGGGGATGGGCGAGCGGCGGTGCTTGCACACGCCGATGCCATCCGCGCCTGGCTGGCATCGGGCAGGACGGTGAGGGGCTACTACGACGAACACGCGGGCGAACTGGCTATCAGCTACTCGCAGTTCGCCCGTCTGACCGCCGGGTACATCCGTGCCAACCGTCCAACGCCGTCTAAAGTCCAACAGCGAGGAACGAGGAATGACAGCAGCCATCCCAACCCCGAACCGCCGCCACAGCCGCCGGTCCCCCAAGCGCCAAAGCCGGGAGCCATCCGCCAGTTCCACCATGCCGGCGATGGATCGAACACCGATTCCAGCGACCTTTACTGATGACAAAACCACTCAGCAACAGGAGAACAACATGAACAAAGTGCATCTGACCCTTCAAGGCAAAGGAGGCGTCGGTAAGTCTTTCGTTTCCGCCCTGCTGACGCAGTACCTGCACGATCAGGCGGAAGATGGCAGGGAAGTCGTGTGCGTTGACACGGACCCCGTGAACGCCACCCTGCGCGGGTACAAGTCGCTGGAAGCCCGCCGGCTTGAACTGATGGACGGGAACTCGCTGAATGAGCGAAAGTTCGATGAGCTGATGGAAATGTTGCTTGGCGAAGACGCGACGTTTGTCATCGACAACGGAGCGTCCTCGTTCCTGCCCCTGTCGAACTACATCATCGAAAACGACGCGATCAATGTCTTGGGCGATGCCGGACGGCAGGTGATGGTGCATACCGTCGTGACCGGCGGGCAGGCGATGGAAGAGACGCTTCGCGGCTTCCAATCCTTGGTGACACAGTTGCCAGCAGGCGCCCAGCTGGTCGTCTGGCTCAACGAGTTTTTCGGCGACATTGTGCTGGCAGATGGCCGGGGCTTTGAAGACTTCAAGGTGTATACGGAGAACAAGGCCCGCGTGCATGGTCTCATCCGCATCCCACGCCAGACTTCGGCCACGTTCGGGCGCGACGTGGAAATGCTGTTGGAGAAGAAGATGACGTTCGCTGATGCTGCGGCATCGTCGGTCTTCGGCTTGATGGCGAAGCAGCGGCTTTCGCAGGTCAAGAAGGCGCTGTACGACCAGATGCGCGCTGTGGGGGTGTGACATGTCGATGATCGACGTGGAAGCGATCCGGGCCGAAGTGCTGCGCAAGCACAATCTGGCGCTGGGTCGCGACGATCCGATCTTTGCCACCGTCACGCTGCATGAAATGGTCCTCGGCGCGTTCTTGGAACGCGCCGACGCCGCATCGCTTGAGCATGAGAAGCGGGCGGCGGGCTTGATGGTGCAGGAGGTCGAGGTCGTCAAGCGATCTGCTGAAAGCATGATCGCTGGCGCGGCAAAGTACCTGGCGCAAGAAGTTCAATCGGCCTCGGCCACCGCCCGGAAGGAGCTGATTGACGAAGTGACGAAAGCCCTGGATCGCAACTCGGGGATCAAGCGGGACGCGATCCGCGAGGCCGTAGCGCAAGAATTGAAGCCCATGCTGTATCTCGTTCTCCCCGCTGCGGCTCTTGTTGTGCTGGCGCTGGCGTTGGTGGTGGTTGCGTTGAAGTGATTGCCAGCCGGCACGGCTGGAACGAAAAGGCCACCGCTCGATGCGGTGGCCTTTTCGTTGGGCCGGGCTGCGTTGGTGAGTAGCTGGAAGGCGACGAAAGCGCATGGTGGCCAGCCGTCAGAACAGGGCCAGTTGTGGCCGTTCGCGCTCAAGCGTGGCGGTGGCTTCTTCCAGCCGTTCGCGTAGCTTGAGCAGGCCGGAGACGGCATAGGACACATGCGCGTCTTTGAGCATCAACGCACACCGCACGGCGTCGGCGGCGTCGTCGTGGGCAATGCCAATGTCGTAGTTCGACAGGGCGGCATGGCCCCGCGTGCGAATGTCGTCATACCGCTGCCTTTCCTTGACGACTTCGCCACGCTGATCCTCGATGCGGCGTTGCAGTTCTTCCACCACCAGCGCCGGGTCTTTCGGCAACCGTTCCAGCAGGTGGGCAGGGTAGGTTCCGTTCTTGCGCGGCCCGATGGCCTTTCCTTCGGGCCATGCTGCGATAGTGGCGCGATGCACGTCGGGCGTGTACGCCGCCCGACGTGCGGCCACCAGCTCATCGAACTGGAAACCCATCGGCTCAATCCTCATCCGGGAACATGATGGTCATGACCGGCGCGGGGTCATCACCCGGCCCAATGACCATGACAAGGTCCACCAGCTCGATGCGTGCCTTGCCGTGGCGCGGCACGCGGTACAGCGTTACGCGGCACCGATCTTCGGCCAGCATTGCAGCAGGCGAACGGGTAGCGAGCGCGGCCATGTTCAGCACGTCCCACAAGCGACCTTTCTGATCCTGCGGCCAGCCTTGACGCTTGCTGTCCTCATCGGCCCACGCAATGCAGTCTTCCCACACCGCGCTAGTCACGGCGACCGGAAACTTGTAGCCGCGTTCCCTCGCCAACTCGGACACGTCCACCAGCACGCCGTCTTCAATGGCCTGCGCCCGCGTGTAGACCGAGACAACCTCGGCACCCTCAAACAATTCGCTGAACATCGGAACCTCCTTCTTTTTGGCGTAAAACCGCTGTTGTTGTTGCTGCAAAGCGGGTCGGCGTTGGGCCGTTGGTGCCAAAGGGGCAGTCGTAGAAGGGCGGCGCGCACCGAAGGCCGCAGCGAAGCGAAGGACTCGCATCGCGAGTTGCACGCTGACCGCGACTGCCACGCTGCACCAAAAAAGGCCGCCGCCGAGTGCGCCGCAATCGGTGCACGGATTACGCCAAAAAGAAGTAGGGGGGCCGGCAAGCGGAGCGCGTAGCGCCGAAGGCGCGAAGGGCAAAAGGATCGCAGCCGAAGGGCGAGACAGGCGCAGCCTGGCTCGATGCGTAGCACAAGAGCCTGGTCGCCGCAGGCGACGCCCCGGTGTAGGCAGGCAAAGCCCTTGGCCCTTATCATCCAGGGCCATGCACAACAAAAAGAGTCCATGAACCCACCACTGGCCCTTGAGAACGAGTTGTTCGGTAAGCGACTTCGGGAAGCCCGGCAGGCCCTTAGGTTGAGCCAACGCGATCTACACGCCGCCACGGGCATTGCTATCAGCATGATTTCAGGCATCGAGAACGGGACGCGGAACGTGTCCTTGCAACGCGCTTCCATGCTGGCAAAGGCGGTGAAAATCCCGCTGTACAAGCTGCTGATGCCTTAGCTGGTTCTCCAGGGAAAAACTGTGATGTCATGAACGGTGCTCCGCCGTGAATTTTGGTTGCCGACAGGTTAGCTGATCAGCTAAAATAAAGATGCCTAGAGGCATCATCAGTCGGTAGTGGGGGTTGCAATGGGAATGGACCTTTCGCTTCTCGGGGAGCAAGAGAAGCGAGTCGCCGAAAAGCTACGGCGCGAACTTGGGCGCGATATCTGCGCTTTCCTCGAAGACAAGGATGTAGTCGAGATCATGTTGAACGGCGACGGTCGCTTGTGGGTGGAGCGCGCTGGTCAGCCGATGGAACCGTTCGGTAAGATGCTCCCGCATCAGGCGGAGTCGATCATGACGACGATTGCCTCTTGCTACAAAACGGTCATCAACCGCGATCATCCGATCCTGGAATGTGAGCTGCCTTTCGACGGCAGCCGCTTTGAGGGCTTGATTCCGCCCGTCGTGGACGGTCCAACGTTCACGATCCGCCGCAAGGCGCTGCGCGTCTTCACGTTGGATGAGTACGTGGAAAGCGGGATCATGTCGCCCCGCCAGTGCGAGCTTCTTAAAGCTGCACTGGACAATCACAGAAACATCCTGGTGGTCGGCTCAACAGGGTCGGGCAAGACAACGCTGACCAACGCCCTGATACATCACATTGCCACCAGTCATCCCAATGAACGTCCGATCATCATTGAGGACACAGCGGAGCTGCAATGTACGAGTGCTAACAGGGTGGTGATGCGTGCCACGGCGAGCGTGGACATGCTCACGCTACTTAAATGCACGATGCGGCTTCGGCCCGACCGGATTATTGTCGGCGAGGTGCGAGGCGGTGACGCCTTGGCACTCCTGAAAAGTTGGAATACCGGCCATGAGGGCGGTGTTGCCACGGTTCACGCTGATAACGCTGTCGCTGGTCTTTACCGGCTTGAACAGCTTGTGTCGGAGGTGTCGGTGACACCCCAACACGACACTATCGCGCGCGCGGTCCACATCATCGTCTTCATCGCGAAGACGGGCGGTGGCCGACGTGTGAAAGAAATCGTGTCCGTCCAAGGCCACGATGGCACTTCGTATGTCACTACCCATGAGGAATAACCAACCATGTTGAAGCTCCGTACCCTCGACGCCGACAGCCAACGTCGGGTTCTCTGGTGGGCCGCCCTGGCCTTCTTTGCGTTCTGGTTCCTGTTTTGCTCCCCGGCGCAAGCCAGCGAAGCATCAACAGGGTTGGAGTGGGAAGCCCCGTTGCAGGCCATTCAACGTTCCATCACTGGCCCGGTGGCGTTCGCTATCTCTTTCCTGGGCATCTGCGTTTGCGGATTCATCCTGATTTGGGGCGGCGAGATCAACGAGTTCGTGCGCCGCATGGTCATGGTGATCTTGGTCGTGGCCGTCATCATGTTCGCTGGCAACATCTTGCGTCGCATGTTCGCCGGCGGAGCGGCAACGATTCCGCCTCCGGCTGTCGAACTGACGGTCGAAGCTGCCACACCGGGGGCGGCGTGAGCGGCGAGCGCAAAGCGCAGCTACGGCGCACGGTCCTGCACCGTGCGCTGTACCGCCCGAATCTTCTAATGGGCGGAGAACGCGAGCTGGTGATGTTCAGCCTGCTGGTGAGCGGTGGCTTGGTTGCCAGCGCCTTGAACCTGCCGGCGTTGTTGGTCGGTGGAGTGATTTGGGGCACGTCGGTCGGTTTGCTCCGGATGATGGCGCAATCCGATCCATACATGAGCCAGGTCTATCGTCGGTCGCTGCGCTACGCCGCTTACTACCCACCGCACAGCACTCCCTTCCGCGATCAATAAGCGAGTCAGAACATGCTCAACCTTCGAGCCTTTCGCTCCAAAACCGCCGGCCTTCCCGATCTGCTGCCGTATGCCGCACTTGTTGACGACGGCATCGTCTTGACGAAAGAGGGCGCATTGATCGGCGGCTATTACTACAGGGGCCGCGACCTGCAATCGAGCACGGTCGGCGAGCGCAATTTCATCACCGGGCGGGTGAATGCGGCTCTTGCCCGGCTCGGCAGCGGGTGGGTGACATGGATCGACGCGATCCGCTTGCCGGCGCCGGCCTACAGCGATCCGGAAGCCAGCCACTTCCCGGACGCTATCACGGCCTTGATTGACGAAGAACGCCGGGAACACTTCATGGCCGAAGGCGCTCACTTCGAGAGCGAATACGCCCTGGTGTTCCAGTTCACCCCGCCAAACCGAAGCAAGACGCGCTTGGGCGAAATGGCTTACGACGACGACTTGCCCACCGATGAAAGCAAGCAAAAGGATGAGCATTTCAAGAAGCTGCTGGATCAGTTCAATTCGGCGCTCCGCGACATACAAGACTACCTGGGCGATGTGCTCAACCTGCGTCGGATGAAGGGTTTTTCCGTGGATATTGGTCACGGAAAAAAGGTGTGGCGCGATGACCTGGTGACGTACCTGCATTACTGCCAGACCGGCATCATGCAGCCAGTCAACGTGCCGAACTGCCCGATGTACCTTGATGCGTATCTCGGGGGGCAGGAGCTTTGGGGCGGCGATACACCACGTATCGGCGAGAACTTCGTGCAGGTAGTTGCCATTGACGGTTTCCCCTCGGAAACCAGCCCCAACATGCTCGATGCGCTGGATCACCTGGCGATCCCGTATCGTTGGTCCACGCGCATGATCTACCTGGACCAGCATGAAGCCTTGACGCAACTCGGGCGATACCGCCGAAAGTGGAAGCAGAAGGAAAAGGGGTTTTGGTCGCAGATTTTCCGCACCGGCACCGGCCAGATAAACGAAGACGCGGTGATGATGCGCCGGACCGCCGAAGAGGCGATTACCGATGCGAACTCTGGTTTGGTTACGTTCGGCTTCTACACCAGCGTTGTCGTGCTGATGGGCAAAACAAGGCCGGAGCTTGAAGACAACGCGCGTCTGGTTGTGCGCGAAATCCGCCGCATGGGATTTGGCGCTCGGGTTGAAACCATCAACACGATGGAAGCCTGGCTCGGATCACTCGCGGGCATGGCGTACCCGAACATCCGGCGACCAGTGATTCACACCCTCAACCTTGCCGATCTGCTGCCTCTGGCCAGCGTCTGGCCGGGGCGCTCTACCAATCCATGCCCGTTCTACCCGCATCCATCGCCGGCACTGGCACAAGCGGCGACCAGTGGCGCGACGCCATTTCGACTCAATTTCCACATCGGCGATGTGGGCCACACGCTCATTTTCGGCCCGACGGGTGCCGGCAAGTCCACGCTCCTTTCGTTCTTTGCTGCGCAGTTCCGCCGCTACAAGGGAACCATCAACGTCTTCGACAAAGGCCGCTCTATCTTGCCTCTGTGCCTGGCGGCGGGTGGGCGGCACTATGACCTTGCGAACGAGGGCGACAAAACGGGTTTGTGCCCTCTGGAATTTCTGGACACCGATTCTGACGCGGCTTGGGCCGAAGAGTGGCTCGCCACCTTGTACGAGCTGCAAAGCGGCAATCCCGCTTCACCACGCCAAAAGGAAGAGTTGCACCGGGCAATCATGCTCACGCGCACGCACAAGGAGGGGCGTTCACTGACTGATTTTTGCGCCACCGTGCAGGATGAAACGATCCGTTCCGCACTGACGCACTACACGATCAGCGGCCAGATGGGAACATTGCTCGACTCCGTTGAGGACGGCTTGCGCGACGGCGCGTTTTCGGTCTTCGAGCTGGACGAGCTGATGACGCTCGGCGATGAGAACGTGATTCCGGTACTGCTGTATTTGTTCCGGCGCTTCGAGAAGAGTTTGACGGGTCAGCCATCGCTTTTGATCCTGGACGAAGCCTGGATGATGCTCGGGCATCCGGTCTTCCGGGAAAAAATCAGGGAATGGCTCAAGACGCTTCGCCGAGCGAACTGCGTGGTTGTCATGGCAACGCAGTCGCTTTCTGACGCCGCGAATAGTGGCATTTTCGACGTGCTGATTGAATCCTGCCCGACAAAGATTCTGTTGCCGAACGAGGAAGCGGACAAGGTAGGTACGCCGACCCATCCGGGACCGGGCGACCTTTACAAGATGATGGGCCTGAACGAAACCGAGATTTCGATTATCAAGACGGCTCAAAAGAAGCGGCACTACTACTACACCAGCCCGGAAGGCCGACGCCTGTTCGACCTGGCGCTTGGCCCTGTGGCCCTCTCATTCGTCGCTGTGTCCGACAAGGATCAGTTGCGGCGTGTTCGCCAGCTCGCCGAAGAACACGGCGAAGCGTGGCCCTTTGCTTGGCTTGATGAACGAGGTGTTGACTATGAAAAGTATCTCTAAGTTTTTCAGGGCTGCATTTCTGTCGCTTTCGCTGGCGACGGTCGTTTTTGTCGCCAGTTCGGTAACTGCGCCCAAGCCAGCACAGGCGCAGTTGGCCGTGGTCTGCGCGAATTGCTCTCAACTTTACCAGCAGATTCTTAACTACGTCCGGCAAGGGCTGCAATATGCGAAACAGCTCGATCAGTACGCAAAACAGGTCGAGGAGTACGTTCTGCAAATAAAGCAGTTCGAGAATATGGTAAAGAACTCAATAAGGTTGCCTCAAATGGTCTTTGATGATGCGCTTTCGACTGTCCGCAGCATCGAAAATACGATGCACCAGGCGAAGAACATCGGATATACGTGGGCAAATCTGGATTGGAATTTCAAGAGCGTCTTCCCTGACACATACTATCAGTACAACAAGCTAAAACAATTTGGAAGTTCATGGGATCGGCTGCAAGATGACTTCCAAAGAAGCGAAAGAACTTTCGATTCGGCCTTGTCAGCCCTCAAAGCCGCGCGCGCTCACTCTGAGGACTTGTCCAAAGACCAGTACCGGATGGATCAAGTCGGGTGGCACCTAGGCGGAGCACAAGGCCGACTCGACGCTTTGCAAGCCGCGGGCGAGTACGCGCAGCACAGTGCGCAGCAGATCATGAAGCTCCGTCAAATCGGCCTCGTGCAACTTCAGCTCATGGCCCAAGTCCAGGCCGATACACAGGAGCGATTGGACCTTGACCGAGCTGCGCAGCAGATATGGATCGAGAACGAGCCTGATGAGCCTGTTAACACCGGCTTTACTTCTTCAAGGATGTTCCCTAATGGCAACTAGATCGCTCATCGCCATTGCGGTAGCCGTTTCTTTGGCTGTGATTGTCGCCGTGGTGGTGACAATCACAGTTTCCCAAGGCGAAACGCCGAAAGCCGCCACCACCCCGGAGCAAGTGACGGATATTAAGTCTACGCCTCCGAACCGTCCGGTAAAAACCGGTTTTTCTTCCGGGAACATGTTTTCCACCGATGAAGAGCGCCCACAGAATGAACAGGCGCATCACAAAGAAAAGAGCGAATGACATGAAGGCGCGCTTGCCTACATCCTTGTTTGTCTTTGCTGTTGTGGCCTTGGCTTTTTCTTCCGCCGTTTCAGCACAGCCTCAACAACATGAGTTCGACGGGATACTCGATTCATTTCGCGTCCAGGCGGGCATGTGGCAAGGCTCGCTCACGCTGGCGGCCCGATGGATGTTTTTTACACTGGCTACGATGCAATTCTGCTACACGAACATCACGCTGGCACTTAAAGGAGGTGACATCTCCGATTTCATTTCCCAAAACACTAGGTTTGTTTTGGGGACCGGGATCATGTACGTGTTCCTGGTGCACTCCTTTGACTGGTCGAACGCCCTGATCAAAGGATTTTTGCAGGCCGGCGAGCGTGCAGTCATGGTTTCCGCCCCTGGTGCGTTCCAGTCGATTGATCCCGCCGGCATCTTCCAGAACGGCCTTGTAGTGGCCGGGTCGTTGTTTGCTCAAATGGGCATTTGGTCGGGCGCTGGAAATGTTTCCTTGGTTTTCTGCGCCCTTGTTATGATTATCTGTTTTGCGTTCCTCGCCGCGCTAATGGCGGTTGTCATTGTTGAAAGTTACATCATTACGGGCGGCGCGGTCCTACTTCTTGGCTTCGGCGGCTCAAGCTGGACCGGGGACATTGCTCGTAAAGCCATGATGTACGCCGTAAGCGTTGGTGCAAAACTGTTCGTGATGCAACTTATTGTTGGTGTGGCGATGGGGTCAATCCTTGATTGGACGCAAGCCTATGAATCCAAGGATTCCACCAGCACATTGTCGCTGATCGGGATAATCATATTGATTACAGTCATGGCAAAAATGATCCCCGAATTGATCCAGGGGATTTTGTCCGGCGTATCGGTCGGTGGCTCGTCCGCGATGATGTCAACAATGGCCGCCGGCCTTGCGACGGCGGCAGCAGGTACGGCAGCTTTGGCAACTGGCGGCGCGTCGGTCGCCGGCACCAGTGCGGCAAGCGCCGGGAGCGCCGCCGCCGGTGGCGCTACGTCTGGCGCTCAAGGCGCGGCCATGTTCGGCGGGCAGGCTGGCGCTGGTGGGGTATTGGGCGCTACGTCTGGCGGTGTGGGTGTGGGCGGTGGCTCCGCTGCTACTGCCGGATCGGCTCCACTTGGCCCACTCGGTGCAATGGGCCGAACTGCCGGCGGCGCATCCGGCAGCGCATCGAGTGGCGGCGCTGGCAGTGGCGCGGCAGGCGCATCGTCCGCACCTGTACCAACGGCGACACCTTCCACCAGTGGCGGCGGGACAGGATCAGACAAAGCGGACGGCTTTAATCCGCAGGCCGCCGGCGTCAGCGGCGGTAAAAAGTCGGATAGCTCAGGAGGCGGCGCTACGTCTGGCGGTGCAGGTGAGGGCGGTAGTGGTGGTGGCGGTGTGGATCAGCCTTCATCGTCGTCGGCGACGGCTCAGAGTTCGGACGCCGATTCGGAGCCTGGTGCAGCTTTGAGCGAAGGAAAGTCCGTAGCGGATAACCTGGATGCCGCACCTGATACTTCCATCGCGAGCCCCCCGGGCGGAGAAGCCAGCACTTTGGACGAGCGCGCATCGAGCGGTTCAGCCGGTCATTTGGCAAAAATGGCGGGCCACATGGTGGATATGGGTTCTGGCTTTAACCCCAACGCCGCGGTTTCTCCAATTGCCGAAATTGGCAAGGGTGCCGACGAAGAAGAACCCGCCCCGATGGGTAATTCGTCGGTGGATGCTTCTTCGGCTGGTAATTTGATTACGGGTGCGGGTTCACCCGCCCCGAGTAACATTCAAGAATCGTCTACTGGTGATTATGCAAAGCGGGGCGCGGTTGCAGGTTTTGCTATCGCAGGCCCAGGCGGTGCAGCGATTGGCGCTGCCGCCGGCGCTTTGTTGACTCCGCAGATTAACGCTACATCGCAGCGTGCGAAAGCCGCGCTTCAAGCCGCCAAATCCCGCTTTGGCATCGAGCAAGGGACCGACAAGTAACAAAACAGGGGATTAAGGTCACACAATAAGGGCGGTTCGCAATCGCGTACTGCGGTGTTTTCTTTGATTATCATGTGAGTATATAGGCTATGAGCGAGTCACAGGAACCGAAGGAAGAAAAGGTGTTCAACCCGTTTATTGACGGGCGGCGTGAATGGGCGGAACGATACGGGGAGTACATCCAAAGCGCGTATCACTGGCGTATTGTTGGCATTGGTGCATTGTTCGTTTCGCTCATTGCAGTTTGTGGAATGGTTTACACCGCTTCGCAAAACCATTTCATTCCCTATGTGGTGCAAGTAGACAAGCTCGGAAATGCGGTTCCGGCTGGCCGCGCTGACACCGCTTCGGTTGCAGATTCCCGAATCATCCGGGCGCAGCTCGCCCGTTGGATCGTCAACACGCGAGCGGTTTACGTTGACGCTGCCGCTCAACGCCAAGCGATTGACGACTCCTATTCGATGATTTCGCGCTCTGGCAGCAGTTATAAGCTGCTGACCGATTACTACCGTGGCAGCGATCCGTTCCGTCGAGCCACGACCGAGACGGTGACAGTTGAGGTTGAAACGGTGTTGAACATGGGTGGTGACACCTGGCGCGTCGAATGGATGGAAATAACTCGTGGCCGCAATGGAGAAGTGCAGGACACACAAGCGTATCAAGCCGCTGTGACTGTCATTATTTCTCCGCCCACCGATCAAATGACGATCTTGAAAAACCCGCTCGGAATCTACGTTACCGAGTTCTCTTGGACCAAGCGGCTGTCGGCTGCGAACGATTAACGGAGTAGAAAATTATGCGCAAGATCATTTTTTGCGGCGTGCTTCTGGCAGCCGGCACTGCATTTGCTCAAGACCAGCAATTGACAATTGAGGACCTGACCACCCCGCCGCCGGATGTACGCTATGACTGGCAACCGGGCGCGGCGGCACCTGGTTCGGCTATAACCGTTCCAGCGATTGACGCAATGGATGCCGCGGACGGCTACGACGGCCCGCCGCCGCCGGTCAATCTGCTTTCGGGAAAAGATTCGGAGCTGACAGAGCGCGAGAAGCGCAACGTGACGACAGCCCAAGTTTTTGTTAAGGGCCGCTCGCCGCTCGCCGATCTTGCTGCACCGGGCGACGCCGGCGCGGTGGTTTTCCGCTTCGGGGCATCTATGCCCACAATCGTTTGCGCACCGCTCTACGTGTGCGACATGTCGCTGCAGCCGGGTGAAACCGTTACTTCGGTGCAAGTCGGTGACGCTACTCGCTGGAAAGTTGTTCCGGCGGTCAGTGGTAGCGGGGCGCATCAAATCACGCATGTGATCGTGAAGCCCACCGACATTGGACTTTCGACAAACCTGCTGGTCACTACGGATCGCCGAACGTACCAGGTGAAGTTGGTTTCTCGCAAAGACGACTGGATGCCGTCGATTTCGTTCTCGTACCCGGAAGACGAAGCGGCACAATGGGCGATGCTGCGCGCCAACGCCGCGAAGGTGGAAGCCGCGACGGTACTGCCGGAAACAAAGCAGTCCATCGCCGATCTGGATTTCGGTTTCAGGATGAAGGGCGATAGCCCGTCTTGGAAGCCGGTGCGCGTTTACAGCGACGGCAACAAGACGTACATCCAATTCCCACGCTCTCTCGCATCAGAAGCTCCTGCTTTGGTCGCGCTTGGCGCGGACAAAAAGGAACAGATGGTCAATTACCGGATGATCGGCAACACCTATGTGGCCGACAAGGTACTGGACCTGGCGCTGCTCGTGTCGGGCGTCGGTCGCCACCAGGTCAAGGTCCGCATCGAGCGGACGGGGAGGGAGTGATATGCGCGCCCTGGCTCTTGCCCTGATCGGCGGCATCACCGCCGCGTGTTCGTTTACGCCAAAGAAAGTGACTCCGATGTTCTCGCCGTCCGATCTGGCGACGCTGGCGGCGGATGCCGCCGAGTACGTCCGCAATGAGTATCCCGCCGCCGCCACAACGCTGTGGTTGCCTGCCCCGGGATCTGATGAAACCGAAACCGCGCTGTTGGCCGCGCTGGCTCCTGCTCTTCGTGAGCGCGGCTTTGCTGTCGCCGAAGGTGGTGCCGGACGGCAGCTCGGAGCGCCGGCGCTGGTGCTGGATGCTCGCCCGGTGGATGAGGGCGTTGTCGCGCTGATCCTGCTGAATGGGCAACTGGCTACCCGCTGGTATCAGCGCGATATGTCCGCGCTGCTGGTGCCAGCGTCGCCGCTGACTGTGAGGAACCGGCAATGAGCGATTCTCCCGACGTTTTCCGCTCCAAGACGCAACGCGGCGCGGGTGTGCGCCGCATGAACCGCCGTCCACTGATGATCGTTTTCGGTGTGTTCGTGCTGGTGATGGCGGTCGTGGGTTACACGGTGATTGAGAAGGCCGAAATGGATCAAGCCAAGGGCGTCAAGGAACGTCCAAAGGCTGATCCCGCAACCGCCGCCGCAGTGCTTACAGGTGCACCGCAAGCGGGCCTGATAGCGCCCGTGGAGGTGGAGCCACAGCCGGTCCCCACTGACAACAGGCGCGCACCACGCCGCACCACGCCTGCGGGGCCGCCGGTAGCGCCTGCCGCACAGTCGGCGGCTCCGGGCGACACGTCGGCGTACACAGCCGAATGGCAGCAGTACCGCCAGCAGCAATCGCAGGTGGCACAGGCAAAGATGCAAGCCGCCATGTCTGCGTTGGGAGCCACCCCGGCAGTTGGAGAGTTCATGGACCGGACGGCGTCTGCCGTAGGCGGGGCAGGGATGCCCCAATTGCCGCCGGGCCTGGCAGGACTTGCCGGAATGATGGGCGGTGGCGGCGAACTTGACCGCCTGGCGCAGCTCGCCAACGAACAGACCGCAATGGCGATGAGCCAGCTCGGCGGCACCGACGACAACAACGCGAAAGGAAAACAGGAGTGGCTTAACTCACCAGTCGATCCTGCGGATTACCTGCCTCATGGTCGCCGTCCGCTGCTTTCACCGTTTGAGATCAAAACCGGCACGATCATTCCCGGCGTGATGATCGGCGGCATCAATTCAGACCTGCCGGGGCAAATCATCGGGCAGGTGCGTGAAAACGTGTGGGATTCGGCCACGGGCAAGCATCTTCTGATTCCGCTCGGCTCGCGGCTAGTCGGCACCTACGACAACCAGGTGACGCGCGGCCAATCGCGGGTCCTGGTGGCGTGGACGCGCATCATCTACCCGGATGGATCAAGCCTCGACCTCGGCGGAATGCCGGGCGCTGACCAGGGTGGATACGCAGGCTTAAAGGACAAGGTGAACAACCACTACTGGCGTGTTTTCGGCGACGCCATGTTGCTTTCGTTGTTCTCAGCCGGCATCCAGTTGTCGCAACCGGAAGTGGATACGTCCAGCGGCAACGGTGCATACAGCAACCAGCAAATCATTGCCGCAGCGATCGGGCAGCAGCTCGGTCAGGCCGGTATGCAGATGGTCCAGAAAAACATGAATATCCAACCGACGCTGGAAATCCGTCCAGGCTACAGGTTCAACATCATGGTGACGAAAGACATGGTGCTTGCACCCTGGGAGGGCTGACAGTGAAACGCCTCGTGACCCTTATCCTTTCGTTCCTCGGAGTGCCTGCCCTTTTCGGAAGCCATGCCAGCGCGATGAGCGTCGAACCGTCGACGGCCGACGCCGCGCCCCTCAAAACAGCCCATCAGACGTACTGGTTCATCAAGCTGGATGGGCGGTGGTACGACGTTGCTCCGCCGTCGGGTGTTGGTCTTTTCATTTCGCTTTCGATTATCGGAGCCCGGGCGTACACCGCGCGGATGAGCAATTGCCGGCGGGCGAACGGCATGCCTCTGGATTACACACCCGCCATGCCGTTCTGGTATGGCCCGGCTCAATATCCACTGTATCAAATCGAGTACCCGATTCGCTACAACTTCCAAGACCCGACCGGCGCGGGTATTCTGTATTTGGATATCAAGACGATTCCCGGCGACGTGATTTGTAACGGGGAAGTCCCTGATCCGGTCGGGGAAATCCCACCCATCGAGCCTCCAGAACCGGAGCCGCATCGGCGGATTTTCTCCGACGGCTTTGAAGAATATCGGCTTTTCTGCAATGGCTTCGAGCCGCAATTCAACATCAAGTGCAACCCCGGCAACTAACCCCGAAACTATGAAAACCAGGGAGAACGAAGAATGAACAGATATCTCAGTATGCTAATGATAATGTGCGCCATGCTGGGGATCGCCCCTGCCTCGCACGCCCAAAGCTGCACGCCTGACCCCACTGACCCTCGCTTTTGTACGCCGGATTTTCCCGCGTGCACTTCGCTACATGCAAGCGATACTTTTGCTACCAACCATCCAAGCGGAACGCAATGGTCGTGGCTTGTTACCAATACCGGCCCGGCGACATGCCGACTACGTGCATCGATGGACCTAGGCGCTACCCGCGTATCTCCGGCCGGGACATGGCACGACGCGAAAGCGATACCTCTCCGCCTCGTCAGCTTCGAAAGTGTAAGTGGGTGGGCGAAAACAGAAAACACCGAATATTTCACACCGCCTATTGAGGCAGGTGGCAGAGAAAGATACTACATAATATCCCCCGGCGAACTCTTGGGCGTCACCTATGTTGCGACGCTTGGCGACGAATATGAATCCCCAGACTTTCATGGAACAATCGAACACTTCGACGGCCCTCGCGCCGGAATAGCTTGCATCGACGCAGTTTTTGAAGGCGGCCGGGAATCTGTTTCCGGGCGTAAAGCCGCCGCGATGACGCCCGTTACCGGCCGCTCTATCGCGAAATCATGCCTCCCAGCGACGGGAAGCGGAACACCGCCCGTCGGCACCACAAATGTCTTTATCCATAAAAGGGCGACAACCGATCTGGTCGCTGGACCTACGATCACGGAGATTGAACTGGGTGTGCCGTTCCGCTACGTCCTTGACGTCGGCGGCCACGGCCCCACCCCATCATCATCGTGGTCGGCGTCGTCTGTGGTGCTGGAAGATGTCGTACCCAGCACTCTCGAAGTGCTCGGAGTCGTCAACAGCAGTTTGTGGTGGTCGTGCTCCTACACCGTAAATCCGGATCAAACAACAACCGTAACCTGCGGACCGACCGGACTGAACAACAACATCGGCCACGAATCCCGGCAAGCTCAAATCCGAGTACGCGCGAAAGAATTCGGCACTGTGACGAATACGGCTATCGTGACAACGATCACCCCGGAAACAACGCTCGCAGATAACGAGGCCTCGGCAACAGTAGTAGTATTCGGAGACCCGGCTTTGACTATCCTCAAGACGGTGACCTCGGGCGCGGGTCCGTACGCGCTGGGCGACACGATCAGCTACAGCCTGGTGGTCGAGAACACGGGCGGCCTGCCGTTGACTGGTGTGACCGTGAGCGATCCGAACGCGGTGCTGGGCACCTGCGCCCCGATCGCGCTGCCTGGCACGCTCAACGCGGGCGCCACGACGACCTGTACGGCCACCCACGAGGTGACGCCGGCCGACGTGACCGCG
>Ga0172382_10002229_pt1 | contig 32929 bp, 32 predicted proteins | sample Leawel138RmetaG_FD_122245 | JGI IMG/M metagenome (GOLD analysis project Ga0172382, IMG submission 122245) | Leachate microbial communities from a municipal landfill in Southern Ontario, Canada - Leachate well 138R metaG | ecosystem: Engineered > Solid waste > Landfill > Unclassified | place...
ACCATCTACTGTATGAGTGCCCGCAAAGACACCGGTCGAACAAGCTGCAATCGCTACAGCCAATGTTGTTTTTTGTAAAATGTTTTTCATTCTTTATATTCCTTTTACGTACGTAATCGATTTTTTTACATCTTCGAAAGGGCAGAGCGCTCTGCCCGCCACCGAGTGAGAATCTTACGGGACATCATTCATCGTTTGCAAGTATTTTATTTTATTAATTTTAAATATGTACGCGGTTCATCATTTGTAGCTTTAACCCGCTAAAAACCGCGTAGAAACAGAACAAAATCAACCCCTGCAGCGACTATTGCGCCATTAGTTTGGCTCGGGTAATAGCTTCATTTGATCGCGAAACGACTTCGTCAATCTTTCGGCGTCCTGCGGCCTTTTGACTAGATAGGGGACAATCAAAATCATCAGCTCCGTATCATCGGCAGCGGTACTATCTGCACGAAACAACTGCCCCAACCAAGGGATGTCACCCAACAGCGGTATTCTCGAATTACCTTTCGACTGGGTTTTGGAGATCAACCCGCCCAGCAAAACCGAGCCGCCATCCTGCAGGCTGAGGCTGGTGGTGATGTTGCGAGTGGAAATAACCGGCGTCAGATCAACCGTTGACTGATCGCCGACCGACTGACTGACCTCCTGTGTCACCTCAAGATCAATACGCCCCCCCGAAAACACTGTTGGCGTCACACTGAGACTGATACCCACCTCGCGGTAGGAAATCTGCTGTGTCACCGAGCTGTCACCATCAACTACCTCATCGGTCAAGCTTTTGGATGTCAGGGTTGGAATGCTTTGGCCTACGTTAACTGTCGCTGATTGGCCACTGCGCACCAACACTCTGGGGGTTTGCAGGATACTCACCTTGTTATCACTGGCAAAGGCATTGAGCGCCAGCCTGGTGCTTCCCGAGCTACTGGTGGACGCCCATGAAAGACCAGTCCCCCCAATACCCGACCCCACACCGCTATCCCCGAAAATAGATGTCAAAGTACCATCCGTCCCCGCCAGCGCCCGGTCAAGCCCCCACTCAACACCAAACTCGAACTGTTCACTCAATGCCACTTCGGCCACCACGACTTCGACCAACACCTGCGGCGGCACTTGGTCCAGATCGCGAATAAGTGGCAATATTTCTTGCCAACGCTCGGCTTTGCCCCTGTAAATCAAAACGTTGCGAACCGTATCCACCACAAAGTTGCCATGGCTGGACGCTTTGACGGCCGACTTTTGGTCACCCAGGGCTTTTGTATCCTTCAAGCTCGAACCACCAATACTGGTGCCACCACCACCTATGACTGCATTGAGGGTCGCAGCCAACTGATCAGCACCGGTATTATGCACCTGATACCAATATAAGCTCTCTTCCTCACCAGAGCGGGAAACAACCCGGTCCAGCTGCTCTACCCACTGCTTTATCAGCCCCAAGGTGCGCTCATCGGAGGCAAAGACAAACAGCGCATTCAACTCTTTAATGGGCACTAGCGTGGTATTTTTGCCGGTACCGCCTACATCGTAGCCCTGTGCGGTCATGGTGACTGTCAAACGCTCGGACAGCGATTCGGCATCGGTAAACTGTGGTTCGATACGCAAACTATAGCGCCCCTTCATAGCCGGCTGATCTAACAGGTCTATCACGTCGGCGGCACTTTGCACCAAATCCGGCGAACCCTGTAGCGTCAGTGCATTGCGGCTATTATCACGCTCTACGCTGAGCTTTTGCCCCTGAAAGACCGTACGCAGCATGCTGTAAGCGTCCGAATTACTGATAACCTTCATACCACGAATCAAAAAGACCGGGCGATGCGTGGCCGGCACGCTGGGCAAGGCCTCACCGGTGATGATCAATGGCGGCTCCGCAGAGGCACCCTTACTACTACCCAGCATAAAACGCAGCAAATCGCCCTGTTGAGCAATGATGACGCCGTAGTTCGAAAGTACCTGTCGAGCCAGTTCGAAGATTTGTTGACGGTTACGAGGGTCGGTAATACGCAACGTCACCAGGTCTTCTTTATTAGCCACCTCCGGCGCCATCTGAAAGTCGAGCTTCAATTGATTGGCAAACACTTCATTAATAAAGACAGGAATCGGCATGCCATCCAAACTCAAGTTGATGGTCGCTGCCTCATCGGGCGCAAACAGCGATTCAACCTTTACTGCCTGAGGGCGTCCTGCCACCCCTGTCGTTGGTGCTGCTTCGAAACGTGTGGTGCGTTTGATCTCGGAACCTATCGGTGTTTCAGGAAGCTCTGATTTCAAATCTAGCTCGCCCTTTGCCAGCGTCGGACGAGGACGAAAGTCTTCCTCAGGAATCAACTCACACGAGGCCAACAATAAAACGGCAAAACTGAGTAGTAGTCGGGAAAAACAATTAATAAGTAGCTGTTTGTTGTAGATCATATTTATTCACATTGTGACGACGACATCGTCGAATTGGTTGTGCGCGCTACTGCTCGCTTGTGTTTGTCTTATCTGTTATGACAGGCGTTCCGTCAAGTGCTCTTGACTCCTGTGCAGCTGCTTCTGGTACTGACGGCTCTTGTTCTGCTGATGGCTCTTGTTCCATTAAAGACGCATCCGCAACCAGAACTAGTGCGTCGTCACTAAAGAGCTTTAACACGCGGGCCTTTTGCCCTTGTTGTTGCAGTGTAAGCCTGTCAGCCTCAACCCCTTTCAACACCCAATCCGTGCCCGGTAACTGTTCACCAATACTGAAGCGGCGGTAACCTTGCTGGGTTTTGAACAGAACCTGCCAGTGTACACCGTCTTTGATAATGCCACTGACTTTCTGGCGCAGCTCTTTGGCTGCAGCGGCTTCCTTCTGTTCATCGCTTACCTGCTCTTCAGTCGAAGAAAGCTGCGACACATCACCCCAAAAACCATCCGCCAGTAACTGCTCAACACTGGTCGACTCTATAGCCCTTGGCTGACTAAGCTCCCACGACCTTGCACCCCCGTCCAGATCATCAGGACTCAAATCGGGATAGGTAAGCCAGGCAAAGAGCCCATCTATAACCAAGATCCCCGCCACTATGCCTGCGAGCAACAAACGCCAATCAATCACTGCTCGCGCTCCTCTGAAGCCGTAGCCCCAGCTGTTAAATCGAACCAAGCCAAGAGGCCCAAACGATAACGGGAACGTCGCGACACGTCGATTTGCTCAAACTCTACGATAATCGAAGGTACATTTTTCTCGATGTTGCTGAGCATATTTTGCCAAGCCCCCGCTTCATACTCCCCTCTGATATCTGCTCGCACAGGACTCAGCGTTGATCCGTTTGGCAAAGTTGCACCTACATCTACCGTCATTTGATTAATCTTAACACCTGACGCGGAAGCCTGGGCTTGCAGCCAATCGCGCAAGGCCGCTTGTGCCTCACCTTCGGTATTGGCGCTCCAAAGCTGTTGGCGTACTTGTTCCAAAACTTTGCCTGCCTCTTCAGCTCGTTTGGGCCAAGCCTTTTCGCGAGCGGCGAGACGGGTATCATTCAGCTCCATCATGGTTCGTTTAGCCTGCTCTTCAGCCGCAGCCCGCCAGCGCTCCAACTGCACATGCCCAAACGCAATAAACAAGACAGCGGAAGCCACAACGATAAGCTGCAACCTCTTACTGCTGCGCCACTCACTTAATACCTGGGTGCGTAGTTCTTGGTATTGCTTCTGAAGGCTCATTGCGAAGCCTCCTGACGACGAACATCACCCATGACACGCAACCGCACTCGATAACGATCCGTTTCGCGCGCAGGCTCAACCTGAACTTCGGTCAAGCCATTACCAGAGAGCGCCTTCACCAAACCTAACGTATCTTTTACCTGGCCTTCTACCGTCATATCGACCAGATCAAAGTTTCGCTCCCACTTAACCAGCTTTAAGCCAAGCTCTCGCGGCAGCTGGCGGTAGACTTGACTCTGCACAGACAAAGGAGGGGGAGACGAGAATAGCCGCAACAAATCCATCAATTGGTAATGTACATCCCGAGCCTGATTTCTGGCTGTCAGCAATACATTTGCTGACACTTCTAGATTAGCTTTTTCATCCTCGGCTGATTGATTAAGCGAATACCATTGAATGATTGAGGTAATTTGCAAGCTAGCGATTAAGACGCTGATGCCCAGGCCTGCAAACAGCAGTTGGTTTTTACGCTCAAACCAATGTGCCCAAATGGGCTTTAATGTATCCTGCCAAGGAAAATCCAGACACAGATCGGTGATGCGCTGCAAAGGCAAATCATTCAACGTAACCCCCTGCGATCGGGCGAAACGCTGCTGCTGTAACTTGCCTGGCTCCTCTCGAAACCACTGACTGGACAACAACACCCCCTGGTCCCACAACTGCAAATCAAAACCCGTTGTCAGTGGCAACAAATACAACCCAGCTTTTTCTTGTTTAGGCCAAAAAACTATCTCGGGCAAGCAAATCAGGTTTTGATCGACCGGCAGTGAGCTTTCTGCTTTTTGATCTAAAATAGCTGATCGAACCTGATCCGTATTCCATAACCAAACTTGCGCCATGCCACCCACCCAAGAAACACAGAAAGAGGTGGCATCCCATGCGCTCTTGAGCTCAACTTCATTGCCCAGGGCCTGGCTTCGCTTGTTCTTGGGAACATGCGATAAATCGGAACAAAAATAACGACAGTGGTCACGACCTATACGAAGCAATGGCTTCAGGTGTAGTGACTGCAATCGATGAATCTCACCATCTGAAATAAGATGCTGCTCAACGGAAAAACGGGTGATCAACCTTTGTCGCTGTTGCTTTAGCCAGCTCATTTGGAAGTGCTACTCTTATTGTCCAATTAATATACCTAGCCAGCTTCCCCGGCGACAAAGTCCGGAATTGTACATCATAAACCTGAGCAATGGGATCACCATCATGCCACCACCAAAGCCGAAAGCCGGATGCCGGCATGATAGTGAAAGGGATCTCCTCCCCCTGCCCCAGCCCCATGTCCCGCAGCCGAAAAATACTTTTATAGGGTTCAAGCCTTCTCTGCTCCAATATTGGTTCGATGGAAACCCCTTTTGGCGCTGTCAATGTCAGCGCCGAGGCCGAGGCCGTATTGGCGTTAATCCCGCCACCGCCCTCCACTTTGAATGTTTGCAGCAACCAGGCATCGCTATAGTTTTGCAGCGCTTCTCTCCAGCCCCAAACACTTCTGAGCTGTAGGGGATTGCGCAAATACCCATTAAAAGGCGGCGCCATTCCAGCAAGGCGGTACTGACCACGCTCAACGCCATTGCGCATCCGGTAATCATCTTTATCTTGATAATCTATCAAGGCAGACTGCAGTTGTGCGGCATCGACGCCTGCGACCTCATCCGCCAGAATATCAAAAACTCTGGGTGAGTTTAAAAAAGACAGCCCCACTAGCCCAGCGCGATCCCGGACCATCATGCGCATACCGCCCCCTACGTCCAGAACCCTGCCATCCAAACTTAATACGCCTGCAGCGGTAGTCTGTTGCACTGTGGGGATTGCGCCGCTCAAAAAATCGTCCAAACTGGAAAAACTAACACTACTTCCGCCACTAGAGGTAGATGACTGACCGGATGGCCACGAAACACCTTCGACCCCCTGCTGGCCTACCATATAGGTATAGGTCACTTGGGCAATTGCACTTGCCCCCCTATAACGAGCCTCGACTTCGACATGCTTTTGCTCAGCCAACTCCCGCGTGCGCTCTACCCATAAGGAAAAGGCACCTGCCGCCATCGTCATGATAACCAATATCCACAGCACAGAAACCAGAACAAAGCCTGCACCCCGCTCCCTTCTTATAGAAGCTTCTCGCCACCTGCCAGTGGTGCTCGCCATTGTTTCCACTCCCCGCATCTGGATTTTGAGCCTACAAACCTGGTTTTTCAGGCGGGCGGTACTCCTGATCATCAGCCACTAAAGCTACGACCACAATCTCGGGCCGCCTTCCACCAATCACTTCCAGCGCAATAGCTTGCGGCAAAACATGCGCGGGCCGCTCTTCAAACCTCAAACTGGCCTGGGGGTACTGTACGACCCACTCCCCATCAGACAAATAGAGCCAATGGGCCTCGACCCCCTGCCACTCTCTTATGATATGCCAGCCGCCCGCTCCTCCCGGTATTGTCACTTCTCGATAGCGAAGCGAGATGAGCTCATCATTTTGCTCTAACTGCCACTGGATGCTGTGCGGCTGCCCATAGAGCCGACTAACTAAAGGCGCCAATGAGATCGCCTCAAAGCCGCTTGCAGTACCATGAAACTTAAAACGCTCGAACCCTTCATGGTCAATACCATTAACAATTCCCGAAATAGAATCATGCAACCATCCGGCGAATAAAGACTGGGTCTGCATGGCTGATTGGCGCCGCTCTACGACACCATAAACACTCGCCATATAAATGAAGCCCTGCATCAACATCCCTGACAACAGAGACACCAACAGTATCACCACCAGCATTTCCAGCAGCGTAAAACCTTTTACAGCAGTAGGGCTTACCTTTGATTTAGTCAAAAACCACATCCGCCGCTGTTCTCACTTGCCGCAATCCCAGCAACCACATATCAAAGGTATAGAGCAATTTGCCATCCCTATAGACATTCACCTCGGACTGATACAGCTTTGCTTTATTGATAGTTTTGTTATTTTGCTCATCAAGCACGTCATCCTCATAGTCGCTAGCCTCCGAAGACCACTCTATTCCCAGACTTCCAATCTCAACACTGCCCGATGGACTTTCTTCTGGGTCAACTGTCCTCATGTACTCAACCGCACTCTCTATTAGTGCAGAGCGAGTATTAACGGCATCCGCCCGCTGCAGAGTAATGAGATTTGTGTTTACCCACGCATAAAGAGCCGATGCCCCCATAGCAAAAATAGCCAAGGCAACTACAGCTTCAAGCAGGGTAAAACCACGAACACGGGAGGGAGCCGGATACACTATGGGATTCTCGCTTTGCAATCTGGGCTTCTGAGGTACAACTCAAAGGTCTTCTCACCACGAGAAACCTTAACCCTCCCACCCACAGGACAAAAGCCAGCCGCAGTAATCAGAATTGTGTCATCTACTGCCATTTGCCACTCAGACGAAGATATATAGGACTTAAACCCTTCAGGCAAAGCTTGCAGGCTCATATCCATATCGGGATTATAACCGGCAAAATAACTGTCTCTGCCACTATGCCGAACCTGTAAGGCCAAAGAACTCAACTGAGCCACCAGCTCATCTCTATCAAGAGCAAGAGACAAGCTGTCGTACATCCGCTGCAAGCCCGGCAAGACCAGCCCAGTAACGACGCCAACGAGCACAAGGACAACAACCATTTCGAGCAAGGTGAAGCCTTGATTTTGGCGTATCATCATTGAGCCGGGAGGTAACCAACATCTTCAGCGTCACCACTCCCACCTGGCTGTCCATCTGCACCTAGAGAGTAAAGGCTGAACGGGTCGTACTCACTACTTTCGCTGCTGTAAACATACTCTCTATTCCAAGGATCTAAAGGTACGCCTCCTTCCAGGTAAGGCCCCTCCCAAAAGCTTGCAGCTCTCTCGTCAGCAGGCCTTTTAGCAAGCGCTTTGAGGCCCTCTTCGACCGTAGGCAAGCGCCCAACATCCAACTTAAAAGTATGCAAAGCACCCCGCAGCATTTTTATCTGAGTCTGTGCGGTTTGCACTTTAGCCTTATCAGCTTGCTTAAACAGGCTCGGCCCCACCATGCCTGCAATCAAACCAACAATAACCAACACCACTATCATCTCTAACAGAGTAAAACCCTGTTCGCGGCCTTTCAAATTGATATTATTTTGCTTCATACTTCTCTCCAACAAATTTTAAACTGGCGATTAGCCACATCAATCATCGCTAGACACTCCCTAAAAAGGAATATCATTAGCGCTGGTGATTGCCAGCATTACACCAATAATAATGGTTCCCATTGCACTTCCAATCAGTAAAATTGCTATCGGCTCAATCAGCGCTAGCACTTTTTTCATTCGCTGCTTACCTTGCTCGGTATAAAGTGCCGCCAATGAAGTTAGCATCGCTTCCAGCTGCCCGGAACGCTCACCTACGCGGACGAGGTTGTAGCCCGTATCAGTGAGGCAGGCATTTTCTTCCAGCGCTACTGAGAGCATTTCCCCAGCCCGAACCGCCTTAGTTACCAGCCCCATCCTCCTTTTCCGCGAGGGCATCTTCACCGCCTGAACAGCCAAATCAAGAGCCAATAATAGCTCTACCCTATGCTTTATCAATGAAGACATAACTTTGGACCACGCAGCAACATCCGCATGGGAAACCCAATCTCCGACAACGGGGATACGCTCCACGACCTCCAGTATTTTCAATTTTGCCACTGGTGTACGCCAAGCAATAACGAAAAGTACCGGCGGAAGCGAAAGCAATACTAATAGCAGCAGTATATTCTCATTCGCCCACTTACCCGAAGCCAACACCGCCCAAGCCAAAAAGGGTAGCCTGTCAGCCTGCTCCAGTAAATTGGAAAAGCTTGGAAGCACAAAGACAAACATCATCAACACAGACAACACCCCGGAAACAACAAGAATTACGGGGTATATCAGTGCGTTTCTAATGTCATTTCTCGTTGCCAGGTCATATTCCATCTGGGCGCAGGCATCAGCAAGGGAATCACCCAACCTACCGGTGACTTCCCCCGCACGAATCAGATATATGACATACCGTGGCAGTTGTAACTCTGAGGCCTCAATAGCCTGCTCAAAAGTGCCACCATGCCTAAGCGTTTTAGAGGCTTTTTTAAAAGCCCAGCGCAAAGCAGGATGTGCAGCAGACTGCGCTTGAGATGACACCGCTTCAGCAGCACCAACCCCTGCCTTCAGCATGGATGCCAGCTCATACAAAGCCAGGGTGATTGCCTGCTCGCCAGGTTTTCTTGCTCCTGGCCCCTCGTCCTCCCGTTGAGTTTGTTCAGCACTGAGCTCCAATACGGTCAGGGCTTGCGAGGATAACTGCACCAGCGCTTCTTTTTTAGTCGAGGCGGTCAACTCTCCAGCGACCTCACTTCCTTTGGCATCAACCGCAATGTAACTGTATCGGCTGCTCATAAATGCAAGCTCGCAACCCGATTCACTTCTTCAACGCTGGTGAGCCCAAGCCAAGCTTTTATCAACCCATCAGTGTGCAAGTTACGGAATCCTTCCCGACGAGCCAGCTCCTGAAGGGCTGAGACGGACTTGCCATCCATCACCGCCTCCCTTATTAAATCATTCACCGCAACCAGCTCGTAGATACCAACTCGACCGGTGTAACCCGTATGCTGACACTTGTCACACCCGACCGGCTTTCGCCAATTCGGCTGCTGACCAGGAAATAGCTTATCGGTAAAACTCTTAGTCGCACTAATATCTGCCTCAGAAGCACTGGCTGGCACACCACAACTTGAACAAATACGTCGCACCAGTCGCTGAGCCTGAACCGCAATAACCGGAGCAGCCGCAAGAAAGGGCTCAACTCCCATATCCACTAAACGGGTAAATGCACTCATTGCGTCATTAGTATGCAACGTAGAAAGCACAAGGTGACCGGTTAGCGCTGCCTGAACCGCAATTTCAGCCGTCTCCAAATCACGAATTTCGCCAATCATAATGACGTCAGGATCCTGACGTAAAATAGACCTCAAGGAAGCCGCAAAAGTCAAACCTATATCACTGTGGACCTGAACCTGAGTAACGTGGGGCAACCTGAATTCAACAGGGTCTTCGACGGTTATGATTTTTCGAACCCCGTCATTTGACTCAGCTAATGCCGAGTATAGGGTCGTCGATTTACCTGAACCAGTCGGCCCCGTAACCAGCACGATACCGTGCGGCCGCTCAACCCAACCTTTCAGTAAATCGAGGTGATCTTGTAGATAGCCTAGATTTTCGAGCAGGAGGTCCTGCCTTTCTTTAGGTAGTAGACGCATGACGATTGATTCGCCATTAACACTAGGGAGCGAAGACACCCTGATATCCAGCTCTTGGCCGTTAATTCTCATACTGATCCGACCATCCTGAGGGAGGCGCCTCTCAGCGATGTCGATACCCGAGACCAGTTTTAAGCGCGACGCTATTGCATAGTAGCGCTGTACCGGCAGTGTTCGCTTGGTAAACATAACACCGTCTATTCGATACCGCACATCAAAGGTATCAGCTTCTGGCTCAATATGAATATCCGACGCCCGCTCTTCCAATGCTTGAGAGATGATATTGTTCACCAGTTCAATAACAGGGGCTTCTTCAGCCAACTCTCGGAGGTGCTGAACGTCATTATCAAGCTGAGCATCAAACCCTTGTTCGGACTGACGGATTTTTAAATTATTTAGCAGGTTTTCTAAGACCTGGGAGCGGGACAAGCAGTATTTGACCTGATAGGAACCAGCACCAGACAAAACCTCATCTAACTCAGGAGAGAGAGGGTCTCTACTGAGACAATAAAGCTCGTTTTCTACCAGCCATATCACAGCCTCTTTGTGAAGCAGCCAGCTAATTGGAACCCCCACTGCCTCAACGCCGTTACCAATTTCAATATCAGTCGGAGCCTCTACATCCCGGCCCATAAGTAAAAAACCAAGCTGGGCAGACAAAGCCTCCAACAGATTACTCTCTGAAATACTGCCCGAACGAATCAATATACCGCCCAAACGGCCACCCGTCTGCTGCTGGATAACCAAAGCCTTATCCAGATCGCGCTGCTGAATAAACCCTAACCGCAAGAGCACCTCACCCAGCAATAGATTGGTATATTCAGCCTCTTCCATCACGTTCTCCCCTAAAGCGCCCATAACTAAATCCCCCGGCAAGACAAAGCCCATAGACTCTGCGCACCTCTGTAAGTTTCCAGTTTAATGATACAAACTCGGAGCCCTCACGACCAAATACAAAGGCTGGGGACTGAAGACTAAATAAGCGGAGGCAAGTTCAGACTGGACTAGCTGAAATGAACAATAAATCGGGAGCGGATGTTACCACAACCCTAGAGGAGACCCAACCTCCAATGCGTACCCAAAGCTGCAGATACCAACACTAGCAGCCACCTATTTTTAACCCAACCTCGAACCCAGCCTGCGATAGAAAGCACCCTACATCACCGACTCCAACAGCTATTTATGCGCCCCCTATGAGTACCGACATTCGCTTACCCGTTAACTGCACCCCACTTCGTATCGACTAAATCAAGAATTAGACAGGGGAGCTGACTTTCTAAGCTGCCTGTGCGGCAGTGAACCAAAAGCGACTGAGGACAAAGTCCCTATACTGCTGGCTTTTTTCACACCAGGCGCGAAGATGCCAGCGCAAACCGGTTTTGACGAAGGTGTGTGGCGCTATCACCCGACCCTCACTATTGGGGTTGGTAAGCGATACATAATCAACTTCGACGCGCTGATGTTTACGTATGGCTGCGATTAAACCACGCATGACCTGTGGCGACACTTTACGCGCGGGCAGCTCTAATGCGGTATGTGCTACGGTAATGGGGTTTTGAGTTTGCGGAAGCTGCCCAACTTGTATCCAATTGAGGTATTCAGCAACGTCGCCAGTGATTTGAGCCGGGCTAAATATACTGGTTGCTTGATAGCTTTTAGCCGAACTGTTATAGCTTAGGTTTCTTGGCCTTTGGTCAATATAGCGGTTGATGTCTGCACTGGCTTGTTGACGAGACAAGCCGAATATTTCTCGTAACGTCGTGCTATTTATCTGTCCTTCCCAGTAGCTAAGCAACTCAACTACGTATAAACGCTGAGCTCTTGTGTGTTTTGTTACTACATCCATGCACTTATTACTCACCAGCAAAGTGTATTATTGTTACTTATTCACTTTTTATACAGGCTTACACGGCTTAACGATTGCATTTATTTTCAAATACCGCCAGCCAAAATGAATCAGCCCTTATTATTTATCGCAACTTAAACATTATGTTATTAAAGCCGTTTATTCAATTTTATTTTTACCAAAAAACTAACACTTTTAACACCACAAAATAATGGCCAAAAAAAACCGCCAAGAGGCGGTTTTTTAAACTATACCGTGCTTAGGTTTATTTAAGCCCTAGCACATCCTGCATGTCATACAGGCCGACATGTTTTTCTTTTAGCCATACCGCTGCACGCACCGCACCGCGAGCAAAGCTCATCCGCGAGCTGGCTTTATGAGTGATTTCTACCCGCTCACCATCAGCTAAAAACATCACTGTATGATCACCAACTACATCGCCGCCGCGTACGGTGGCAAAGCCTATTTCTTTATCGGGACGCGCACCTACTTGACCTTCTCGACCATAGACGGCCACTTGTTTTAAGTCACGATCCAGCCCGTCGGCTACAGCTTCACCTAAGCTTAAGGCGGTACCTGAAGGAGCATCTACTTTATGGCGATGATGTGCCTCAACGATTTCCACATCATAATCATCACCTAAAATTTTTGCCGCTTCTTTGGCCAGTTTGAAGCAAAGGTTTACCCCTGTGCTGTAATTAGTGGCTTTACACATGGCCGATTGATTGGCGAAATTGGCAATCAATACCTGCTCTTCGCTGGTTAACCCCGTGGTGCCAATGACCATTTTTTTGCTTGCTGCAGCACATGCGGTGGCATTGGCGATTGTCGCCGCAGGCGCAGTAAAATCAATGAGCACATCGAAGTTGTTGATAACCTGCTTTAAGTCGCCAACGATAGCGATGCCGTTTTTACCCAAGCCTGCCAGCTCGCCAGCATCGGCTCCAATCAAGGAGCTGTCGGGACGCTCTATGGCGGCGGTTAATTCAGCATTTGAGTTCAGGCTTATCGCCTCAATGAGAATTTTACCCATGCGACCGGCGGCGCCGGTTACTGCGATTTTTACTGTCATTATTAATCCGTATGCGTAGGGTGGAACTTATTCCACCGCAATAATAAACAAGGTGGAACAAGTTCCACCCTACGGCTAGATTTTCATATCATCGAAAAAAGATTTTACCCCTTCGAACCATGAATTTTTACGCGGCGACTGATTACCCTCTTTATCAAAGGACTCTTTCAATTGTTTGAGTAATTCCTTTTGATTTTTGGTGAGGTTGGCTGGCGTTTCAACCACCACACGGCACAGTAAATCACCAATTGAACCACCGCGAACGGGTGCTACACCTTTACCACGCAAACGGAAGAGTTTTCCGGTTTGTGTTTCTTCGGGTATTTTCAATTTAACCCGGCCATCCAACGTAGGCACTTCTAGCTCACCACCCAGCGCGGCATCAATAATGCTGATTGGCACTTCGCAATACAGGTTTTTGCCATCACGCTCAAATATGTTATGAGCACGAACATTAATCTGTACAAACAAATCACCAGCCGGGCCGCCATCGGCACCTGCTTCACCTTCACCACCTAAACGAATACGGTCGCCGGTATCAACACCTGGTGGCACTTTGACAGACAGGGTTTTGGTTTCTTCTACACGACCTTGGCCATGACAACTGTTACACGGATCGGAAATCATCTTCCCTTTGCCGCGACAATTTGGACAGGTTTGCTGCACCGAGAAAAACCCCTGCTGCATACGCACCTGACCAACTCCACCACAGGTAGTACATGTGACTGGCGAGCTGCCTTTTTTAGCACCGCTACCATCACAGGGCTTACACGCTACTAGAGTTGGGATACGAATTTTTACTTCTGTGCCTTTTACAGCCTCTTCTAAATCTATATCAAGGTTATAGCGTAGATCACTCCCTCGAGCAGGACCGCGACGGCCGCCACCACCCCCACCAGCACCGAAGATATCACCGAACACATCACCAAAGATATCACTGAAGTTACCGCCACCACCAAAACCACCTGCACCAGCATTACCGCTTACTGCATCATGACCATACTGGTCATAGGCTGCGCGCTTTTGTGGATCACACAGTACTTCATAGGCCTCTGAGGCTTCTTTGAATTTATCTTCTGCCTCTTTGTTATCCGGGTTACGGTCGGGGTGAAACTTCATCGCTACTCGGCGATAGGCTTTTTTGATATCCTTTTCTGAATCGTCGCGTTTAACGCCAAGGACTTCGTAGTAATCACGTTTGGACATAAATCGTTACTTCAAATGCTAGTGCTTTAATGAACGAAAAAGCGGGAACAGAGTCCCGCGCTTCGATTGTTAATTATTCCTGAAACCGAATAGCAGGTTTTAGAATTTAACAAGCCACTTATTTTATTTGCTCACTAAGTCGTTGCTGCCTGACTCGTTAATACCGTCCCTGGTATTGGGTTTGGGGCTCACACCCCACACCCGCAAATAAATTGTTGTGCTTATTTGTCGTCTTTAACCTCTTCGAATTCGGCGTCGACAGCATCGTCGCTCGCGCCATCGGTTTCGCCAGCGTCAGCAGCACCATCTGCCTGACCGGCTTGCTGCTCAGCATACATCTTCTGCGCCAATGGGCCCGATGCTTCAGTCAATTTTTGCACTGCAGCTTCCATCGCCTCTTTGTCGTCACCTTTCACGGCTTCTTCAGCTTCAGCTAAAGCAGCTTCGATAGCAGATTTTTCAGATGCATCAGCTTTATCGCCCGCTTCTTCCAATGTCTTTCTGGTAGCGTTGATCAAGCCTTCCAATGTGTTGCGAGCAGTTACCAGCTCTTCAAACTTTTTATCAGCTTCGGCGTTAACTTCTGCATCCTGTACCATTTTTTCGATTTCTTCATCCGACAAACCTGAAGATGCGGTGATACGAATCGACTGCTCTTTGCCAGTAGCCTTGTCTTTAGCAGAAACGTTAAGGATACCGTTAGCATCCAAATCGAAGGTAACTTCAATTTGTGGCATACCGCGCTGTGCTGGAGGTATGTCTGCCAAGTCAAAACGACCCAGTGATTTGTTACCAGAAGCTTGCTTACGCTCACCCTGTACCACGTGGATAGTTACTGCTGACTGGTTATCTTCTGCAGTTGAGAAAATTTGCGATTTCTTGGTAGGAATCGTAGTGTTTTTCTCAATCAGTGCCGTAGCAACGCCACCCATTGTTTCAATGCCTAAAGTCAGAGGCGTTACATCTAATAATAGAACGTCTTTAACATCGCCACTTAATACACCACCTTGAATCGCCGCACCTACTGCTACAGCTTCATCAGGGTTTACATCACGACGTGGCTCTTTACCGAAAAACTCAGCAACTTTAGCTTGAACTAAAGGCATACGAGTTTGACCACCAACTAAAATGACATCGTCGATTTCGCCAGTAGAAAGACCTGCATCTTTTAATGCTTGCTTAACAGGGATTAGCGAGTCAGCCACTAGCTTCTCAACTAAAGACTCTAGTTTTGCACGGCTCAGCTTAACCACCAAGTGTTTTGGACCTGACGCATCAGCCGTGATGTACGGCAGATTAACTTCAGTTTGCTGGCTTGAAGACAATTCAATCTTAGCTTTTTCCGCAGCTTCTTTTAAACGCTGCATGGCCAACGGATCACCTTTCAAATCAACTTTGTTGTCTTTCTTGAACTCTTCGGCCAAGTAGTCGATTAGACGCATGTCAAAATCTTCACCACCCAAGAAGGTGTCACCATTGGTAGACAGCACTTCAAATTGGTGCTCGCCGTCAACTTCAGCAATTTCAATAATAGAGATATCGAAAGTACCACCACCCAAGTCGTATACTGCGATGGTGTGATCGCCTTTAGCCTGATCCATACCATAAGCCAGTGCCGCAGCAGTTGGCTCGTTGATGATACGCTTAACTTCTAGACCGGCAATTTTACCTGCATCTTTAGTTGCTTGACGCTGTGAATCGTTGAAGTAAGCCGGTACAGTCACGACTGCTTCGGTTACTTTTTCACCAAGATATTCTTCAGCAGTACGCTTCATTTTCATCAGGATTTCAGCAGAGATTTGTGGAGGAGCCATTTTCTCGCCACGAACCTCAACCCAGGCATCACCGTTATCGGCTGCTATAATTTTGTACGGCACCATGGTGATGTCTTTTTGTACTACATCATCTTTGAATTTACGGCCAACTAAACGCTTGACCGCGAATACTGTATTGAGGGGGTTGGTAACAGCCTGACGCTTGGCGCTTTGACCTACCAGAATCTCGCCATCATCGCTGTAACCAATAATGGAAGGGGTAGTGCGATCGCCCTCTGCGTTTTCAATAACTTTAGCTTTACCATTTTCAAGCACGGCCACACAAGAGTTGGTGGTGCCGAGGTCGATACCGATGATTCTACCCATTTTACTATCTCCAGTTTTTCTCTTAATACTCGGTTTATGTATTCGGGAAACCCCAACCGCGCATTAATACAATTAAAATTTGTCTGATACTGTTGGCCAGTATGATTGCCTGACCGTTATATTGGTGCGAAATTGATCATTTCAAGCCCTGGGCTGAGGATATTTCGCACTTTTATACTGAATTCTTTATCGCAGTTAAATCTAGAGCTATCGAGTTTATGCCGCCAGACCAAACCCGGCGCAAAATAAACTCAATAACATAGCTAAGCGTTAGTGTCGACGGCACCCGAGGCCGCCTTAGAAACCATAACCATAGCTGGGCGCAGTAAACGCTCATTAATGGTGTAACCCTTCTGCATTACTACTGTCACCGTGTTAGGTTCAACATCAGGGTTTTCTACCATCGACATGGCCTGATGGTACTGCGGATCAAATGGCTCACCCACGGGATCCAGCTGCACTATATTGAATTTGGCCAGGGTATCTAATAGTGATTTGTGCGTGAGGGCGACACCCTCTACAAAAGGCCTGACCACATCATCTACTTGGTCAGCAGTATCCAACGCACGCTCAAGGTTGTCGGCAACAGCAAGCAGCTCGCCCGCAAATTTTTCGAGAGCAAACTTACGCGCGTTTTCGACATCTTTTTCAGAACGACGACGAATATTTTGTGCATCGGCCAGCATTCTAAGCGCATCGTCTTTAGTCTTGCTTAGCTCATCCTGCAGCGCCTGAATTTGGTCTTCATAACTTGGCTGCTCAGAGGCTTCGGCACCAGCTTGCTCAGCCGCCTGCCCAGCAACATCTTCAATAGTTTCTTCAACACCAGGGGTTGTATGCTCGTTATCTGACACCGCTCTCTCCGCTTCTTCAATAGTCATCACCCCCAACACACTGAGCATCAGGGGTATTATTCCAAGGAAATTCATCCAATGACACCACTCCTACGCCAAAACGAGGGGTAGCGCTCTACTGCATTGCTATATGGGGACAAAGTAGGGCGATTCAAGTGTCTGATGAAAATTCATTAAATAAAGACTTAAAATCTAAAAAACCTACAATTTCAATCAATTACAAAAAAGCATCTACATTATTAATGTCTGCACCCACCCGACCTCGCAATTAAATTTGCCATACACCACCACACCCAACAAAGCCTAGCGTGCAAAAATACCACCCAAATCCAGACTTACGACTAGACAAAACACTGTATATAAAACCATAATACTGTATAAACAAACAGCTCACGGAGTGTAGCCATGCTAGTCCACCTCAGCGTTAATAATTTTGCTATCGCCTCACAACTGGATATTGAGTTTAACCGCGGCATGACGGTAATTACCGGCGAAACCGGGGCGGGTAAATCCATTATGCTTGACGCACTGGGATTAGCATTAGGTGATCGCAGCGATCAAGGCATTGTCAGGCACGGCACCGAGCGCGCCGATATTCACGCCTGCTTCGACATCAGCACGATTGACGAAGCCAAACAATGGCTACAACAACGCGAACTACAAGACGGCAACGAGTGCTTATTGCGACGGGTTATTACCAAAGAGGGACGTTCGCGCGGATTTATTAACGGCCACCCTGCCACCTTACAAGACCTAAAAGCCCTGGGCGGCATGCTCATTGATATTCACAGCCAGCACGCCCACCAATCGCTGCTACAAAAAGATCAGCAGCGCCGCTTACTCGACGAATTTGCTGGCGTCGGCGACAACCTTGTCGAACTCAAAACCATCGCCAAAAACTATCAAGCAGCACAACAGCGACTCAGCACCTTAGAGCACAACCGCAACGAACAAAGCGCACGCGCGCAATTGTTAGGCTATCAGGTCGAAGAGCTGGACAACCTCGCCCTGAGCGCAGCTGAACTCGACGAGCTGGAGCAAGAACAAGCCGAGCTGGCCAATGGCGAGCAAATTCTGCAGGGCTGCCAACACACCATTGCCCTGTGCAGCGAAGGTGAACTCAACGTTGTCTCAATCTTAAGTCAAGCGCTACGCTCACTCTCAACTATCCCCAGCAAGAGCAAATCACTACTTGAAGCCGAACAACTACTCAATAGCGCGCTGATCCAAACCGAGGAGGCCAACCACGAACTACAACAACACCTGGATAGCTTTGAACTTGACCCTGAGCGCTTGCATCAAGTCGAGGCTCGCCTTAGCAGTATTTATGACATCGCTCGCAAGCACCATATCAAACCCGAGCAAATAGCCGATTTGCACGCCGAGCTCCAACAAGAGCTAAACAGCATCAATGGTAGCGATGAAGAGATTGAGCAGCTGCAGCAACAGCAACAGCAGCTACTTGAGCAATACCAAGCTCTGGCTGGCAAGCTGAGCAAAAAGCGTAAAACCGCTGCAACTAAGTTACAAAAACTGGTGGAAAAACAACTGGAGCAACTGTCGATGGCCAACTGCCAATTTAGCGTCGCATTAACACCACGGCCCGACAATAAACCTCACCTCCAAGGTGATGAAGAAATCGCCTTTTTGGTTAGCACCAACCCCGGCCAACCACCCCAGGCTCTGGCCAAAATCGCCTCAGGAGGCGAGCTGTCACGCATCAGCCTGGCCATTCAGGTTATTACCGCCAAGACCAGCACCATCCCAACATTGGTTTTTGATGAGGTCGATGTCGGTATTGGCGGCGCTGTCGCTGAGGTAGTTGGCAACCTACTACGGGAGCTCGGGGGGCGCGGGCAAGTGCTCTGCGTTACCCACCAGCCTCAAGTAGCATCCAAAGGCCATCAACATTTATACGTCAGCAAAACCAGCACCAAAAACAGTGTTAGCACACAGCTTCGGCACTTGGATGAAACTAATAAAATTGAGGAGATAGCGCGCATGCTCGGCGGCATTACGGTTACCGATCGATCCCTGGCCCACGCCAAAGAAATGTTATCGCACTAACATCAACCCTAACCTATAAATACAGCCCACATAAAAAAGCCCGACAATTCGGGCTTTTGCGCATTCTGCCAACACCTAATGACTATTTCTTTTTTGGTCGCACATACAGCACTAAACTATGGTCGACAATATCGAATCCATGTTGCTCAGCCAGCTCATGCTGCCGGCGCTCGATGACCTCATCCAGAAACTCGATGACTTGATTGGTCTCCAGACAAACCATATGGTCATGGTGCTCGTCATTGGCTATTTCAAACACCGAATGACCACCTTCAAAATTATGACGAGCCACTAAGCCCGCGGATTCAAACTGGGTCAACACTCGGTAAACCGTCGCTAAACCAACATCCTCACCAGCCTCAAGCAATGCCTTGTAGACATCCTCTGCACTTAGATGGTGGCTATTTATCTCAGCTTGCTCCATTAGCTGTAGTATTTTCACCCGCGGCAAAGTCACTTTAAGCCCAGCTTTACGTAACTCTTGATTTTCCATCGACATAACAAAGGCTCCCTTAGCGTTAATCGATTGTTTGAGGTATTATCCACTTCAAAGTTTCAAAGTGAAATCTATCAATGCAAACAATTCAGACGTTTACTTTCATCATCTCGGTTATTTTGGGCTGCAGCCTACTGTCTAGCTGTAGCTCTCTACAATTTCCTGGCGTATATATTGTAACTGTAGAACAGGGCAATGTTATAACTCAGGAGATGATCGACCAACTTAAACCCGGCATGTCCACCGAGCAAGTCGAGTACATTATGGGCAGCCCATTAATTAAAGACACATTCAACGCCAAAAGATGGGATTATATCTACAACATCAAAAAGGGCAAGGAGCCTTTGGAGCAGCATCGTTTATCCATATTCTTTAAAGCGGACAAACTCGACTATTTCACCGGCGATTTCATCCCCTCCGCAGCCAATCCGGCAAGCACTGATAATAGCGCAGAAACGGCTAGCTAACCGCGTTATTTAGCCCTTTATGGCGGCCTTTTCTGCTTTTACTTTTTCAGCGCGGGCTTTACGCACCTCTTTGGGATCAGCAATCAATGGCCGATAAATCTCAATCCTGTCCCCTGCGCGCAACAATTCTGCTTTAGGATTAGCGACGACTTTACCAAATATACCCATTTTAGATGATTCCAGCTCTAACTCAGGAAACTGTCGGACAATACCGGACTGCTCTACCGCCGCATAGGCCGTAGTACCTTCCACCACTTCCAGAGCAATAATTTGCTGCCTATTAGGTAAAGCGTAAGCCACCTCAACCGTGAATTTATCTGACTCAAGCTGTATTTCACTCATACTCAACCACTTAATTATTGATGTTGATAAAGATGGTGAGCCCTCTGCACCAACGCATCGACTAAATTATCGGCCATCGGGTTAAATAATAATTTGGCTGCCGCCCCCAATACTTTACTGGCCATAGTAAAACGAAGCACCAAACTCACCTTACAAGCCGTCTCACCGAGAGGCTGTATTGTCCACAAACCGTTAAAGCTTTCAAACGGCCCATTAACCAACACCATTTCGACCGAACTGGGCGCCTGCAACCGATTACGCGTAGTCAGGCTGTATTTTAAGCCTGCTTTTGCCAGATCCAATCGCGCCTCCATAAAATCGCTACCTTGTTGCAGCACCTGCGCGCCCACGCAGCCATCCATATATTGGGGGTACGCTGCAACATCATTGATCAGCTCATAAACTCGCTCAGCAGGGTACGGTAGCAAAGCACTTCGACTAATTTCAGCCATAATTATTACAACGCAGTTTCACCTATTCAAAACCAATTATCGCCAATATTGATACAGCGACGACAAAAACACCAGCGCTACGCCGGGCGCGGCAATATAGCGTAAAAGCCAATACCATAGGGAAAAAACTTTATCACTCTCTGCATACAGCTCATCACGAAGCACCTCGCGACGCATACGCCAACCGACAAAAATAGCAATTAAAACACCACCCATCGGCAGCAAAATATTAGCAGTGATAAAGTCTAGCAGCGAGAATAACGACATGCCCAACAACTGAAAACCTTGCCAAATATTAAAAGAAAACACCGTTAACAAGCCCAACGACCATACCAGTAACACCATCGCCAAAGCAGCCAGCGGCCGCCACCAGCGAAAACGCCCCACCAGCCACGAAGTGGCGGGCTCCAGCAACGCCACACCCGAAGTGATCGCCGCAATTGACACCACGACAAAAAACAACGCACCGAAATAACTACCGTACAACATATTGCCAAAACCGTAGGGCACAGCCACAAACATCAAGCCTGGCCCCATTGCCGGCGCCATATTTAAACTAAAAACCAGCGGAAAAATAGCCAGTCCTGCCAACAGTGATACCAACGTATCCATCAGCACCACAACCGACACCATGCCCGTAATCGAACGCTGATCCGGCACATAAGCCCCATAAGTCAGCATGGCCCCCACACCAATACTCAAAGTAAAAAAAGCATGCCCCAACGCATCCAAAAAAACCTGCTTATTCAAAGCAGAGAAGTCCGGCGTAAATAAAAACGCCAGTGCAGCGTCCAAGTCCCCCACCCTGCTAGCGTAAATAGCCAGCGCCACCAGGATCAATAACAACACCGGCAACAAAAACCTTGTCACCACCGAAATACCACGGCGAACACCAGCCGCCACGACAAGGAAAACAATGGCCAAAAAACCTCCCTGCCACTGCATTAGCTGTGTCGGCGACGAAAGCAACTTATTAAACCCCTCCCCAGCCAGTTGCGCGCTCGCCGCTGAAAACTCCCCCGAAAACATCTTGTCGATATAAGCCAGACTCCAGCCCGCTATCACACTGTAATAAGACAGCACCAACAAGCCCGCTACAAAGCCCAGCCAACCAATAAGCTGCCACCCCCTAGAGACACCTGCCTCAAAGCTAACATCTTGCATTGTGGTAACGGGGTTAGACCGCCCCCGACTGCCCAGCAACACCTCGGCAATCATCACCGGCATAGCCACCAACAGTACACATAGCAGATAAGCCAGAACAAAAGCAGCACCGCCGTTTTCCCCAGCTAAATAAGAAAACTTCCAAAGATTACCCAAACCGACCGTCGCGCCCGTGGCCGCAGCCACAAAACTCCAGCTACGCCGCCAGCTTCCTGCCCTTGATAGATAAATATTTTTGCTCATAAATGACTTAATTGTTCATATATTGCTTAACAGGGCTAATTTACCCACTTTTTAACTCAGACCATTACGCATTACCAGCGACAATCGTTATAATGCCGAGCTATGGCTAAAAAGAAACCCAAACAACTCAGTAAATTCATCGCGCAGAATAAAAGAGCGCGCCACGACTATCACCTCGAACAAAAATTCGAGGCAGGTTTATGCCTGCTCGGCTGGGAAGTCAAAAGTATACGGATGGGCAAAGCCCAAATCACCGATAGCTATGTGACCATGAAAAACGGCGAAGCCTGGCTACTCGGCAGCCATATTACTCCACTCAACACAGCATCTACCCACTTTGTCACCGACCCGACTCGTGCGCGCAAATTATTACTCAACAAACGAGAGCTGGCCAAGCTACAAGCTGCCACTCAACAGGACGGTCGCACCTGTGTCTGTACGTCTCTTTACTGGAAGAGCCATATGGTGAAAGCTGAAATATGCATCGCCAAAGGCAAACAACAGCACGACAAACGCCAGACCGAAAAAGAACGCGACTGGGACAAACAAAAACAACGCATAGTACGTCTCAACGTGTAAACCCACTACGCGATAGCAACGTAGCTAAAAGGTCTAACGTTAGTCTTAAACACTCTAACAAAGTCGTTGTTTTTTTATCCATTTACGCCATAGTTAATACGGGTTATTTATACCCAGATTGCTTTTCGATAAGAAGAGCCAAAGGGTGTGGCGAGCAGCGCAACACTGTCCACACCCTTCTTACGACACCCCGGCATTAATCCCCCCACAAAACAGCCACAACAATATTTTTACCACTGCAGCAACTAGTGCTGTATACTGCTGTCTGAGTTAGCGTGACGAACAACGGGGCCGATTTGGATTCGACGCCGGTTACAAAACTTAAGTGTGCATGTCGTGATGGTAGCCAATCACGTTAATCCAAAGCTGCAAACTATTAGTTGCCAACGATGACAACTATGGTGCTCAACTAGCTGCGTAAGTAGCTTTTTGTTGCACTCACTAGAGGCTTTGCCCTCTAGCGGTCTTTAGCAAGGTGCCAGTATCGCGCTACTGACTGTCATATAGAACTGGATCGCCGTGAAGCCTAGCCTGGGGTGGATCAGCTAAACATTATCAGGATCGCCAAACACGTCCTGCCCGTCGGGCTGTATGCGGTTAAATATAATTGACGGAAACTAAACATGTAGAGCACTAAGCAGCGGACTGACGGACGCGGGTTCAATTCCCGCCGGCTCCACCAATAACAAACCTCAACTCGAAAGAGTTGGGGTTTTTTATTGGTCGATCGTTGAGTATTGAGGCAAACGCTCGGGTTCAGCCGGAGCAAGCAAGGCTTGCGGAGACGACGCCCGCACGGGCGGTCCCGAAGGGATAAATGGCTGCGCCATTTACAATTCCCGCCGGCTCCACCAAATGAAGGTCCAGCAAGGACCGAGAAAGACCACTAAAGCCGCACCTCACAAGGGTTTGCGGCTTTTTTGTGTCCGGCATAATCCTCTCGAATCTGGTCAAATTCTAGCCTTTAAGTAGTACAAATAGTAGTATTGTTACCAAAGCCACAGCACGGTACTACTACGAATGGCCAGAGTTACAAAACCCCTCTCCGATACGGAAATCAAGAAAGCCAAACCAAAGGACAAGGTCTACAACCTGGCCGATGGTGAAGGGCTCCAATTGCGAATAAAACCCAACGGCTCAAAACTATGGCTATTGGATTATTACCGCCCATACACCAAAAAACGCACTACTGTCAGTTTTGGCAACTATCCTGAAGTTTCACTGGCTCAAGACATTGACCCCCAAGAGCATCGTGAAGAGCAAAAACGAGCCATCGAGCTGGCTTACAGCAACACGCTGGAAAATATCGCCGCTAATTGGCTGCAAGTGAAAAAAAGCAAGGTCACCGCTGAACATGCAGCCGACACCATACGCTCATTGGAATTACATATATTCCCCAAACTGGGCAAATTGCCCATCCATAAGATTACTGCGGTCAGGGCAATTGAGACCATCAAACCGCTTGCGGCAAAGGGTAGCCTGGAAACCGTTAAGCGACTCTGCCAACGCCTAAATGAAATTATGATCTATGCAGTGAATACCGGCATTATTGAACACAACCCACTCGCTGGTATTAATCAAGCTTTCCAGGCTCCCACAAAAAGACACCTGCCGACGCTAAAGCCAGAACAACTGCCCGGCTTCATGAATGACCTATCAAGCGCAAGCATCAAGCTCTCAACTCGCTGTTTGGTTGAATGGCAGCTGCACACCATGGTCCGCCCCAGTGAAGCCGCTGGCACCCGCTGGGATGAACTCGATATTGAAAACGCCCTGTGGAACATCCCTCCCGACCGCATGAAGAATAAAAAACCTCACACTCTGCCACTGACACCACAATCACTGGCACTGATTGAAGTCATGCGCCCTATTGCCTGGAATAGTGAGTTTTTATTCCCTTCAGACCGATCCCTTAAAAATCACATCAACAAATCCACCGCCAATATGGCGATAAAGCGCATGGGCTATCATGGTCTGCTGGTATCACACGGCTTGCGCGCTTTAGCCAGCACCACCCTCAACGAACAAGGCTTTGACGCCGATGTGATTGAAGCAGCATTAGCCCATACCGGTGACAATGAAATTCGCAACACCTACAACCGCGCCGATTATCTGGAACGAAGAAAACACCTGATGGCCTGGTGGAGTGATCACATTCAATCCGCAGCTACTGGCAACATAAGCCTAGCCGGAACTAAAGGTGTCACTGGGATTATCTTTTCTGCGATGTCTATTGAGGCCTTTGTAAATGAAGCGTCTGAGGATATTATTCCTGCAGAAGAGTTGAAAGATTTTATCCACTTAAGGAAATCATATAGAAAAAACAAAAATGAATCCTCAGTTACAGCAAAGGCAAGGATTATTTTTGAGAGTAAGTTTAATCAAAGATTAAGCGAAGAAATGGTAAGGGGCATTGAAAACGTGATTTCACTCAGAAATAATCTGGTGCACTATAAACTAAGCGATCTTGCAGGTAAGCATATTATGCCGCCGGTGCAATCAATTCCAACAGTTGACGGAAAATATATGACAACTCTCGACTTTACTCTTCAACCCGAAAGGGTCGAACCGCCATTCATACAAAAAGTAAGCGGTTTGGCTGCAGCAAATTGCTTCAATAGCGCTTTATCTCTCATTAATGAATGGGGAATATTACATGGAGAAGAAGATAATGTTCCAGGTTTGAAAAAAATCGCCTGACAAATCTAGCATGCTATTGAGACGCCCATCATAACAATAAATTTACGGCCAATATATGTAAGCCAAACTCAAGGAGAATAATCCTCCCTTTCATCAAGATTAAGGTAATCCAGAGGGCCAAAAGCAAAAAAATTATAGTGTAAATAACCTCAATTTAAGTGCTTCGGACGCCAGTTCACTTCCTCTTCAAGTAGGACTTTTTAGTAGTATTATCTTAGTAGTACTCGCCAGGCTACACCCTATAAATATTATAAAAATCAAATAGTTAATAAATTTGTTCAATTCCCGCCGGCAGGCCGTCTGAAAGGATAGGCACATGACATACCAAATGAACTCCGCCCTTTCTCTTATCAGTTGCGGGATAATGCTACAACCAAACGTAACCCACTCGCTACCAGCCACACAGACCGCCAACTCTAACCAGAAGATTGTGCACACACTGCCTGCACAATCAAACTAGCGCCACACCTGCCAAAATCGCTACAAGGGGAAGAGCTTTAAAACCATCCCACACGATCGCAATAGAGAATCACCAGCGACTTATCAGCCGCAATGTTTGCTCAACTGCATCCCCCGCAACCTGATTAACTAACAAACCGGGGAGAACATTCAAAAACTGATCGTTTAGTAAATTTTTCATTTCATCGGCCAAATATGACTTCAACTCTTGATCGCAGCTCATCAACTCAACCACTAAACGATCACGGTTTTCCACAACAAACACTAAGTCTTCAAGATCATGACTAAAATAGTCGCCCTTTCCGCGCCCCTTAAAGGCCTCCAGCTTTGTCGCCAAAAAATACGGTGCCGACACCACGCGGATTTTAATGCCACTGGGTAACGTTACCTTGTCAGCTAGCGCAATAGCTTGCTTGTACCAACGATTGGAAAAACCAAGAATATCAGGATCAGTCGGCATGACATCGACTTGAACCCGGCCGAATTTCGTTGGTGCCAACCAGCGGCAAATTACCGCATCATCTCCAGAATCTTCAGCAAAGCCTTTTTCTCTTAAGCTATCGCAAAACCTGTAGTATTCAGGCCGAGACAATACGTCAATCAGAACGTCGACATCTTCCGTGCGGCGAGTACCCGAAATCGCCACTTCAGGGACCAGTAATGCTGTAGTAGCGCCACCAACATAGGTTATCTCATCATTGAGTTCACCTAGTGCTGCAGCAACAGCGTCCAATTGCTGCATGTTGTATTCATAATCCTTTATGCTCATTGCATTACTCCTAAATGCTTTGCCAATAAATCCCTCGCAATAGCAAGCTCTCGCGGCTTGCCACCTCTAATCACCTCAACCAAAGACAATGCCTGGTAGAGCCATGGATCATTTGAAGCGGCTAATGGGACACTATTATGGAAGGGTACAATTAACTCCGCCTCTCTATCACCTTGAGAGCTTGCCCACGCCCAGCCGGGTTGCGGGGGATTCATGTCACTCTTGATCAGATTGCAATTCCATCCAGTACCCACACCACGGCCATAGCCGCTTCTTTCTAACGGGCAGTAATAACGAATGCCGTAGGACAACCATTCAACAAGGTTACGCGCTACGGCGGAGACACTCCCTCTCACACTAAGCAACTGGGCTTTTTCAAGGCGTTGATTTGCACGACTTATCTCTCCATGGCTAATACCAATGACCTCGGCCAGATCACGGATAGCAAACTCAGGAGGTAAACCCGTTTCACGGCGCCCAACCTTGGCTTGAAGCTCAATGGAGCAGTATTTGAGCGCGATTAATGTATCTTGCGGTTTTATGATCACAGCGAGCGTTTCCTGTTTCGGGATAGGAAACACTCTAGACAACCAACTGATCAATTGTCAAACACTAATTGCCCCGCATGGTTTAAATACCTGAAAGAGTTGGGGGCTTCTTATTGGGCGAACGTTGAGTATTGAGGCAAACACCCGCGTTAATGCCTATCCTCGGCAGCTGGCAGTAGCTCGGCAGTATCGCCCCTACCCAGCTATAACCTCAGCAAAAGCTTCGCCAATCATTTTTACATCACTTTCAGCTCGATGATGCCAAAAACGACCTGACTCCGACAAGCCAGCTTTTACCTGATTAAATTGCTGTGCCTTATCGCCCGCCAAAAGGTCATAAATAGAAGCAATATGAAGCTCTCTACATTGTTTAACAGCAAAATATAACGTATCCATCCAATCCGCGTCCCACCGATCTGCATCGCTATACAACACACCATCAAAATGCTCCAGGAAAACACTTAACTGATTGACCACCTCTATCGCGGGCAAACCTTCACGCATTAACATACCGCGGCTTATTCCATGCATGCTCTCGGCAGTATCACACCAGTAAGTCCATTTTGGCTCAGGTCTTATTAGCCAGGATCGTATCTCACCCTTCTTTAAAATGGCTATTTCGATAGGATAGGCATCAAAGTGTAAACCACTTGCCTCAATGTCGATAATGGCAATATCCGTCATAAAAAAAACATGAATTCCTTAGGCGCAAAAATATTTCTCTTTTTAAAAATTTCATTGGCTGGCTCGCCCTGCCAAAAAGGTTGTTCTTCTGGTTTAATAACAGAGAAACCATCTTCTACCATAGGAATATCTTTACACCACTCTGGAGCCTTTTCAGGACTGTTCTTTGGTGGTGCCGACCAAATTTGAACCATACGCTCAACAAAACAGGCTTTAAGTGCATTTTTCAAAAGATCAGTTGAACTGGGAGCTGTGGCGCCCTCCAACTTCCAGCCCCTCCGCCATATAAATTGAACCAATTCAAGAAAAGCAATTTCGTCATACTCCAATACCCGCTCGACCATTAGATCGAAGGTAGTATCAAGATTTTCCATAGGCTTTTCCCCATATTTGCTCAAAACGTGCTTCAAATAGTTTATCCGCCACACTAGGCACAAAGGGCCGGTATTCGCTCACTTTATTGAATATTGCCAATTTATCTTTAGGCTTAATATCCTTCAAAAAATGAATTGCATCGTTAACATCTCGCTGCCCCCTAAAGGCTGTTAACTTGTGTGCCAATAGTTCGTGCCAATCTGCTGCTTTTAGCACCAAATTCGAGTGTTTATACACCACAGTATTGGACTTCGATTGCAAACCAATAAAACTTACACTGTCATTGAACCACTTATCCCTTGGGCCATGCTCCAGCCCAAATTCCTCACCAACTCGATCTACTAACTGTTTAGTAGTTCAGCCACTGCAGGATTATTCGGAAACAAAACATCCACATCATGCGTCATTTGCCGAGAACCATGATACAACACACTTACAATCCCCCCGCAACAAACCAATTCAAGGCATTGATTATTCGCTTGTAATAAATCACCAAGTTTATCCAACGCTTTAAGCATAATCGATTTTGTAATTTGGGTGCCTGATTCTCCGTAGTACATAGTATATCCTTATCATTAATATCCATTGATTAACTGCTGTAGTGTAATGTGTCCGATGGCATTAAACCATTACACGCCTAAATACTCTGCCAATAAATCCCTCGCAATAGTAAGCTCTCGGGGCTTGCCACCTCAAATCACCTCATCCAGAGACAATACCTAATAGAGCCATGGATCATTTGACGCGGCTAATGGAACACTATTATCGAAAGGTGCAAGTAACTCCTCGTCATAAGACAAATATATTAATATTCAATCAGCCAGGGGCTAATATTGGTAGGCTTGGATTGAGAACTTTCGGTAAGTTGGCGTTTCTGAGCACGTACTGTATTCTCCTTACACGCAGTTTACATTTTAGGTAATAAGGATATTCAGTGGCAGAACTCATTCCCGCTTTAAGTAGCTGTTTAATTAAAATGACCTCGGGAGAGAAACGTTTTGCACGCAGGCTCGAAGCCCTGCTCGAAAATGATTATCTCTGCTGGTTTGATATCCCACTTGGCGGCCAGCGTCGCTACCCCGATTTTATTGTCTTGCATCCGTCGCGAGGCCTGCTTTTTCTGGAAGTAAAAGACTGGAAGGCCGGTAACATTAGACGCCTGAGCCACACAGATGTTGATTTGTTAACACCTAACGGCCTGAAGACCGTCAGCAACCCCATAGAACAAGCTCGACAATGCAGCTATCAGGTATTACAAGTTTTAGAACGCGACCCTCAGCTACAGCAATTAATGGGTAAACACAAAGGTAAGCTTTGCTTGCCCTATGGCTACGGGGTGGTTTTTACCAATATCACTCGCAAGCAACTTGATGGCGCTATCCCTGAAGAGCACCGTGACAGGCTGCTCCCTAGCCACTTACTTATCTGCAAAGATGAAATGACAGAAAGCGTTGAGGCAGAAACCTTTCAGTTACAACTCTGGGGAATGTTCAATTATCAGTTTGGCAATAAACTCACGCTACCTCAGGTTGATCGTATCCGCTGGCACCTATTTCCTGAAATTCGTATTGATGCTAGTCAGGTGACGCTTTTTGACTCAGCTGAAGAAACTAATCAAAGCGACTTAATAACTACCGACAAAAACCTCATTGAAACGATGCCTGACATTATTAAGATAATGGACGTACAGCAAGAACAACTGGCGCGCAGCCTTGGCGACGGGCATCGTGTTGTTCACGGCGTTGCCGGCTCTGGCAAAACACTGATTTTAGGTTACCGTTGTTTACATCTTGCACAAGCGCTTAACAAGCCGATTTTAGTACTGTGTTTTAACATTACACTAGCGGCACGCTTACGCCATTTTATTGCTGAGCGCGGTATCAATAATAAAGTACAAATCTACCACTTTCACGATTGGTGTGGTGAGCAACTGCGCCTATATCATGTTGATACCATTAAATCTGATGCTCCAGTATGGGAGCGCCAAGTTAGCAGTGTCATTGAAGCCGTTGAGAAAGGTGCCATTCCCAAAGGTCAATACGGCGCATTGCTGATCGATGAAGGGCACGACTTTGAAGCACAGTGGCTTACGCTAGTTGCGCAAATGGTAGACCCCGAAACCAATTCTTTATTACTGCTTTACGATGATGCTCAATCTATTTACAAGCGGCAATCAAGTCTGAGGTTTAGCTTGGCAAGTGTTGGCATTCAGGCTCAAGGGCGTACAACGATATTGCGCCTTAACTATCGCAATACACGAGAAATTCTTGAGTTTGCTTATCGCTTTGCAAAAGACTACTTCACTCAGGGAACCGATTCCGAAATACCGCTAATCGAACCTATGGCCGCAGGTAAGCAAGGTATTGCTCCTGCTGTAAGAGCTTTTGACGACTTAGATAAAGAAATTACTTATCTAATACGCTGTGTAAAAAGCTGGCACGAACGCGGAAAAAACTGGAAAGACATCGCAATCTTGTACCCGGGGGGAAGCGCAGGTAAACAGGTTGCTGCCGCATTAAAGAAAAACGCAATTCCACATGCATGGCTAGCAACCAGCGCGTATAAAAAGCAATACGACCCAGAAAAAAATGTAATTAATGTGATGCCAATCCCCAGCAGTAAAGGATTGGAGTTTGATACTGTCATCATTTTAGACGCCAGCTTTATATCAAAAAATAATACTGACGATAGCCTGGAAGACGATATACGCCGCATGTACGTGGGGCTTACACGAGCCTGCGAAAAATTGCTGGTAAGCTACCATCGCGACAACAAAATAAGTGACATTTTTTGCGAGTTATCTCCAGGCAGTGAATCGTTATAGCTGGAGTTAACTCACCCCAACGATAAAATAACCTTGCCAAAAGTACCATCACTCTCAACCAGAGCATGTGCTTGCTCTGCATCTTGCATAGGCATCACCTTTTCGATCACCGACTGAATTAAACCGGCTTCAAACTGGGCCATACATGCTGCTCAAGCTCGGCCATCAATCATTTAGAATGGGTCTCCATGTTGGTCATGTGCCATTTGAACGGGCCATGGCAAAACCCGACCAATGACGTCAGGACTAAGACTCTACAGTCCTGAACGGCGCGTAATTCTGAGATTGTTTTCTTTATAAAGCACCACCGTCCCACGTCATAAATCAAAGACCTAATACTCAAGCCTGCGCTACTCGTGGGGAGCCAGCTGTGGAAAATACCAAGGCTCTGCATGCTCCGGAATTTCCCAGCGCAGCGGTGATTTACTACTGGTTTCACTCAATAAACCCTCGGCCTTTAATTGGCTTAATAAACGACGCGCACTGCGCTCGGGCATGGCGCAGAGCTCTAGTGCTTGCGCCCGTTCAATTTCACCCTGGGTAAAGGCGGTGTATAACACCAAGGCGGCAGCGGGCTTAAGGGTATCGCTTATATCCACACTTATACTGACAACACGGTGATCGTTTCTAGCTTGCACATAGGCGTTAATGCGCTTTCGCAACTGCACCAAATCCAGCAAATCACTGATGTAAGCCACCTGATCATTGGCGGTATCTAACATGTAACTGCAAAAATCCAACAAGCCTTTTTCGCTAAGCGCGCCACGACCATCAAAATCACCCTGTCGCGGCGCATCGGCCGACGCCAACAACGCCTTATAACTGCTGGACGTTCTGGCCAAGCCCCGGCTTAAGCTCCAAGCACCACAACTGGTCAAACCGGCGGCAGTTAATGCTGCATCGGTGAGTAAGCGCCCCACACGACCGTTGCCATCTAGAAAAGGATGTACCCAGGCAAAGCGATGGTGAGCCGCCATAATCGCCACCAATTTGCGATCACCTTTGTAGCGGTTGGGATTATAGGTTTCGCAAAAGCTCGCCATTAAGGGTTGTAAATCCTTATCGGCGGGTGGAATATGCCGGCCTACTTCGACTTTGCGCGCGCGCCATTGGCCAGGCACCACTTTATCGACCGTTTTACCCAGATTATCGGTAATGCGCCATAAACTCTCCGGGATTCGCTGATAGAACTGCCGGTGAAGCTCCTGAATAAACTCGAGGCTAAACACTTGATCGAGGGTAGGTTTTTGTTCACGCAGCCACTCCTGAACCGCCATATGAGCAAGCGATTCCTGCTGTAGGTCGCGCTTGGCGGCATCGTGACTATAGTCACCGCGCTGGGCTGCCCGAATCTCATGCGGGCGGGTGGTATTGCCCTCGATTAAATTCGAATAATAGGAGTTAATAACCCGCATATAACGCTCAAGGGTTGCCAGTGTTAGGGGCGATAACTGCGCAGCCAGCGCCATAGAAGCCACACTCAAGGCCACCGCTTTATCCGGTAAATCAGACTGCCCCAGTGCTTTATCACTGGGTATAAATGGCGCTGCGGCCATAATAGAAGTGCCCACAATACGCTCCCTGGCAGAGTAAGTGTCGAACTACGAGCTATTATGGCCGAATTACTGGCCACTTACAAAGTGATATAAGCCTATGATTTTAATAGGGTAAATTATATTTAATATAAAAAATCATGATTATTTGGCCGGTTTTAT
>Ga0172382_10002232_pt1 | contig 32904 bp, 29 predicted proteins | sample Leawel138RmetaG_FD_122245 | JGI IMG/M metagenome (GOLD analysis project Ga0172382, IMG submission 122245) | Leachate microbial communities from a municipal landfill in Southern Ontario, Canada - Leachate well 138R metaG | ecosystem: Engineered > Solid waste > Landfill > Unclassified | place...
ATCGGTGTAAAAATTGCTAAGAAATATAACTTACCTCAAGAAGTCATAAACTGCATAGCCCAACACCATGAGGATGAACCGTTTACCAGTCCAGAAGCCATGACCGTATATATTGCAGATGCTATTTCTGGCGCAAGACCTGGAGCCAGATATGAAAATCTTGAAGAGTATGCCGAGCGGTTAGAGGAGCTGGAGCAGATCGCCACGAGCTATTCCGAGGTTGAAGAAGCTTATGCAGTCAAGGCTGGTCGTGAGGTTCGAGTTTTACTTAACCCCAAACAATCAAAAGATGATGATGTGGTGGTACTGGCCAACAAGATTAGAGATAAAATTAAGGACAAGGTGACATTTCCTGGTACAATTACAGTGAACGTGATTCGAGAAACCAGGGGAGAAGCGATCGCGAGTTAGAAGATATTATTTCTCTAGCTGGGATTGAGTTGAAAACTTAAAAATATTAAATATCTAAATATCATGCAAAGAGCCCTCGCAGTTGGTCAAATAATTGTTTCTGCCTTTTTAATCGTTCTGATTTTACTTCAAGCGCAAGGAGGTGGCTCTGGGTCTGTTTTTGGCGGTGGAGGGGGTGAAACTTATCACACTCGTAAAGGCGTGGAAAAGATTATCTTCATAAGCACCATTGTTGGCACAGGGTTATTTATTATAATCTCCCTCATCAGCTTGATAAATTAAAAAGTTTAAACTCAAAACAGTAATCTTTAGCAGTCAACTAAAATAACCAGTTTAATACCCAACAACAACCGTTTTAGCTCAGAAAGAATCAAGTAAAACTCAAAGGTAAAAAACGCGCTAACAAGGTTACTATACTCTTTAATTAAATGCGAAAATTTTACTGGTATCTCACTGCTTATGTTAAAAAGCACGGTCTGACCGTGGTGATAACCGTGGTGTTAGCGGTGATAATCTTCTCTTTTTTAATGCCCTTTTTAGCCAAGAAGATATCTGTAAAAAAACGGCAGTATATTGGCATGGTTGGAGATTATAACCTCAGCTTTTTGCCGAAAGAGATTAAACAAAAATTAAGTGTGGGCTTAACTACTGTTGATCAAGAGGATCAATCGGTCAAGCCATTATTGGCTGAGCGTTGGGTAACCGAGAACGAGGGTAAAACTTATCGTTTTACTCTCAAGAAAGGGGTTAAATGGCAAGATGGACAAGAGTTAACGCCTGATGATATTAACTACAATCTTCAAGACGTAGAGATTATCAGCACACCCAATGATGTTATCTTTAAACTGCCAGATACTTTTGCTCCGTTTCCAGCAGTGACGATTGAACCAATCTTTAAACAAACGCTTGAAAGATATCTAGTTTTTTTTAAAAAACCCAGCCTGATAGGTATCGGTCCCTACAAGATAAGCTCTTATGAAATGAAGAACAATAGTCTTAAGCAGATTGTTCTGGAAAGTCCTGAAGAAATTTTAGTGTATCGTTTTTATCTAACAGAGCAAGATGCCATTATTGGTTTTAAAAAAGGAGAGGTTAACTTACTGCTTGATATTCGTCAGCCTGGAGATCTTGCAAGTTGGCCTGGAGATACAGTTGTGATTGAGGAAAAGATTAACTTTGATCAATATTTAGCAATTTTTTTTAACCACAATGATCCTCTAGTTACAAAAAATCTTAAACAGGCACTAGCTTATGCCACGGAAAAACCCAGTGGTGATCTTAAAGCTGTCGGTCCGATCAACCCTAAATCATGGGCTTTTTTAGAGGGTGGTAAAGATTATAGTAAAGATTTAAATCGGGCTGTTGAACGTTTATTAAGCGTTCCTCCTGAACAACCCTTGGAGCTTTCTTTGGCCACGACCGTGCTTTATCTTGACCAGGCAAACCAGATTAAGCATCAGTGGCAGGAGTTTGGAGAACTGGCAATGCAAAAATGTCAAGAGAGCAGTGAGGTGGAAGATAAAAATCTTTGTGCAAATATGGAGATAGAGGTGCACATTAAAGTCAGTAACTTTCCTGATTTACAGGATTATCAACTGCTTTTAATCGGTCAAGAGATACCGGTTGATCCAGATCAATACTTCTTGTGGCACTCTGACCAGTCATCTAATTTTACCAACTATCAAAACACTCGAATTGATAGTATTTTAGAGAATGCCAGACAAGCACTAGAATATAATGACCGCTTGGCTTTGTATCAGGAGTTTCAGCAATTTTTATTAGAAGATCCCCCAGCAATTTTTCTTCAACACTTGATCAGCTACAACGTGAGTCGGTGAGTGATCTCGATTAAAAAAATTAAAGGTTGCTACTCAGAGAAAAAAATAAAACAATCGCTTTTACAGATCTCTGGCTTTTTTTCTTATCTTTTCAAAGGTGTTGGTTAAAAAATAAAAGCGCGAAACTGCCAAGTCATGGGCTGGTAAATGTTGGACTTCTTCACCGCCAAAACCGCGTTTAAACAAGGAAACACCGGCAAAACGATGATCTGGTCGACCAACCGGTGATACTCCCCAAAAATTATAGATTTTACAACCTCGACGACGAGCTTCTTGAATGGCTTGCCACTGAGTCACATAAGAACCAGGAAGTTTGTCATTGGCTGGAGTGGAAACTCCATAATGATAAACAGCCTCATCATGATAAAAAATAACAAAAGCCGAGGCCAACAGTTGATCATCTTGATAGGAGTTAACAAAAGCAACTTGCTTGTCAGCTAAAAAAGTCTCAAACTGAAGCTTTAAAAAATCAAACTCAAAAGGTATGAACTGATGTTTTTTAGCTAAATAAGCCTGATATTGAAAAAACTCGCTCATAAAAGCGGGATCAATGATGATCTTGGTGTTGATACCTTCTCGCAAGCCCTTGTTAATTTCATAACGGGTATTTTTACGCATCTGTTTGAGAATCTCCTCATTGCTCAGGGCTAAGTTTAAACGCAGGGTTAAGTCTGCGGTTAAATGCATGGGTGCTTTTTTTAGACCAGCAGATGCAAACAATGATCTAATATGCGGGGTATCATTAGCTTGGGGCCTGATTCTCACAAACACACAGTTTTCTTTTTTTGCCAGAGTTGATAAATATCTTGTTAAGCTGGTAAAAATCATTTTCGCTTGCGAGTTCTGCCAATCCAGTAGCGGACCACCAGCGATGGTGAAGTAATCACCTCTTTTAGCCTCTTCTTTAATCACCATGGCACAACCGAGTTGTTGATCTGCCTCGTCAAACACTGCTAGCGGAAAAAACTTCTTGTTTAACTTTTGATGAAACAGCCCCCAGTTATAAGACTGTAAAAAATTAGCATCAGCATGGTTGCCAGCAAACCGCTCCCACTGTTGTTTGTCATCAATGATTTTTATAGAAAAGTTTGACATTTTATTATCAGGTTAATTAAGTTAGGCTCCAGAGATTAATTAATTTAGTTATCTTTTCAGCATCTGCTAAAGAAATATTTTGGTGAGTGGGTAGATTGATAATTACTTGAGACATTTTTTCTGCTTCAGGACAGGATCCAGGTTGATAATCACTCTTAAACCTTAAACTACCACTGTCAACCGGTTTTTTATACCAGCGGTCAAGTAAATAAATTTGGTGTTTGGCTAAATAGTTAAGCAATGATTGCAGGTGTTTTCCTGATTGTACCAGGACCGGAAACCGTAAGTTTGTTCCTTTTTTTATCTCACCTGTTTCCACAGGCACAACAATCTTTTTATTTTGCTTGATTTGATTAAAATAATAATAGGCCAGTTGGCGTCGATGATCGAGTTGCGTTTCTAGTTGGTTCCAGGCATCTAATAACAAGATGGGTAGATTAATCGGCAATGGTTGATAGTTTTGGTGAGGACTTTTAATCGAGGTTTGAGTTAAATCTAGCTTCTTAAAGAACCAATGAAGCACCTTGCCCAGACAAATACTGTAAGTTTTTCTAACAACCCAAGTAAAAAAAGGATATAAAGTTTTTTTAAAACTCAGAGTATTTTTTTCAGACGACTGAAACTTTTTTAGCTCAGGTAGTTTTTTAGGTTGCTTTCTAAACAGTACCGCCCCTCCGGTAATAGCATCAACCACCTTATCCCTGCCAAAAGAAAGGACAACCGCATCTGCCTCCATCCCCAGTGGTTGATTGTTGCTACCGGTTGCACCCACGGCTTGCGCTAGATCTGCAATCAGGAGTAGATTATTTTCTTGGCAAAATCTGGCAATCTCTGCCACCTCATCTTGATAGCCCAAGGTGTGTTGCAAAATCACGGCTTTGGGCTGTTTTGCCTTGTTATAGGATTTTTTAACCTGCTTAAGAGTAGTTTTAATTTTTCCTGGGGCAAGATCAAAATAACAGGCTTGCGCTCCCACTCTATGAATAGCTTCTTCAATAGAACTACAACTAAATGCTTGAGTTAACACCTGGTCGTTTGTTGAGATGTTGTAAGCAGTTAAACAATACTCAATCGCGTCTCGACCGTTGTGAAGCAAGATTGCTTTGCCTTGAAAATATCTTTCCAGCTTTTTAAGTATGGTTTTATATTGAGCCTCTTGCTGAGATGAGAAACACAACAGACTTGCGATCAGTACTTCTCGGAATTTATAGTTGGAGCCAAGGCTGTTAAAGATTGGCATGATGGTTTATTTTTTGGAGCCAAGGCTGTTAAAAATTGGCATGATGGTTAGTTGTTATTAGTCTTATCTTGTAGTAAGTTTATGGTGTCATTAGGTGATCTTTAAGCCACAGCGGAATCCACCCCTCGATCACCAGCAAATCATCTTGTGTTAACTTGCTTATCAGCTGTTTTATTTCCAGTTCTTGCTCTATTAAATCATTCTTAAAAATAACTGAAAATTGTTTTTTTCCAGGTAAACCGGTATAAATCACCTTTTTAAAAACAGGCCTGGCATCTTTAGCTAATGCTTGATGAGTTGTTTCTGACTGATTGCCTAAATCAATAATTCCGCTCGTAATTAAATAACGATCGTGAAGTTTTTTCAAAGTGGCAATTTTTTTAGTTAACTCAATCACGTCAGCAAAAGCGGTTGGGTTGGTGGTCCGGCCGTCGTCTAAAACCCAAAAGCCTTGCCGAGCTTGTTTAAAACTTAAAAAATATAACGTAGGAACAAAACTCTCCAGCTGGCTGATGATCTCTTGATCAGATACCGACAACTGTTTGGCAATAACAATGCTTGCTTGAATAGTTGGTAAAGATCGATAACCGATTAACCGAGTTTGTATCTTTTGTCCCTGATAAGTAAAACTTAACTGTCCAGCTTCATCTAAACTTGGCTTGGTTAGTTTCACCTGAGCATTTTTTCCTGTGTATGCAATAATCTGTTTGTCGCTGAAAGATTTGTGGTTTTTAGCTTGTTGTAAAATTTTGACTGTTCCCTCGTCCTCAGCATTTAAGAACACCAAACCATTTTCAGGTAGAGCCTGAACTAACTCAGCCTTAGCCTTGATGATATTTTCTATCGAGCCAAAAATAGCCAAGTGCTGTGGGGCTAGGCCGGTAATTACTGCCCAACTCGGTTTAACTTTATCGGTTAACCAACTGATCTCGCCTGGTCTATAAGTGGCATACTCAATAAGCGCGATTTCTTGCCCATGATAGTGTTGGGCAATATCTTTGGCCAAGCTATAGCGAGTGTTGTATGATTTTTGAGTGGCATAAACCAAGTATTTTTTTTGCAGAATATGCTGTAATAAAATTTTTGTGCTGGTTTTTCCATAACTACCGGTGATGCCGATTACTTGGGGTTTTGCTTGATTAATTTTTTGTTGAGCTTTAAAGATATATCGCCTCACCTGCCACTCAAAAATTAAGGCGGTGGGAATGCTGGCTAATAAAATCAATAAGGGTAAAAACAGAATAATTAGACAGCAGATGATTAGCCACAACCACCAACTCAACTGCCAGGAGTAAATTAAGAGTAGTAAACTTGATAGCTCTAAAGTTAAGGTCACCACAATTAATCTGGGCGTAAACTTGGGTCGAGTCAAGCCAGTACGAGTAAAATCTTTTTTACTTGGTATTATCTTAAGCAGATCTGGTGCGCCTTGACCTTGAACAAGAAACTGCCAGAAGCGATCCCAGCGGTACTCTTTTTGTTGCAAGCGTGTCAGCCAAAGCAAAGACCTAACCATATAAGATGGCAAGATAAAAAGTAAAATAAGAAGTTTGGTCAGCATGGTAATAAAGTGAGTTAAAAGGTTTAGAGTTAAGAATTATTAAAGTTAAAACTTGAAACTGCGTGTTGTGTAATTAAAGAGTTATAGGTTATTGAACTCAAAACTTGAAACTGTGTTGTGTAATTAAAGAGTTATAACTTAATTTTCAAGTTTTTGTAAAAACGTGATAATTTTTTTTCCAATCGGTTCTGGTGAGTAATAATGAGGACTGTGTCCAGCTTGAGGCATAACTATCAGCTCACTGTTTTTAACTTGCTCTGCAAAAATCTTGGCGTGCTTCACTGGGGTAAAGTTATCTTTCTCTCCCCAAAAAATTAAACAGGGTACTAAAATTTTGTTCAAATCATTCAAGATTTCATCTTGAATTACCTGACTCATGGTCTTTTTAAGCAACGGCGAGGCTTGATAATAATCCCTTTCTCGAGCAAGAAAATATAACAATCTTTGCGCAAGTTTTTTTACCTTACCCAAAGGTAATCTTTTGCCAGTTTTAGCCAAGACACCAAAAACCTTTCTTTTACACTGTTTTGACCAAGCTTGGTCAATAATTCCTGCTGGTCCGATTAAAATTAAGGCTTGCAGGTTTTTTGGCTGAGTCGAGGCTAATCTACAAGCAATCTGTCCGCCAAAAGAATGAGCTAACACCACACATTTTTTAGCTTGTTTTACATGCGACAGTAGCCACTGGACATAATCATCTAACTGCCAAGCTTTTTTTAAATCCAGTTCAAATCCTGGCATATCAAGATATTTAACCGGATAGCCGGCTTGTTCAAGCAGACTGATCAACGCTTGCCAATGCTCTCTTGTCTCAGGGTTCAAGCTCCAGCCATGGGCAACTAGAATGGTAGGCTTACTTGAAGTAGATTTCTGGGTAGATATTTTTTGTGCCACAAGTAAAAAATTATTATTGATCAGCTCTATTATAATAGAGATGTCGGTTTTATTGCTAAACTAGAACATTGATGTCATCTACTACCAATTTAAGCATCTTCAACCAAACTTTTAAAAAATCAGTTATTGGCGTGGTCATTGTTTTCGCGGTTCTTTTTTTTCTGTCTGTTGTTTTTACTTGGTTAAGTTTGCAAAAACTGCAAAACTACCAACTAAAACCTGCTCAGCAACTTTCGAAACTAGCACGGATTAGTTTAACGCCTTGGCAGTATTTAACTTTACGTCAGTCTCATGCGCTTGAGGCTTGGAGTAGTGGTTTGTCAATTATTTCCCTACTTCCAACTTTAAGCCAGGAGATAGAAACCTCTTGGCAGTCACTGAGCCAAACAACTTATCTCGCCACTTCTGAGGACAACAAGTTTTTAACTGACCAACTTTCTACCAAGATTATCCAAGCTAGTCATTATCTTGAAGATTTTAACAGTCACGTTAATAAAAGTAGGCTTTTGCAATTTTTTATCTCAGAGCAACAGTTAACAGAGCTCAACAAGCTTACTCAACTCGCGCAATCATTACAAGTTATTATTGAACATTTTAGTCAGGGTCAACACAATGTTGTGGTTTTACTACACAACAGTGACGAGATACGGGCCACGGGCGGTTTTATTGGCTCGGTGGTCAGTCTTAGTTTGACCCAAGGAAAGATGTCAGAGCCAATCTTTTATGATATTTATGACTTGGCTACTCAAACCGTTTTGCAGAAACCAGCACCAGTTGGTGTTAAGCTTTTTTTAAGTGGTGGCAAGGATGGTTTAGCTTTAACCGACGCAAACTGGGAACCTGATTTCAGCCAATCAGCTCAAGATATTCTGGATCTGTTAGATCAAACCATACTACCTCGAACAGATTTATTAGTAGCAGTAAACCTGGATTTAGTTAGAGATATTTTAGAGGTGACAGGTCCAGTTGTGCTTCCAGACTATCCTCCTGATAAGCAAACGGTTACTGCTGAAAACTTAAGCCAACTGGCTCGTCAAGATCGGTATGATTTTTTTGCTGGTGATAAGCAAAAAAAACTCTTTTTACAAGACTTCTACACAGTGCTAAAGATTAAGTTAACTCAACTAGACCAAGGGCAGTTTTTACAGTTGGTCAAAACCTTTATCAACAGCGCACAAACCAAGCAGTATTTTTTTTACAGCACCCAACCTTATATTCAGGAACTTTTTATTATTCATGATATAGCAGGCGTGATCAATCCAGTGACTGACTTTTTTTTGTATCCGGTAGAGTCAAACGTTGGCATTAACAAAGCCAACCAAAAAATTGACCGTGAGGTGGATCTAAAGATCAGTAGTAACTTAATTACCTTCTTGATTAAGTTTCAGAACAACAACCAACCGCTTTCTGCTGAGGAGGTTAGTTTAATCCATAATAATCCAGATTTGCAACAAGCTGATCATCTGGGCTATGTCAACTATTTTAGACTACTGACCAACGCGCGTTTTAGTCAAGTGACAGTCAAGTGTAACAACCTGCCTATAGAGCTACTTGAGAAGGATTTAGTGCCAACCTGGCAGGGTCAAGCTCACCAGTTTGGTTTTTTACTGACCGTGCCAGAGCAAGCGTCAACCAACTGCGAAATTGGCCTGGTGCCAAGTCAGCCTCTCGCCCCGAGTCATAGTTGGTCAATCCTCAAACAACCAGGCCTGCCTGAAACAGAGTATAATATTACTTTCTTTGGACAAAGATCTCAAAAAAAACTTAATAAAAAAATTATCTTTTAAAAATGTTAGATATTAAAAATTCTGCAAGTTTAATAAAAACTGCTCAGAGTTTACTGGCCGAGATTGATCAGCAGGATCTTAAAAAACAAGTTGCGAGCTTAGAAGCCAAGACTCTAGAACCTGATTTTTGGGATAAGCCTTCTGCACAAGAAGTTATGCAAAAGATTGGTCTGTTAAACAATCAGTTGGAGCAGGCAAGACAACTGTCACGATTAATTCAAGATTTAACTAGCTGTCAGAGTTTACTTGAGGAGTTAGATCAGGAAGAGCTCGCAACCGACCAGCAGGCAGATCCTGCAGATCTCAACCAATTAAAACAAGAAGCTCAAGAGTTAACCGTCAAGCTAGACAAGTTAACTAAAGAGATTAACTTTGCAAAAAACCTTAGCGGTCGTTTTGACCGAAACCATGCTTTTATCTCTATCCACTCAGGTCAGGGCGGAACCGAGGCAATGGATTGGGCCGAGATGTTGTCTAGAATGTACACTCGTTATTTTGAGAAAAAAAACTGGAAGTTTGAGTTTGTCTCAGAAACTAGAGGTGAGGAAGCTGGTATCAAGGAAGCGATTTTTGAGGTTAAAGAGGCATATGCTTATGGCTATTTAAAGCATGAGCAGGGCACACATCGCCTGGTGAGATTAAGCCCTTTTAATGCAGATAACTTACGTCAAACCTCGTTTGCTTTGGTTGAGGTGATGCCGGTGGTTGATCAGGAAGTTGAGATAGAGCTGAAAGATGAGGACCTAGAATGGCGCTTTACTCGAGCTGGTGGGCCAGGAGGACAGTCAGTAAATAAAACCAACAGCGCGGTGGAGCTAACTCATAAACCCACCAATATCACTGTCAAGTCTCGACAGTCCCGCACTCAAGTGGAAAATAAAAAACAAGCCTTGAAAATACTCAAAGCCAAGCTTGTTAGTTTGGAGGAGACGAGGTTGGAGAAAAATATTAATCAGGAAAAAGCAGAGTATCATCCTGCCAGTTGGGGTACGCAAATTCGCAATTATGTTTTACATCCGTATAAATTGGTAAAAGATACGCGGACAAAGGTTGAAACCAGTGATGCTGAGGGAGTACTAGATGGTGATCTAGACCGGTTTGTCTTTTCAACCCAATAAAATTTTAACCCAATCTGAGTAATAAATTTTTTCGAGTTGATCTCGAATGACTGTTATTATGAGTTAAAAATAATGTTATAGTAAGAAGATCCATTATCTTTTTTATTTATTTCAAAGAAATTTTATTAATCAATCTTTAAACCATGTTAAACTCATCTAACAAACCTAGAAAAATTGAGTTATCAACGTCTGATGAAGAGGTTCAACCCCAAGATAACTTGACTCAAGAAACTTTAGCTGAAGAAGCAAAAACCATGGTTGACGAAACCGAAGAAATGAGTCAAAATCAAAACTCTGTCAATGAATTAGCAACCGACGAGACAACTCCTGCCGAAACATTATCAGTTAAACCAATCGCTTTTAGTGAGGACGAAACAGCCATGAGAAAAAAAGCCAAGAAGATTACAACCGTTATCTGTGTGATAGCTTTAGTTGCTGGCATAGGAACCGGTTTTGGTGTGTATAAACTTCAAGGCCAAAAAACCAGCTCCTCCAACGAACCCATTCAGCAAGTGGCAGGGGAAAAGGTTAAAGAGGGAGATGTTTTTGGCATGACAGACTCAGAGCTATTTAAGGATACGGCAGTTGGTTATCTTGAGGCTGGTGGCATTAACGGTGAGGGCTCCCATAAGTTATTGCGCCCCGGTGGTGACAGCCAAACCGTGTATTTAACCTCTGCAGCAACAGATTTAAACAAGTTAACCGGTATGGAGGTTAGGGTTTGGGGAGAAACCTACAAGGGTCAACAGGCAGGCTGGTTAATGGATGTTGGCAAAGTTGAGGTGATCTCTCTTGACGCACAACCACCCATTGAAGATCAGTTGTAAGCTCTTGAAGATCAGTTGTAAGCTCTTGAAGATTGGTTGGAAGCTCTCGGTTAAATAAACGTTTTTTTAACCCTTTGCTAACCTAATCTTAAACAATCGCTTGCCTAAGTAACTTTCCATGTTCTTGTTCCACAAACCAGTCAATCGTGTTTTAATAGAGTTATACTAAAAAATTGACTGAAGTTTTATTAGGAAAAATTATCTGTTAAAAACCGGTTTTGAGTCTGGACACCAAGAGTGTACTTATTAATCTTAACCTTTAGCTTTTAACTTGACATATGATTAAATTCAAGCATGTCACCCAACGTTTTGCAGACGGCACAGTGGCTTTTTGTGACCTTTCTTTTTCTGTTGATGACGGTGAGCTGGTTTTAATCACCGGCCCTTCAGGAAGTGGTAAAACCACCATCATGAACTTAATCTTGAACGAGTATCAGCCGGTTTCAGGCGAGATCTTTTTTGACGATCAACCTATTAATCAAATCAAACACAGCAAACTACCTGAGCATCGAAGAAAGATCGGCGTTGTTTTTCAGGATTATAAATTAATCGAGGAGTTAAATGTTTGGGAAAATATTGCCTTACCCTTGTATATTCAAGAGGAAAAACAGACTGATATCGAGGATCGAGTTACCGACCTGCTAAGGTTAGTTGGACTGGTTGACAAAGCTCTTGTCTTTCCCAGGCAACTCTCAGGTGGGGAGGCTCAGCGTATCAGTATTGCGCGCGCTCTGGCCACTGGGCCGAATGTCATCTTTGCCGATGAGCCAACCGGCAATCTTGATGAGGAGACCAGCACTCATATCATTAACTTGTTAACAAAAATTAATGAGCTCGGTACTACCCTAATCATTGCTACCCATGATCCATTAATTATTAAACGTCTTAAAACTAAAGTAGTAGACTTGGCAGAACTTCAGGCAAATCTTGAGAATGAACCAGTTAAGAAAGAGGTTGAGGATGAAAAAACTCCCTCTAAAAAAACTACTCAAAAACCTAAAACTAAGCCAGATGAAGAAGAGGAGAAACAGTTTGACAAGCAAGTCTCAATCGAGAAAAAAGAACAAGAGCCAATTAAGTTAAAACTGTCTAAACCATTAAACGCCAACAAGATCAAGTTAGGCTTGTCTTCTTTGTTTAGCAAAAAAAAGAAGCCCCTGAAAGATCAAGATAAATCAAAAAAACTTGACGAAGAAAAGCTTGATGAAGAAGAGAGCATGTTTACCAACAATGATAAAACCGAGTAAACTCAATCAATAATTATTTGACTCATGAAATCAGTTAAAACCACCTTGATTAATATTAGAAGAACGCCTTATAAAAGTTTGGCCACCATCATTATGTTGTCAGTCACTTTTTTTGTGGCCTACGGCTTTTCTTTGTTTTTGCTTGGCTCTCATCAGGTTTTGCAATATTTTGAAAGCCGACCCAAGATTATTGCCTTTTTTGATATTAAGGCGGAAACCAACGAGATAGATGAGGTTAAAAATGCCTTAGAGCAATCTGGCTTTGTGGACTCCTCAACCATTGTGTCTAAGCAGGAAGCCTTTAACTATTATCAAGAAGAACAGAAAAATCCTTTGTTGTTAGAGTTGGTCACAGCTGATATCCTACCAGCTAGTATCGAGATCTCAGCCACTAATCCCGAGAACCTAAACTTAATTGATCAAGAACTTAGAAAGTTTGATCAAGTTGATGAGATCGTGATTCAGTACGATATTATTGAGCAGTTAACTCAATGGGTTAAATCCATCAGGATGATCGGGATTGTTATTACCGGTGTGTTGTTGATCTTATCTTTAGTAATTATCATCAACACGATTAGTTTCAAGGTGAGTGGTCAAAAGAAAAAGGTGACAATTTTAAGGTTTATCGGCGCCGATACCAGCTATATTATTACCCCATTTATTTATGAGGGTTTTATTTATGGCATCTTAGGTTCTCTGGTGGGCTGGGGATTAATTTATGTTGCCTTGCTTTATTTAACTCCATGGCTAAGTACTTTAGTCGGTCAAATCATCACTTTCCCTATCTCTTGGGAGACCTTATTAACTCAACTCGGATTTGGTACCTGTCTTGCGCTGTTTTTCAGTGGTTGTGCCAGCATTGTGGCAGCTAACAGCCTGATTAAGAGATAAATATATAGATCAACTCGATGACGTCTCGTTATGAGAAAATTCTTCCCCCCCATAATCTTGGTGATCATATTCACCGTCTTAAGTCTGTTTGTCTTTAATGTAAATTTATTACATTTACCTTCTTTTTTGGTCTTTGCTCAAGAAGATGTTAAAGATTGTGATGTAGATAGTGAAAATTATCGAGCTTGTTTAGAAGAAAAAGTCTCGGCATTAAAAAATAAAATCAAGCAAGCCCAAGATCAAGCACAAACTTTAACCAACACCATAAATTTAACTAACAACCAGATTCAACTGCAACAGATTCAGATTTATCAAACGCAGACCGAGATAACTTTACTAGAAAAAGAGTTAGCTAACCTGGGAGAGCGTATTGAAGGTTTGGTCTTGTCCCTGGATCGTTTAACCGAGATGCTCATTGTTCGTGTGCAAGCTTCTTATAAACAAACGCGCACCAATCTCATCATGGCCCTGTTTACCCATAGCTCATTTTCAGATTTTATTAATCAATACAAATATCTTCAGCAGGCTGAGCGTCAGGTTGCTCGAGCAATGCAAGAAGCAGAAAACCAAAGACTGCTTTACGATGAGCAAAAAAACCTAAAAGAGATTAAGCAGTCTCAACTTGAAGAAAAAAGGAATCAGCTGAGTGCTCAAAGAGCAGAGTTGGAAAGAAACAAGCAAGCCAAGCAAAGACTGCTCACTGATACTAAAAATGATGAGGCAACTTACCAACGGTTGTTGTTAGAGGCTCAGCGAGAGATTGACTCCTTTAGAGTTTTTGTCACTGCTCAGTTTGGTAGTTCCTACTGCCTAAGCTCACCAGCGCCTCAGCCAGATGGTTGGTTTTTTAGTCAGCGTGACTCAAGATGGTGCGGGTCGAGAATCGGCAACTCTCAGGACTCAATCGGTGCGGTGGGTTGCTTGGTAACCAGTACTGCCATGATCTGGAAAAAACATGGAGCTGATGTCACGCCCTTATCTTTGGCAAACAACTTAAGTTTTTTTAGGTTTAACACTGCTTATATGATCATGCCTACACCTGCACCACCCGGGTTTGTTTCAAACACCTATGGTGGAAACTTGGAGATTATTGATCGAGAGCTAGAAGCGGGCAGGCCAGTAATCGTGCGCTTATCTGTGAGGTTTAACACGGTTGGAACGCATTTCATTGTTTTAAAGTCAGGCAGTAACGGCAACTATATTATGAATGATCCTATCTATGAGGCAGATCTGGCTTTCAGCTCAAGATACTCAACCGGTCAGATAACCAGTGTGAGAACCTTTACTCCGAGCTAAACCCCGAGCTAAGCTTAATTAGTTTTCCAGTTTAAAGCTTGAGTTTATAAGATATAACATTTGACAACTTGTTCAAGTGATACTTGACATTCTTATATCTTATAATAAAATAATACAACTATTATTAAATATATACAAATATCTAAAATTATTCGCGAAAATGAAAAAAACTTTATTTGCCTTCATTTTTTTATTTTTAATCGGTTTAATGATCGTCATTACTCCGGCAAATGCTTCATCTGAGGCAGAACAGTCTCAATCTCAAAAAGGAGAAGCAGAATGCGAGACCGAGACCGTGACCGGTGCTTATGGGCAGACCATTACTCGGTGCAAAGTTTCATTAGATCAAGAACAGGATCAGAAGATTGTTTATCTTGAAAAAGAGGCCTTGGTTCATAAGCCGGTTGATACTGCTTTAGACAGCAAAACCCTAACCACTGCTGTTGGCACTATTATCTCTGGCGCAGGAGCTTTCATCATTAAACTTAAGAAAAAAATCAGTTAAGTTTCATCAGTTTAAAAAATCTAAAACGCCTATGAAAATAGGCGTTTTTTTTGTACTTTAGCTGAGCAGTTGACTCCTCTATAATATCAACATTAACAATTATATTTAATGTGTATGTTGAACTCTTTAGGTCAGAAAAAACCCCAATATTTAGACGAAGCTTTTTTTCAAGTTTTAGAAAAGATGTTAGCCACTTTTATTAAAAAACACAAAGATTATGGCAAGGGTAACATTTTAGATACAGGAGAGCTAGGTATTTTATTTAGAATAAACGATAAACTTCGACGTCTCCAAAACCTAACCGCAAAAGGCAAAGATCCTGAAAACGAGTCGATCAATGAAACCTGGCTCGATATTGCAGTTTATGCAGTTATTGCTATCTTGCTTAGAGATGGTCAGTTTCAGAAGTTGAAGCTAAAGGAATAACAGTTAGCCAATTTATATTAGCCAATATATTAGCTAATCAAGATATATCTTGCCAACAAAAAAGGCAAAGTGAGTCATCTCACCTTGCCTTAAATGTAAACTTTTATCTAAGTTAATACCCTAAATTATTCTCTTCTCCGTATCCGCCAAAGTATCTAACATTAGCCTCTTCTTTTAAGTTATCCAACCATTTTTGATACTTTTGTGACATCTCCTGTTGTTGTAGCTGTTGTTTGGCAAGTGTTTCTAACTCATCTTGCTCCATATCATCTGGCAAGAAGTCCTTGTTGTTTTCTAAGTACTCTGCCACTGCCTCATCGCTCACCTCGATCTCGGCACCAACCATAACATCAATCATCTGTTGAACCCTGATTTGACGTTGCAGTTCCTTCATTGTTAAACCTTGTAAAGCCATTAGTTGTTCAAAATCCTGACCTTGCTCCGTAACCGATTGCTTGATCTCTTCTATTTGAGCATTGACTGCTTCATCACTGATCTGAACTCCTTGAACGCGGGCTTTTTGCTCGATTAAAGACTCCAATACATAATTTTCTAATATCTGTTGACCTTGAGCTTTTTCAGCTTCGCGAATTATCTTTAACCGGCTAATAGGTTGACCATTAACCATTGCAGCAATAAAAACTCCGCGGAAGATATAAGCCAGTCCGATCAACCCCATCACCACCAGAATTACAGTTGTTTGTTTATTAAAAACAGGCTTAAACGATTCAGTGTTTTTAATCCTTTCACAAATCGTTGTTTTTGGAGAGTCTGGACTGGTTTTTTTCATAACTTTTTTATTAGCAACTGTTGCTGTTTTTTTGGTGATATTTTTATTGGCTGGTGTTGTTCTGGCTTGTGGACTCTTTTTTTGAGCAGTCTTTTTAGTAGTTTTTTTTGCAGAGAGTTTCACTTGCTGTTTTTTCATAGGGTTGCTTTTCCGAGCAGGTTTTTTATTAGTAATTGGTTTGGTCTTTTTTGATTTTGGCATATTCTTTGCAGTATATCATATTAAATTAAAAGTTAAAATTGAAGATCTTTAATGTACTAAATCCCACTCTTCCAAGAGTTTAGTTTGACCAGCTTGAATCTTGAACAGGTCAGCATATAGGCCACCATTTTTAACCAGCTCGCGATGCGTACCTTGCTCAATAACTTCTTTATCTTTGAGCACAATGATCTTATCAGCTTGTTGGATCGTAGAAACTCGATGGGCAATGACAACCGCTGTTTTGTTAACAAGTAATTGATGCAATGTGCTTAAACACAAATGTGCTTAAACACAAGAGATTATTTTAACATTTTATTTCTGGATTTTGGAGAGCGATTTTTTAAAAGATTTACGCTTTAAGATTTAGTGTAGAGCTGAGATGCGCAGAGCTGATATAATAAGAGACTCAAAAAATAAAAATCAGGTTGCGCGAAAAAAAGTTTTATAGTCTAATTGTGTGTTTGAAGATGAGATGTGTTTGAAGATGAGAGCTGACAGTTTTTAGACATTTAAAACTTGAGTATAGATTTAGATCTAGTTAAAAAAAGTTAGTTGCAAGCTTAACAGAATTTTTATTAAAACTTAACTTGACCACGGAAGCGTCGCATAGTGGCCAATTGCACAGGTTTGCTAAACCTGACCGGGTTAACCGGTTCGTGGGTTCGAATCCCACCGCTTCCGCCATTTTAAGAAATTGGTTAAGGAGAAAAACAAGATGAGGTTAATAAAAAAGGGCAAGACTAAGGATGTTTACGATTTGGAAAACGGTAACATCCTGCTCCAATTTAAAGATGATGCAACTGTTGGAGAGGGCGGACAGCTCGATCCAGGCGGAAACAAGGTTGGTGCAACTATTGCAGGATTGGGACTGGCATCCCTGCGAATGACTAAATACTATTTTGAAAAAATTAATTCTGCTGGAATCTCAACCCACTATATCAATAGCGATTTAAATACCGCCACAATGGAAGTAAAACCAGCAACATTGTTTGGCAAAGGAGTAGAGATAATCTGTCGTCTTAAGGCAACAGGTAGCTTTGTGCGTCGCTATGGCGATTACTGCACAGAAGGACAGGATTTAGATTTCTTAATCGAGGCCAGTCTTAAAGATGATGAACGTGGAGACCCCATGATTGCTTCAGATACTCTTGATAAATTAGGCATTATGAGCTTATCTGAATACCAGGACTTGATGCTCCTGACTAAGCAAATAACAGCAATCATTCGCGATGACTTAATTGTTAAAGGATTGACCTTATATGATATTAAATTTGAGTTTGGTCGAATCAATGGTAAAGTGGCATTGATTGATGAGATCTCGTCAGGTTGTATGCGCGTCTACAAGGATGGCTTATGGCTACAGCCATTAGAGTTGGATGGCTTTTTTCATGACAATTAAACCGCAATTTAATGAAGTAGTTTCTTTAGCAAAGAAACATTATCAAGTCGAAGCATCCGAAGTATCGTTATTGCGAAAGGGAATAGATAATGACTTATTTGTTATTAAAAATAAAGACAATAAGTTTGTAATGAGGGTTGGAAAACGTAAGTTGGGAGAAATGGTTGAGTATGAAATCAAGTTACTAAATCATTTATACAAAGCTGACGTTTTAGTCCCTAGGATCATTCCAACAATTGATAAAAAGTACTTCATTCTACAAGAAAACGGTACAGCTATTCTTTGCTTTGAGTTCATTCAGGGACATTCGCTTGAAGTTTCGGATGAAAAGAAACCCAGCATCAAGATTGTTAAACAAGCAGGTGAAGCCCTTGGAAAATTTCATCAAGCCTCGATCTCATTTAAGTTCAATTATTCTAAACGCAGAACCATATATTCTGAGTTTGAAAGAATTTTAGATATTAAAAATAGATTTGAAGAAAAGGTTGAAGGTTTTAAGAAATTTTTAAATGAAATAAACGCATACATTGATTGGTCACATCAAGAACATGGCAAGCATGGTGTTATCCATAACGATTTCGGACCAGAAAATGTTATGGTTAAAAACAATAACTTAACATCAATAATTGATTTTGACTGGGCTGGACCAGGCCCCTTTGCCAAAGACGTAGGTTTAGCAGTTGCCCTTTGGAGTTATCCTGATGGATTAGAAGGACATTGGCAAGATGTCGTTGATGAATTTTTATATGGGTATAATAAGCATTCACCAACTCAGCTAGAGTTTAACCATAAGCTGATTAAGTGGATAAATTTTTGTTGTTTGTCGGATACAGCCACATTTTTTGCAGATTTGCCAGAAGATAATAAAAAAATTATTAGGGTAACTCAGTGTCAAAGATATAAAAAGTTCTTGTATTTTGAAAAGCTTTTGGATGGAATAAATGCATCAAAATAAGGATGACTTAGATCAACCTTGTTGCTGAGTTTGGAGAGCGATCTACCTTGAATAACATATTAAGAAATTTAGATATCGTAATTGCTTCTCGTCATTGGTTAATGTTGAAAAAATTTTAAGATATCATTGTAGTTAAACCGGAAAGAGAAAAAAATTATCCCTGTTTTTGAGCTGTCCCATTTGTCTCATTTTTGATAAAATTACCTTGGTGTTACGATTTGGTGTGAGACAGTTATAACGACACACAGGTTCCAGACTCAGGGCTCCACCTTCTTTTATGGTGTAATGAGGAAAATAGTCTTCAATAAAGCCAACATCCAGTCCTTCTATATTTGCAGCTCTATTATGAGTATTAGTCCTAATACTCTTCCACTCTTGAACAGCTAATTTTTGAGCTTCAGAAATAGGTTTTTGTTTTCCTTCCACTACATCGGCAAAACTTAATTTTTCTTGAGCGTTTAACTTATCTATGTGCGATTTCATTCTGGCTATATAATCGCCAGCAGTTAAATCAATGCTTTCTTCAACCGTATCTATGAGTTTAGCAGCTTTTTCGCCACCAGAACCTGATTTAGCAAGAACTTCTTTGCTCGGGACAGCAAGGCTCTCAAAAGCTTTTTGAGCTGTTGATTTTGGTTTTAATATCTCTTTAACACTAGAAGGGCTAGTTGTGGGTAAAGAATAATCGCTAGGAGGAGTTTCATCAAACCCAACAGGAGATTGAGACTCTTTGTGATAAAGGTCTTCTAACTTTGTTTGTTCTGTTGAGCTTTTTTGAGTTGATATTGTTTTAGTTCCAATATCTCCTTGTCTGTTGGGTTCATTACTTCTATGAAATACTGGAGTCCCAGTTTGTCCGAAGACTTGTTTGATTTCTGCAACTTTTGGGGAGTTTTCATATTGTCCTTTGTCTAATTGCATATATACTATATCAGGTTTTCCATATTTTTTATAGTTCCAATTTGCTGGAGCATATTTATCATTCCAACTATCTCTACCAACTTCTTTAAACCCAAATTGTTCATAGTAATCTACTAGGTCGCCATCAAAACAATCAAGTTTTGTAGCTCCACTTTCTATAGCATCTATTACTGCAAAAGCCCCATCGCCTTTCTTCCCACCATTATTAAATACACTAATTAATTCTCCGTCTGGTTTTACAGCATAACCAACTGTATTGTTGGGTGTTATCCCAACTTGAAAATTAGAATAATCAGCAGCAGAATAATCTGTTAAGCCATATTTACTAATGAATGGGTTTACTGATTGAGCCATTCTTTTATTTATATCAACAAGCGGTTGAGATACATCTAATGAAGTAGTTGGTATTAAATTGGCTTGTGAAGAAGAAGCCGTGTCTGGCTGCAGTATTTTATCTATACCTGTCTTATCCCTAATAGGAGCAAGTATCTTTGTCAGTAGAGGATTTTCTTGACCATAAACAACCAACTCATTACCAGCAGAAACAGGGTTTTGTGAAACTATCGGCTCTGTTGTTGGAGGCTGTGGCGGTGATGTAATCTCAAACTTATTTGGCGAAGGTTTATAAAGAGGAACTTCCTTTTCAACAAATTGATTTAATTCATATACTTTCTTAAATAACTCCTCAGCTTCTTTAGCTTTTTCTTCACCAATGTTTATAAACTTATCAGGATGATTTTTTACTAACCATTTACTATAAGCTGTTTTAACTTCTTTTGAAGTAGCGTTTTCATCAATTCCTAAAATCTTAGCAAGTTCTCTCTTATTAACTTTAAGCTGTTTTTTGTCCTTAAAATACTCACTAGCTTTTGGAGCAAACATCATAGCTAAAGATACACCCATATCAGTTAGCATTTGAGCTGTTTCATTTTCAGGAAATACAGCAGAACCGATGGTATGCTTTTGACTTAAAGCTCCTTCTGCTTGTCTAGTTGCCATGTGAGAGGGAATGTTCTTTAGAGACACCTCCCCCTTTAAGATGTCTGCTACTCCCTGTACTGTCCCACCTGCTCCACCCATAGCTATTCTATATGGTGCTCCATAAGTTCTAGAATAAACATCTAAAGCTGGAAGGGCAAAATCAGTAATAGACTTTAGTTTTTCTTTTCCTGTTTGCTCTCTTTCATCAAAACTTTTACCTTGTAACAATGAGGCTAATAAAAAAGGAGGAGCAGATTGAACAGCAGTAGATAAAAAACCTGGAGTAGCCTGATAAGCTTTCTGTGCTGATTGAGCAGTATCTCTAATATAATCTTGGACACCCCTAACAAGAGGATTGCTAGCGTCAACAAACCGAGCATGTTTTAGAAAATGCCGAGAGTTTTGGCGATTATGACAGCTGGAACGCAGAGATGGAAAACATTACACAAGATTGGCAAGAACTGGAACAAAAAGCAGGAGAACTGGAAAAGACCGCTCAGACATTTGCTGATGAAAAACTCAGTCTGAAGATTATCCCTTTGGCATTGGCATATAACAAAGAAGAAGTTAATCAGATTATTGATAAAGCTCCTTTTGGCAAAAAGATTATGACCTTGGCAAAACATTTGGGAACCGATGCTAAACATGCGCAGTTGGTTCTTAATCAAACTCAAGATGAAGTATCGCGAGAAGCTTATGGTGAAGAAGGCGATGTTTTCGAAAAATGTGAGCAGAACTCAATGAGGATAAAAAACGGGGCTAAAGTGGTTGGATTTGTCGGTGGGGTTGTTTTATCAGGAGGCACCTCGGCTGTGGTCGCGTCAGGAGCCTTGGCAACCACTGCTACCGTCGTTGTTGGCGCGGATTTAGTGCTTGAAGTTACTGAGGATGAAGCAAGAATTGCCTTGGGTGATAAAAATAAAGTTTCGGAAATGGTTAGCAATGTCCGGACAGTCACCGAACCCGCCAGTGCTATTTTATCAATAACTAATATTTCTAAGAATTTAAGCAACAGCATTGACAAACTGTCTGCTGTCACTTTTGGCGCTGACCAAATCAGATCAGTAATTCAAGACGAAAAAGTTTTGGGGATTAATATCAAGGGCGATGATAAAGGAGATTTAAAAGTTGAAATTTCGGGTGTGACTGAAGAAGAGTTACAAAAATGGAAAGAAGAGAACGGTGTTATGACAAGCAGTGAGTCGATAGAGGAAATAATCAATAACGCAAAACTGGTTATTGAAAAAGCAGTTGACGAAAAGATTGTTGAGAAAGAAAGCGATGCTAAAAAAACGGGAAACAAGAATGCAAGCGATGCTAAAAAAACCGATGATAAAAAACAAACTCATCCTGATCAGAGTGAAACGGTTAGGAATGAAAATCAGATTTATCAAGTAGTTAATGTCAGCGGATCGTCTTATATGATGGATGCCTGTCTTAGTTCTAGATGTTGGGATGACTTAGATGCAAACTCGGCCGAAAATAGAGATCTTGGTGGCATTTATACGATGGGCAAGGTTTTTGGCAATGGAGAAGGATTCAAAAGTGGCTTTCGCCCATCAGAGGTAAAAGAGAGCGGTAAACTAGTGGAAACATCGCCTCACAGTTACAAAATAACGATTTATTTTGCCATAGCCCCTTTTGAAGGACCCAAAAATAAGACAATCGAGTATGGCACCTGGTTGAGCGAATCTGTAGAAATAACAGCTAATTATGGTGATGTGCCAGTGATCGAGTGGGACGGCAACAGCCTTAAGCAACTTAAATAGTCTGCATTTTTTTCTGGTAAGTATAAAGCAGGTGATTCAAAGCTATTAGAGTTGTACATCATACCTAAGAATTTTTATCAGTTTGAGTATGATAAGTTTTTGGCAAGTAGACAAATACATAGATAAACAAAAAGCTCCCCAAAAGGAAATTTGTCAAAAATTAAGGAGATTGATTTTTGATCAATATCCCAAAATAGAGGAAGAAATGAGATGGGGTGTGCCAGCCTATGGAGATGGAAGATATTACATCGTAGCATTAAAAGATCATGTTAACCTAGGATTTTCTTTAACAGGCTTATCAAAAGAGGAAGTAGATTTGTTTGATGGTGGTGGCAAGACAATGAAACATCTTAAAATATCATCACCAAAAGAGATTGATAGAAAAAGAATAGTCAAATTATTAAAATTGGTTGAAGAAAGACAGAAATAAAAAATTTGCCACCAAACTGGGCGAAACCCAGGGTTGAGCTAAAAGTGAAACAGAAAACTTGAAATCGTCATTTTTGCATCCGCTTCAAGGCGAGTTGGACGGCAAAGAGGTGTAGGGGAATCCTGCCTGCCAAGTCAATCCCAGGTAATAATCAGTTCGGATTTTTTCAAATATACACCGCCAAAATTCCAAATTGCTCCTAGATTTTTTCTTTCTCTACGATTTTTTTAATAGATCATAGTATAATCAAACAATATGATCACCTTGACTGATTTTTCAAAACTTGAAATTAAGATCGGCACCATTATTGCTGTAGAAAAAGTCGCTGGAGCTGATAAATTACTCAAACTAAAACTTGAGTTTGGCCAGTTTCAGCGACAAATTTTAGCTGGTATTGCTGAGTTTTATCAAGATAGCCAGCAGTTGCTAGGCAAGCAAGTACCGGTGATTGTGAACTTGGAACCTAGAAAAATCAGGGGCGAGGAGAGTCAGGGTATGATGTTGGCGGTTGATGTGGCTGGTCGACCAATCTTATTACACCCTAGTGAGACTGTGCCAGCCGGCAGTATTGTTCGTTAAAGTAAATTCGAGTAGAGCAAAACTCAAGAGGAGATCTGTTCCGAGTTGCGTAACGTTAGAGACGGACGGGTAATATGACTCCAATGAATCAAGCTAGTCTGAATACATTGGAATCATAGAATTAATTGGGTGCTATAAAATGAGTTCAACAAAACCTCGTAATTTTAAACTTCTCAACACGTCTTTGATAAATGGTATTTTTATAATGGGGTTGTTACTGTTAAGCGTGGATTGTGTGGGCAATAATGAAACAGTTTTTAAGTTTTTTGGCTTTCACTCTCACTTTTTAGTAATACCTATTCTCTTGTTTTTAGTTGTAGCGCGTTTTAGTAACTCCTTTATTTTGCCTTTAGTAATAAAAAGATTTGGATGGATCTTGTTTGGCTTTAGCGCTTTTTTAAATAGTGTTTTAATTATTTTTGATGCAGTTAGCCCAGCCAATACAGTGTACGCCCTAACTCGGGTTAACACCGCTTCTTTTCTAACATTTGTTATATATTTAGGAGGCGCTTTATTTATTGGTCAGGATAATGAGTGGTGGCAAAAATATTGGCAAAAAGTTTTATTATTATTTCCTTTAGTAGGATTTTTTATAGCGATTCTCACCCGCTTACTCCCTTTTGATGTTTTTCTACAACTTGTTAAGGAAGATTATTTAATTGAGAACACTCAGTTTTGGGTTCTTTTTTTAGGGTCTTTAGTTAGTGTTAGATTTGCTTGGCTATTGAAACAACAAAACAACCTCAGATGGTCAATCTTTTTCTTATTTTGTTTCCTAGGTCTTTTTTTTATTGCAGGTGAGGAAATTTCTTGGGGACAGCGTTTGTTCAAGATTGAGGTCAGCGAGACCATTAAACAAATTAATGCACAGAAGGAAATGACGGTTCATAATCTGTATTTTTTTCAAGATATAGTAGTTTATGTGTATGTGGCGTTTTCTATTTTTGGAGTATTTAGTAATGCTTTGTGCTCAAAAGTTACTTTTTTAAAAAAGTTCAAGTGGATGGTGCCACAAGCTAATTTAATAGGGTATTTTTTAATGCCTTTGGTATTTTTTTCAGCTCAAGTTTGCGCAAAACATGGTCTTTGGCATCCCTGGGCAGAGGTGGCAGAATTATATTTATACTTAGGAGGAGTATTGTGGGTCCTTTTTTTAGGCAGCTCAGCTCAAGGATCTCGGTTGAAAAATGTTTAAAATTAAACGCATTTACGATCCAGCCTTACCTAGTGACGGGTATCGTATTTTGGTGGACAGACTCTGGCCAAGAGGGATCTCTAAAGCTCGGGCACAAATTAATGAATGGTTAAGGGAGGTTGCCCCAACTCCGGATTTAATTAAATGGTTTGGCCATCAAGAAGAAAATTGGCCAGAGTTTCGCAATCAGTATCTTAAGCAGTTAAAACAGAACTCTACTCAAATCAAACACCTACAATCCTTGGCTGACAAGCATCCAGTTGTGACCCTGCTTTATGGAGCTAGAGATACGCAACATAATCAAGCCGTGGTGTTGCTAGAGTATTTAAATAAACAGTAGTTTACCATCCTGTCAGAAAGATTGTTGTTGAGTCAAGATAGTTTCCCAGTAGGAATTTTCTGCAATCTATTTCCTTCTTACTAAATTTTCTTTTTAAGATTTCCTAGTCAAGATTTGACAAGAGAGGTCTTCATCCTTAATAATGGTTAAGGCAAAAGTTAGTCCTTATTTATTTTATTGCTAGAAGAAGGCTAGCCCTTTTTTAAATACTTGGTTTGTCGTCTATCTAATTTATCAATTAACTCAACCGAATTATGAGTGAAGCCAAAACAAACGAACCAAAAACCAGTTCAAGTTTTAACATCAAATCCTTAAAGCCAGCAGGAGTCTGTGCTGTTGTTACTGTGGTGGCTCTTATTGGAGCTATTATTAGCATCCTTACCAAGAATCCTTTATGGATCCTGGTTCTTTTAGTCCCAGCCACTCTTTATGAAGCCATTCGTACCCAAAAAGGTGCTTCTACCAAGGCTAGCTCAATCATACTGCTTATCCTTTTAATCCTGGAGATCATTCTAATAGTCTTTAATGTTAGTTTTGATCTCACAGGCTTCTTGCATGTAGAGGGGAAGTATATTGCTGGCTACTATCTACCCCTTGGAGACATCAAGATCTTTGGCCCACTTCTCCTCACCATTTTATCTACAGTCTTAATCTTTAGAACTAGAGGTAAATACACTAGATGGCTCTCTATCGTGATCGCTGTTGGTTCTCTTACCACCATCTTTCTTATTAGCCCTGAGTTCTTCCAGCATGCCTTACAACTAATCGTTAATGGCTTGTTAGATAGATTATCCACCTCAATGTATTAATCACTACTTACTAATAATTATTTAAGTCACTATGGCAGAACCAGCCACACAACCTGAAGCCGGCCAGTCAACTACCTCTTCGCAAAAATCAGCAGAGAGCGCCCCTTCTCCTAAGCAACCCACATCAGCCACTACTCCCTCTGCTTCAGACACCAAGCAAGACACCAAGCAAGACACCAAGCAGGATGCCAAGCAAGACACCAAGCAGACCCCTAAAAAAGGTAATAAAGCTCTCACCTGGATCTTTATTATTATAGGTATTTTAGGTGTATTATCCTTGATTGTAATGATTGGATGGAAGGCGTTAATGGCTAAGTATTTTACTGCTGATTTTTTTCTAACTCGGTTTGCACCAGATGTGCCAAACTCAGCCATTAATGAAATTTTGCAGGAAACAGAGTCCTTATCAAAGGAACTGCAAAAATCAATTGACTCTACCAAGGCAGACTCAGAGGAGTCCCTGAACTCTAGCGAGCCAATAGACTCACCAAACCCAGAGGATGCTTCTGACCAACTTGATGAGAGCGTTCAATCTTTGGCAGATCATCAGTATGGCTCAATTAAGCAACCCTTTTTTTACCCCAATGCTATTGAGCAGGAAGTAGTTCAAGAAGGTTATATCTTTGTTTTCCAGACTAATGACTCGGTTTCCACCGCGTCTAAGCATTATGAGAACTTGATCAATCGCAACAACTGGCAGAGTGATGCTAGCATTGATGATCTCGGTTCGATCTCATTTTATATTAATGTTGATGATCTATTTACTGCCATAGTGGAAGTTAAGAAAAGTTTTAGTGATGATGAGAATACTATTGTTAGTATTATGTTTATTGATGCAGAGTAAATTGATGCAAATCTTGACTTGACTAGTGTAATAGAGAGTTTTTTAGAATTTCCTCAGTGATAATCTGATATAGCTTTTTAAGTCTTAAGTAACTCAGGCTTGTTACTTGATAGGAACTGTAGAGTTTTAGATTCAGGGACACCAGCCATAGAAAGCAGAGCTTCATTGGGAGATACTATAAATAAGCACAGACAAATCAGGCTAATATTGCTAAAATACAGTTAACACGTTTGAGAACTCAATGAATTTTTCAAGGAGGTGTCGCATAGTGGTCAATTGCACACGCTTGGAAAGCGTGAGCTTCACGGCTCCGTGGGTTCGAATCCCACCACCTCCGCCATTGTGCACGAATAGGCGCAAGAGCGTCTAAATAGGCCTTGTTATCCGTCTTTTTCAATAGTTCTAACCTTTCGTATTTAACTTGAAGAGCAGGAGTCTCATTTTTAATGGGAGCATAGTAAGGCATAATCTCCAAGTAAAGTTTCCCAGCCTTAATTTCAGGATTGTAGCCAAGAGACATGAGAATATCTTTCTTCAGTTCTAACCCTGCTTTACCCATTTTACTGGCTTTGAGGAAGGTTTCTCTAGCATAAGTAACGAAGTTGAAGGCTTTTTCAGTCAGCTCTAGCCATTTTTTAGCTCGGTTTTCGGTATGACGGAGTTTGCCCCTCATCTCTGTAATCTTGCTCTGTAGGTCATTTCATTCCTTAATAAAGGTGGCATCGTCAATCAAATCTCGGTAACGCATCTTGATAAGATTGTCGAGTTCATTTTATAATTCAGTCAATTAGCCTTAGAAGTTTTATTATCAATATGTGCGAAAAACTGCTCATTTTTCAAAAAACTTATGATTTTATCCGTTGGCTTTACCCAATTATCAACCGCATTCCTAAAAGCCACAGGCTGGTTTTGGGAAGACATTTAGAGGAATTGGGCATTTCTCTGTTACTTCTGGTGATTAAAGCCAATAAAGCCAGAGGGCAGAGCCGATTGCCTCTCCAGCTGCAAGTTTCCGATGAGCTGGACTGCCTGCGAATACTTGTTCGTCTTACCAAAGATTTGCGTTTTATGAGCGTTAAGCAATACACCACTGGGGCGGAGAAAATCAATGAAATCGGCAGAATGCTTAATGCGTGGATGAAAGTGGTATAGTTATATTGAGGGGAAAGTCGTAAAACGCAGCGGGGCGTTCCTTCGCGGCGGCAATTGGAATAATTCGTCCAACGCGGGGGTGTTTGCTCTCAATCTGAACAACGCGCCGAGCAATCAGAACAACAACATTGGCTTTCGTTGCGCCAGTGATTAACGGCTTGGGTCCCGCTTATAGGCGAGACTGTGCCAGATGGGTGGCACATGTCTAAGGATATGTGCCCTGGATCTGAAAAGATCACCAGATTTTCTCCGTCTCCTGCCCATCGGCGGGGAAAACATAAAGCCCTTATCCCCGCGTCCCGATGTTGTTTCAGGATGCGGGGGAAATGGGTGGAATCAAATAAATGTTTGCCCAAATATGCGACCTGGAACAACTCGTTGGCTCTTATTACCTTGCCCGACGCGGGAAGCGGGATAAACCGCGAATTTGTGAGTTTGATTTCTTTTTGGAGAGCAATCTCGTTAAATTAAGATACCTTCTTAATTCTGGCAACTATATACCTTCTCCCTATGCCCATTTCACCATTTACGACCCCAAAACCAGACAAGTTGCCGCACCTGCTTTTCGGGATCGGGTTCTACAGCACTCCCTTGTCTCCACAATTGAGCCGTTTTTTGAGAAAAGATTTATTTTTGATTCTTATGCTTGCCGTAAAGGAAAAGGCACGCACTTTGGTGCAAAACGAGTCAGAAAATTCCTCATGGCAGCGCGGTGCATTAACGGAAGCGATAAAGAGATTTATATTTTACAATGTGACATTCAGAATTTTTTTCAGAGTATTTCCTGGGATGTTTTACTTGCGTCAATTAACAAGGTAGTTAAATGTTCAAAAACTCTGGATTTAATCCAAAAGATTGTTACCACCCATGAGAAGACAACGGGGAGGGGAGAAGAAGAATCAAATCAGCTTTCACTTTTCTCAACTGTTGGTGCCGATCCGCCAGCCGTATCGGTCGAGGAAAGAAGAGGTTTACCCATCGGCAATTTGACCAGTCAGCTCTTTGCCAACATTTACTTAAATGAGCTGGATCACTTTGTCAAAGAAACTTTGAGAGAGCGTTGGTATGCCCGCTACATGGACGACTTTCTCATTATTCACCCCGATAAAAATCACCTGTGTGAAGCAAAAGAAAGGATAAGAATTTTTCTTAAAGAAACCCTTAACCTACGGCTTCATCCTAAGAAGATTGCTATCAAAAATGTCAAAGAAGGCGTGCCGTTTGTTGGCTACCGCACTTTTTATGACCACATACTGGTTCGCGGTTCAACTTTGCGGCGGATGCAAAAGAAATACCGCAAGAGAATAAAACTTTTTCAAAAAGGACTGATTTCAGATAATGAACTGTCTCAAACGCACAGCTCAATGCGTGGTCATCTTAAACATGCTGATGCTCACCGCTTGTATTTTTTTATGGTTGAAAATTATGTTTGATTTTGACAGCAGATGTGCTACATTGTTTTTAGGGGTAAAGTAGATACCTTTGGTTTCTTGAATCAACATGACCATGATACCGAAAATTAAAAATTATCTTTTCTATCCGCGTTTTCACTTCAACCGTTTTCAGTTTAATCTGGTTGCCATATTTTTTCTCACCGTTGGTTTTATTACTGGTTTGTATCTCACTTTATCAAAAATTTTTCCCAATGTCTTTGCTTTAAACGACACTCACAAGCAATGGAATCTTAATGTTGCAACCACTGGAGATTACACAAAAAGTTTGGTAACCATTGAGGGGTCAGAAGTAAGTCCGATTGGTGCTCATCCGTCTGGCGGAACAGTGGGCGCCAATGAACTTGTTAACCCAGGTTTTGCTACTGGTAGTGAAGGCGGCGACGCTGACAACTGGTCGGTGGCGGTTGTCCCTCCCTCTGGTTGGGTGGAAGTGCCAGGAAATTCAGATTTTTATGCGGGTGATTATGATGGCAATTTTTTAATGATGAAATACAATGCCAAGGCTTGGGATACTCAGGCTGATCCACCAACAGTGGTTGCTGATGGTGGGGCAGGTTCTGCTGGTGGTTGGGCAGGCACTAACTCTCAAACTCGGTACCAAGCCATCTCTACTCATCAGGGTAGGCCCTGGGTGAACATTGCTCAAAACCATGGCACAAATTTTGATGCCAGAGAGGCCTGTGCTGACGCTTACAGCCTTGCAGGATTGCCAGAAAACTCAACTCATCTGATTAATAACAATGAGTGGATGACTATTGCCAGAAACGTGACCGATGTTGCTAGCAACTGGACAGGAGGCAGTGTCGGTTCTGGGCAACTGCCTAGAGGTCACTCTGACAATTCTCCTGCCAACTCTCTTGAAGCCAGTAGCAATGATACTGAAGCCTGGCATGGCATGACCGGAGCTAACTTTGGCAGAGATTATAACAAGCGCACCCTAACCCTCTCAAACGGCAGTGTGGTTTGGGACTTAGCTGGCAATGTTTGGGACTGGACGGATGATATTCAGTCTGTAGCAATTAATACTACTACTGGCTGGGTAGAATGGAATCACGCCAATGTAGCAGAAGGAGCAATAGATCTCTATGGTCCGCCAGATGGCTATTTATCGGCGCAAGGAATGGGGCAAATATATGGAGGTGTTTTAAGCAACGCGTTCCTTCGCGGCGGCTCTTGGCTTGATTCGTCCTACGCGGGGGTGTTTGCTCTCGCTCTGTACTACGCGCCGAGCTCTCAGTACTTCTTCGTTGGCTTTCGTTGCGCCAGTGATCCCGTAGACATCTTCCAATCTTTCTCATCTAGTTCGGGCCGCACGGGCGGTGGAGATACAGTTACCATAGGTTCAATCTCTGACGGCAAGATTTACCAATCCGTTAATGTCGGCGACGACAGTCAAACATATAATTTCTCTGCTTATGTTAAGCGGGTAGATGAGGGTGTAGTAAACAGCGATGTGGCTCAACTTTATTACGGCGGATATGAGATTTCTAATGTTGCCTATGATAATGCCGAGGCTCCGTGGTATAAATTGACAGGCACGGTAACTGGCATCGCTTCCGCGATTGATACAGGTCTTTTGGTCAAGGCGGGACAATCAGTCATTGTCGATGATCTAACCCTCTCTAAATCTGGCGAATACAGTGTTTATACTACAGACGGATATTACAACGACCAAGTTTCAACTTGGGATACCTTTTGCGAAGGGACTTTGAGCGGTTCGGATTGCACACCTGACGCGACTTACGACGATAGTTTCCCGATCAAATACCAGATTTGCACCGCCGAAGTCGGCGGAACACCAGATTCTGAAAACAACACTGTCCCCGATCATGGGTCAGCCTGTCAATCAGGTGATCACTGGCAGTATTGGGATGGAGACTCTTGGGAGGCAGCCACAGATTACACGACAACCGTAAACACGGTTGCTGAGCTTGACCAGGAGGCAATGCAAGCGCTAACAAACGCACCGACGACTAAAAGAATTTCAGTGAAGGCAATTTTTACATTCGAAAGTGCCACCGTGCCCTATTTGCCGCATATTTCTATTGGACTAACAACAGATACCACTCCTCCCGATACAAATGCCTCGGCTCTGGTAATGACCCGCTCAAACGGGGGCACGAGCGTTTCTTCAGATGGCTGGACGAACAACGATTCGCCTTATTTCTCCTGGACAGCAGGAGCAGATAATGCTGGAGGCAGTGGTGTAAAAGGTTACTGTTTATATTTAGGAACGGACGATACTGCTTCGTATAATGCGGGAAGTAATCTTTTAGGAGAGAGTCCTGTATCAACCACGGGCACAGATTGTTCTTTTATTGTCTCGGGGACTTCTATCGATTTTGCTACCTCCGCCTACAAAGGTGACACTTGGCTTTCTACTTCCAGCAGCCCTTATTACTTTTCTGTCTGGGCAATTGACAATTCGGGTTATGTTTATGGGGGTGATCCTGCCCAGTTTCAGTTTCGATATGATAGCACTGTTCCGACAAATGTTTCTTATATCAACTGTGCCTCTGGTTCTTTTTCCAATGTGGCGGACATGAACTTTTCCTGGCCGACTGGTAGTAGTTCGCCTGCGGCAACTGATGACAATGCTGGTGTTTTAGGTTGGCAATACCAGATTAACTCAACGAACGGCACCTGGTTGGGAACGACTACGGAGTCAAGTTTGGGAGTTGGAAATTATATTGCCGCAGGTGTTTCTTCGCGGACTTTAACTGAAGCCCAGGATGGTGGCTCGATAGTTTCGGGTAGTAACATTGTCTATTTCAGAACTGTTGATGCAGCAGGCAATCCCTCATCTGACGGCACGATTCGCACCTGTAATTTAACCTATGGCGGTGCCGCTCCGTATTTTGGGGGTAGCGATACAGCGACGGTAACTCCGTCCACTTCCATCTCCAACTCTTATGCTCTTTCCTGGCCTGCAGCAACTGCTACTGCGGGTCAGTCTGTTGCTCATTACTACTACATGGTTAATACCGCACCGCCGTCAACTCTGGCAACTTTGCAGGGCAATGCCTCAACTTATATTGACAATGGCACTTCGCGCACAGTGAGTGTCACTGCTCTGGCAAATGTTAACAAAGGCTCAAATACGGTTTATGTGGTGGCGATTGATGATGCCTCAACACCTAATTACTCGCCCTCCAATTACATTACGGGAACATTCACTCTTAACTCTACTGATCCTGATAATGTCGGTAACTTAATGGCTTCTGATTCTTCGATTAAATCCCAGTCGCAATGGAATGTGACTCTTACCTGGACAGCGCCCACCTATCAAGGGGCAGGCAACTTGACTTATCGAGTGTATCGCTCGATTGATGGTTCAAGTTTTTCGTATATAGGCAGCACTTCGGGGCTATCTTATGTTGACAACGCACCTTCTTCTACCCTGTATTACTACAAAGTCTATACCCGCGATGGCGCCTCAGCCGATTCGTCGGGCACAAACTCCGTCTCAATTACCCCAACGGGTAAATGGACAACTGCACCAACTCTTGATTCGGGACCGACGGCAGGCAGCATTACGACCAAGAAAGCAACCATTACCTGGTCGACTTCAAGGACTTCTGACTCCAAGGTGCAATATGGCACAACCAGCGGTAGTTATAATACGGTTGAGCCGAGCAATTCCTCGCAAGTTACCAGCCACTCAATTCAGCTAACTGGTCTTAATCCTGGCACAACTTATTACTACAAAGCCAAGTGGACGGATGAGGACGGCAATACGGGCACTTCTGATGAAAAAAGTTTTACCACCTCGTCGGCGCCAACGGTCAAAGATGTTTCGGCTAAAAATATCAGTTTGACCTCGGCGATTATCCAGTTTACTTCTAAAGACGCCAGCAAGGTCAAGATTTACTACGGTAAGACCACCTCGTTTGGCGGAGTTAAAGAAACTTCAACTTCCACATCTGAAACTACTTATACCTCGGAGCTG
>Ga0172382_10002233_pt1 | contig 32893 bp, 31 predicted proteins | sample Leawel138RmetaG_FD_122245 | JGI IMG/M metagenome (GOLD analysis project Ga0172382, IMG submission 122245) | Leachate microbial communities from a municipal landfill in Southern Ontario, Canada - Leachate well 138R metaG | ecosystem: Engineered > Solid waste > Landfill > Unclassified | place...
CCGTCACCCGTCACCCGTCACCCGTCACCCGTCACCCGTCACCCGTCACCCGTCACCCGTCACCCGTCCCGCCTCACGCGCCCCCGAACCTGCCCGATTTTGCAAGCTTCTCATCCGCCCCTAACCGGCGGCTAACATGACAGAGGGAAACTGGCGTCCGTCAAACGGGAAAAATACTGCCAACACTTCTGCCCTGACCTGAAAAGGAGAGCCGCCCATGCAACTGAAAACCGTTCGTGACACCCTGTTCGGGACAACCGCCGCCCTGCTCGCCCTCGCCTCGGTGGCGATCGCCGAGGTCAAGGTCGACGCCGACCTGCCCGGATACCAGAAAACCTCCGGCGTCGCCGGCAACCTGAACAGCGTCGGCTCGGACACCCTGAACAACCTGATGACCTACTGGGCCGAAAACTTCCGCAAGCTGTATCCCAACGTCAATATCCAGATCGAGGGGAAAGGCTCCTCTACCGCGCCGCCGGCGCTGATCGAGGGGACGTCCCAGATCGGCCCGATGTCGCGGCCGATGAAGAAAGAGGAAGCTGAGAAGTTCGAAGCCAAATATGGCTACAAGCCGACCCAGATCGGCGTCGCCCTCGACTCTTTGGCGGTTTTCGTCAATAAGGACAATCCCATCGAGGCGCTCAGCCTGACTCAGGTGGACGGCGTCTTCTCGAAAACCAACAAGCGCGGCGGCCAGGAGGTCCTCACCTGGGGGGATCTCGGTCTGCAAGGCGATCTGGCCGGGCAGCCGCTGAGCATCTACGGCCGCAATTCGGCCTCCGGCACCTACGGTTTCTTCAAGGAGCACGCGCTGAAGAAGGGGGATTTCAAGGATACCGTCAAGGAGCAGCCCGGCTCGGCTTCGGTGGTGCTGGCGGTGACCGAGGATAAGTCCGGCATCGGTTATTCGGGGATCGGCTACAGGACCTCCGGCGTCAAGGCCGTGGCCCTTTCGGACAAGGAAGGCGCGACCGCTTACGAACCGACTTACGAGAACGTCCTCGAAGGCAAGTATCCCCTTGGCCGCATGCTTTACCTGTACGTCGCCAAGGAGCCGAACAAGCCGCTGCCGAAGATGGTGGAAGAGTTCCTCAAATACGTCCTCTCCGCGGAAGGCCAGCAGGTTGTCGTCAAGGACGGCTACCTGCCCCTGCCGGCGAAGGTGGCCGAAAAGCAAAAGGCTCAGTTTCTGAAGTAAGTTTGGAAAAAAACCGTCCCGGTTCCGTCCCGCCCGCCGCCCCTGCGGCGGGCGGGGTTCTCCAGCATCTGAAGGCAAAGCATGAATCGCCACGTTCTTCGCCGCATCAAACGCCAGGATCGCGCCGCCCGCTATATCATCACGGGCGGCGGTTTGGCGATCATCGCCAGCGTCATTCTCATCCTGTTTCTCATCGTCGAAGTTGCCCTCCCCCTGTTCCGCGATCCGCGCGTCGCGCTCATCGGCCGTTACGCGCCCGCAGCGCCGGCGGCGTCGAGGGAGGTGCTGGCCGTCGGGGTGGACGAATACCTGCAGACCGGCCTGCTCATCGACGGGGAAGGGGAGGTCCTTTTTTTCGATCCCCGGGGCGAACAACCGACCGGACGATTGCGTATGGAAGCGCCGCCGGGGGCCAAGCGCCTGCTGCAGATCGAAACGCAGCAGCATCTCACCTACAGCCTGCTCTGGGACGACGGATCGGTGACGGTCGATCGGGTGCGTTTTCGACCGGTTTTCGATGCGCAGGGCGTGCGCACCTTCGAGCGGAACCTGGTGCGCCGCGCCGCTTTTCCGCCGCCGGACGGGGGGGCGCCCCTGCAGGCCGTGGCCCGGGTCGGCGAAGAGGGCCGGGTGCGGGTCGCCGTCCTGGCCAACGGGCGTCTCGAAATCGCGCAGGAGACGGTCGCCACCGATTTTCTCGGCAACGAGAAGGCGGAGAGCCACACGCTGACCCTGGTGGATGCGGCGCCGGAGAACATCCTCTCGCTGGCGCTGAACGATGACGGGACGGCGCTGTATGCCGGCACCGGGCAGGGGACGCTGCTGCGCTGGGACCTTTCGACGCCGGGCAGCCCGGAGCTGGTGGAAAAAGTCGAGGCCTTCGCCGACGGGCGGGCGATTACCGCTCTCGCCCTGGTCCTGGGGGATATTTCCCTGGCGGTCGGGGACGCAAAAGGGGGGCTTTCCACCTGGTTTCCGGTGCGGGACGCAAACGGCGAGGAGAAACTGCGGCAGATCCATCATCTGCAACCGCATCGCAGCGCCGTGGCGCAGATCCTCCCCTCGCAGAGGGACAAGTCCCTGCTCAGCCGCGATGTGCAGGGGGTGCTGCATCTGGATCACATGACCTCCGAGCGCCACCTGCTCACCCTCGATGCCCCGCATCCGCTGGCGCTCTACGCTTTTGCCGCCCGCGGCAACGGCGTCGTCGCCCTGACCGGGAAGGGGGAGGCGCTGCTCTGGGCGGTGGACAATCCGCATCCCGAAATCAGCGTGGGGACCCTCTTCGGCAAGGTCTGGTACGAAAGTTACCCCGCGCCGGCCTGGGTCTGGCAATCCTCGGCGGCCAACGACGATTTCGAGCCGAAAGTGAGCCTGACGCCGCTGATCTTCGGCACCCTCAAGGGGACGTTTTATGCCATGCTCCTCGCCGTCCCCCTGGCGCTTCTCGGCGCCATCTATACCAGTCACTTCGGCAGCCCGCGGCTGCGCCAGGCCATCAAGCCGATGGTGGAGGTCATGGCCGCCATCCCCTCGGTGGTCATCGGTTTTCTCGCCGCCCTGTGGTTCGCGCCGGTGCTGGAGCACAATATTTCCGGCTTTTTCCTCACCCTGGCCTTCCTCCCCACCGCCTTCGTCCTGGCCATCTTCATCTGGCAGGGGCTCCGGCGCTTCGCGTCCCTCAAGCGCATCGAGCGCGGCTACGAATTCATTGCCCTGGCTCCGGTCGTCATTTTGGCGGTGGCGGTGGCCTGGGTGATCGGGCCGACGGTGGAGAACCTGCTTTTCGACGGCAACTTCCGCCGGTGGCTCTATGAGGCGGCGGGCGCCCGCTACGATCAGCGCAATTCCATCGTCATCGCCTTTGCCCTGGGGTTCGCGGTGATCCCGATCATCTTCACCATCGCCGAGGATTCTCTTTCCAACGTCCCCTCCAGCCTCAAGGCGGCCTCGCTGGCCCTCGGCGCCAGCCGCTGGCAAACGGTGTGGCGGGTGATCATCCCTTCGGCCAGCCCGGGCATCTTTGCCGGCACGATGATCGGTTTCGGCCGGGCCATCGGCGAGACGATGATCGTGCTGATGGCGACCGGCAATACCGCCATCATGGACTTGAGCGCCTTCAACGGCATGCGCCCCCTCTCTGCCAATATCGCCGTCGAAATACCGGAGGCGCCGATGGGGGGGACCCTTTATCGCATCCTGTTTCTCTCGGCGGTGATCCTTTTCGGCTTCACCTTCATTCTCAATACCGCGGCGGAAATCGTCCGTCAGCGGCTGCGGAAAAAATATGGACGGTTCTGACAAAATGTTACGCGCGCCGATGAATCGGGATGAATCGACCGGCCGCGCCCCCGCCCCTTCGGCCGGGCCGCCGCCGGCGACCCTCGGCGCGGCTTCGGTCCGTCGGCCGAGCCCCGGACGCCTCTACTGGCGCACCGGCGAGCCCTTCGTCTGGCTCACCGGCGCGGCGCTCACCGTCACCCTGCTCATCGCTGCGGCTCTTTTGCTGGTGGTCATGGTCAACGGCCTGGGGGTCTTCTGGCCGGCGCAGGTGGCTGTGCTGGAAATGCGGGACGGCGGCCGGATCATGGGCGAAATCAACCAGCGCATACCGCTGGCCGACGGCGCCGGCGAGCGGCTACAGCTGAAAATCGGCAACCGGGATCTGTACCCCCTCGATTTCCGCTGGGTCGATGCCGCCGGCGTGGCGCGAATCGTTCACCCCAAGCGGGCGATGGTTTTGGAGCGGACCGAGTACGGGAACTTCTACGGATTTCTCCAGCGGGTGCAAGGGCCGGAGCTTGCCGGCGACGATCCGCGGCAGCGTCTGGCCGCAGCCTGGCCGCTGGTTGCGGAGAAGAAGGAGGAGATGGCCGCCCTCGACGAGCGTCTCGTTGCTCTCGGCAACCGCATGGAGCGGCTGCGCCTGAAGGCGCTGGGGGAAACGCTTGCCAAGGACGGGGCGGAAACGCCCCGGCGGCAGGAACTCTACCGGCAGGCGGCTGCCGTCCGCAGCGATTTCGATCATCTGCTTGCGGCGCAGGAGGCGCGGGCGGCCGACCTGCGGCGGTATACCGCCACTTTCGCCGACGCCGCCGGCGCCGAAAAAACGCTGCCGCTGGCCGAAATCGTCCGTTACTGGCAGCCGAACGCCATGTCCTTCGGCGCGAAGGTCTGGCACTATGTGGGGAAGCTGAAGGAGTTGCTCGTCGGCGAACCGCGCGAATCGAACACCGAAGGGGGACTGTTCCCGGCCATTTTCGGCACGGTGATGTTGATCTTCCTGATGAGCCTGTTCACCTTCCCCCTCGGGGTGATCGCCGCCATTTATCTGCGCGAGTATGCCAAGGACGGCCTGGTGGTGCGTCTGGTGCGGATCGCCGTCAACAATCTGGCCGGCATCCCCTCCATCGTCTACGGCATCTTCGGCCTCGGCTTTTTCGTCTACGGCATCGGCTCCGGCATCGACCGGATGTTCTTTCCGGAGCGGCTGCCCAGCCCGACCTTCGGCACCGGCGGCATCCTCTGGGCCAGCCTGACCCTGGCGCTGTTGACGGTGCCGGTGGTGATCGTCGCCACCGAGGAGGCGCTGGGAGCGATCCCGGCGGGGGTGCGCGAGGGTTCTTTATCCCTCGGCGCGACGAAGTTCCAGACGTTGACCCGCATCCTGCTTCCGATGGCGTCGCCTGGGATTATGACCGGTCTGATTCTCGCCATGGCGCGCGCCGCCGGCGAGGTGGCGCCGCTGATGATCACCGGCGTCGTCAAGCTGGCGCCGTCTCTGCCCATCGATGGCAGCTTCCCCTTTCTGCATCTGGACCGCAAGTTCATGCATCTTGGCTTCCACATCTATGATATTGGCTTTCAGTCGCCCAATGTCGAGGCGGCCAAGCCGATGGTCTTCGTCACCACCCTGCTGCTGGTGCTCATCGTCCTGATCATGAGCAGTGTCGCCATCCACCTGCGCAATAAGATGAAAAAGCGCTATACATATGGAACATTTTAAGTCCCTTGCGGCAAAGCGGCGCAGAAGCTTTTCCACCGCCTCGCCAGGGGCGACAACACCACGAGTGAGAAACAGAGGCATTTTCGCATGAACGAAGCGGCAACCAGCACAATCAACGATCCGGTCATCGAGGTGAAGGAGGTCGATTTCTTCTATGGCCACTCCCAGGCTCTGCACAACCTCAACATGGCCTTCCCCCGCCGTCAGGTGACCGCCCTGATCGGACCTTCCGGCTGCGGCAAGTCGACATTTCTGCGCTGTCTGAACCGGATGAACGATCTGGTGGACGGCACCCGGCTCGCCGGCAGCATTCGGCTCGACGACATGGAAATCAATTCCCCCGCTGTCGATGTCATCGAACTGCGCCGGCGGGTGGGAATGGTCTTCCAGAAATCGAACCCCTTTCCCAAGTCGATCTACGAAAACGTCATCTACGGCATGCGCATCGCCGGGGTCAAGGACAAGGCGCGTCTCGACGAGACGGTGGAGAAGAGCCTGCGCGGCGCGGCGCTGTGGGAGGAGGTGAAGGACCGCCTGCAGCAGTCGGCCCTGGGGCTCTCCGGCGGGCAGATGCAGCGGCTGTGCATCGCCCGGGCGATCGCCGTCAATCCCGAGGTCATCCTCATGGACGAGCCGTGCAGCGCCCTCGATCCGAAATCGACGGCCCGGGTGGAAGAACTGATCAGCGAATTGCGCCGGGAGTACACCATCATCATCGTCACCCACAACATGCAGCAGGCGGCCCGCGTCTCCGATTACACCGCCTTTCTGTACGAGGGGAATCTGGTGGAGTACGGCTTGACCAAGCGGATCTTCATGAAACCCAAGAACAAGCAGACGGAAGACTATATTACGGGACGATTCGGGTAAGACGAGGCGCAAGGACCGAGAAAAAAACCTGTATCCCTCGAAGTTTTTGCCCCGATACCGAGAAGGAAAAAGCGATGACCCAGCATATGCAGCGGGAACTGGAAAAACTGAAAAAAATGATTCTGGCGCTGGCCGCCGTCATCGAGGAGAGTGTGCAGCAGGCGGTGCAGTCCCTGGAACAGTTGGACGTGGAATTGGCGCAAAAGGTGATTGGCGCCGACGACCAGGTCGACCAGATGGAGGTCGATCTGGAGGAGGAATGCCTGAAAATTCTCGCCCTGCACCAGCCGGTCGCCGCCGACCTGCGCTTTATCGTTGCCGTGCTGAAGATCAACAACGATCTGGAACGGATCGCCGATCTGGCGGTGAATGTGGCCGAGCGCACTCTGGGCGTCGCCGCTGAGGGGCGCATTCCGCAGCCCTTCGAGGTGCCCGTCATGGGCGGCAAGGTGCGCGCCATGCTGGAGCAGAGCCTGGACGCCCTGGTGAACCTCGATCCCCTGGCGGCGCGCGGGGTCTGCCGGCTGGACGATGAGGTCGATGCGATCCATAAGCGAAACTATAAGCTGGTCAAAGACCAGATTCTTCAACATCCGGAGAGAATCGATTCGCTCATTCAATACATCTCCGTCTCCCGGCACCTGGAGCGGATTGCCGACCTCGCCACCAATGTGGCCGAAGACGTGCTTTATATGATCGAAGGGGAGATCGTCCGCCACACCATCTAAAGGCCGCCGCAAAAAAAATCACGCGTTTTCTTCCCCTTGCACTAGCGCGTTGGGAAGGCTACATTAGCGCCATGGCAGCCCGAGCAGATAGAGAAGCAAATCCGCAGTTGCCGGCGCCCTCCCCGGATCTGGTGGTCGCCACCAGCGATGGGGGGGATTTTCGGGTGTTGCGGATTTCTCCGCAGTTGGCCCGTTTGGCCGCGGTTTCGCCGGAGGAGGCCCGCAGCCGCTTCCTGCACCGGCTGTTCGGCGACGCGACGCCGCCGCTGGCGGAACTGGCCCGCGAGGCGCTTTCCCGGGATGAGCCGCTAAGAGACATTCATGTGCGCTTTTCGGCGGAAAACGGTCTTACCCTCGCCGCAGAGGTGCACCCCGGCGGCTTGACCGAGGACTTTCGCCGGCGGCTGGTCACGTTTGCTTTCAAGCGACCGGTTTCCGCGGACGCCGTCGCCTTTCACGGTCTGATCGGCGCCGGTTCGGGAATGCGGGAGGTGCGCCGCAAGATCGGCCTCTACGCCCGTTCCGATGCGGCGGTCGTCGTCACCGGCGAAACCGGCACCGGCAAAGAGCTGGTCGCCCGCGCCCTGCACGATGAAAGCGAGCGCCGGAGCGGACCTTACATCGCCGTGAACTGTTCCGCCATTTCTTTGGAATTGCTCGAATCCGAGCTTTTCGGCCACGAAAAAGGGGCTTTCACCGGCGCCGTTCGCACCCATCGCGGGCGCTTTGAGCGGGCGCACCGGGGGACCTTGTTTCTCGACGAAATCGGCGACATGCCGCTGCACACCCAGGCCAAGCTGCTGCGAGTGCTGGAGACCGGCGCCATCGAGCGGGTGGGCGCGGAGGAGGAGCGGCAGGTGGATGTGCGCATCGTCGGCGCCACCAATCTCCCGCTGGAGCATGCGGTGGGGCAGCGGCGCTTCCGCGCCGACCTGTATCATCGCCTCTGCGTTCTGCGCATCCACATGCCGGCCCTGCGCCAGCGGACCGAGGACATTCCCCAGCTGGTCGAGCATTTTCTGCACATTTTCAATCGGCGCTACGGCCGGCGCATCGAGCGGCTGACGCCGGAGGCGCTGGCTTTGCTGCAGTCGTATCTCTGGCCGGGAAACGTGCGCGAACTGCGCAATGTGCTGGAGCGCGTCTATGTCGAGACGCAGGCCGAGGTGATCGGCGCCCGGGCCTTTCGCGAATGGATTCGCGAGCGGCAGGACTTCTCGCCCGGCGCCTGGGGTCTGGAAGCCCTGGAGCGCGCCGGCGCCACCCCGGTCATTCCGCCCTATCCCCCCGAGCAGCGATTATTGCCGCCGGGCGGGGGCGGTCTCCTGGACGCCGAAATCGTCCCGCCGGCGGAGCGCCGCACCACCCGTCCCGCCGAACTCGATCCGGATGAAATCCGCCGCGCCTGGCAGGCCGCCGACGGCAACCTGAGCGCCGCCGCCCGCCTGCTCGGCGTGCATCGCGCCACCCTGTACCGGTATCTGGACAAGCTGGGTTTGACGCGGGGAAAACTTGAACGCAGCTGATGAAAATTTATTGCATTTCGTCGTTCTGCGTGTTATATGAGCTCCAAAGCTTGTTTGTGCCGAGCGATTTAGTTGCCCGACAGATTTACGTCAGCAAGTTAAAAAGACCGCACAGACCCGAGGGCTGAGCGGTTTTTTAATAGGAAAATGGCCGCATTCCCCTCGATTTCATCGATCCTCAGATGACGGATCAAGGAGAAAAGAAGATGGCAAAAGGCAAAGTAAAATGGTTCAATGATGCCAAAGGTTTCGGTTTCATCGAGCAGGACAACGGTCCGGACGTGTTCGTGCACTTCTCGGCCATCGGCGGCGACGGCTTCAAATCCCTCGCCGAAGGCGACCGCGTCGAGTTTGACGTGATCCAGGGTCAAAAAGGCCCCCAGTCCGCCAACGTGCGCAAGATCTAAGCAGACGGTAACGGAATAGACAAAAGCCCCCGCGTTCTCGCGGGGGCTTTTTTTGTGGTTGTGGCTCCCCCCTTCTTGCATGCGGCGTCGCATGTCCGTCAATCTCGGCGCTAGCAGCGTCGCAAGACCCTGATACCTCTTCCAACTTACTGAAAATACTGATAAGAATTAATCGTGCCGACTGGCATGCGTCGTGAATTCATTTATCCCGGCGGTCGGATATCCCCGGCTCCGCCGGATATAATGGATCAATCAATCCCCGCCGTCGGAAAGGACTTGTGATGGACGCCAACAAAATGACCCAGAAAACCCAGGAAGCCATCCAGGCAGCCCAGACCCGGGCGCTTAAACTCGGGCATGTCGAGGTCGATGGCGAGCATCTGCTGGCCGCGTTGCTCGAACAGGAAGGGGGGCTGGTTCCGCGCCTGCTGCAGCGCATGGAAGTGCCGGTGGAAAATTTTGCCGCCGCCGTGCGGCAGGAACTGGAGAAGCGCCCGAGCGTTTCCGGCCCGGGAATGGAGGCGGGGAAGATCTATGTCACTCAGCGCTTCAATCGCCTGCTGATGAAGGCGGAAGAGGAGGCCAAGCGGCTCAAGGACGAGTACATCAGCGTCGAGCATATCCTGCTGGCCTTTGCCGAGGAGGGGGGCGGCGCCGCCAGCGGCCGGCTGTTCAAGCAGTTCAATATCGGTCGCGACCGGCTGCTGCAGGCTCTCACCGCCGTGCGCGGCCACCAGCGGGTGACCAGCGCCGATCCGGAGGCGACCTACGAGGCGCTGGAAAAGTACGGCCGCGACCTGGTGCAGGAGGTGCGCAAAGGACGTCTCGACCCGGTCATCGGCCGCGACGGCGAAATTCGTCGGGTCATCCGCATCCTGTCGCGCAAAACGAAGAACAACCCGGTGCTCATCGGCGAGCCGGGGGTCGGCAAAACCGCCATCGTCGAGGGACTGGCGCACCGCATCGTGCGCGGCGATGTCCCCGAGGGGCTGAAGGAGAAGACCGTCTACGCCCTCGACATGGGATCGTTGATCGCCGGCGCCAAGTACCGTGGCGAGTTCGAGGAGCGGCTCAAGGCGGTGCTCAACGAAATCCGCGAAAGCGAGGGGCGCATCCTCCTCTTCATCGACGAACTGCACACCATCGTCGGCGCCGGCAAGGCGGAAGGGGCGATGGACGCCGGCAACATGCTCAAGCCGATGCTCGCCCGCGGCGAGCTGCACTGCATCGGCGCCACCACCCTGAACGAATACCGCAAGTACATCGAGAAGGACGCCGCACTGGAGCGCCGCTTCCAGCCGGTGCTGGTCGAACAGCCGACGGTGGAGGATACCGTCAGCATCCTGCGCGGCCTCAAGGAACGCTTCGAGGTGCACCACGGGGTGCGCATTCAGGACAACGCCCTGGTGGCGGCGTCCACCCTCAGCCAGCGCTACATCAGCGACCGCTTCTTGCCGGACAAGGCGATCGATCTGGTCGATGAGGCCTGCGCCACCATCCGCACCGAAATCGATTCGATGCCGCAGGAACTGGACGAGGTCACCCGCCGGGTGATGCAGCTGGAGATTGAGGAGGCGGCGCTGAAGAAGGAAAAGGACGCCGCCAGCAAGACGCGGCTGGAGGACTTGCGCCGGGAGCTGGCCGACCTCAAGCATCAGACCGACACTCTGCGCGCCCAGTGGGAGGGGGAAAAAGAAGGGATCAAGCGTCTGCAGGGGCTGCGCGAGGAGATCGAGAAGGTGCGGCAGGAGGTCGTCGTCGCCGAACGCCATTACGACCTGAACAAAGCCGCCGAGCTCAAGCACGGGCGGCTGCCCCAACTCGAAGGGGAGCTGCGCCAGTTGGAGGCGGCCCAGGCGGGCGCCGAGGCGGGACCGCGCCTGCTGCGCGAAGAGGTCACCGAAGAGGAGATCGCCGAGATCGTTTCGCGCTGGACCGGCATCCCCGTCACCCGCCTGGTCGAGGGGGAGCGGGAAAAGCTGCTCAAGCTGGACGAGGTGCTGCACCAGCGGGTCATCGGCCAGCAAGAAGCGGTGCGCCTGGTGTCCGACGCGGTCATCCGCGCCCGCGCCGGCATCAAGGATCCGCGGCGGCCCATCGGCTCCTTTATTTTTCTCGGCCCCACCGGCGTCGGCAAAACGGAATTGGCCCGCACCCTGGCCGCGACCCTCTTCGACAGCGAGGACAACATGGTGCGCATCGACATGTCCGAGTATATGGAGAAGCACACCGTCAGTCGCCTCATCGGCGCCCCACCGGGGTATGTCGGCTATGAGGAGGGGGGGCAGCTCACCGAGGCGGTGCGGCGCAAGCCGTACAGCGTCATCCTCTTCGACGAGATCGAAAAAGCGCACAACGATGTTTTCAACGTGCTGCTACAGATCCTCGACGACGGGCGGGTCACCGACGCCCAGGGGCGCACCGTCGACTTCAAAAACACGGTAATCATCATGACCAGCAACATCGGCTCGACCTTCCTGCTGGAGGGGGTCACCGCCGACGGGCAGATCGAGAAAGGGGCGCGCGACGCGGTCCTGCGCGAGCTGCGGGTGCATTTTCGTCCCGAATTCCTCAACCGGGTGGACGACATCGTGCTGTTCAAACCGCTGACCCTGCCGGAGATCGAGCGCATCGTCGACCTGCAAGTCGAAGAACTGCGCCGGCGGCTGGCGTCTCGCCGCATAGCGCTGGAACTCACTGCGGCGGCCCGCCGCCATGTCGCCGCCGCCGCCTACGATCCGGTCTACGGCGCACGGCCCCTCAAGCGCTACCTGCAGCACCAGTTGGAGACCCGCATCGGTCGGGCGATTATCGGCGGCGAAATCGGCGAGGGGATGACGGTGCGGGTCGACGCCGGCGACGGGGCGTTGATTGTGACGCAAGGGGCGGCGCCGGCGGATTGAACCCAAGTTCTTTTCGGAAATCTCCGGGTCGGTGCGGACACCCTTATCGGGTGGCATCCGCCGGCTGCCGCTTTTGGCAACCCGGCTAAAAGCCGGTTGCGGCAGGGCCCGCCCTCCGCATGAGGGCGCTCTGGGTGTGGTTAATTCTTGTTCCTTCACATGGGCCATGATAACGTTACCAGCATGTCCGCAAGTCCCCCGAATCTCATCGTCGTCCTCGGCCCCACCGCCTCCGGCAAGACCCGCCTGGGGGTGGCGCTGGCCGAACGGCTGAACGGCGAAATTGTTTCCGCCGATTCGCGCCAGGTTTTCCGCGGGCTGGATATCGGCACCGGCAAGGACCTGATCGAATACGGCGCCACGCCCTATCATCTGATCGATATTCTCGATTCCGGCGCGTCCTTCAGTGTTTTCGACTTTCAGCACCGCTTCTTCGAGGTTTTCGTCGATATCCATCAGCGCCGCCGGCTGCCCGTTCTCGTCGGCGGCACCGGTTTGTATCTGGATGCCGTTCTGCGCGGCTACCGGATGGTGGAGGTGCCGGAGAATCCCGAGCTGCGTCGGGAGCTGGCGGCGGCGAGCGACGAACAGCTGCGGGCGCGGCTGCTGGCATTGCGCCCGCAGGTGCACAACACCACCGATTTGTTTGAGCGCGAACGCCTGCTGCGGGCCATCGAAATCGCCGAAGGGGAAAGGGCGGCGACCGGCGATATGCCGCCGCTGCCGATTCTGCGGCCGATGGTTTTCGGCATGCGCTGGGAGCGCGGTGAATTGCGCCGGCGCATCACCGAACGCCTGCACGAGCGGCTGCGGCAAGGGATGATCGAAGAGGTCGCCGCGCTGCACGCCGCCGGCGTTTCCTGGGAAACCCTGGAGTTCTATGGCCTCGAATACCGGTTTCTCGCCCGCCACCTGCAAGGGCAGCTGAATCGCAACGATATGGTTCAGAAGCTGAACAGCGCCATTCACGATTTCGCCAAACGCCAGGAAACCTGGTTTCGCCGCATGGAGCGGCAGGGGACGGCCATCCATTGGCTCGATGGGAGCGGAGACCCGCTGTCGGAGGCTTTGCAGCTTCTGCCGCCCCTTTGATGCGCGCGAACACGTAAAAAGCCGGACATCTTTCGATGTCCGGCTTTTTCGTCCATTGCGCCACCTGTTTCGGTTCAGTGCGTGGTGATTTCGATGCGGCGCGGCTTGGCCGCCTCCAGCTTCGGCAATTGCAGAACCAAAACGCCATTTTTCAGCTCGGCGGCAATCTTTTCGGTATCGACTTCCCCCGGCAGTTGAAACTGCCGATAGTAGCTGACCAGATCGAATTCGCGGAAAATCGCCTCGCCTTGACGGTTTTCTCCGGTTTTGCCCTCAATAGTGAGTATTCCCTGGTCGATATCGACGTTCAAGCCGTCCTTGGTCACGCCGGGGATATCCGCCACCAGCTTCAATCCTTCCTCGGTTTCCCAGATATCGACCGCCGGCCGGATGAATCTTCCGGCATTGCGGGTTTCTTCCCGTCCGGTCAGATTGCCGCCTTCCCGGGTGATTGGAATGTTCGATTGTGCTGCCATACGGCCACCTCCTTTATTGATCGCTGTTTTCGCTTTCTCCTCAATTGGCGGAAATGGCCACTTTGCGCGGCCGGGCCGCTTCCGATTTCGGCAGGGTGACGAGCAGGACGCCGTCGCGGCATTCGGCTTTCACCTTGTCGGCGTCCACCTCGACCGGCAGATCGACGGTGCGGAGGAATTTGCCGCTGCCGCGTTCATTGCGGTGCCAGGTGATGTTTCCTTCCGAGATGTCCCGACGCTCGCCGGCCAGGGTCAACGTTCCGCGCATCACCGAGAGTTCGAGGGTGCCCGGATCCATGCCCGGCACCAAGGCCTCGACATAGAGATTATCGCCGTCCTCGCCGAGGTTCACCTGCGGATAGTGGCCGGTGCCCAATCCGGGCAGAAAGCCGGGCTGCACCACCAGGCCTCGGCCGAAGCCGTGAAACGCGTTGTCGATATCCCGCCGCAGACTTTCCATCTCGCGAACCAGATCCCACATGGCCATCGTTGTTGCCTCCTTTCGTTCCCGTGGCTGTTTTGCCGTTCTTTGACAACCAGTATAACAAAAGCCGGGCCAAAAACTTTCCCTTCTGATTCCAGCAGGTTAGGTTTTCTTTCCGTCGACCGGGGACCGTTGCGACAGTGTTGCAACGCTGCCTTGCGACGAACGTTTTTCCGGGCCGACAAAACGGTCGAAGGCCGCCCCCCCTGCGGGAAGCGGCCTTCGGAAAAACATGGCAGTTGGCGCAAGTCAGCGCAGGAGAATAAACCCCATCTGCCGGCCGGTCTGGCCATTGTCGCGGCGATGAGAGAAGAAAAGCTCGCGATGACAGCAGGTGTCCTGCTCGGTGGCCGTGACCTGCGCCGGGTCGAGACCCGCGCCGGCGAGTTGCCGTAAGCAACTCAGGCGCAAGTCGAGGCGCCATTTGCCGAGGGAAACCTCTTGGGCGATTTCCTCCCAGTCGCTCCCTCCCTGGCGAAAGGCATCGCGAACCGGCCGGTCGACTTCGTAGCGATGGGCGCCGATGCCCGGTCCGACAGCCGCCTGCAGTTGCGACGCCTGGCAGCCGAAATTATCCGCCATCGCCTGGACCGTTTTGCCGATAATGCCGGCGGCGGCGCCGCGCCAGCCGACGTGCACAGCCGCCGCCACCCGCTTCTTCGGGTCGAAAAGGAGCACCGGGAAGCAGTCGGCGACCAGGATGCCAATCATGATCCCCGGTTGATCGGTGATGATCGCATCGCATTCGATGCCGAGAAAATGGGCGAGATCGGGATTTGGCTCATTGATGACGAGAATATCGGCGCCATGCACCTGCCGAACCGTAAGCAGCAGGTTCGGCGGCAAGCCAAAGGCGCGCGCCAAGGTGGAGCGGTTTCCTTCGACATTGTACTGGGCGTCCTCGGTATTGTACCCGAGGTTGAGAGAATTGTAGGGCGGACGGCTGACACCGCCGTTGCGGGTGGTGAAGCCGGCAAACAGGGGTGCATCGGCGGCCCAGTTCGGCTGCAGGTAATTGATTTTTCCCTGACGGGCATGTTTCATGATGCTCTCCGTGGAAGGCGCAAGGTGGAAGGCCAAAAAAGACGAAGGAGCGCTCCCGCCCCCTAGTCCTGCGCCCGGTCCTCGTATTTTTTTTCCAGATAATCGATGATTTCAGCCAGTTCGCCAGGCAGTGGACTGGTGAATTCCATATATTCGCCGCTGACCGGGTGAATGAAGCCGAGCAGGCGGGCATGCAGAAACTGCCGTTCCAGATGCAGCAGACGGGCGCGCAACGCGGTGTCGGCCATATCTCTGATGCGTCCCGCAGCGCCGTATACCGGATCCCCGGCCACCGGCAGGTTCATTTCCGCCAGATGCACCCGAATCTGATGCGTGCGCCCGGTTTCCAGGCGCAAATCGAGCAGGGTCAGGCGGTCGCGATCAAATCGTTGGCGGACCCGCCAGTGGGTCACCGCTCGTCGCCCGATGCGGGCGGCGCTGCTCATCTTCTGCCGATGCAACGGATGGCGGCCGATGGGACGATCCACCGTCCCTGTATCTTTTGCCGCCAATCCGTGCACCAGGGCCAGGTAACGCCGGCGCACGGAATGGGCCTTGAACTGGCCGGCGAGGTGGCGGTGCGTTTCGTCGTCCTTGGTGGCGACCAGCACCCCCGAGGTGTCCTTGTCGAGCCGGTGCACGATGCCGGGGCGCAGCTCGCCGCCGATGCCGGAGAGATCCCGACAATGATGCAGCAGGGCGTTTACCAGGGTGCCCCCTTGGTGCCCCGGAGCGGGATGCACCACCATGCCGGCCGGCTTGTCGATGACGATCAGATGCCGATCTTCGTACAACACCGTCAGGGGAATCTGTTCGGGAGCCGCTTCGGCGGGCGTCGCCGGCGGGATGCTGACAGTCAGGACTTCTCCGCCCTTCAGCCGAATACCGGCTTTGGCCGGGGCGCCGTCGAGGAGAATGCGTCCTTCGTCGATGAGTTTCTTCAACTGTGAGCGGGACATCTCGGGAAGGCCGGCGGCCAGAAACAGATCGAGCCGCTCCGGCGGGCGGCCCCGCTCAAAAGCAAGGCGGCGGATATCTTCCATTTACCAGATGGGACTCTCGATCTTGCCGGCCTGCCGGATCATCACATCGACGATGGCCCGCTCGAAAAGATGCTCGCGATTGGGCATGTCGGGGGAAATCCGGCTGTAAAAGTGCTCCCGACCTTCCTGCAGCTCTTCACTCAACAGGTCGAAGATGTTGTCGTTCTTGATCCCGTCCTTGACCTTCTCCTGGTTGTACAAAGCGATATCGGAGATGATGGCTCGCGCCAAGCGAAACGCGAGGTCAGGGTTGTCTACCAGTCTTGCCATATTTCCTCCCTGGTCAGGGTAAAGGGATGATTATGCCTATTGCGCCGGGATTGCAACATACAAGGTTGTTTCGCCGCGACGAAGCAGCAGGACGACGTTCCTCCCCCGGTTTTCCTGAACGGCCTGGCGAAAGGAGGGCACGTCGCCGATTTCCCGCCGGTTGACCATCAGTATCAGATCGCCGGTTTGCACGCCGGCAGCTGCGGCCGCCGAATGGGGATCGACCGCCTGCACCAAAACGCCCGAGCGGTCGTCCGCCGGCGCCACCGTCAGCCCCAGCCCCGTCTCCTTGGCCGCCGACGGCGCCGCGACGATTCTTTCTTGTGTCTGCATCTCGGCAATCGTCACCGGCAGCGACAGGCGCTTGCCGTTGCGCAGGATCTCCATTTTTACCGTGGTATTGGCGGGCGTATTGGCCACCATTAATTGCAGGTCGCGCACGCCGCTCACCTCCTTGCCGGCGAAGCTGAGGAGGATGTCGCCGCGGTTCAGGCCGGCTTTTTCCGCAGGGGAGCCGGGCAGCACCTGATTGACCAGGGCGCCCCGCGCCTGCTTCAGAGAGAACGATTCGGCCAATTCGGGAGTCAGGGGCTGAATGCCGACGCCCAGCCAGCCGCGGGTGACCTCCCCTTTTTCGATCAGTTGATTGGCGATCAGCCGCGCCAGATTGATCGGAATGGCAAAACCGATCCCCTGACCGCTGGCGACGATGGCGGTGTTGATCCCGACCACCTCGCCATAGATATTGAGCAGCGGCCCCCCCGAGTTGCCGGGGTTGATCGAGGCGTCGGTCTGGATGAAATCTTCGTAGTCTTCGATCCCGACATCGTTGCGCCCGGTGGCGGAGATGACGCCGACGGTCAGAGTGCGGTCAAGGCCAAAGGGGTTGCCAATGGCCAGCGCCCATTGTCCGACCCGGAGTTCGTCGGAGTTGCCGAGCACCGCCGTCGGCAGTTTTTCTCCGGCCTCGATCTTCAACACCGCCACATCGGTGCGGGCATCGATGCCGACCACCGTGCCGTTGTAAACCCGCTGATCGGAGAGCCGGACCTTGATCTCCCCGGCATCGCGGACCACGTGTTCATTGGTCAGGATATAGCCGGCCTCGCTGATGAGGAAGCCGGAGCCAAGACCCTGCTCCTTCGGCTGTTGCCGCGGTTGTGGTCGGCCGCGAAACAGGGGGCCGAAAAAATCATCGAACAAGGGCCCGAACTCGCCCATCGATGGGGCGCGGGCGGCGCGAATATTGACCACCGCCGGCGTTACTTTTTCCGACACCGCAATGAACGCCCGCTGGGTGGAGATGAGTTCCGGCGCCGGCGTCTCCACCGGTGATTTGACTTTTTCGTCGCGAATGGTGCTGCGAATGGGCGTTTCCTCCCGCCGGTCGCACCCGACCAGGGAGAGCGTCAGCAATCCGGTCAGGATCAGCGTCGGCAGAAGGAGGCGAGATGGCGCCATGAGGCTCTTCCTTTCCGGTTTGTGAGCCCTCGAAGGGTAGCGAATATCGCTGTTCCTGTCAATTATTCCTGCTCTCCCGGACAGTTCGGTAGTGGATGCCCGACCGGCCGCCCCGGCACAACAAAACAGCCGCCCTTTATGGCCGGAGGGCGGCTGCTTTAGTTCGGTTCAGGCCGGACGGATTCAGCTTCCGGCTGCGGTCGCCGGTGCGGCGAGCGCGCTTTGCGCCCAGGCGTAAATATCCTTCAGGCGAAACGGTTTGTCGAAAATTTTGCAACCCAGGCTGCGCGCCAGCGCCATGTCGTTGGGGGTCAGCCCGGCGCTCATCACCGCCTTGTTCTTGACCGACCCCTTGCATCCCTTGGCGATCTGCCGCTGGATGAATTCCAGGCCGGTCATCAGCGGCAGATAATTATCGACCAGCAGAAGATCGCCGCAAGGACTTTCTTTCGGGCATTCGCAGGTGGACGACAGGTACAGGGGACATTTCGTCGGCTCGGCCGCTGTATGCACCTCGAATTCGCCGGAGCGCCGAAAAAACATCTCCAGCATTTGCCGGATATCCTTCTGGTCCTCGATAATGAGAAATTTCGGTTTTTTCACTGGCGCCTCGTTACGAAAAATTTCCGACAAGAATTCCCCCCTGTTTTACCGGTCAATATTTGCCTTTTTTCTCTCAATGTCAAGCCGCGGTCTGTTCAGCCATGAGCGGTACAGCCGCAAGCGGACAGCTCCTTTGCCGATGCAAACGGCCAACGAAAAAAAAGCGATCTCCCGGGGCGGGAGATCGCTTTTGTCGTTCGTTTGTTCCGGCGCGGGTGATCGCCTAGGCGCGCATGTTTACCGCTTTGATAAACTGGGCATCCACCGCTTCGGCGAGCTTTTCGATGGTCGCGTCGTCGGCCGGGGTGTCGATGGAGAGCACCACCATCGCTTCGCCGGCCTTGGCCCGCCGGCCGAGGTTCATCGAGCCGATGTTGATCCCGGCATCGCCAAGAATGGTGCCGATGCGGCCGATCAGTCCCGGCTGGTCGGCATAGCTGATCACCAGCATGTGCCCTTCCGGCGTGAAATCGGTGAGAAAGTCGCGCATCTTGACGATCTTCGGAATCCCCTCGAACAGGGTGCCGGCCGCAATCCGCCGGCTCTGCGCCGCTTCCAGGGTGATGGTCACCAGATTGGAAAACGATTCCGATTCGGTATTGCGCACCTCCTCGATGGCGATGCCCATGTTCGCCGCCACCAGACGGGCATTGACCATATTGATTTCCTGCTCGGTATGGCGATTGAGCAGGGCGGCCAGGCCGTTGACGGTCAGCGGCATGCAGTCGAAACGGGCCAGTTTGCCATTGTAGGTAAAGGTGACCTTGTTCGGATTGGCCGGCGCCAGTTGCGAGATGAACTCGCCCATGCGGCTGACCAGTTCCATAAAGGGCTTCATGTGCTCCATCAGGTCCGGGTCGAATTTCGGGATGTTGACCGCATTTTCCAGCGGCCGTCCGTCGAGGTAATTGACGATCTCGCGGCTGACGTCCACCGCCACATTCTTTTGCGCCTCGAAGGTGTTGGCCCCCAGGTGCGGCGTCACCACCATGCGCGGGTGCTCGATCAACTTCCGCAGCACTTCGGTGCGGGGCGGTTCCTCGCTCCAGACATCGAAGGCGGCGCCGCCGGCCTTGCCGCTTTCCAGCGCCTGGAGAATCGCCGATTCCTCGATGATGCCGCCGCGGGCGCAGTTGACCACCAGCACGCCGTCCTTCATCCCCTGGAAATGCTCGGCGCGCAGCATCCCGCGGGTTTCTTCGTTCAGCGGAGTATGCACTGTGATCACGTCGGCGTAGCGGACGATGTCCTCCAGTGGCGCCAGGCGCACTCCCAGGTCCTCGCCGCGTTTCTCGGAAATGTATGGATCGCAGGCGATGACCTCCATCTCGAAGGCCTTGGCGCGCAGAGCAACCCTGCCTCCCACCTTGCCGAGACCGATGATCCCCATCGTCTTGCCCTTCAGTTCGTAGCCGGTGAAGGGGGCCCGTTTCCACTCGCCGCCCTTCAGACTGGCGTTGGCGACGGTGACGTTGCGGCACAGGGCGAGCAGCAGCGCGATGGTATGTTCGGCGGCGGAGTTGGTGTTGCCGAAGGGCGCGTTAACGACGATGATCCCCTTGTTGCTGGCGTACTCGACATCGACGTTGTCGATGCCGACGCCGGCGCGGGCGATAATCTTCAGTTGCGTAGCGGCGTCGATCAGCGGCGGATCGACCTGGGTGCCGCTGCGGGTGATGATGGCGTCGTAGCCGCCGATAACCTGGTGCAGTTCCGCCACCGGCAGGCCGAGGCGGACATCGAGTTCGATGCGCGGATCGTCAAGCAGGGGCTGCAGCCCCTCCGGGGAAATCTCATCGGTGATGATTACCTTCATGGTTGCTCCTTGAATTGCGGGCGCCTGGCATGGCAGAGGACAAGTGCGCCGGCTTTGGCTGGCCGACACCTTCCCGCGCGAAGGCCGCCAGGGAGGAAAGGCGAAAATTCTAGGACCTTTGTCCCGGACTGTCAATGCCGCAGAAACGGTATGCCTTATTTAACCAGCGTCAATCCCGGCTTTTTGCCGCCGGCCGCCGGCGGCGGCGATTCGCTGGGCGCGGCGGCATCGGTTTCGAGCAGCGGCAGCCTGCCGTCCTCCAGCATGCGCTGCACCGATGCGGCGATGCTCAGGCACTGTTTCATGCACACCCGACGCGCCGGGCAGCTAGAGCAGTCGGCCGCCCCACCCGCCATGCGCAGGGCGTGAACGACAAGTTCGACGCTTTCGATCTGGTTCAGGGGGATGAAGAACATTTTTCAACCTCTTGTGGCGTGAGACGAGTGACGAGTGACGTGTGCCTCAGGAAAAACGGACGAAATTAATTTACTTGTCACCCGTCACCCGTCACCGATTTACAGATTTCTCCCCGCCACCTGGGCGAATTCCCGCAGTTTGGCCATCATTGTGGCGAATTCGGCCGGGCGCAGGGATTGCGGGCCGTCGCTGGCGGCCTTTTCCGGATGCGGGTGCACCTCGACGATCAGGGCGTCGGCGCCGGCGGCGACGGCGGCGTAGCACATCGACGGCACCAGGCTGGCGTGGCCGGTGGCGTGCGACGGGTCGATGACCACCGGCAGGTGCGTCTGTTCCTTCAGCACCGGCACGGCGGAGATGTCGAGGGTGTTGCGGGTGGCGGTCTCGAAGGTGCGGATGCCGCGCTCGCAGAGCATTACCCGGCGGTTCCCTTCGGCGAGGATGTACTCGGCGCTCATCAGAAATTCCTGAATGGTGGTCGCCATGCCGCGCTTGAGCAGGATCGGCTTGTCCAAACGGCCGAGCATCTTCAGCAGGGCGAAGTTCTGGATGTTGCGCGCCCCCACCTGCATGATGTCGGTGTAGCGGGCGACCAGTTCGACATCGCGCGGGTTGACCACCTCGGTGACGATCGGCAGCCCCGTCGCCTCCCGCGCCAGGGCGAGCAGCTTCAGGCCGTCTTCCTCCATCCCCTGGAAGGAATAGGGGCTGGTGCGCGGCTTGAAGGCGCCGCCGCGCAGCACCTGCGCGCCGGCGGCCTTGATCGCCCGCGCGGTTTCGAGAATCTGTTCCTCGCTCTCCACCGAACAGGGGCCAGCCATCACCAGCACCCGCGCGCCGCCGACGATCAGGCCGGGGGCCACCTCGAAGGTGCTTGGCTCCGGTTTCACCTCGCGGCTCGCCAGTTTGTACGGCTTGAGGATCGGCAACACGCTCTCCACCCCCGGCAGCGATTCCAGCGTCTGCAGGACCATCTTCCCCCGCTCATCGCCCGCCGCCCCCACCACGTCGCGGGTTTCGCCGTGGATGACGTGCGGCTTGTAGCCCAGTGCGCGAATATTGTTCTTTACCTCGGCCAGCTCTTCCCGGCTGGCGCCCTGCTTCATGACGATGATCATGCCCGTTTCCTCCTGCGATCGCAATGGCCTGAAAAAGAAGAAAGGCCGCCCGGAATCTCCGGCGGCCATTTTTCATCGATCGCAAATGAAAAAACCACGGGAGAGCCGGAATCGGTCTGCCCATGGTTGGTTGCTGTCGGTGCTGTTTCCCCCTACCTCGACAGGCCTTTACCCCAGGCAGACGGCCGAAAATAAAAGCCGCGCCAAAAGGAAAAGCCAAAAAAGGTGGCGAAGAAGGGGGACATTGCCGCTCCGTGACGAAAGACTGAGAATATTTAGCAGATCGGCCGAAAAATGGCAAGAGGGGAAAAGCCGCAGCAATTGCCGCATTGCTTATACCGTCCCTGTTGGCGATGATTAAGGGGTGAAGAGCCGAGGTCATAGGGGAAGATCATTTGTAAGTCGATTCTTTGATGATCCCGGACTTGCCCAGAACAGAAGCGCCTGGCGCTATCCAGTTTCTCTCTGTCTGGGGGAAGGGAGAACAGTTGCCGAAGGGCGGGACGAACGCCTTGGTCCGAAAGTCGCGGCAGGAATAATGGAATACGGAAAGCGCAACGAGCGGCGACTGCGCGCAGGACACGGCCAGACAGCGCCGCCGGGAGCACAGACGCCCCCGGCAGCGCCGGCGGGCGTCTGTACCTGACACGGATCGGGGCCGAGTTACACCGGGAAGATCGGCCCCCTGGCTGGCATGATCGTACGCCGATGGTTACTGGCCACTTTCGGGCATCCCCTTCTGGCCGGTCGGCGTCTCACTCTGCTGTTCTTCCTCCCATGGATAAGCCAAACCATAATGTTCGTACAGGGCTTTTCCAAACTGCTCCTCCGTCATCCCCTTCTGGGGCTGGGGGGAGGTTTGGATCCGGCCGGTCTCGGCGTTCAGGGTGACGAAATTACCTTCCTGCTGGGACGTCAGGGCGCCCAGGGGAACCGCGTATCTTTTGCCATCCTCGGACGAAACCTGGATAAAGCTGGCCCGCCCCTTTTCGAGATTGATCATAACATCCCTGATCAGTCCGATCCTCTGCCCCTGGGGATCGAGCACTGGCGCCCCGATGAGTTGACTGGCCGAGTGGAGATTCATGCCCCGGGTGACCGCCAGCTGCGCCTGGTCGGGCTGGGCTGCGCCTGCCAAGCCTGCGCTGCTGCCAGCAGCGCCATCGATGACGATTTCGACCCTGCGGTTCAACTGCCGCCCGGCTGCGGTGTTATTGTTCGCTATCGGATACTGCTCACCGAGCCCCTGGGCAATAATGCGTTCGCTTTCGATCCCCTGCCCGAGGAGGGCGCTGCGCACCGCTTCGGCCCGTGCCTCCGACAACGCGAGGTTGAGGTCGGTCGATCCGGTGCTGTCGGTAAACCCTTCGATGATTACGCTCTGGTCCGGGTGCTGTTTCAAAAATTCAGCCATTTTGGTGATGGTGCGTTCGGCGCCAGGATTCAGTTCGGCTTGGCCGCTGGCGAAGAACACGTCCTTGAGAGCAATGACCATCCCGCGCGAGGTCTGCTGCAGCTCCGCTTGCAGCTCGCTGGCCAGCTGCCGTGCGGCCTCGACCTCGGCTTCTTGCTGTGCGGCTAATCCTGCTTCCCCTGCACGCGTTTTGCTTGTCTGGAGGAGAATCTGCTGGCGCTCTGTCCCGGCATCGGCTATCGCTTTTTGGGTCATATTCAATACCGCGGCCTGCCGGGCAATGGCCACCTGCTGGTCGGCCAAATAGGCCTGATGGGAAATTTGATGCGGATCGGCGCCCTCTCCGTACAGCCTCTCGGCTTCCATCAAGGTCTTTTGCGCCTGGTTCAACTCCATTGGCGCGTACTGGGTGACCTGCGGATTTTTCAGGGCGGCAAAATAAGCGGCCCGAGCCTGATCCAGAGATTGCTGGTTCAACAGCTGGTTTTCTGGGGGGGTGCCGGCGCAGGCGGCGAGAGCGAGAACCGCGATCCCGGCCAACAGGGAAAATATCTGCTTCGTTTTGTCCATGGTATTGCCTCCCTTCAGCTTTCCGGTTGCAGTTCTCTACGTAGGATTTCGATGCTTTCCTGCAACTCGGCGGCCGATCTCTGAGCTACGGCATTGCGTGCTGCATAATACGCGAAATTGGCATCCACTTCGGCCTGCTCGGCCAGTTCACGCGCCGTTACATAATTCTCGCGTTCCATTTCGACCCTTGCCTGGCTCAGCTTTTCCTGCGCCGACTGAATCTGCACCGGTGCAAATTCGTGCGCACCGGCGGCCTGGGCGTTGGCAACAGCCACCTCGGATACGGCCATGGCGGTCTTTGGCGGCGGAGTGTTGGCGCAGCCGTAGGTGATGGTGATGGCAATGACTGCGGCTGCGGAAAACAATATTCTTGCTATCTTATCCATATGTCTTCTCCTTTCTTTGGCGCCCATGTGAATTCAACAATAGAGCGGGAAGGAGGTTTGTCAAATGGCCGTGAATTGGGAATAAGTTTTGAAATTAATGAGGGGAAAAAGGAGGTTTAATGCGATGCGACCGAGCGTTGTGCGAATAATTCTGTTGGCGGTTGGGCTGAGCAAGTGAATCCGTTCAGAAGATAGGCCGCTAATCAGGTTATTTAAAGCCGAGTTCCCGATTCTGCCGGCCGAAGGTCAGTGGGCCGCTGGCGCGCAGCAAACGGGAGAGAAACAGAACGCAATTGTCGTGGTTTTCGTTGTCACAATAGCAGCTCTGGCGTCGTTGGTCGAGGGGGAGGGCGGAAAACGAGGCGCGGCAGACGCCGGCGGCGAGGTCGCGATAAGGGCAGGCGGCGGCGCACGTTTCTTTGCGGGCCGACTCCTGGGGTCGGCTGGGGCTTGACGGCATGGAAAACTCCTTTTCCGGTTCGGGTTTTTTGGGACCGGATTGAGGGTAGTCGCCGATTGTTGACGTGCGGTTTTTGCTCGGTAAGGTTTCGATGAGTTCAGCGAGAATTTCCGCTCAGCGGCGGGCGTAGCGGTCGATTATTTCGCGCCGCATCCTCGCCATCGCCGATTTCGTTCTCGCTCTCGCGGCCTTCGATCTGCTCACCCGGCGGCGGCGCGCTGATCGCGGGATGCTGAACGGTTCCTGGGTTTTTCACACGTAGATCATCTTGCGCGTCATCCCGCCGTCGACGACGAAGTCCTGCCCGGTGACGAAACCGCTTGCCGGGGAGGCGAGGTAGAGGGCGAGGGCGGCGACGTCCTCGGGCGCGCCGACGCGGCCGGCCGGGTGCTGACGGTGGTCGGCCGCGGAAAGCGCTTCCCGCCCGGCGGCTCCCTCCTTGTGCCAGGCGGAAACGTCGATCCAGCCCGGGCTGATGCAGTTGACCCGAATCTCCGGCCCGAGGGTGAGGGCGAGGGCGTGGGTGAGGGCGACCAGCCCCCCCTTGCTGGCGGCGTACGCCTCGGTGTCCGGTTCCGACATGCGGGCGCGGGTCGAAGCGATGTTGACGATGACGCCGCCGTTTTGCCGCAGCGCCGGCGCCAGGGCGCGGGCGCAGAGAAAGGCGCCGGTGAGGTTGACCGCCAGCACCCGGTTCCACTCCGCCAGGGTCAGTTCGGTGAGCGGCTTGCGGATCATGATGCCGGCGTTGTTGACCAAAATGTCCAGAGCGCCGAAGAGCTGCCGCGCCTCGGCGGCCAGATTGTCGATGTCGGCCGCCTCGCCCACATCGACGCCGACGAAATGCACCTCGCCGAGCGCCGCCAGTTCGCGCACCGCCAGCTCCCCGGCCTCGGCGTCCTGTTCGGCGATAATCAGCCGCGCACCCTCCTGCAGAAACCGGCGGGCGATGCCCTTGCCGATGCCTTGGCCACCGCCGGTCACGATAGCGGTTTTTCCCTGCAGTTGCATTGCGCTCCTCCCTTAAATAAAAGGCTTTTTACCGGGATGCACAGGATATGCAGGATAAGGCGAAAATCCCTTTCTGCTTTATCTTGTATATCCTGGATATCCCTGTTGCATGAAGCTTTGCCCTGTCTTGTTGTCACACCGCCATAATATTGTATCAGTTTAACCAGAGGTATCGGAACGTTAAGGAAAGAGGGGATTTATGGCAGAGCTGCGCATCGGCACCTCCGGCTGGATTTACGCGCACTGGAAAGGGGATTATTATCCGGCCGACCTGCCGCAGAAGGACTGGTATGGCCACTACGTGCGCGATTTCGACACGGTGGAGATCAACAATACCTTTTACCACCTGCCGAAACCGGAGACCTTCGCGCACTGGGGGAACGTGGCGCCGGAAAACTTCCTCTACGCCTTCAAGGCCAGCCGCTACATCACCCACATCAAACGCCTGCTCGAACCGGAGAAGACCCTGGAGAAGTTCCTCGACCGCATCCGCCTGGCCGGGCGCAGCCTCGGGCCGGTTCTTTTCCAACTGCCGCCCCGCTGGCCGGCCGACTTGCGGCGGTTGGAAATCTTCCTCCAGGCGCTGCCGGCCGATCTCCTCCGCGTCTTCGAATTTCGCGACGATTCCTGGCACAAAGAGCCGATCCGGGAGCTGCTGGCGCGCTACGGCGCCGCCTTCTGCATCCACGACCACGGCCTGGTGCAGTGCCCCGAATGGATCACCGCCGATGCCGTCTACCTGCGCTATCACGGCTCTTCCGAGGTGCCGTACACCGGCAGCTATTCCGAGGTTTTTTTGCACAAGGAGGCTGAGCGGATCGGGAAGTGGCGCGGGGAGGGAAAGGCGGTCTTCGCCTATTTCAACAACGACATCGGCGGCCATGCGGTGCGCAATGCGCTGACCCTGAAGAAGCTGCTTGAGGGGAAAAGCTGAATACCGAAAAGCATCTCACGCAAAGATGCAGAGGCCGCAGAGAAGGCAAATCCTCTGCGCCGCCAGCGAACGAAGCGAGCGTGACGTGCGATGGCTTGCTTTCATGGCTTCTCAAAGCGCCCCTGCCACAACCCGGTGAAAAAATGCTTGGCGTTTACTCCGAGTACGCGGCTGTCGTAGCCGCCTTCCTGCACCACCAGGGTCGGCAGGCGCAGGCGGCCGATCATCCGCCCGTTTTCGGCAAAGTCCTCCGGCAGCAGATTCCAGGTGCCGGTGGGATCCCCCCTGGTGGTGTCGAGCCCCAACGGAACGACGAGAAACTGTGGCTTGAAGCGCTCGATGCGGCGCAGGGCGCGGCCGAGGGCCTCACGGTAGGCGGCCGGCTCCAGATGTTCGGGGAGAGGAAGGTTGAGGTTGAAGCCGTTGCGTCGGACGCGCCGCTGTCCGCCGGTCCTCCGTTCCCCCTTCCTTTTATTTCAGCTGCTCGATTTTGCTCATGACATAAACGTAACCGCTGCCAAAACGGGATTTCACCTTGTCGTAATGCACCCGGACCTTGTTCCCCACCGCCGGCTCCCAGCCGGCGGGGATCAGGGCCATGCCCCGCTTTCGCTCCATCGAAACCTGCTGGCCCGCCTCCGGAAAGTCAAAGCGGATATTCTTGCGACCGATTTCGGTGACGGCGCCCACCGCCGGCGAGGTCAATTCCTTGCGATTCGGATCCTTCTTGACCAGGCTCAAAGCGGATACCGCCAGGATCTTTTCGCCGCTCCTGAGCTCTTTGCGGTAATAGTCGATCTTGACCGTATCGCCCGCAACCGGTCGGTAATCCTCCGGAGAAAATAGGGTTTCCCGGCCGGTGTTGTACTTGACGCCGGCACTCTCGCCCGGTGTTTTGAGAATCACCCCGGAAAAACCGCTTTCGAGCACCACCCCGGTTGCGGACATCTCCGCCGCCATGAGCTGGCCGGCCTGAAATAAAACCAGCAACAGCACCGCACCGAGAACCGCGAGTTTGCCAATTTCTTTCTTCATTTTCGACCTCCTGCGCTTGAGTTGAAAATCGGGGCATTCCCCGGATCCCCTCATCTTCCGCATTTCTCCCGTGGCCGCCGGACGTCCGGCCGCAGATTCGGGGTATGGATCGGATTTTACCGCCGGTGCCGAAGACAAGGCAATCGAAATTCCGGGCGAGGCAAATCCCTGGGCCCTGGCGCATGCAATGCGCCCTACCGCGCCTGTGGCAGCAGCTCCTGCAGCAGATCGAACAACTCCTCCATGTCGACCATGGTGAAATCGGCCATGTGGGCGATGCGGAAGGTCTTGTTCTTGATTTTGCCGTAGCCGTTGTCGATGGCGTAGCCGCGCTCGCCGGCGAGCTTTTTCAGCTTCTCCAGGTCGGTGCGGCCGTCGTTGGCGGCGCAGGTGAGGGTGACCGAGCGGGCGCCTTCGGCGGCGAAAAGGGAGAAGCCCTGCGCCTGCACCCACTCGCGGGTGTGCTCGGCCATTTGCCGATGGCGGGCGTAACGGTTTTCCAGCCCTTCGGCGAACATCTTCTGCAACTGGTGATCGAGGGCGTAGATCAGGCTGATGCAGGGGGTGCTCGGCGTGTTGTCCTTGCCATCGTTGCTCTCGAATTCGGCGAAATCGAAATAGTAGCCGCGGTTCGGCGTCGTTTTCGCCTTCTCCAGGGCGCGGCGCGAGACGGCGAAAACCGCCAGCCCCGGCGGCAGGCCGAAGGCCTTCTGCACGCCGGCGAGGCAAACATCGGTTTTCAGCGCCGTCACATCAAGGGGGACGGCGGTCATCGAGGAGACGGTATCGACGATGAAGGAGACCTCGGGATAGTTCTGCATCACCGCCGCGATATCTTCGAGCGGCGAGAGGACGCCGGTGCTCGTTTCGTTGTGCACGATGGTGACCGCGTCGTATTTACCGGTGGCAAGGGCCTGATTCACCATTTCCGGGGTGATCGGCTGCCCCCACTCAGCCTCGAAGGTGTCCGCTTCGATGCCGCAGCGGCGGGTGACGTCGTGCCATTTGCTGCTGAAGGCGCCGTTGCCGAAGTTGGCGCAGCGCTTCTGCACCAGATTGCGCACCGCCCCTTCCATGACGCCGAAGGCGCTGGAGGTGGAGAGAAAGACCGGGTCGACGGTGTTGAGCAGCTGTTTCAAATGATCGGTGACCCGCCGGTGGACGGCGGCGTATTCCTTCATGCGGTGGCCGACCATCGGCGCGGCCATCGCCTGCATGACATCGAGAGAGACTTCGACCGGCCCGGGGATATAGAGTTTCTTGTGCATGACGGACTCCTGGAGTGGCGAGATGCGAAAAATGCCATGCGGTAGCATGGCGGAGGCTTGCCTGTCAAGGCATTCGCGCGCCGAGACGGAAAGATCCTTGACAGCAGGCCGAAATCATTTGAGACTAGCCCGCAATAGCCGGGCATCGCCCTATTTCTGTTTCCGCTGCACTTTGGCGCCGCAAAAGGGATGAAGAAGCATGCCCTGTCCCGGGTTCATGATCCGGGTGGTGTGATCCCCGGCCGGCACGTTTTTTTGGAGACCATATGGAAGTCGACCTGAAATTGCTCAGATATCTCACCGGCAAGGGTGTGCATCACATCGAGGAAGCGGTCGAGGGGACGGGTTATCTGCCGCGAACGGTGGTCGGCGTCGGCACCTACCTGCTCGACATCGACGGCGACGTCGATCTGCTCACCGGCAAGCAGCAGGTGACCTTCGAGAAGTTCCTCAGGCCGCTCCTCTTCGACGTTGCCTGCCAGGGACTCTCCGGTCCGGAAACCTGCCGGGGGGACGGCAAGATCGAAGCCGAGCTGCTGGCCAAATGCTATCGCGACGGCGAATTTCGCTGCCGCAAGTGCCGGGAAGCGTAATTCCGCTTCCCCGCCCAACTCCGGGTAAATATTGTCACGGACCTTCGCCGGATGGCGTTCCATAGCGGGCGGAGCGCTCTCGCGGCGGCAACGCATTTATATAAGCAGGATGAATTGCCGGCTTTTTCCCTGATGGGCTGAATAATGGGCATCCCTCCTGCAATTAATCCCTTGTTGGCGCTTTTCGGCGCGATTTGAAATGACGGACAGACCTATGACAGAGGCGCAAGCCGAGAAAAAGCAGCCGCGCATCTGGGCGGTGGGCGGCGGCAAAGGGGGTGTCGGCAAGTCGGTGATCACCGTCAGTCTGGCGATTGCCGCGGCGCGCCGGCAGCGGCGCTGTATTCTTATCGATGCCGATCTGGGCGGGGCGAACCTGCACACCCTGCTCGGCATGCCGCCGCCGTCGGCCAAGCTGGCGGATGTCTTTTTGCGCCGAGCCGCCGGTCTCGAAGAGGTCCTGCTGCCGACGGAGATTGAGCATCTTCAACTGGTCAGCGGCGCCGGCAGCCTGTTGGACATGGCCAACCCGCACCATGCGCAGAAGGTCAAAATCATCCGGCAAATCTTCACCCTCGATGCGGACGAGGTTTTCATCGATCTGGGGGCCGGATCCTCCTTTACCGTCTTGGATTTTTTTCTCGCCGCCAGCGAAGCGATCATGGTGGTGACTCCGCAGCCGACCTCGGTCGAAAACGCCTATCATTTCATCAAGGCCGCCTATTTTCGCCGCTTGAAGCAGGCCCTTGGCCGGGTCGGGGCGACCGGGCTGGCCAACCGGGCGATGGAGGAAAAGGTTGCCCGTGGCATTCGCACGCCGCGCGATCTGCTGGCCGAGATCGGTCGCGCCAATCCGGCGGCGGCGCTCGCAGTGGCGGGTGAAATGGAGAATTTCACCCCGCGAATTCTCGTCAATCAGGTGCGGCGGGCCGAGGAAGCCGGGTTGGGGACGCAGATGATGGAGGCGTGTCGGGATTTTTTCGGGTTGGAGATCGGCTGCCTGGGGACCCTGCGGTTTGACGAAAAGGTGCTTGCCGCCGTGCAGTCCCGGCGGCCGGTGCTTCTTGCCTATCCGCAATCGGCGTTCGCGGTGGAATTGGATGCCTTGGCCGGCCGGCTTTTCGCCCATCATGGCGTCGGCCATCCTCTGCCCTTGCACAGGGCTCAAGGAGCTTGTCATGACAGATGAATTGACCTTGGCCGCAGCCTTTCGCGCCCTCGATCTTCCCCCCGACGCCCAGCCGCTGCAAGTGGAGCGCGCCTTTCGCCGCAAGCAGGCGCTTTACGCCGATGGCGCGCTTGCCAGCTACTCCCTGTTGGATGATGCGGAGCGGCAGGCGCTGCTGAGGCGTCTGGAAGCCGCCTATCAAATGATCGGCGCCGCCGCCGGCTCGGCCTGCCGGCCATCCGTGGCGGTCGAGGAAAAATTGCCGCCGGCAGCGGAATTGGCCGCCGCTCCCGGCCGTTTTCTGCGCGCGCGGCGGGAGGCGGCCGGTCTGTCGCTGCGGGAAGTTGCCGATCGCACCAAGATCAGCCCGATGAAGCTCCGGCAGATTGAAGAGGAGCAATACGAGTACCTTCCCGCCGCCGTTTACCTGCGCGGTTTTATCGTCTCCTACGCGCGGATGCTCGGCCTGAGCGATTTCGCCACCCTTGTGACAATCTTTCTCGAACGCCAGCGCGAAGCCGCCGAGGCGTAAAACCCTCCCGGCCCGAGTCCCGCTCCTTCCGTTCTCGCCGGCCGGCCATACCGTCCCCCCGTTGGGTCCACCGCAGCGAAACGAGGTCGCCCGGCGCGGTCAGCCGGCTCAAGAACTACAGGAGAGCATCGAGCAGCCGGCCCGATGGCGCGCCCATTCGGGCCGTTTCTGCGCGAATTCGGCCTCGGCCTCCGGCTGTTCGTCGTAGGGCCGGCGCAGCACCTCCAGCAACCGGGCGACCTGCGCGGGTTCGCCGTTCTCCGCCTTGTCGATGGCCAACTGCGCCAGGTAGTTGCGCAGCACGTATTTGGGATTGACGGCGTGCATCCGGCGGCGCCGTTCGGCATCGGCGATACCGTCCCGCTTCACCCGTTGCAGATAATGGCGCAGCCAGGCGGCGATGCGCGCGCGGATGTCGCCGGTCACCTGCTCCGGGTGGTAAAAGGCGCCGAACAGGGGTGCGACCAGCGCGTTGTCGTCGGCTTCGGCCGCGTCTGCCCCGATTTCGGCCAGGGCGCGGTAGAAGAGGGTCATGTCGGTTTCCGTCAGTTGCAGCATCGCCTCCAGTGCGCCGACCAGCGGCGGATCGCTTGCCGGATCGAAGGCCGCCAGGCCGAGCTTTTGCGCCATCATCCGCTGCCACCCCTGCCGATAGTGCTCGCCATACAAATCGAGCGCCTGCTGCAGCGGCTCGACTTCGCCGATGAGGGGATAGATGGCGTTCGCCAGCTGGGCGAGGTTCCACCAGGCGATCTGCGGCTGATTGCCGAAACGATAGCGCCGCCCTGCGGCATCGGTGGTGTTCGGCGTCCAGTTCGGATCGTAATCCTCCAGCCAGCCGTAGGGACCGTAATCGATGGTGAGGCCGAGGATCGACATGTTGTCCGTATTCATCACGCCGTGCACGAATCCCACCCGCATCCAGTGCACGAGCATTTCCGCCGTCCGCCGGCAGACCTCCTCGAACCAGGCGCGATAAACTGCCGGCGACGGGTCGCCGAGGTGCGGAAAATCGTTGCGCAGGGTGTAGTCGGCCAAGAGCTTCAGGACGTCTTCTTCGCGCCGGGCGGCGAAAATCTCGAAATTGCCGAAGCGGGTGAAGGAGGGGGCGACGCGGCAGACGATGGCGCCCGGTTCCTGCTGCGGATGGCCGTCGTAGAACATGTCGCGCCAGACCTGCTCGCCGGTCGTCAGCACGCTCAACGCCCGGGTGGTCGGCACGCCCAGATGGTGCATCGCCTCGCTGCAGAGAAACTCGCGGATCGACGAGCGCAGCACGGCGAGGCCGTCGGCGCGGCGCGAGTAGGGGGTCGGGCCGGCGCCCTTCAATTGCAGCATCCAGTGCTCGCCCCGCGGATTGACGATCTCTCCGAGGTTGATCGCCCGCCCGTCGCCGAGTTGCCCGGCCCAGTTGCCGAACTGGTGGCCGCCGTAGCAGGCGGCGAAGGGCGCCATCCCCGGCAGCAGGCGGTTGCCGGCGAAGACCTCGGCGAATTCCGCCGTTTCGCATTCCTCGGCGGCCAACCCCAGCAGCTCTGCCACCTCCCGCGCATAGGCCACCAGTTGCGGCTTCGCCACCGGCGTCGGCGGCACCCGCGAGTAGCAGGCGCGGTGCACCTGCCGGGCCTGCTTGCCGGTTTCCGGGTCGGCGGGAAGTTCGCGAACGAAGCGATTGTCGAAAGCGAGATTTTCGAAGGAGCGCACGGATAAAGTCGATTTTGGCGAGTGTTTCATCGGCATCATTTTCCCGGCCGGGCTGAAGGCCGTCAATTTGCTGAAACAAGGTCCGGCATCGGAGCGGATAAGTCAATTATCGCTTCTCTTGCGTTGCCGAGGCAAGCTGACGCGGTATGCGGCGGTGGCGGGGATGGTCTTGGCCGGGGGGAAGTGGATCGCCTGATCGAATCTCGGCTTTTGTCGCGCGTCTCCGGACGGACGGTCGCCCCGGGCGTGCAACCGAATCGCTGCGGCAAAAAAATGCATCGAAAATGGGTACAATGTCATCCAAAAAACGCCCGCTTCCGCGCCAAAGTTCGTGCTTGCCTGGGGCATGGCGACGG
>Ga0172382_10002234_pt1 | contig 32881 bp, 32 predicted proteins | sample Leawel138RmetaG_FD_122245 | JGI IMG/M metagenome (GOLD analysis project Ga0172382, IMG submission 122245) | Leachate microbial communities from a municipal landfill in Southern Ontario, Canada - Leachate well 138R metaG | ecosystem: Engineered > Solid waste > Landfill > Unclassified | place...
CCGGTCATCGTGCGCGGCGACGGCGCGATGATCGAGGGCTACCGTCCGCGTGCCTTTCTCGAGAACTGGCTCAAGGAGGTGCGGTCATGAGCTCGAACCGCTCATCGCGCCGACGAGCGCCGCTTGCGGCGCTTGGTCTTTCGAGTCTCATCGCCCTCTCCGGCTGCGCAAGCCTGGGCGGAAACGTGCGGGGCAGCTTTTCCTGCGCCGCGCCTGACGGGATCTGCGCCCCGAGCTCGACGATCGACGATCGGGCGCTGGCGATGATGACCGGCGACCCCTCGGATGCTGACGCGCTGCCCGCGCGAAACTTCCAGCGTTCCCCTGACGCACGCGTCAATCGCGCTGAAGCAACTCAACCCCGCCGGCCGGCAACGGGCGATCCCGGCCGCACCCAGGAAAAGGTGCTGCGGATCGTCTTCCAGCCTTACATCGATGAGCGCGGATATCTTCACGAGGCCAGCGCGGTTCACGCTGTCGTTGCAAGCGGCGAGTGGCGGCAGGCGCTCATTGAGGGGACGCCCGCAACCTCTCCGCAGGCTGCAGCTATGGCCGGCTCGTCTGAGTCGCTGGCCGATGCGATCGACCGGGTTGATCCGCCGTTCGCTGGGACAAGCCCGGCCTTCGGTGCTCCCGATCCCGCCGCCGTTGCGGCTGCGCGTGCACGCAAGGCCGATCCGATAGCAACGATCAAGGCCGATGTAGCTGCGCGCCTGGCGTCGAGGACGGCAACCCCGCCGCCCGCGCCAAAGGCGGAAGACCTAGTCGATCCGCCATCCGCACCCGAACCGGAGACCCGTCCGGGCGCTTTGGCGGCGAAGCCCGGCAAGCCATCAGCGCGTAACGCGGAGGAGAGCCCTGTCGGCATTTCCGCTGCCGGCGCCATCGCTGTCGATCGCGTGAAGTCGGACCCGACCTACCAGGGAATAGCGGCCGGTGTGGCCAAGGACGCCCGCGAGGCGGCGGTGCAGAACGGAGCGCCTCAGCCGACGCCGACGCAGCCCGTCAAGGCCGCGAACTTCCCCGCCGCCGTGCCGGAGGACAAGTGAGATGGGCGGCGGCTTCTTCGCGACATTCATGTCGGGCCTTCTCGGCGATGCCAAGCAGCCGGATGCGGAGCGGCCGGCGCTTGGCGTGCCGATGCTGGCGCACTGGCTGCCCTACCGCAGCTACGACGCGAAGACGGGGATCTTCTACAACAGCGCATCACGCGGCTTCGTCATCGAAACCGCGCCGCTGATCGGCGCGGACGAGCGCACGGGCGAGATCCTTACGCAGTTCCTTTCGGAGGCCATCCCAGCGCCGGGCTGTCTCCAGTTCCACCAATGGATGAGTCCGCGTGTCGGCGAGCGCCTGTCGAGGTGGTATCTGCCGCGCTACGCGGCGCAGGGCGTCTACGAGCGTATGGCCAAGCACCGGGTCGATTTCCTGACCGACGGCGTGTGGCAGTCGCTATCGGCTGATGCTCCCTTCTCGCTGCGCAACCATCGCGTCGCCATTTCCTATTCGACGCCCGAAAGCTCCGCAGTGTCGGTCGAGGAGATTGTGGCCGTCATGGATGGGCTGATCTCCGCCCTGGCCTCGATCAACGTCTCAGCGCGCAAGATGGCCCCGGCCGACCTGATCGCCTGGATCGACGATATCACCTCGCCGACGACGGCGCCCGGGGAGGACGCGGTAAACTACAACCCGCTCGACTCGATCGCGGATCAGGCGATCCGCCGGGACGTCGAACTCCATGTCGAGCCCGATCGGATGTTGCTGCGCACCGAACGGTTTCGCCCGACCGGGAACACGGTGGGCGAGGCACCGGAGATCGGCGAGATCCTTCCTGACATCTTCGATGTTCGCTCCTTCTCAGTGCGCAACCTTCCGAGCCGCTGGGCGCCCTGGGACGTCTCGCGTCTGATGGGAGACATGTTCACCGATAAGCTCAGAATGCCGTGTCCGGTCGCGACCAACCTCTGCGTCGAGTTCCCCGACCTGCAGGCCGCAACCAACAAGGCGAGCTTCAAGTTCATGCGGACCACGAGCCTGGCCGATTCCAAGTCGGCCCGCTTCCTGCCGCAGCTGCGCGAGCAGTCGCAGGAATGGCGCTATGTCAACGATGAGCTGCGCCAAGGACGCAAGCTGGTCCGCGTCTTCTTCAGCGTGACCTCCTTCTCGCCCAAGGGGAAGGGCGACGCCAACGAACGGGTGCTCAAATCGGTTTACCGCGCCGCCGGGTGGGACCTTCTCGACGACCGCTACCTCCAGGTCATGGGCCTGCTCTGCGCCATGCCCATGACCATGGCCAACGGATTGTCGAAGGATCTCGAGCGGATGAAGCGCATGCGGACGCTGCTCACCACGACTGCCGCCAATCTCGCGCCAATCCAAGGCGAGTTTCTCGGCGGACAGGTTCCTCATCTCATGCTGATCGGCCGCCGAGGACAGCCTTTCTTCTGGAGTCCGTTCGAGAACGCTGCCGGCAACCACAACGTCGCGGTGTTCGGCAAATCGGGGTCCGGCAAGTCGGTGACCCTGCAGGAGCTCTGCGCCTCGCTCTGCGGCGCCGGCGCGCGCGTCGTGGTGATCGATGACGGCCGTTCATTCGAGCATTCGGCCAAGCTGCAAGGCGGGGCCTTCGTCGAGTTCACCATGTCCTCCGGCTTCTGCCTCAATCCCTTCAGCATGATCGACGAGGATCTCGCGCGGTCGGATGAGGACTATCTTCTCGACTGCATGGCCATGCTGAAGGCCATCGTGAACCAGATGTCGCGGCACATCGATCGTCTCAACGACACCGAACGCGGCCTGATCGACGGCGCGGTGAACGCGGTCTGGGAAGCGAAGGGACGAAGCGGCTCGATCGACGACGTTATCGCCGCCCTGGACGCGACCGGCAACGCGCTCGCCATGGACCTCGGCATTGCCATGCGGCCCTTCTCATCCATCGGCACCTATGGACGCTTCTTCCAGGGAGAGGTGTCGTTCGAGCTCTCGGCGCAGCTCACGGTCTTCGAGCTATCGGACCTCTCCTCGCGCGAGGAGCTGCGCAGCGTGGTCCTGACCGCAATTATGTTCATGTCGCAACAGATGATGCGCAAGATCGACCGCTCGATCCCGAAGGCGCTTCTCCTGGACGAAGCCTGGCAGATGCTGCGCGGCGGCGCGATGGCCGACTTCATCGAGACCTATGCGCGAACCTGCCGCAAATATGGAGCATCGCTGGTCACGGCCACGCAGTCGCTCAACGACTACTACAAGTCTCCCGGGTCGATCGCGGCGCTGGAGAACTCGGACTGGTTCGTCATTCTCCAGCAGAAGCCGGAAACGATCGCCGATTTCAAGAAGCACGACCGCTTCGAAATGGATGATTACACGGACGCGCTGCTCCGCTCGCTCAAGATAAACGGGAGGGAGTATTCCGAAATCCTGATCAAGGGACCGGAAACGCTGGCGGTCGGCCGCCTGGTGCTCGATCCTTATTCGGCCACGGTCTTTTCGTCGAGCCCTGCGGTCTACGCGGCGATCGAGGAGCTCGTCGCGCGCGGCCTCAGCATGGAAGAGGCGCTCGAGCGCATCGCTTTTCCGGACAAGCCGGAAAAATGGCTGTCCCATGCGCAAACCGCCATGGCCGAGGCCGCGGAGTGAGCCATGACAAGCGTGACCTCCCGCTCAGGTAGCGCAGCAAGCAGGGCTTCCCGCCTGTCGGACCTGCGCGCCTTTTTGCACTTCCTCATCCACATCGCCGGATTTCTCGGCTCGACACTGCTGCTGACCTGGGGCCTGTTTGCGCTCTTCTTCCTGGCGTTGGGCGGCTTCTCGTTCGACGGGTTGATGCACCAGCTCAACAACCTGTCGAGCCGCTTTGTCGTGGCGAGCCCCGAACGGACCGCTTCGTTCACCCACATCTTCGCTGCCGCGCATTTCCTCCTGTCCGCGGGGCTGATCGTCCTGCGCAGGGAGAAGATCGTCCCGCCGGCAGCCTTCGAAGGAACATCAGACCATGGCTGAACAAACCGAGCTCGATCTCCCTGCTCCCGCGCCGGCGGCCATCAGGCGCACTAAGCGGCTCTCGTTCGCAGGCTTCACCAGATGGCAGATCGTAACCGGGCTGCTTGTCCTCGGCGCGCTCATCTGGAGCATGTGGGTGACCAAGCTGCTCGTCCTGCCAAAGCAGGACCAAATCGTGTCGGCTCGCCTGTCGTCGATTGTCGGGGAATATGTGCAGGCCCAGGCCCGCTCGGCCTCGCCCCCCGCTCAAGTAGAGGCGGAGATGCGCAAGTTCATGGCCTCGCTTGACCGTGAGCTTGAGCGCCGCAGTTCGGGCGGCCAGATCGTGCTGGTCGGCGAGGCCGTGCTGACCAAGAACGTTCCCGACATCACCGACAAACTCAAGGAGGCCGTCTACGCCTCTGGAGTGGCGAGGCCAAGGCAGGCGTCCGCCGCCGAGCTTCAGCGGCTCGAAGAACAGGCCATGATGGCCGCTCAGCCGCCGGCCGCGATGCCCGTACAAGCCATGGGCTCCGTGCAATCCGCCGACCCAGCGGCACTCGCGCCGACCGCACCCGCGCCGGCACCCGCTGCACCCGGGCCGCAATACGCAGCCCCAGGCGCCTCTGTCTCAACCTTTGGAGGTCCCGATGGAAGCGGCGCTCAGTGACGCGCGGGCACGGCGCTGGCGGCCAAACATTCGGCTCTGGGCCGTGATGGCGGTATTTGTCTCGGGAAGCTTGGCGCTGGGAGCGATCGGCCAATAGCGCGACAATCACCTTTTCCTCATCAACACGACACACTCGCTCCCGAACTGGGCCTTCCTCATTGAGCGGAACAAGCTGCCGAAAAAGGGCGACTACGTCTTCTTCGACCCACCGCCGAGCGCGCTGCTGCGGCAGCATTTTGGCCCCAAGCCGCGCCTGTTCGGCAAGATCGTCTATGGCGTACCCGGCGACCTGATCGCGCACGACGGCCAAGCGGTCACCGTCAATGGCCGTCCCGTGGCGAGAATGAAGACGGTCTCGCGTCTCGGCGAGCCGCTGACCCCCGGTGCCACAGGTCGCGTTCCGCAGGGCTGCTTCTTCGCCGCGACGCCGCACAAGGACGGGTTCGACAGCCGCTATGCCGAGATCGGCTTCATTTGCGCTGGCCAGATCGTTGGAACCGGGGAGCCGGTCCTGTGAAGGCGATCGTGACCGGAGGAGTGGCGGCGCTATCGCTGGGCGCGGCGGTTTTGCTGATGGGTCCCGTGCGCAGCGAGGCGAAGGATTACGGTCAGGCCGGTCAGACCTTTCCCGTCATCGAACCCGATCTTCTCGCGACGATCGAGGCGCGGCTCCGCCGGGCAGAGGCGAGCGGCGAACTGGCGCGGATGAACACAGTATTCGCCAGGCGCGTCGAGGCGAAGGTGCGAAGGCCCACGCCGGTGGCCGGCATCACGCCGGCGAACGCGCCTCGGAGCTGGGACTACGATCCCACGATTGCAATCGAGCGGGAGGTTCGCGATCACAAGGGCAATCTGATTGCCGCGGCCGGGCAGAAGATCAATCCGCTCGATTTTGTCGCGATCAGGCAGGACCTCGTCTTCATCGACGGCGACGATGCCGCGCAGCTGGCCTGGGCGACCGAGCGCTACAGCGATCTCAAGGCGAAGATCATCTTCGTCAACGGATCGCCGATCGAGCAGATGACCGCCAGGAAGCGGCGCTTCTACTTCGACCAGGACGGTAAACTGACGAAGACCTTCGGGATCGCGCACACACCGGCCATCGTTGCCCAGGCCGGAAGGATCATGCGCGTTTCCGAAGTGGTCGTGAAGCCAGGGAAGACCGGGTGATGCCGCTCTGGCTGGATATGCTGCGAACGCCGATGGCGGCGCCGGAAACGACCGCGCTGAGGCGCATGCGGTTAACCTGGCAGCTGCTTTGCCTCGCGCTCGCCATCAGCATCATCTGGCACGAGCAGCTTCGCGGCGCTTTCGGCCGAGCGGTTCCTTGCGCGACCGCGGCGCTGCTCGTCGCGACGGGGCTTTGGACGCTGGTCTACCTGATGCGCAAGCACCGCGCCGACACGGACTATATTGAATGCCGAGGGGAAGGGGAGTGATGCGCCTGCTTCGGATCACTTTTACCACGACCCTCCTTGCGCTCTGTGCTTTCCTGCTCGCGCCACCCGCCCAGGCAGCCGGGCCGACCTGCAACGGGAAGTTCGTTAATCCGATCACCGACGTCTGCTGGTCGTGCCTCTTTCCGCTGTCGGTCGGCGGGCTCAAGATCTGGCCCAGCGGTCGACCCGACACCAAGAATCCAAGCTCGCCGATCTGCGCCTGCAGCGATCCCTTGCCGCGCATCGGTATCTCCGTGGGGTTCTGGGAGCCCGCACGTCTTGCCGATGTGACGATGAAGCCGTGGTGCTTTCCCAATCTCGGCGGCGTGCGGATCGCGCCGGGCTTCGATATCGGCCAGGGCTATCTCGCGGGACCGTCGATGGTCGGAGGACGCTCGCAGAGCACAGCCAAATGGCATGTCCATTGGTACGTCTATCCGCTTCTCTACTGGATGGAGATTCTGACGGATTTCGTCTGCTTCGAGCAGGCCAGCTTCGACATCGCCTACATGACCGAGGTCGATCCGCTGTGGCAGGACGACTCGCTTGCGGCTCTGATCAATCCCGAGGCCATTATCTTCGCCAATCCGCTGGCGAAGGCGGCCTGTGCCGGAGATTGCGTTGCGGGAACGGCGAACCTCCCGCTCGACCAGCTGTTCTGGTGCGCCGGCTGTCAGGGCGGCATGTATCCACTCAACGGCAATATACCGGCGTCCATCGGGCACGTTCAGTCCTCGCGGCTCGCCCTGTCGCGCTTTGCCTACAAGATGCACCGGCAGGCGCTGGCCTGGGGCACCATGGGGTCGGCCGGCCTTTGCAAGAAGTACCTGATGCCGATCATGCGCAAGCAGCAATATCGGTTTCAGATGACCAACCCGATCCCGACGGTGAACGGCCGCTTCGCTTGCTCCGCAATCGGAGCCTCGACCATGCCGCCCGATGCTGGACGCGCCTTTCCCGCCGGCGGCGAGGACATGGGCTATCTCGTCTGGCGCAAGCGCAATTGCTGCGTGCTCTAGGAGGGGACGATGCGACTATTCGCCTGGACCGCGCTTGGCTTCATGGCCTTCGCCGGCGTTTCGGCGTTGCTCGCCCAGACCGTGGATGGACTGGACGTGCAGGCGATCAAGCGCCGGTCGGCCGACTTGCAGGCAGAAGCGCAAGCCTTTGTCGAGCAGGTCAAGGATCGCGGCGATGCCTTCCGCAAGGAGGCGGCCGCGATCCGCGAGGACGGCACCGCCAACATGCGGCGGATCGCGACCAGCGACCTGCCGACGGGCCCGGCGGGACCGGTCGATTTCGACGAGCTCGTCCAGGGTGCGGCATCGAACGCGAGCGCCAGGGGCGGCGAAGCGCCGCAGCTGATCGCCTTCGCCAGTCTTTCGATGCCGCCAGCTTCGCTGAAGCAGCTCATCCGCGACACGGCAAAGGCGGGAGGGGTCGTGGTGTTCCGCGGCTTTCCGAACAATTCGATGAAGGATTTTGCCGGACGCCTCGGGCAGATCGTTGATCGACAGGACGACTTCGCCAACATCGGGATCGATCCGCGGCTGTTCCGCGCATTCGAGGTGCAGACCGTCCCGACCTATGTCGCAGTCTCGTCGGATTTCGACCTGTGTGCCGGCTTCAGCTGTCGCACCAGGGTGCCGCCCTTCGATCGCATGGTCGGCAATGTTACCGTCGAATATGCGCTGACCGCTTTTTCCGAAGGAAACGGACCTGGTGCGCGGGTCGCTTCGGTTGGCCTTTCGAACTTGCGCCAGGCCGCGCAATGATCTTGCGCGTCGCCCTGATCGGCCTTTCTGCTTCGGTGCTCCTGGCGACGCCGGTGCATGCCCAGATGACCCTCGAGGAGGCGCGTGAGCAGGGCAGGTCGCTTGGCAATGAAAAGCGGCAGGACGACACGCTCGTTCCGACCGACAACGCACGTGCCGAGGCCGTCCCGGGTTATGCCGGCACCACGCTTCCGGAGGGGGCCTACTTCGACGATCCCGAAAAGATGGAATCGGACGCGGCAGCCGCCAAGCTCACGAACGAACAGTACCGCATCACTACCGACGCGAACCGCAGTCGGCCGACGTTCAGCAACGCCGAAATCCTTGAGACGACATCGCGCGCGACGGCAGTCGAGAACGACCCTTCGACCTATCTGGCCGGCGAGAGCTACGACGGCTCGTCGGGGTCTTGCACGCCCTTGCCGCCAGCATCCGGGACTGAAGGCTACTATGAGACGAGCTGCAATACCGGCAGCAAGGTCACGACCGAAAACCGAACCTGCGCGGTCAATCTCGACGTGCGGACCGAAACCCGCTCCACCTACACCTACTATGCGGGACGGATGACCACGATGCCCCACGACGGGGGTGTCTATCCCGCTCGCGCCGCGTTCGACGACGAAATCGCCGCGGGCGTGTGCCGGGAAACCCGCGCGATCGAGTATTGCGACAATTTCGGGCCCTTCGGATACACTCCGGCTTCGTCGTGCAGGAGCCTTGGGCACAGCGCGGTCGAGATCAAATGCACCGCTCCGGCTGCAGGGATCTCCCCCGGCTATTACCATTCGGGCATCGTCGTAGCGACCGGGCAATATTGGCTGTCGCAAGCCGACGAACCCGTCGCCACCACCGTCACGCGCAACGAGGGGCTCTGCAGGTCCTTCGCTGACGATGCCGCATGCACACTCAGGACCGAGACCTGCACCTCGAGCGATCCGGTCACGAGGATCGTCAACGGCGTTGCGGTCACCCAGCCGTGCTGGGCGTGGGAGCGCTCCTACGACTGCAACCGGGTTTCGAGCGGCCACAACGACTGCGGCACGCTCGAGGCGAACGCGAGCTGCAGCTTCGTGCGCACCGAATGCCTTGATGAGGACAACGATGGAAGCTGCTCGGTTCAGGAGCGGATCTATCGCTGTCCGACACCTGGTGGGGCCGTCAGCGATGCCAAGCAATATATCTGCGGCGGGGACGTCTACTGCATCAACGGCGACTGTGAGCCGATCGTTCGCGAAGCCTCGACCGAGTTCAAGGACGCACTGGTCGCGCTGCATTCCATCGATCGGGCAGGCAAGGAGTTCGATGAGACCAATTTCACGGTCTTCACCGGCGATCGCGAGACTTGCCACAAGCCGGTGTTCGGGCTGATCAATTGCTGCGCGGGCAAGGCCTCGGGTGTGCTCACCGCCGGAGCCGGAGCCGCTGCCCTGGCCGGAGGTCCGGCAGCGATCGCGGCCCTCGCGACGCCGTTCCTGGCGATGTTCGCCTGCAGCCAGGACGAAATGAAGCTCGATATCAAGGACCGCATGGGGTTCTGCCACAAGGTGGGCACCTACTGCTCCTCGAGCTTCCTTGGCATCTGCAAGACCAAGCGGACGGCCTATTGCTGCTTCGAGAGCAAGCTGAGCCGCATCTTGCAGGAACAAGGCCGCATACAGCTCGGCCGGCCCTGGGGGGCACCCAAGAAGGAACAATGCCTCGGCTTCACCATCGACGAATTCGCGCGGCTCGATCTTTCGGTGATGGACTTCACCGAAGTCTACGCGGAGTTCGTCGACGCGGCGCGGCTGCCCGATGCAGTCGAGGCGATGACGCAGATTCAGCAGAAGATCGAGGACTATTATGACCTGCACGGCAAATGATCCGTTCGCCGACGGCCGGCGCTTGGCTCCCCGCTCACACCGCGCTCTCACATTGGCGGCGGCGAACCCAACTTCTCCGCTCACCCCCACACTTCTTCCGCGATCCTCCAGGACGCTGCCGCGTGCCCTGCGGACAGGCCTCTCGCCGTTCGAGCACAAGTTGTTGTCGCTTCTGGCCCTTCCGTTGCTCGCGCTCGGCGCGCCAGCCGCTTCTCAGCCGGATTCAAGCCGGATCGACGGTGTCGAGCGTCCGGACAGCGGTGATGAGTTCTACTGCGGCGAACGCCGGCTCGGCCAATGGTTCTATTGTTCGAAGCCACGGCCCTCTCCCCGACAGGGCCAGGCAACGGCCCCGGCGCAGTCCAGCGCGGTCGAACGCATGGCGGCGATCACCCGCCAACTCGATGAATTGAAGGCACGGGCGATTCTGGAGCCGACCGAGGAGAATGTTATCGCCTACGTCCGCTTCCAACGCGAGCAGCTCGATCGCGCCTCCACCTTCTCGGATACCTGGCAACGCGCGCTCTGGCAGAACCCTGATCTCGACTACACGTTGCAGCGGCCCGTATCCACGGTCGGCAAGCGCGCCTGGCTCGACAATCGCAAGGCCGATCGTGATGCCGTCATGGCGAGCCTCAGCCAGCGCTACGGCCTCTTCTACTTCTATGCGCAGAGCTGCGGCGCATGCGAACTGTTCGCGCCGATCCTCCGCTCCGTGGCGGACAGCCACCGGCTGGCGGTCATGGCCGTCTCCATGGACGGCGGCCCGAGCCGGGAATTTCCGAATTACGTCGTGGACGCAGGACAGCGCGCACGCATGGGCATCCCTGGCAAAGAAACACCGGCGCTTGTCCTTTTCGACACCGTCACCAAGCGAACGATCCCGGTCGGCTACGGCATTCTCAGTGCCGACGAGATCATGGATCGCATCTTCGCGCTGACCAACACCAAGGTGGGGAGCGACTTCTGATGGCACAGGTTCGCCGCAAGGGCTTCGTGCGACGCGTTCTTCGTGGCACGGCAGGGGTGGCGGGGATGGTTGCGGCCGCCAATCTTGCGGTTACCGGTACCGCCCATGCCGATGTCGCCTCGGAGATGAACAGCTTCTTTGCCGACGCAGGCGGAGCGGCCAATGTAACGGGCGCGTCGGCTTTCGAGGGCCAGTCGGCCGGCTACTACTCGCTTGGAAATGTCTGGACGCGCTTTCCGCAGAAGAGCGTTCAACCGTTCAATCTGCAGCTGCCGAGCGCCCGGGCCGGCTGCGGCGGCATCGATCTGTTCAGCGGAAGCTTCTCCTTCATCAACGCCTCCGAGATCATCGCGATGCTGAAGGCAACCGCGAATAACGCGCTTGGCTTCGCCTTCAAGCTGGCGATCGATTCCGTCTCGCCCGAAATCGGCAAGGTGATGGATGAGTTCAGCCAGAAGGCACAGCTTCTGAACCAGATGAACATTTCGAGCTGCGAGACGGCACAGGCCTTGGTCGGGGGAATCTGGCCGCAGATGGAGACGACGCGAGCGACGATCTGTGAAGCCGTCGGCAACAGCCAGGGCGTGTTCTCGGACTGGGCGGCGGCTCGCCAGGGATGCAACAACGGAAACAGGCGGGATTCCACGATCGCCGGCAACACCGATGCGGCAATGAAGGACCAGCTGGTCGGAGAGCCGCACAATTACACCTGGGAGGCCCTCAAGAAGTCCGCGAAGTTCGGCGCCTTCGACCAGACCTTCTCAGAATACATCATGACGCTCGTCGGCACGGTGGTCACGACCCCGTCGACCGACCCCAGCGTTGGCGGCAAGGTCGTCATGTTCGGCCCGGCCGAGGAGGCCGTGGTGACGGCGCTTCTCGACGGCACCGCCGATGCGCCACCGGTCAAGATCCTCAAGTGCAACGACCCGAACTGCTACGATGTTGGCGAGCAGACCTTGTCGGTGCCGGCGTCCGCGGCACTACGACCTAGGATCGGCACGATGATCAAGTCGATGAGCGATAAGATCCGGTCGGACACGCCGCTCGATGCCGCGGAGAAGCAGCTGCTCAATCTCGCCACGGTGCCGATCTACAAGATCCTCGCGGTACAGGCTTACGCGCACTACGCGCTCACCGAGGGCGAGATCCAGACGCTGTCGGAGATCGTGGCAGTCGACCTGCTCTCGGCGATGCTCGACAACATGATGGACCGGGTGGAGCAGGCCAAGGTCCATTACCAGACCTTCGACCAGGAGACCGCGGCGCAGTGGAAGCAGCAGATCGCGGCGACGAGGGCGAAGTTCAGCCAGCGCGATGTCCGCCTCAATAACAAGCTGCAGGTGACCATGCAGATCATCAACCGCAGCATCATGCTGGAATCCACGCTTCAGAACTCGATGACACCCGGGATGGCGGCAGCGCTCAATTTCTCGCGCGGGCTCAATGCCCAGGGATTGAATTGAGCGCGGGAGAGGGCGGATGCTTGAGGTTTTCACGGTCGGCGGCGGCGAATATCTCGTAAACATCTTCAACGCTGTCGCCGCCTGGTCAGGGGGAGGGGGCTACAAGTCGCTCATCCGCGTCGTCATGGTGATGGGCCTGATCTACTCGCTCCTCGTCGTAGCGTTCACGTTGAATCACAAGGCCTGGATGAACTGGTTCCTTCAGGCGACGGCCATCTATCTTTGCCTGATGGTCCCGACGGTCGACATCAAGGTCACGGATCGCATAAACCCGAGCCTTGCGCCTGCCACCGTCGACAATGTTCCGATGGGCCTCGGTGTGCTGGCGAGCTTCACCACCCAGGTGGGTGACTGGCTGACGCGGACAGCCGAGACCGTTTTCGTGATGCCGAGCGAGCTCAATTACAGCACCAATGGCATGGTCTATGGAGCGCGGTTGTTCGACGCCACCCGCAACTTCATCATCCGCGACGCGGAGTTCTCAACGAACTTGGAGAAACATTTCAAGAACTGCCTCTTCGGCGACGTGATGCTTTATCAGAAATCGCTGACGAACCTTGCAAAGGCGACGGACCTATGGGCGGCGGTCGGGCCGGGTTCGGAGGCTCGCTCGCAGGAGTGGCTCGAGCGGCAAGGGGGCGGCACCGTCAACAGCCATATCGTGTCTTGCAGACAGGCTTACCAACTGCTGGACGCGCAATGGGCGCCGATGATCGAGGCAAATGCTCCGCTCTGGGGCAAGGAGGTCTACCCCAAGCTCAGCAATGCGCTTGCGGCAGACAAGCTCAAGCACGACGTGCCGATCGTCAGCGGAGCCTTTACCGGCACCGGCGGGAGCTTTGCAGAGGTGATGCGCCAGACGACCGCGATCAACGCGTTCATGCAGGCGCGCAACGGCATGGCGGGCGGGGCAGGCGCCGCCGCGATCGACACATTCGCGCAGACCCGAGCCGATGTTCAGGCCCGAAATACCTATAACTCCATCGCGCAGCAGGCGATGGCCTGGGTGCCGATCCTCAACATCGTGCTCACCGTCGTTTTCTTCGCGATGTTTCCGGTCATTTTTCCTCTGTTCCTCATGCCGCAGACCGGGATCAGCACGCTGAAGGGCTACACCATGGGGTTCTTCTACCTCGCTGCGTGGGGCCCCCTCTACGTCATCCTGCACATGATCTGCATGACCCGAGCGACATCGGCCGCGGCGGGCCTCGCAAGTGGCGGCGTAACGCTTGCGAGCTATGCGGGAATTGGGGCGGTCAACGGCGAGACTGCGACGATCGCGGGTTTCATGCTGATGAGTGTGCCGTTCCTCGCGGCCGGTCTCGCCCGCGGCGCCATGTCGATCGCCGGTCACTCGATGTCGATGCTGGCTCCCGCACAGAACGCCGCCGAAGCCGCTGCCGTCGAGCAGACGACCGGTAACTATTCCTATGGAAATGTGAGCTGGGCGAATGCGACCTCGAACATGCGCCAGGCTGATCAGTGGTCGACAGCACCAACCTATATGGGGGGAGGCGCGAGCTTCGGTTGGCGGCAGGACAACGGCGCAATGGTTACCGGTTTCGGCAATGGCCAGGAGGTGTTCGACACCTCGGGCGCAATCTCGCGGCTCGGCTTCACGCCGACGATGACGTCGGGATCGGTTGCCGAGTGGCGCGAGATGGCGAGCGAAGCGCATCGCCAGGCGCAGGCCTATGAGAACGCTGCCAATGAGATACTGACCGCGACCCATGCAAACCGCAGCGCGTTCGGAACTTCCAGCGAGCGGACCTCTGGTTGGGATTCCAGCAGCGGGCAGCAGGCGAACACATCGGTTGAGCAGTTCGATCGGCGCACGGGCAGCAGTTCACAAGGCACCGAGGAGCGCTCTTCCATCTCGCAGAGCACACGGGTTTCGCAAAGCCATGACCGGCAGGCACAAACCAACGATCAAGTGAGCGGCTCCATCTCAGCGGGGCTTGGGGGACGCGGAGGAGCGGTGGGGGCAGGCGGGAGAGGCGGTGGTTCGCGCTTGCCCGCTCTCGGCGGGAGCATAGCGAAATCGGGGAGCCAAATAGACACACTTGGGCATCGAACAGACGAATCCCGCAGCAGCGACAATGGAAGCACTTCGTCTAGTGGGGTGCGAGACGAGCATAGCAACGGTACCGGGGCATCGAGCTCCGAAGGAACCTACGCGCGCAGCGGTGTATTCAGCCGCGCATCCACGACGTCTTCTTCTTCGATGAGCACCGAGGATTCCCTTGCACTCGCGAAGTCGTACTCTGAAACGGCGCGCAAGCTCGAAGAGCTTTCGCAACAGCTGTCGCGCGATGCCAGCTATGCTGAGACTCATGGCATGCAGCTCAGTGAGAATCTTAGCCAGGATCTCGCGCAATGGTATCGCCAGCAGCAGGTCAACAATCCGGGTCTCGATGCTCCCGAGCTATGGGCGACCGATCTGTCCGATCACCAGCGCTTCGTGCGGCAGGAGATGATCTCGCGCTGGATGCAAGAGAAGGAAGATGCAATCCGAGCCGAGATAGCAGGCGACCTCCACGCCCCGAACCTTGTGACCGTCGATCGGCCCAGTATCGACAGCGCGGCGGATGTGCGTGCGTCCTATCGCCCCCGGGGGGTGAGCGGTTTGCCGGGCGGTCCGGGTGGCGGAAACTCATCGGGCGCGGCCGAGATCATCTCTGCCGGTAAGGATGAACTGGATGGCGCCCGCTCGGCTGCCGAGGCCATGCGGGCACAACGTGTTCAAAGCTCGGTAGATGTTCAGCAGGAAGTTAGCCGGGACCACGACAAAGGATTCTTCAGAGATCCAAAGCTTCGTGACTAGAGCTAGATGTACAAGAACAAGGTACCGATAAAGCCTGCCATCACGATATAGGCGAGAGCGTAACCGATCTTTCCACCCCTAGTGGGTTCACCATTTTCATCCGAAACTGGCTCAATGTCGGGGATATTTTCTTCCACAATCGAGTAAACGGGCGTCCCGGTGCCCTTTGTCTGATTGTAGGCGTCTATATCGAATTTGACTACGCGCATACATCGCTCCCGATCACGCGCAGGCTACACCTGGATCGACGTTTGTGCAATTGATTGCCGACAGATTGAGACTTGAAATCTGAGTAGTTCTCCTTGTCAGTCTTTTCATTCTATCTGCGGCACCAGTTCGTAGAGGCGCTTGATTTCCATCGGGTGAGCGAGATCATGCCCCGGGTTCAGCACCGCCGCTGCCCCGGCTGCGATGCCGAACCGGAACGCGTTCTCGACGGTCCATTCGCACGTCAAAGCGAAGATCATGGCAGCAAGAAAGCTGTCGCCGGCGCCGACGGAGCTATTGGCCGTCACGTCCACAGCCGGCAGATGATGGGAGCCCGCTGGCGTGGCCAGCACGGCTCCTTCGTGGCCCATCGTGACCACGACATATCTCGATCGACCGGAGTTCACGAGATCCATCGCGGCACCGGCGATCGCTTCCAGATCATTCAGATCGCGGCCGACGAGTTGGCGCATTTCGCCGACGCTAGGCTTGATCAGGAAAAGGCCTCCGCGATCGACGGCACTCCGCAAGGCGGCTCCGGAGCTGTCGAGGACAACGGGGATGTTTCGCTCCGCCATGACGTCAATGAGCCGCGCGTAGAAGTCGTCAGGCACGCCCGGTGGCAGCGATCCACTAGCGACCATGAACTGGCATTGCGCATGCAGCATCTCGTCGAGACAGGCCTGCCACTCCGCTGTCGTGAAGCTTGGACCGTCGGGAACGAAGCGGTGCTCCTTGCCGCTCGCTCGCTCGAGCATCGCGAAGCTAACCCGGGTCGTGCCCGCGATCGGTATGCGCTTGCGAACAAGCAGGTGCTGGTCGAGCAGCCCATCAAGCGCGGGACCCGTCGCCCCGCCCGAGGCATAATAGATCCGCGCCAGGCCTCCTAGTCTTACGAACACCCTCGCCACGTTTATGCCGCCACCGCCCGGCGAATAGAATTCTGCGCTCGTTCGCATCTTCCGCGTGTGGAAGAGTCGATCAACTTCGTAGGCAACATCAATTGTGGGGTTGAGGGTGAGCGTGCAAATTCCAGACATTGGCTAATCCAGCGCGGCCAAGAGCCGATCGAGGTCGATTGTGGCGAACGACGTGAAGGAATCGGCAATTCCGTAGGGCAGCAGCAGCGTGCGGCCGTGGACCAGGCCGCCGCAGCTGTAGACGACATTTGGTACGTAGCCGTCCCTTGCGTTCGGATCGGTGGCAATCAGCGGCGTGCGGGTGCGGCCGATCACGCGCGACAGATTGTCTTTGTCCAGAAGCCAGGCGCCGAGCGCATAATTCCTGACGGCACCCACTCCATGGAGTAGCACCAGCCAACCTTCGTCAATTTCGATGGGTGAGCCGCAGTTGCCGAGTTGTACGAACTCCCAGGGCCATTCTGGCGTGATAATCTTCAGCCCGTCGGCCCAGTTGTAGAGATCGTTCGACTGGAGCAGCCAAATGCTCTCGTGATCCAGCCGCCCGAGCGCCGCGTAGTGGCCTCCGATCCGACGCGGAAAAATGGCCATGCCCTTCGTGTTGGGTACCGTTGTCCGCATGGCACTCAACTCGAAGGTGATGAAGTCGGTCGTCCGCAATAGCTCCTGCCGGACGCTGTCGCCGCCCACGGCCGTGTATGTCCCCAGATAAGCGGTGGAGCCGTTCTCGTCTTTGAAACGCACTAGGCGCAGGTCTTCCAATCCGTGCCGTTGTCGGTAGGTCACCGGGAAGATCACGAGAGACGAAATATCGGTGTCGGCAGCCCGCGAGAGACGAACACCGGGATCGTCCGGCGTTCCACCCGGGATGGACTCGATCTGTGGTGCGACCGCATGATGATCGGGAGGATCGAGGGTAACTGCCGACCCGTCGAAGTGACCCGTGCGGAAAGTAATCGAAGACAGGTGGCCCTCACCAACCGCGCGCAAGGACAGAATGAACCTCGTGGCTCCTGCGATCGTGGCAGGCTCAGGGTGCAGGACGATGCTCGGGTTGAAGAGAGCCGCGGCCTCGTAGGAGTATTCGGCGCTCATGTAAGCGCCGATCAGCAGCGCTTGCTCCTCGGTGTGTTGGGGTGCTGTCGCAGCCGGCGGGCAGATCAGGTCATGATAGCGGCGTAGGAGGACCTGCCTCACGTTTGCGTGACGACCGGCAAGTATCGCAGTGACCCTGTCGAGCTCAGACCGGCATTGGTCCTGATCAAGCGTGACAATCCGGTCGATGATGCGGCCGATCCGGGACCTCTGGGAAGGGTCCGTCGCCGTCGGATCGTCGGCAGGAACGAACGGCCTGATCACGACCCGCTTGGGATCAGGCCAGAGCGACGGGCCAACGTCGTTTACCAGCGTCAGATCCAGCAAATCGGGCGCTCCGCCTGGTGGGTTGGATATCGGGTTAAATCCGCTTCAGGGGGATTCGGTTTCGTGCGCGGCAATCGTCAGCTCAGGTGTCTCCCGCAAGCATACGGCGCGCTTCGCGCTGCTTGTCAGCGAATACGGCGCGGACCTCATCTTCTTCGATCTCGATGCCTGCGTTCAGCATGTCGCCGAGAACCTTGCGGATCACATCTTCGTCGCCGGGTTCCTCGAAGTCTGCCCTGACGACATCGCCGATATAGCTCTCTATCTCGCCATCGCTGAGACCCATTCGGCTCGCAGCCCACTGGGCGAGCAGCCGGTCGCGGCGTGCCTGGATTCGAAACCTCAGTTCCTCGTCGCGCGCAAATTTCGCTTCTTCGCTGCGTTCACGATCTTGAAAGGTCGTCATGTACCGTTTCGTCCTCCAGACATCGAATGACCGAGTGCGAAGCTCCTGCCGCCATGCAGAGCTTCCGCGACATGCCTGCGGATGTCGCTCAGCGAGGGTAATGCATCAAGACTGTGCGGGTTTCGTGAATGCAGCGATCGCGAAACGGCGGCCTGACCTAGAGAAAGCTTTCGCCCGCGTGATCACGGAACAACTCGGCGTCGCGCACATATTCCGAGAGGACCTGCACCGACTTGTGCCGGCTGACGTCGCGCATCTTGAAGATGCTCGCGCCCTGGCGCGCGGCTTCGGTCAGGAAGCCCGAACGCAGTGAGTGACCGGCAAAGAGCGTGGGATCGAGACCGGCGTCCGCAGCGCAGCGCTGGACCAGACGGGCAATCGCGCGGTCCGACATGGGATCCTTGGTCAACTCGCCGCCGCGGGTGAGGCGGCGGAAGAGCGGCCCTTCCTTGTGGCCTGCCGCTGCCATCCATTCGAGGAGAAGAGTCTTGGGTCGAAGGCGCCGACCCTCGGGGATCGCGATCATCGCGCCTTCGCCCGCCTGGTCGGTCTTGGAACGGCCAATGAGCACCCGGAGACCCTCGGCAAGGATCTCGATATCGTCGACGTCGAGCGCTACCAGCTCGGAGCGCCGCAACGCCGCCGCCATGCCGATCGCAAGCACCGCTCGGTCGCGAAGCGCGCGCAGATCGTTGCCCTCGATTGTCCTCAGCATGGCGCGCAGCGCCTCAGCGTCCGCAGGCTTCTTCCGTGTCTTGCGAATGCCGATCGCGTTGCGAATTCCGGCCAGCACCTCCTTGATGGCGCCGGCGCCAGGCTGCTCCTGCGGCGGATCGCAGCCGGCCTGTCGATGGTGATAACCGATCGCGGCCAGCCGCCGCCCGATGGTCGGGGCCTTGACCCCGGCGTCGGCCTGGGCGGCGAGAAAGGTGGCGACGGCGCCCGGACTTGCCGGCAGGCTCTCAATTCCGCGCTGATCGCACCAGGCGACGAAGATCCGCCAGTCGGATGCGTAGGCGCGCTGCGTCGCCGGCGATCGCGACGCCCGCGCATAGTCGGCCGCTCGGTCGATTTCGGCGCGCAGGATATCGGGCAGCGCCGGTTGCGCCACTGCGGGCAGCGTGCTGTCGGGATCGGGCGCCTCGGATGCCATTTCCCGGAGCGTAAAACGGACTTCCCCGACCGTCAATCTTGTGTCCGAGAATCACACTTATCGGACATGAGGGAGTTGAGTGGGCGCGGTTCTTGTCGGTTCCGCTAAAACAGTAGATCCTCGGCGTCGCTGTCGGCGGGCGTCGATTTGCACCTGAAACAGTGGACATCGCTCCCGAAAAAGTGGACGATCGCGGGGCTGGGAGCAGCCGAGGCGTCGGACCATGCGAACCGCGGACCTGATGACGGCGAGCGACGCTGACTGGGCAGAGGCGCATCGCCGGGAGAAGATTATCCGACCACTCGCGGGGCTGAGCCGCGTGCCGGGCAGCGTGGCCGCCGATGCCATGGAGCAGCTCGGTCTCGGGCGAGCGCGCTTTCACAAGCTTCTCCAACTTTACCGGGCCTCGCCCGTTGCGGCGTCGCTGCTGCCGCGCCCGCGGGGGAGGGAGAGGGGAGAGCAGCGGCTCTCGTCTGTGACCGAGCAGCTGATCGCACGCGGGATCGAGGAGTGCTATCTCACTCTTGAGAAGCCGAGCGTGCAGGCGCTTCGTCGCTGGCTCCGCCATGAAGGGCTGAAGGTCGGGCTGAAGGTGCCCAGCACCAAGGCGATCCAGACGCGGCTAGACCGACTGGCTCCCCAGACCGTCACGGCACGGAGGCAAGGAGCCAAGGCAGCCGTCGACAAGTGGGAGCCGACGCGTGGCGCGTTAGAGGCGAGCTACGCGCTGGAGCTCGTTCAATCGGATCACACGCTGGTAGACGTGATCGTCGTCGACGATCTTTACCGCAAGCCCATCGGCCGGCCGTGGCTTACGTTGATGATCGACGTCGCGAGCCGATCGGTGCCGGGGTTCCACCTCGACATGCTCGCACCGTCGGCCGTGTCGGTTGGCATGTGCATGCGTCAGGCCGTTCTTCCCAAAGCCGACTGGCTGGCCGAGCGCGGCATGGAGGCGCCTTGGGCCAATCAGGGCCTGATGGACCGGCTGCACCTCGACAATGCGCGCGAGCACCGCTCGGACGCTCTGAAACGCGGCTGTCGTGCCCACTCGATCTCGCTCGAGTATCGTCCGGTGCGTCGCCCGCATTTCGGCGGCCACATCGAGCGCCTGATCGGCACGACGATGGGCGCTGTCCACCTCTTGCCTGGGACGACGTTCTCGAACGTCGCCGAGCGCGGCGACTATGATGCCGAAGCCGAGGCGTGCATGACGTTGGGAGAGCTGCAGGTCTGGCTCGCCGCGCAGATCATCGGACCTTACCATGCCGAGCGCCATCGCGGCCTCGGCATCCCGCCGGCGATCGCCTGGGCCGACGCGATCGACCGGCGATCGGAGCTGGTCCGCCTGCCGATCGACCACGCCACCTTTCTCTACGACTTCCTACCCTGCGAACTGCGCGCGGTGACGCCGCACGGCATCGAGCTGTTCCACACGCACTATTGGGATGATGCGCTGTCCTGCTGGTACACGAGGCCGGGGCAGGCGATGCCGGTTCGTTGGGATCCTCGCGACCTTTCCCGCATCTGGCTGGAGCTACCGCACGGTGAGCACCTCGAGGTGCCCTACCGCGACCTGCGGCGGCCGGCGATCACCCGCTGGGAACAGAAGGAGGCGGTTCGCGCCTTGCGCGAACGTGGCCAGCAGGCCGTCGACGAGACGCTGATCTTCCGGGCGGTAGAAACGCAGCGGCTGATCGTCGCCGAAGCGGCTCACAAGACGAAGGCGGCACGTCTCGCCCTTCAGCGGACCAAGGCGGCGCTGACTGATGCGCGGCGGGCCAGAAGCAGCGGCAAGCTCCCGGTCGAACCTGGCGAACCCGCCACTTTCCCAGGGACGACGGAGAAGGAAGAAAGGGATCGCCAGGCGCTTCCATTCTTGGTGGAGGAGATGCCCCGGTGAGCGATTTGTCCCATCTGGCCGAAAGCTACCGCGAGCGCGCGATGTGGGCGGACGATGAGCGGATCGCCTGGATCCGGATGGACCGGTGGCTTGGCTTCCCGAAAGCCGAAGCCGTGCGCAAGACCTTGGACGGTATGCTGCGCTACCCACCGCGCACGCGCATGCCGTGCCTGCTGATCTATGGCCAGACCGGGATGGGCAAGTCCCGCATCGTCGAACGTTTCGAGGCGGAGAACCCGCGCGGGTTCAACGAGGCGACCGGAACGGCAACAATCCCGGTCGTGGCCGTCCAGCTGCCGCCGCAGCCGACCGACGGCGAGTTCTACGGCGAGGTGCTCGAGAAGCTCGGCGCTGGCTTTGCCGCTCGTGGCGACGTCCACCGCGCCCGGCAACTCACGCGTCGGCTCATGGGGCAGGTGGGCGCTCGCATGCTGATCCTGGACGAGATCAACCATATGCTGGCCTGCACGCCGCGCCAGCAGCGCGTCTTCCTCAACACGCTTCGCTATCTGGCCAACGACCTGCAGATTCCGCTCGTCTGCACCGGCAACCATGAGGCGCGCGCGGCGCTGCTCACCGATGCGGCGCTGGCCGAGAGGTTCGATGCCGTCGAACTGGTCCGCTGGCAGAACGACGAGCCGTTCCGGCTGCTGATGGTCACGCTTTCCGCCATCCTGCCGTTGCGCAAACCGTCGCAGCTGGAGGAGGAGCGATGCCGCACGTCCATCCTCGATCTGAGCGACGGCAATACCGGCCGCATCTTTCGACTGGTCGAGACGCTCGCCGTGCGAGCGATCGAGAACGGCAGCGAGCAGATCGAGGTGGGAGACCTCGACGCCGACGACCTCGTGCTGCCCTCCGTCGGCATGAGAGCGCTGGCCCAGCGGCGAGGGCGCGGGCGCACCAAAGCGGCCGCTTGAGCCGTGGCTGGGATGGCGCTGCCGGTCGCGCCCCGGCCTTACCCCGAAGAATTGCCGTCGTCCTGGCTCGGACGGACCGCGGCCTGGTATGATGTGTCCGTCGCTCACCTCCGGCAGGTGCTGTGCCCGGTCGATCCCAACCGCACGACGCGACCAGACGTAGGGTGGGATGTGCGGGAGGCGAGCTGCGTCGCAGCAGGGCTGCGGGTCGCGCCGGAGGTCGTATTCAGCCTTGAGCTCAAGCGCCGCTGGCCGAACCTCGCGGTAGACTGGTTGCCGAGCACCGACGATAGCGGTCGCGCCCGAGGGGATCTCGATCTCGCCTGGTGCCGGCTGTGCCTTGCCGAGGCGCACGAGGCTGGCGGCGCTTATCTCGAAGCGGAGGCGGCGCTGCCGCTCATCTTCTGTCACCGGCATGGAGCCTGGCGCCAAGATTTCTGCCGCCGTTGTCGTCCGCGCCATGCGCCACACTTCACCTGGTCAGGCGGGGTCGAGTTCGTGTGCGGAGACTGCGGCGTGCCGCTGCGAACGAGCCGCTGGCAGGGGCCAACGCCCGCAGCCTTTGTTGAGCCGGATGAGGCGGCCGCGGCGTTCCCAGTCCTGTTCGCGTTTGACGGCGAGGTCCGCAGGGCGTTGCTCGGCCATGCCGCACGGCTGCCAGGGCTCAAACCGGTGCCGGCCCGCCAATTTCTTCGCGTGCTAGGCGATCTCACCCGGGCACTGCTGGCACCGGACCTGTTCAGGACCAGCTACATCAACCTGTTCGACTGCCCCTTGCTGCCGGCGATGCCGGAGCACAAACCGCAGACTTGGGACGAGCAGCACTATCGCGAGCTGTCGCCCTACGGGCGAACGCATGTCCTAAGCGCGGTGGTGGCACTCATTGCCGACGAGCCCGTCAGCCGCCTTATGTCGGGCGCGCACCGGCCGTGGCACGGGCATCAAACGCTGGAGATGCTGCTCGCGGATGCGCCTCGCTGGGTGCAAGCCATGCTGATCCGGAGCAGCGTGGCTTGGCCCGCGCCTTTGCGCGCCCGCGTCGAAGTCCACCACCGACGAACGGGTATGGACGTGGACGACGTTCTGGCGCAGTTTGACGCGTGGCGGGCCGAGCGCGAACAGCGACAGCGCGAGCGAATGTCGCTGATCGGGTGATCGCGACAGCGCCAAAGGCAGGTAAGTATCTGTACCAAAACAGAAACCCGCTAGTGCGATAACATAGATTATGTTAAAGGTCTGAGCGTTATCTTCCGCGGGCTCCCGTCACTGCAGCGCCTCCGTCCAATCACTTCAGCCTGGAGCCACCGTCAGCATGCTCCTGTCGGGAAGGCTCTCAAGAAGGTCCGCTTCGGCTCGGTTCGGACCGCTTACGACGCTATTCACGCCTGCAACGCCGGTCCGAGCTTCCCGCATGCCTGCCCTGCCGCGCTGGTTCACGCAGCCCGCTCCTGCAAGCCGCAGGAGGTGCAGGCCGGGAGGTCGGCCATGAGCTCCAAACATTGATTGCGGTCTGATCGAGGAAGGACCGACGGAACAGAACGAAACGACGAGATTAGAATCCCTCACCGTGCCTGAACGAGGCACGGCAGGACGAGGACGAACCTGATGAACGAGAACAACCTGAAGAAGCTGGTCGCGCAAGGATTGTCCGCGATGCAGGCCGGCAGCGACGTCGCCGCCAAGGCGACCGACGAGATCAACAACGACGCGCGCCACCCGGCGCTGCGATCCGCGCTCGAAGAGGGCAACCGGACTTCCCGCCAATGGGCGGACCGCATCCGTCGCGCCGCCGAGCAGGCGGGCCCGGCCGATCAGCAGGACAACCCTGTGCTCGAAGCGCATTACGAGGTGAGCCGCAGGATCCGCGAAGCGGCACCGGACGATGCCTCACGCGACCTCGGCATCATCGCCAGCGGGCAGCTCGCGCTTCATTACTGGATCGCTTCGTTCGGGACCATGGCCAATTACTGCCGGCAGACCGGCATGGACGATGCGGCGCGCGACATGAAGGCGTGCGCGGACGAGGCCAAGCAGGCCGACGAAAAGCACAGCCAGCTCGCCGAGCAGTTGCTGTCTGAAGGCTGAACCGGTGCCGGCCCGCCTTGCTACCGACGACTGGCCAACCGGCATGATCTTACAACAGGAGATAATTGGTGCTTGAGCAACGAAAGCTGGGCGACGGGCTGCGCGTATCTGCGCTGGGCCTCGGTTGCATGGGCATGTCCGAATTCTATGGGCAGGCCGACGAAGCCGAGGCGGTCGCGACCATTCAGCGCGCGATCGATCTCGGCGTGACGTTTCTGGACACCGCCGACATGTACGGGGTAGGCCGTAACGAGGAGTTGGTCGGGCGTGCGATCCGCGATCGCCGCGACGCGGTGGTTCTCGCCACCAAGTTCGGCAACGTTCGCGGCGAGGACGGCACCTTCAAGGGCGTGTGCGGGCGCCCGGATTACGTCCGCTCCGCCTGCGAGGCGAGCCTGCGACGGCTCGGCGTCGAGACGATCGACCTCTACTATCAGCACCGCGTCGACCCCGACACGCCGATCGAGGACACGGTGGGCGCGATGGCCGGGCTGGTCCGCGAGGGCAAGGTGCGCCACCTCGGCCTCTCCGAAGCGGCGCCCGCCACGGTCAGGCGCGCGCACGCCGTGCATCCGATCGCGGCGCTGCAGACCGAATATTCGCTGTGGAGCCGCGATCCCGAGGGCGAGATCCTCGACACGATGCGCGAGCTCGGCATCGGCTTCGTGCCGTACAGCCCGCTCGGCCGCGGTTTCCTGACCGGCGCGATCCGGCGGGTGGAGGATCTCGCGCCTGACGACTATCGCCGGCACAGCCCCCGCTTCCAGGGCGAGAACTTCCAGCGCAATCTCGATCTCGTCGCGGCGGTCGAGGCGATGTCGCGGGAGAAGGGCTGCACCCCTTCCCAGCTGGCGCTCGCCTGGGTGCTGGCGCAGGGCGAAGACATCGTGCCGATCCCGGGCACCAAGCGCCGCGGCTACCTGGAGGAGAATGTCGGCGCGCTCGACGTGACGCTCACCCGAGGCGAACTGGAGCGGCTCGACCGCGCGGCGCCGAAGGGGGCAACGGCGGGCGAGCGCTACGCCGCGCCGCAGATGCAGGCGCTGAACCGATGAGCGGGAGCGACGGACACGGCCTTGCCGGCCGCGTCGCGATCGTGACGGGCGGCGGTCGCGGGCTGGGCCGCGCGATGACGCTCGGGCTGGCGCAGGCCGGCGTGCGGGTCGTCGCCACCGCCGCGCGCGAACTCGCCGAGGTCGAAGCGGTCGCACGGGAGGCAGAGCGGGCATGCGGCGACGATCGGGTGCGGCCGCTGCTCGCCGACGTGACGCGGGCGGAGGATTGTGCCGCAGTCGTGCGCGCGGCGCTCGTGCGCTTCGGCCGGCTCGACATCCTGGTCAACAATGCCGGGCGCGGCATGAAGTATGTGAGCGACACCTTCCTGACAGAACCGACCCGGTTTTGGGAGGTCGCCCCCGACACTTGGCGCATGGTGACCGACACCAACGTCAACGGCCCGTTCCTGATGGCGCGCGCCGCCGTCCCCGCCATGCTGGAGGCGGGATGGGGCCGAATCGTCAACATCTCGATGAACCGCGAGACGATGCGACGGCGCGGCTTCTCGCCCTACGGCCCGTCCAAGGCGGCGCTGGAATCGGAGACCGCGATCTGGGCGCAGGACCTTGCGGACAGCGGCATCACGGTGAACGCGCTCCTGCCGGGGGGCGCGACGCTGACCGGCATGATTCCCGAAGGACTGCCGGATAGTGCACGCGACGGACTGCTGTCGCCCGAGATCGTGGTGCCGCCCTTGCTCTGGCTCTGCTCTGACGCTGCCGCGGCGGTGACGGGTAAGCGCCTGGATGCCCGGCGGTGGATGGGAGAGCAGCCCGGAAGTCAGCGCACAAATGACACGCTGGAGGATGTAGGCTGTTAGGGCAGACCACAGGACATATCCGCTCGGCCAGCCGTGGTCTCTTCGTCCTTTTGTGCGATATCCCTAGCGACAGGTCTTCTGCTAACCGAGACGGTAAAGGACCTGAAATTGGCCGCACGAAGCCGGGATCAAGAGATCCCGGCCCACTCAGCCTACCAAACAGCGGTCGGCCGCACGCTTCGTCCGCCAGCTTTGCAGCAGCTCGATCTGTCTCTCGTGCACCTCGTCGATAACTGGTGGCTCGGCCTGACAGGTTGCACCGGCCGCCACGACCTGAGATTCCGTTTTGTATCCCTTATCGCTGTTCATGTGATCTAGGAGTGCGCGCAGCATCTGCCGCCCTCTTACCACGCGGCTCTTGATTGTGCCGACGGGAACCTGCTCGATAGTGGCTGTCTCCTCATAGCTCAATCCCTCGATCCCGATGAAATTGATGCACCGCTGCTGCTCAGGCGTCAGGCGCGGCCATAGACGGCGAACATCGCTCAGCGTCACAACGGATTCCTGGTTCGACGCCACCGGAATGTCGGCGAGTTCGGCGGTCTCGCTAACTTGTACCGTGCCTCGACGGCGTACCTGCGAAAGAAATGAGTTGCGAAGGATCCGGAAGGTCCACGCCTTCATATTTGTACCGGCTTCGAAGGATGCGCGGCTGCTCCAGGCTTTCAGCACGGTTTCCTGAACAAGGTCCTGTGCAGTATCGGGATTCCTGGCCAGCGATCGCGCATAGCGCGCCAGACTAGGCATAAGCGCGCTGAGCTCGGCACCGAAGTCCGACCAGCCCTCAGATGGCAGATGCGGCTCGTCAACCGTTTGTTCGGACACGCGGAACCCCTCGCTCAATCGAACCGGTCAGCTGCTTTGGTACCAACCGGTTTACTTTCGGAAAACGCCAAGCCGATTGGTTCGTTCCGCTCGTCGGAGATGAAATATCAGTAGCGAAACAATCGCGCGCGACTGGGTACATGAAAGGCTGACAACAAGAGGTCAGCGCCGCTGCCTGTTCGCGTACCAAGCGCAGCCGGCAAGGAGTATCGCAGAAGCCATCAGGATTGCTCCAACAACATCATGGTCGTGCTGGAGGATCGCGCCGGCGACCAGCAGGCCGGCGGACAGGACGTTGGGATCTGCGCCCCGGGGCAATGCCGGTGGTGAGGAGACGGCACCTTTCTGCAACTCGATCGGCAGCGCACCCGACCGCGCAACCCGCTCGGCGAAGGCCACCAGCTCGGGCGAGGCGGCGGCCAGACGGCCAAGGCTCGTCGCCAGCCGGCGTCCGCCACGCTTGAGGCCGGCCGGGCCGATCCGCTCCCGCAGCAGTTCGCGCGCGATCGGTGCGGCGCGCGCGGTGATGTCAAAGCCGGGATCGAGCCGTCGCACGAACCCTTCGGCGATCAGCAAGGTGCGCAGCAGCAGGGCGAGGTCCGGCGGCAGCGCCAGACGATAGGTTCGAAGCAGCGCGAACACGCGGCCGAAGATGTCGGCGAGCTCGATCTGCTGGAGTACCGCCCCGCGGAACTGGCCGATCAGCGCGTCGAGGTCGCGGGTCAGCGCCTGGCGATCGACATCGGTCTCGCCCGACCATTGCAGCAGTACGTCCGTCACCGATCGTGTGTCCTCACCCGCGATGGCAAGGACGAGCGTGACAACCTCGTTCCGCCGGGCGGGACTGAGCACGCCGACCGCCCCGAAGTCGATGAACGCCAGCGACCCGTCGGCCAGAACAAAGACGTTGCCGGGATGGGGGTCCGCGTGGAACCGACCGTTGAAGATGATCATCCGCAGCACCGCATCGGCATATCTGCCGGCGACGTCAGCACCGCCCTCACCCGCCACGTCAAGAACCTCGCGGACGGGCATGCCGTCAAGCCGCTCCTGCACGTTGATCCGGCGGCCGACCTGATCCCAGTAGAAGGCCGGCGTCCGGACGCCGAGCGGCTGCAGGAACGCGCCGATGCTCTCGCAGGCTGCCGCTTCTGCGCTGAGGTCCATTTCCTGCGACAAGCTCTCCGCGAAAAACCGCAGCAGTTCGTCGGGCTTGAGGCGGCGGATCTCCGGTGAGTGCCGGGCCGCGAGCCGCGCGATGCGGCGGAGCAGCCGTAGGTCGGCATCGACGCGTTCCGCGATCCCCGGCCGGCGTACCTTGACCACGACCTCGGTTCCGTCGCGCAAGGTTGCAGCATGAACCTGCGCAATCGACGCCGCCGCGATCGGCTCGCGGTTGAAGTTCGCGAACACATCAGCGATCGGGGAGCCGAGCGCGGCCAGGATCGTCGGCTCCAGCGCCTCGAACGGCAGCGGGGTCACGCGATCCTGCAGCGTCGACAGCGCCCGCACCCATTCCGGCCCGAGCAGGTCCTCGCGGGTGGCTAGCACTTGCCCCAGCTTGACTGCGACAGGTCCAAGGTCCCGCAGCAGCGCGACGACCCGCTCGGGCGTACCGACGTCCGCTGGCTGCTCCGAGCGACCGGGCAGCAGGCCCAGGCGCGAGGCGAGCCCGTTCAGCCCATGGCGCCCCATGATCTGCATGAGCTCGGCCAGCCGCGTGCGCTCACCGATCTGAGGCTCCTCGTCGGTGGTGGACATCAGTCGCTGCAACCATCCGCCTCGCGCGGACGGCAGCCATTGAGGAACAGGTCGATACCGCGCGAGATACGATCGCGTGCGGCATCGTCGTACGCGGGAGGAGAAAGCCCGAGCGCTGCACGGCGCATGGGTGCGACCACTACGAGGGTGACGAACTGCTCGGCAGCGAACACCGGGTCTGCCAGCGATAGCTCACCCTTTGCATCGGCATGGGCGAGGATCGACGCTACCCATTGGACGGCCCGCTGGTAACCGAAGTCGTGGATGTTCGCCGCAAGCGCTGGAAAGCGCACGGCTTGCGCGATGACGACGCGTTCCATGGAGGTGATCCGCGGCGTCAGCAGCCACTCGAGCAGGCGATCGGCGATTACGCGAAGCCGCTTTCGGATGTCGGGTTCGTCGCTGCCGGAAGGTTCGAGCGCGCGCAGCTGCGTATCGATCTCGTCGAGGATCACCGCCTCGAACACGCGCGCCTTGCTGCCGAAGCGGGCGTACAGGGTCCGCTTCGAGATGCGGGCCTGCTCGGCGATCATGTCGGCACTGGCGCCCTCGAAGCCGTGTTCGAAGAACAGCTCGCGAGCGCTTTTTAGGATGTGCGAGGTAAGGCGGAGCGCGTCCTCGGTGGTCGGTCTGCCCATTTTCCTGGGGCGCCGGCTCTTCTTTTCGTCATCGCTCAATCTCGTTCTCCTGGATCGAGAGTAGCGCGATCCGGACCGGTTGACGAGAAATCACGCCGAGAAGGTCGGTTGCTCGCCTGCCAGCTCGATCTCAGCCAAAGGCTGTTCTTTTGTATCGCCGTCGCTCAATCCTGTGACGTTGGCTTGTAGATGGGAAGGGACGGAGCCCCCACGCCCAGTCCCTCCTGATCGATGCGAACGGCCGCATCCCTGACAGCACCGACCTTGTTCCTCGCTGAACGAACCGTTTCACGCAGTTGGGCCTGTTTGGCGGCCGTGCCGCGTATCGTGGGTCGAATAGCCTCCAGCCGAGCCGTGAATCGATCGGCACCGTCTCGGGCTTTCAACAATGTTCGGTTCGCTCTCGCGAGGACGGTCGCGCGGCGTTCGTCCGCTGCCGCTCTCAGCTGTTGGGCGCTGTCGCCGGATCGCTGCAAGGCGTCTCCCACGGCAATCACGCGGCCGCGCGCACCGGTGAGAGCATCGGACGCTGCTCCGGCTTTGTCAGCCCAACCAGCGGAACTCTCCGCGAGCGCCGCCAGCCGATCGCTGGCCCGCTGCTGCTGAGCGGCGTCGAGGTTGCGCGAGACAGAGTCCACGGTGCGGCTGATCTTCTCGACCAGTGCGACGGGGTCCCCTCCGCCGCCAAGGAGCCCGCCTTCCTTGGTGGGGATGACGGGAAGCTCCCCGTCGTTCGCCGCAACGATCGGGGGCGCGCCAGAGGTTGCACCGTCGAGGCTGATGTTCGCGGTGCCGGCCAGTGCCGATCTTGCGATCGACGCTTTCACGCCTGCGACGATGGGGATCCGCGGTTCAAGGCTGACGGTGACGAGAACCGCTGACGGGTCCTGCTTGTCGAGCCGTATCGACGTGACATGACCGGCCGGCACGCCCGAGAAGGTCACCGACGATCCATTTTGGAGACCGGCAACGCTTCCGGTGAAGCGGATCATGTAGGGATTGCCGTCTCCATCGCGTGCATCGAACAGCCACAGGGTGAAGATCAGGAGCGTACCCAGCAGAACGCCTGTAACCGAGAGCACCAGAAATTTATTCGACCGCGTTTCCATGCGAGACCATAACCATTAGGAAGCCGGACCAGATTTGTAAACCGTACCGTTTCCAAGGTTGCAAGGCCTGATCAGGACGAGGATGGAATCGTGGCTGGAGACTGGAGCCTGCAACCAGGCGACATACCGTGGGGCAACAGGCTTGGCCTGGAGTTGGTTTCGATCGGCGATGGCCTCAGCTCGCTACGTGTCGGTTGGCGTGAGGAGCTGGCCGACGAGGACGAGACTTTAGCAACGGGCGTGTTGACGAGCCTTATCGATCAGGCCTGCGGCGTTGCCGTAATGTCCCGACTGGGAAGGCGATTGGCAATCTCGACCCTCAACCTGAAGGTGGACCATGTGCGGTCCCCCGAGGCGAGATGCTCCGCGACAGCGTGGGCGCATTGTTACGACGCTACCGAGCGCCGTGCGTTCGTACGGACCGAAGTCTGGGATACCGATCCTTCTCACCTGATCGCGACTGCCCAAGGCGTCTTTTCGATCAATCGGGCTGTCGGGCCATGACCGGCTTCGCGCAGCTGCTAGGCTCCATGATTTCAGAGAGCGGTGACGCCTTTGTTTTGACGCCAGTGGAATACATGATCGGCAACCCTCTCCTTCCCGCCTTGCATGGCGGAGCTGTGGCATCCTTTCTCGAAGTGGCAGCGAAGCGTGCCCTTGCACGCAAACTTCCCCCCGGGCACTTCCCGAAGCTCATCAGCGTGAACCTCCAGTTCCTTGCCTCTGCTCGGCTGGATGCACTTGTCACGACGCCGAAGGTCAGGCGTGTCGGACGTCGGATCGCAGTCGTTCACGCCGAAGCATTCCGCCGCGAAGATCCAGCGGCTGTTTGTTTCGCGCAGCTTGAGTTTGCTGTGCACGAGCCCATCAGAGTGGGTGGCAATGCCGATCGCCACATACTATGATACGGTCCGGTTTACATACGATAGCGTTGCTGAGTGGCTGACGAGCATGCTGAAGATCGAGGCGGCGATGCGCCGCATGACGACCGGAATGCGCATTCCCAGCCAGAAGCTAGGTCGAAGGACGGTGTCGAGGAGAACGACGGCGTAAGAAGCCCTCGCTTCTCGCGCGCTATCCGATCATCCGCTACGTCCTCATCGCCGCGCTCGTTGCGGGCATCGTCGCGGCGGTCGTCTGGTACATGAACTACCGCGCGAGCGGCCAATACCTGCAGTCGACCAACAACGCCTATGTGCGCGCGGACTTCGTGACGGTCTCTCCGAAGGTTGGCGGCTATGTCGAGCGTGTGCTCGTCGCTGACAACCAGCCTGTCCGCCGCGGCCAGCTGCTCGCCGTGCTCGATCCCCGCGACTACCGCGCCAACGTCGAACAGGCGCAAGCCCAGATCGCCGCGGCCGGCGCCAACATCACGACCGCGCGCCGGACGCTTGACGAGCAGCAGGCCACTGTCGCTCAGGCCGCCGCCCAGGTTGCGAGCGCCGAGGCTGCCGCGGCAGCGGCAGAAAACGAGGTAAGACGTTACGAACCGCTCACTCGGACAGGGGCGGAATCGCGTGAGCGCCTCGCAAACCTGGTCCTTCAGCGTGATCGAGCCGCCGCAGAGCTGCGCGCGCAGCGCGCCGCCTACCTCGCCGCCCGTCGCAGTGTCGCCACACAAGCGGCTCGCATCGGCCAGGCGGAGGCGGAGCGCGACACCGCGCAGGCGCAGCTTGCGCGCGCCTCGACCGACCTCGGCGCCGTCGAGATCCGCAGCAGCATCGACGGCGTTGTTGCCGACAAGGCGGTCCGGGCCGGGCAATATGTCCAGCCGGCGACCCGGCTGATGTCGGTGGTGCCGGTCGATCAACTCTACATCGAGGCCAATTTCAAGGAGACCCAGGTCGCGCTGATGCGCGTCGGGCAACCCGTGACCGTCAAGGTGGATGCACTGGACGGCGCCGAACTGCGCGGCCGGGTTGCGAGCTTCTCGCCAGGCACGGGCGCGCAGTTCTCGCTCATCCCGCCCGAGAACGCGACCGGGAACTTTACCAAGATCGTTCAGCGAGTGCCCGTGCGCATCAGCATTGAAGCGGGACCGGAGGCGCGCCGGGTGCTGCGTCCCGGCCTGTCGGTCGAGGTTACGGTCGACACGATCAGCGCAAAGGGAAGTCGTGACCGGATCGAGCAGGAAACCGAGCGGCTGAAGCGCGGCGAGACGCAGGGCGCGCGCTGATGGCGGCCGAACGCGCCGGCCTGCGCGACTGGCTCGCCGTCGCCGCGGGCACGATCGGGTCGTTCATGGCGCTGCTCGACATCTCGATCGTCAATGCGGCCTTGCCCACCATCCAGGGCGAGATCGGCGCGAGCGGAACGGAGGGCACCTGGGTCGCGACCTCCTATCTAGTGGCGGAGATCGTCATGATCCCGCTCAGCCCCTTTCTCGTGCGCCTGTTCGGCCTGCGCAACTTCCTTCTGGGTGCGGCGGTCAGCTTCACCGGTTTCTCGATCGTGTGCGGGATTTCGACGACGTTGCCGATGATGATCGCCGGGCGTGTAGGGCAAGGCTTCACCGGCGGTGCGCTGATCCCGACCGCGATGACCATCATCGCGACACGGCTGCCGCCATCGCAGCAGCCGATCGGCACCGCCGCGTTCGGCGGCACCGCGATCCTCGGTCCGGTGCTCGGGCCGATCATCGGCGGCTGGCTCACCGATAATTACAGCTGGCA
>Ga0172382_10002235_pt1 | contig 32878 bp, 32 predicted proteins | sample Leawel138RmetaG_FD_122245 | JGI IMG/M metagenome (GOLD analysis project Ga0172382, IMG submission 122245) | Leachate microbial communities from a municipal landfill in Southern Ontario, Canada - Leachate well 138R metaG | ecosystem: Engineered > Solid waste > Landfill > Unclassified | place...
CGAGGGACAAGAGGTTCCGGGAATTTTGCTCTCGGGCGATCATGAAAAAATCAGACGATACCGCCGTTTCAAATCATTGGAACGGACATACCTTGACCGTCCAGATCTTTTGAAAAAAGCCAATCTTACTCCCGAGGACTATTTTTTCCTGGAAAAAATCAAACGCGGTGAGGATTATGAAAGCTAGGATAGCATTGCTTTTCGTTGCGCTTTTGTTTTCGCTTTCGGCATGCCGGACACGAGGGAAAGCGTACGGGGACGAGGAAATCGAGGCTTTCGATAAGGTTTTAACCCATATCGGCGACGGCAACACCAAAGCGTATGATTTGCGCGCTTACGAAGATTGTGTCGCCGGCAGGATTCCCGGGTTCTTCTGCATGAGAACATTAAGGGACGGCGAGGCGAGGACCGTGGAAGAGATTGCTTCCGATTTAATCGTCTTGCTCGGGAAAAAGCATAATTACCGAATTATATTAATTGATTACGACGGCGAGGATTCGCGTCGTTTCACCGAAATAATGAACGCCTCCGGCTTTCATAACATCCATTATTTTGCCGGCGGTTACGATCGTTATGCCGAATTAAAAGGCGAGGAATTCACGCCCGAGACGGGCGAGTGTGATGGTTGTTAAAATAGGGACTTGCCAAAAGTCGCTACATAATGTATAATATCCAAGTAAATACTGCAAAAAAAGGTATTCCGCTGCAATAGATGCATGAATGCCGGTTATAAGGAGCGTGACAAAATGAGTCAACAATTAATATCTGACATTACTAAGGAATACATGCGTGAAAAGTTGCCTGAATTCCGCCCGGGCGATACTGTCAAGGTACATGTTAAAATCGTTGAAGGAAGCCGCGAACGGATTCAGGTATTCGAAGGTTTGGTAATTAAAAGACGCGGCGGCGGGATAAGCGAAACGTTTACGGTTCGGAAAAATTCCTACGGCATCGGCGTCGAAAGAACCTTTCCCGTGCATTCCCCCCGGATTGCCCAAATCGAAGTTGTTAGATTAGGGAAGGTCCGTCGGGCCAAACTTAACTACATCCGTAAGTTGTCAGCCAAAGCCGCCAGAATTAAAGAAAGAAGATAGGCAAAAAGCAGCGAAATTTTATAGATTCGCTGCTTTTTTTATTATATCGTTGATAAATATTTTATTTATTGATATTATATATATATTAAAATATAGGAGGTATTCATGAAGACGGACAGATTGGAAAAATACGCGCGATTGATTGTGGAAGTCGGCGTCAACGTTCAGAAAGGCCAAACTGTGGTAATCAATTCCCCGGTTGAGTGCAAAGACTTTGCAAGATTTTTATCCGATGCCGCTTATAAGCGCGGCGCCGGGCGGGTGACACTGCGTTGGAATGACGAGATCGTCATGAAACAATTTTACACATACGCCAACGACGAGGCGTTGGAGGAAGTTCCGGATTATATCGTTTCCCAGTGTCAATATTTTATCGACAAAAAAGCGGCCACAATTTCGGTTTCCGCCCCGACCCCGGGATTATTGAAGGACATCGAACCGCGGAAAATCCAGCTCTATACGAAGGCGACCAGCGAGCGCCTTGATTTTTACCGCGATTTCCTAATGGGCAACGGGGCGCAGTGGAGTATCGCCTCTTACCCGACGGAGGCGTGGGCGGAGAAGGTTTTTTCCGACGGGGACGCTTTTGACCGATTATTCGACGCGATTCTCGCCGCTTCGCGCGTCTTGCCCGATAACGACCCGGTCGCGGAATGGCGCGAGCATATGGAAGAACTCGCGAAACGCAATGAAATCCTTAATGATTACAACTTCGCTTATCTGCGTTTTGAAAACTCCCTGGGCACCGATTTGACCGTCGGCTTGGCCGAAGGTCATATTTGGGCCGGCGGCGGAGAAGTCGCGAAAAACGGCGTGTTCTTCGCCCCGAATATCCCGACCGAAGAAACCTTCACCATGCCTCATCGGAACAGGGTAAACGGTAAAGTGGTCGCCACCAAGCCGCTTAATTATAACGGAAAACTGATCGAAGACTTTTACTTGATTTTCAAAGACGGCAAAGTCGTAGATTTCGACGCTGGCAAAGAAAAAGAAACCCTGAAGAATTTATTGGAAGTTGACGAAGGAAGTTCGTATATCGGCGAGGTAGCGTTGATCCCCTACGATTCGCCTATTTCCAACACCGGCATCCTCTTTTATAACACTCTTTTTGACGAGAACGCATCCTGTCATCTGGCGCTGGGTTGCGCTTATCCCATGAACCTTAAGGACAGCGATAAAATGTCGGAAGAAGAGATGGAAGCCAAGGGATATAACAAATCGCTCGTCCACGTTGATTTTATGTTCGGCAGCGCCGATATGAAAATCACCGGCATCAAAGATGACGGACGGGAAGTTTTAATATTTGAAAACGGGAATTTTGTTTTTTAGGCCAAAAGACAGGGATGTGAAAAGCAGTCCGGAGCGCCGACTTTGTCAGCGCTCTTTTTCTTTTTGGGTTTTTAAGCGGATCCGGCAGAGAAAAACGGTCTTTTTTGTGCCCAAATTTATGTTCTTTCATAGTATAATACGAGGTGAAACAGTGGAAAAATTCCATTTGATCGGTATCAAAGGAACGGGCATGTCCGCCTTGGCGGGAATATTAAAAGATTTGGGCCATGATGTTGTCGGAAGTGACGTCGAGGAAGAATTCTTTACTTCCAAAAAACTGAAAGCCAAAAACATTAAAGCGTTGCCGTTTTCCGAAGCCAATATTACGGAAGGAAAAACATATATCGCCAGCAGTTGCTATAAGGATGATCACGTTGAAGTCGCCGCGGTAAAAAGCAAAAACCTGCCTTTTTATTACTATCACGAATTTATCGAGAAGTTTTTTACCGTTCCGAAAATCGGGGTTTCCGGAACCCACGGGAAAACCACCACCACCAGTTTGATCGCCAAGTTTTTTGAGGACAGGAAAATATCATATTTGATCGGCGACGGCACGGGGAAAGGCGAAGGCGGCGCGGAATATTTTATTTTCGAGGCTTGCGAATACCGTAATCATCTATTGCAATATACATTTGATTATCTCGTTATTAACAATATTGATTTCGATCATCCCGATTTCTTTCGGTCAATCGACGAGGTGCTGGCGACATTTCAAAAAGCGGGCGTTAACTCCAAACATTTGATAATTAACGGCGACGACGAGTATTGCGGGAAAATAAGCCATCCGCGCAAAACGATATTCGGCTTAAAAAACGGCGATATTAAAGGTAAGATTATCGAGGAACATAAAGAAGGATATATTTTGGAAGCGGACGCGCGCGGGGAGAAGTATAAATATTTCCTGCCCTTTTCCGGGTTGCACATGATATATAATTTTCTCGCGGCCTTGACGGTTTGTTATCTTAATGGCGTCGACTTAAATTCGCTCCAAGACAAATTGCTTGACTATCAGCGTCCCTCGCGCAGAATGGAAGAATATTTTTATTACGATAACGTGATTATAGATGACTATGCTCATCACCCGCGGGAAATAAAAATGTGCCTGGACGCCGTGAGGCAAAGTTATCCGGACAAAGGCATCGTCGTTATTTTTCAGCCCCATACTTATAGCCGGACTATGCAGTTGAAAAAATCATTCCGGGAAGTTTTTTCCGGCGTGAAGCTTTATCTTGCGAAAACCTTCACTTCCAAAAGAGAAGCGGCCGACAGGAATTTAGACGCCGAGGTCTTCCGCGTTTTTCCCAAAGCGAAAAAGTTTCGCGAAAAAAGTTTGCAAGAAATCAAAAACCTTCGCAACTCGGTTATCCTTTTTTTGGGCGCCGGAAACATCGATAAATACATTAAACAATTATTATGAAAATACTTGCATTTATTTTCATTCTATGGTAATATTAATTAATAAGAGTGAAAAGAGGTGAAAATGATGAATCAAGTGAAAATTTACGACATAGCAGGTGCTGCCGGAGTAAGTTTGGCCACGGTTTCCCGCGTTCTCAACCACCCGGAAAAGGTTAAAGAATCAACTCGGGCCAGGGTTTTAAAGATAATCAAGGAGAAAGGGTATAAACCCAACGCCAACGCTCGCGGCCTGGCAAGCAGGCGATCGACAACGGTCGCAATCGTTGTGCCTCGAATTACGAGAGCATCAGTCGCGGAAATGATTCAAGGCATTGATGACAGCGCAAAAAAATACGGCTACACTCTTCGCTTGTTCATCGGAGCCGACACCGAATTGCAAAGAGATTTGTGGGGAGACGTCGTTGCTTCCAGCGTTGACGGAATTTTGTTTATGAATGACGAGATGACTTCCGAAACATTTGATCTGTTGCAAAAAACCCCCGTCCCCGTGGTTTTTGTTAACGCGATATCGCAAACGGATCAATACGCGAGCGTGTTAATTGAATATGAAAAATGCGCTTACGAGATTACCAAAGAAATGATCAGGCGCGGCAACAAAAAAATTCTCTTCATTTCTACCGAGCATAAATACGCCGTTAACGATCTGAAACAAAAAGGATATGAAAAAGCGATGCGCGAGCACGATTTGCCGGTTGACATTATCTATTCCAGCGGCGATTTGAGCATTAACGAAAAGGACTTCAACGAGTATCTTGACAAAAGGGTGCCCGAGGTAGCGATGGCCGTTCGCGATTCCATGGCCATATCCTTCATGAATATCGCCATGAAAAAGGGGCATAGGGTTCCCGACGTCCTGCAGGTTATCGGTTTTCAGAACACGAGATATGCCGTGTTGTCTAACCCGAAATTAACTTGCGTTGAGATTCCCATTTATGAAATCGGCAATAAGGCAATGTCGTTTTTGACCGAGTTGATGAAACAAAACGGCGATAATAGTCAAAAAGATAAAAAAGATCATCCTAACCTGTATGTGCCTTATCAAGTAATTTGGCGCGAATCGACAAAATAAAATATCCTTAAATGATCCAAGGATATTCTTAATCTTGGAGGATTGCAATGTCTTTATTGGAAGAATTAAGATGGCGCGGCTTGATCTATGATATAGCCAACGAAGACGAGCTGGAAAAAAGGCTTGAAGAGAAGCCGATCACCTTATACTGCGGTTTTGATCCGACGGCCGAAAGCATGCATATCGGCTCTTTGTTGCCGATAGTGACATTAATGCGTTTCCTGAAGGCCGGGCATCGCGTTATTGTTCTGGTCGGCGGCGGCACGGGCTTGATTGGCGACCCGAGCGGGAAAAAGAGCGCCAGGACGATGAATGATATGGAAACCGTCAAACAATGGTCTGACGCCTTCCGCAAACAATTCTCGCGCTTCTTTGCCTTTGATAACAAAACTTGCTTTTTAAAAGACAATTACGAGTGGCTGGGCGAAATGAAAGCCATCGATATGTGGCGCGATTACGGTCAACATTTCAATATTAATATTATGATGGCGAAAGAATCGGTCAAATCGCGGCTGGATTCCGGCCTTACCTATTTGGAGTTTTCCTATATGGTAATGCAGAGCATCGATTTTTTGCATATGTATCTGGATAAAAAATTGCGCTGCGAGATGCAAATCGGCGGCCAGGACCAATGGGGCAATATCACCGCCGGAATAGATTTAATCAGGAAAATCGCCGGCCCGGAGGCGCAAGTCTTTGGTTTGACCGTTCCGTTGATTACAAAAAGCGACGGGACAAAGTTCGGAAAAACCGAATCGGGAACGGTATGGCTGGACGAAAATTTGACCACGTCTTACGAGCTGTATCAGTTTTTGATTAACACGGCCGATGCCGATGTCATCAAATTTTTGAAATATTATACATTTCTGGACAAGGAAGAAATTGGGAGACTTGAGGAAAAGGTTAAGACCGAGCCGCATTTGCGCGAGGCGCAACGCGCTTTGGCTCGCGAGGTCTTGCTTCTTGTTCACGGGGAAGAGGCTTATCTGCAGGCCGTTAAAGTATCTGAATCGCTTTTCAGCGGCAATATCAAGGACTTAAGCGTTGACGATATCGCGATGGGCTTTAAAGATGTGCCTTCGGTTACCGTAGGCGGGGATATCAATATTGTCGAGGCCTTGGTCGCGGTTAAAGCGGCCTCCAGCAAAAGAGCGGCGCGCGAATTCATCGCGAACGGCGCCGTCAGCGTAAACGGCGACATCATTAAAGACATTGATTATGTCGTTACCGCCGACAAGGCTTTTGGTTCCGCCTTTTCCGTTATCAGGCGCGGCAAAAAAAATTATTTTTTGATTAAGCATCAAAAATAAAACTGACTAACCATACAAGTAATCTTAACAAAAAAAAGGTGAGCGCATCACCTTTTTTTTATCGGCGGGTAAGGCCGACTTTTTTATATACTTCCTTCAGTTTTTTGCTCGCGATCTCCCGAGCTCTCTCTCTCCCGTCGTCAAGGATCTTATCAAGATCGCTCGAATTAATTATTTCATTATACCGTTTCTGCAGGGCGGCGATTTCTCCGCCCACTATTTCCGCAAGCTCGGTTTTGAACGCGCCGTAACTGCCGGAAGCGTATTTTTTCTCGATTTCCTTGTTGGAAAGACCGGTCAGGGCGGAATAGATGGTCATGAGATTCGATATTCCCGGTTTTTTAGTTTTATGATATTGAATCTTGTTTTCGGAATCAGTGACGGCGCTTTTGATTTTTTTCTTTGCGGAATTAATCGATTCCAGGAGAAAAATACATCCTTTGTTATTGGATTCCGATTTGTCCATTTTCTTGGTCGGCTCCTGCAGATTCATTATCCGCGCGCCGGTTTTGTTAATGAGCGCTTCGGGGACGACGAACGTCTCGCCGTAGCGGTTATTGAAGCGCTCGGCTATATTGCGGGCGAGCTCCAGGTGTTGTTTTTGATCGTCGCCTACCGGCACGTAGTTAGCGTCGTATAGCAAAATATCGGCCGCCATCAAAGTCGGGTAGTTAAATAAGGCCACCGGGATCCCGCTTTTTTGTTTTCGCGCTTTATCTTTATATTGCGTCATGCGCTCCAACTCGCCCATGTAGCATACCGATTGGAGAACATAGCACATTTCCGCGTGTTCGGGCACCTCGGATTGAATGAAAAACGAGGCGTTTTCCGTGGTCAGACCGCACGCCAGGTATAACGCGGCGACGGCGCGAATGTTTTTGCGCAATTCCTCGACATCGTGCGGAACGGTTATCGCGTGCAAATCAGCGACAAAAAAAATAAAATGATGGTCTTTCATTTCCTTTTGTAAGCGGGCGAAATTTCGGATCGCGCCGATATAATTACCTAATGTCGGGATTCCGGAGGGTTTGACTCCCGATAATACCACTTTCATATACAGGCCTCCAAACATAATTTAGGTTATCTTTTATATATTATATCGCATATCATATATTATAATTGCTGGGGTGATTATTGTCAAACTTTTGCGAAAAACAAACAGTGAAAACGCTTAACTAGCTTTTCTTGTCGGTCCAATAGCCGTTATAAAACGCTTACATAAAAAATTCTTCTTGACATTGCTATCAATAATTATTATAATATTATAAACCTTACAAGAGTAAAAAAAAAGGGAGGAAAACAGAAGTAATGAAAAAGCTTTTTGGCGTATTTATGCTGTTTGTCGCTGCTTTTGCTTTAGCCGCTTGCGGCGGAGCGAAGGCAAGCAGCGATCTGTTTATCGAAGGCCGAAGCCAATATCTTCTGACTGAAGATGCTATTGAGTTAGAAGCAAAATTGCTTTCTGCCGATGAAGATGTAGAATTTGTTTGGAAATCGTCCGATAAGGATATTGTTGAAGTTGCTCCCAAAGAAGAAGGCGAAGAAACCCTTTCGCAAATCGGTGTCGTAAAACCGAAAAAGCTTGGGAAAGCAACGTTAACTGTAACTACTGTCGGGGGCAAAAAATTAAAAGCAAAACTTGACGTTGAAGTAAAAGAAGAATTGATTAAGCCCGAAAAAGTTCAGTTAGTCCTTTTTGATGACGGTGATCCTTACCTTGATGATGAGCTGATTTTTGCGGCTAAGGTTTTCCCCGAAGGTGCGGACCCGCAAATAATTTGGTCATCTTCCGACGAAGTAGTTGCTCCTCTTGAGTTCAAAGGAGTAGCAATTCTAGAAGCCTTAGGATACGAGAAGCAAAATTGGTCGTTTGCCAAGGTAACGGCTAAAATTAACGGTAACGCGACCATTACGGCTGTTGCCGCCGGCGCAAGCGCCTTTGAAGAGGATGTAGCAGCTGAACAGAAATTAGAAATACTCAGCCAGCTCGAAGTAGAAGGCGAGACCGAAACCAAATTAGGCGTAGATGTCCAATTGGAAGCGACCGTAAACGACACTGTCAATTACAAAGACGAAGTCGCATGGGATTCTGCCGATAAGACGGTTGCCGAGGTTGACAGCAATGGTAAAGTAACTCCGAAAAAAGTCGGAAAAACCGTAATCACCGCGTCGATTACGTCTAAAGACGGAAAACAAACCAGAACGGTATTGTTCCCGCTTGAAGTATTGACGCAGTATGATGCCGATCAATTGGCTGGCGGGGAAGACGGCTTGAAGGTAAGCTTCAAATATGCAAGCCCCGAAGTAAAAGCTCAGATATTGGCCGCCCTGGAAAGACATTTGATTAATAAGGGCGCGAGCATTCCGGTCATAAATAACAGTGGCGCCGTTGTTTATTCCGAGCGCGTGACATTGCCCACCAAGGAATATGTCCCGATTATGGGCTTTGGCGCTTTGTATGCGAAGAATTTGACGGATAACGATGTCGAGCATCCGTATCGCACGTATACCACGGCTGACCCGAAAACATTCAACCATCTGATGTATAAAGACTCCATCGAGTCCGACATGATGAGCTTGACGGAATTGTCGTTGTTCTCGCTTGAGTTTGTCGATACCGATGAAGACGGATTCTTCGATGGTTACGCAATGCGCGCTTCCGCGGCGGAAAAATTCGCCGAGCCGGTTCAGTATAACGAAGAGACCGGCGAGTGGGAAGTAGTCACAGACTTCGACCCCGATAATGATGCCTTTACCGCGTGGAAGGTTACGTTGCGTCAAGATTTGTTCTGGACTGACAAAGAAGGTAAAAAAGGCAATCAAATCAAAGCCGACGACTTCATTTATACGTATAGAATGGCGCTTGACCCTGTTTTACAAAACTCTCGCGCTAACTACTTCTACAGTTCGGCCGGATTGCCGATTAAGAATGCCGAGAAATACTTCAAGCAAGAAGACGCAGACGGCAAAGCTACCGCCCCGTCTCAAGGTCTTTATGACGGTCAATACGAAAATGTTAAGTGGGATGAAGTTGGCGTTTACAAAGTAGACGAATTCTCGTTCATCTTTGAATTAACGACACCCTATCAACAATGGGATATTCATTATAACGCCTCCGGTTTCTTATATAGCCCCGTTAACGAAGAACTGTTCGAAGCGGGAATGAAAACTGACCGCAAATCGACGGATTACGGAACCGACATTAATAAATACGCAAGCAGCGGAGCTTACTATATTAGTTACTGGGAAAGCGGAAAACAATACAGATTCACAAAGAACGAGCATTATACTTACAATGAAGATTGTCCGGAGTATACTCCCGAGGCCATCCAGTTTACGATTGTAAAAGACGCCAACGCGGCTATCGAGCTGTTTGAAAAAGGCGAATTAGACACCGTAAGCATTCCGGCTACGCACTATGATCAATATAAGAATCATGCTGGCTTGAAGAAGGCCCCCGGCGCGACGTCGTTCCGTTTCACCGTTAACCGGATGACGCAAGCCGAGTCGGATTTAGAATGGGGTATCGGCGCGTGGAAAGTTAAACCGATTCTCCAAGAAGACGACTTCATGTGGGCGCTCTACTTTGGAATGGATCGCGAACGTATCGAAGAAATAAGCAAGACCTCCACAGCAGAGCAATTCTACTATACTCAAGCTTATGTTGTCGACCCGAAAGCCGGGGAAGCATATCGCGCGACCGAAGCCGGCCAAGCGGTAGCTGCCGGAATCTTTGAGGGAGACGTAAACTTAAGCGTCGAAACCCTTGGCAAAAACAAGGATTTGGCTACTAGCTATTATGAAAAAGCATTAGACAGCATGATTGCGAAGGGCGTAATTACCGAGGGCACCGCAAGCAAGAAGACGGTAATCGAAATTGAGCTTGCCGCATTCGACAGTGTTACTTGGACTAATATTCTTGATTTCTTAGCGGAAGATTTGGCGGAAACTTTCAATAAGCAAACCAAATACCCGAATATTGAAATTAAGTTTATCCCCGCCCCGCAACCCGGCATGAACGTCTACTATGAAAAACAGATGAAAGGCCGTTTTGACCTGGCGCTTGCAGGAATTTCGGGTGGTTTACTCGATCCCATCGGATTGATGGAATGCTTCTGCGACGACAACCGCAGCGGTCTGATGCTGAGCTGGGGATTCAATTCTCACGTTCCGGCAATTTTACTTGATTTGGATTTGGACGGCGACGGAGAGCTTGACGGCGCGAAATACTGGTCGTTTGATGCCCTGTATTCAGCATGTGCCGGCGAAGTGTTCGTTAGGATGGGCGTAGAAGCAGAAGAGCCCAAACCCGATCAACCCGCTGAATAAGAATGTGGTAGTCAAAAGAAAGTGAGATAAAAATTAACGGGCCAACAAATTATATTTTGTTGGCTCGTTATTTTACAGGAGGAGTTTATGATTAAATACACAGGAAAAAGAATTGTTTTAATCTTCGTTACTTTATTTATTATTCTGTCGCTGTCCTTCTTTCTTATAAAATTATTGCCGGATAATACTGAATTAAGTTATTTATTAAATAAAGTATCGAAGGAAGATTACGAGTTAATGAGGAAACGGTGGGGCTATGATCAACCGTTGTTTATTCAATATTTACATTGGCTGAAAAACGTGGTTTTTCATTGGAATTGGGGCGTTTCAACACATACAAGAATAGGGGAAAATACCTTTGTTTTAATTACGGAAAAATTACCGATCACGATGCGGCTTAATTTGATATCACTCTTTTTCTCTATTCCTTTTGGAGTTTTATTCGGGATTGTAGCCGCATTAAGAAAAAACAAACCCATTGATTATATTATTTCCGTTTTTGTAATATTGTTTATTTCAATACCTTCTTTCGTCGTTGTGACTATGTTTATGCTAAACGCCGCCAATATGGGATTGCCCATTCAGTATCGACCTAGCGATCAGGTCACACTCGCCGACATGGTTATACCGGTGCTGTCGTTATCGTTTGGCCCAATTGCCGTGTTAACGCGCTATACGCGGGCTGAATTGACGGAAGTATTGACTTCGGATTTCATTCTTTTAGCCCGGACAAAAGGGCTTAATCGTTTTCATTCGACGGTAAGACACGCGCTTAGAAATTCAATGGTTCCTTTGGTGCCGATTATCATAGGTAACTTTATTGGGATTCTGTTTGGTTCTCTGGTAATTGAACGTGTTTACGGCGTGCCGGGGGTTGCCGGTATATTGATTGAATCAATCGATGTAAAAGATTATAATCTGACTATGACGGCTTTAGCCTTTTACACAATAATAGGGTTAATCGCAACCTTGGTTATTGACTTAACTTACGGCATAGTCGATCCTAGAATCAGAATGGGGAGTAGAAAATAATGAACGAATACAAACATATAGATGCGAGTAAATTTGAATTTGTTCAAATGGACACCAAAATATTCGATAAAAAATTCGAAACTAAAGCTATCGGGTATTTTGGAGACGCCGTGCGACGTTTCGTGCGCAATAAATCGAGCGTGATGGGCTTTGTTATCTTAGTGCTTATTATAATTATGGCGATTATCGGCCCGTATATCGGCGGACATGGCATACATCAACAAAGACAGAGATTTGAACAAATGCCGGCGAAAATCCCCTTATTATCTAAATTAGGCATTGCTGACGGGACGCGTAAATACAAACAGCAAAACGTGGAGTTTATCAAAAGCATTGATGAAGTAGACCCCTCTGACGAAGACTACAAAAATTACTTTTTTATAGAATGCATCACGTGGCAATCAAAGGAAAGAATTGTAATTCAAGACAATCGCGAAATCACGGTTGTTGATTTTAAATATGACGAATACAAATATCGCTCTTTACCGTATGTCAGCAATTGGATTAGCGATAGCGAATACCAGAATTTAAAAGCAAAGGGAGCGGTAATCGGCGATCCCATAAAGATCAATACAACATACGAAGACTTTCCCCAATACGTGGTGCTGGTCGATCCCCTCAAGGAATATGGATTTTCGAGCATGGATGATTTTTATTTCTTGTTTGGAACCGATCAGCTGGGACGCGACATGTGGTCCCGCGTCTGGGCCGGCACCAGGGTTTCGCTTTTAATCGGGTTGTTCGTTGCGTTGGTAACGATAACCGTGGGAGTCATTTACGGCTCGATATCCGGGTATTACGGCGGAACGGTTGACTTGGTAATGCAAAGATTTGCGGAAATATTGAGCGGGATACCATGGATCGCGATTATGACATTAGTCGTATTATATTTGGGAGCGAATCTATTTTCTATTGCTCTGGCATTGGTTTTGACCAGTTGGATTGGCACGTCCAATATGGTGCGATCGCAGTTTTATCGTTATAAGGGACGGGAATATGTTTTGGCGGCAAGAACTTTGGGCGCCAGAGATAGCCGTTTGATTTTCAAACATATTTTGCCCAACGCTTTGGGCCCGATCGTCACTTCTTCCGTGTTGATTATTCCCAGCGCGATTTTCTCGGAATCTATGATTTCTTACCTGGGTTTGGGAATCAGCAAGGGCGTCTCGATAGGTAAATTGTTGGCAGACGGTCAAGCTATCGGAATAACGATGTATCCATACTTAACGGTATTCCCGGCGATTATTATATCCTTGCTTATGATTTCCTTTAATTTGTTCGGAAATGGATTGCGTGACGCGCTTAATCCTTCCCTGAGAGGAGCTGAGTAAGATGAAGTTACCTGAAGACGTAGTTTTAAGAGTTGATAATTTGGCGGTATCATTCAAGACTCCCGATGGTTTGGTTAAAGCGGTCCGGGGCGTCAGTTTTGACCTTAAACGCGGCGAAACCTTATGTATCGTTGGCGAATCCGGCAGCGGGAAATCCGTTACCAGTCGGGCGATTATGGGCATCTTGGCCGGAAACGCGATAATTGAAGGCGGGCATATTTATTATAAAGATTTGGATTTGGTCGATGTTAAGGAAAAAGATTTTCATAAAATTCGCGGCTCACAAATCGGGATGATTTTTCAAGACCCGCTTTCAAGCCTTAATCCGATAATGAAAATCGGCCGGCAAATAACCGAGGCGTTGATTCTGAAAAACAAAATGAGCAGAGACGAAGCGAAAGCCCGGGCCTTGGAACTGATGAGCGAGGTTGGCATTCCCGAGCCGGAAAAAAGGTTCTATCAATATCCGTTTCATTTCTCCGGCGGGATGCGGCAGCGTATCGTTATCGCCATCGCCTTGGCAATGAATCCGGAAATATTAATCTGCGACGAGCCGACCACGGCTTTGGACGTTACGATTCAGGCGCAAATACTGGATTTGATAAAAGAATTGAAGGAAAAACGCGGCTTATCGATTATATTTATTACCCATGACTTGGGCGTTGTAGCCAACATGGCGGATCGGATTGCCGTTATGTACGCCGGCAAAATCGTAGAATACGGCAAATCGGAAGAAATCTTTTATGACTGCAGACATCCGTATACTTGGGCGTTGCTGGAAAGCATGCCGGCCTTGGAACAAAGCAAAGGCCAGCTGAACGCCATTCCCGGCACGCCGCCCAATATGTTGTTCCCGCCCAAAGGCGACGCGTTCGCGCCGCGGAATCGTTACGCGATGAAAATCGATTTTGAGGAAGAACCGCCGTTTTTCCAAGTTTCCGAAACTCATTACGCGGCAACTTGGCTTCTGCATCCCGACGCGCCAAAAGTCGAATCGCCGATTAAAGGCAGGTATTTCTTAAGCAAAGGGGCGAAATCAAATGACTAACGCCAACGAAAAAATTTTACAGTTAAAAAATGTTCGCTTGTATTTTAGCAGCGGTTTTGGAAAAAGAAAAGTCGTTGTCAAAGCGGTGCACAACATTAGTTTCGACGTTTACAAAGGCGAGGTTTTCGGGCTTGTAGGCGAGTCGGGCTGCGGTAAAACCACTACCGGCCGAGCGATTATCAAGCTTTACAATTTGACCGACGGGCAAATATATTTCAAAGGCAAATTAATAAGCGAAGGTAATCGCGGGAAAAATCTCGAGATTAAAAGATTAAGACAGGAAATCAAGGAAAAAATAAAAGAAACTAACAGCCAGATTTCCGAATTAAAAGGCGAGGGCGTAAAGTCTAACGAGGAAAAACTCGCGGTAGAAATAGGCGAAGCGCAACAGGAATTAAAAAGCTTCATCGCCGAGAAAAAAGCGCAAATTTCTGAACTGAAAAAGCAAAAAGCGCTAGCCAAAAGAGCAAACGTCCGCGATCCGGAATTAATGTCCAAGATGCAAATGATTTTTCAGGACCCTATTGACTCTTTAAATCCGCGCATGACGGTTAAAGAGATTATTTCCGAGGGGTTGAAAATCAACGGCATTAGGGATAAGGAATTTATCGACAAAGAGGTAAACCGGGCTTTGGAATTGGTCGGTCTGTTGCCCGATCACGCCAACCGTTACCCGCACGAGTTTAGCGGCGGCCAAAGGCAAAGGATTGGAATCGCCCGCGCGTTAATCGTTAACCCTGAGTTGATTATCGCCGACGAGCCGATCAGCGCTTTAGACGTTTCCATTCAGGCGCAAATAATTAATTTGCTTAATGATTTAAGAAAGAAATTTGGCTTGACGATTTTGTTTATCGCCCATAACTTGTCGGTGGTGAAATTCTTCTGTGACCGGATCGCCGTTATGTATTACGGGCGGATCGTGGAAATAGCCACTTCGGATGAATTGTTCAAACATCCGTTGCATCCGTATACCAAGGCGCTTTTGTCGGCCGTTCCGATGCCCGACCCCGATTATGAGAAAACGCGGCGACGGATCACTTACAATCCCTCGCTCCGCAAATTTACCGTGGATAAACCGAAAATGGTTGAAATTTATCCCGGTCACTTCGTATACGCCAGCGAAGAAGAGGTTAAAGCTTATCGCAAAGAATTGAATCTCGAATAATAACCGGTGATCTTTTATGTATCGATATAGAAAATATACTGAGGAACAAACTTTTTTGGCGATAGCGATTCTAGTAATTGGATGTTTGTCTTTCTTGATGATTTTTGCTCGGGCGATGTTGTTAGGAATAGAATATATGATTCAGAGCGGCTCGTCGCCGTTGTTTGTGCCGATTACGGATTACTTTACCGGCTTGAATTTGGCCTTCAATATTCCCACGCGGGAAGTGGGATATCAGTATTATGTTTTAATGGCCTCGTTCAGTTATTTGATTCCGTTAATCTTTGGTATCCTCGTAAACTTAAGGATTAAAAAAATACCGAAGCACATCATAAATTTTATCGCGGCTTTATTCCTTATTATCGTGCCGATTATTTATCTTATCAGTTTAAATCAAGCGACCAAGGAATTAGCGAAAATCATTGAGATAGAATCGCTTTTGATCGGGAAGAAATACCGTAATCTCGAAATAAAAATCGAAACGGCGGCGATAATTCACGCCGCGCTATCGGTTATCGCCGGTTTTCTCAGTATTTATGCCGGTTGGCTGTCGTACGCGATTCGTAAATCGGGAGGCCGGAAATGAAAAAATGGATAGTTCCCAATGTTTTCGCCATAATTATATTTGGCGTCTTAGCATTGATTTTATCAAAAAGAGAATCTCTTTACGCGGGAAGCATATTTGTTGACGCGTTTATGATAACCGGCGCTTTTCTTTTGATGGGCGCGGGAATCGTCGCGATCGACCAGGAAGGCACTTTTGATATTTTGTCCTACGGGGCGAAAAAAATCGCCAGGTTTTTTAAAAAAAACATGGATGACAATTTCCCCAAGAGTTATCAAGAATATGTAGAGATGAGAAGAGGACAAAAGAAAATCATGCTATATCCGACGGTTTTAGTCGGAGCGGGATATTTACTTATTGGGCTTATTATCTATTTAATAGAAAAAGTGTATTTGATATGAATACACTTTTTTACTTTATTAGATAAAATATTTACATTTTGGCGAAAAAGTGCTAAAATATTGATATACAAAAAAGGGAATGATGGAAATGATTAAACTATATACTTCGCCCAGTTGCTCTTCATGCCGTAAAGTCAAGAAGTATTTTGAGAAATATAATATTCAATACGAAGAAAAAAACATTTTTTCCTCCCCTATTTCCAGAGAAGATATTTTTAAAATGCTTGTAAAAAGCGAAAACGGTTTTGAAGATATTATTTCCACAAGATCAAAAATCTTTAAGGAAAAGGGCCTCAGTTTTGATGATATGAAAACGCATGATTTGATTGAATTTATCGTCAATAACCCGAGCGTGTTGAAAAGACCGATTATCGTGACCGATTATGAAATTCAAATCGGATATAACGACGATGACATTGAGTTGTTTTTACCGCCGGAGATTAGGGACAGGGATTGCGAGCATTGTTTTGAAAAGCATGGCCCCGGCGAAGAATGCAACTATGTAAAGAACATAAAGTTTTCGAAATAAAAAATCGGACGGCAAGGTGTCCGATTTTTTAATCAATGCATTCTTTTGTACGCCTTAAACGCTCTTCTTATTTTCTTTTCGGTCTTTTTATATTTCAGTTCGAATTCCCCGATTAGCTTAACAAATTCCTTTAAATTGCGAGAACTGGTTTCATATATTAATTCATAATCCGTTTGGCCGAGATACTGGCTTTTGTCGATATAAAGAATGCCGTTTTTATAGGCGAAAAATAATCTTAGCGTTGACAGGCTGAGGAAATTAAATAGTTTTTGACTGCCGATTAAAGGCAACAACTCATCGTAAATTTCGCCTTCCGGAACCATTCCGGTCTTGCGGATTTCCTCAAAAGTTTCTTTAGTGATTGGGAGTTGGAATTCGTGGAGATTATAGCCTTTTTTCTTTTTCAGGACTAGAATGAAATCTTCTCTTTCTTTAACCCGAAGCGAAGCGTCGTGCGCTTTTAAGGAAAATCTTTTGGTATCAAAATAATGATTGGTTTGTATGTCCATTCGATTGCCTTTGAACCTTTCCATTAAGCGATTATATTCTTCTTCCGATAACAGGGTTCTAAATTCTACTAAGTTTCCAAGTTGCATATTTTCCTCCGAATCATTATTTTAGCAATTGTTATTATATTATACATAATAATTCATAAAATGCAAGTATTGCGAAATAAAAGCGGGTTTATTATATTATTGTCATTTTTTCAAATAAATACAATATATATGGCGAAAATGACAAACCAATTATTTGCAAGATTGCGTCTTGAGAAATAGCGAAAATAAATGTATAATATACTTGGGCGTGGATTCCGACGCCTGAGAGGTTGGTATATGGTAAACGAAAATCGGTTTTGGAATTCATTTCTTTTGCCGTATGAGTTGGCGGTCAGCGGTTTTATTATCAAACTTGAGTCGTTAAGGAAAGAATTTCTGTTCAAAAAGGTCAGCAACCCGATAGAAAGCATTTCTGGGCGCGTTAAAACGGTAAGCAGCATTTTGGAAAAAGCGGAACGGTTGGGGATCGACTTTCAGAATATCGCCGCGGAAATCTATGATATTGCCGGTATTCGAATTATATGCAAGTACCGGCAAGACGTTTATAAGGTTTTCGAGCTGTTAAAGGCCCGCAAAGACATCAATATTTTTCTGATAAAAGATTACATTAAAGAGCCCAAACCCAGCGGTTATCGTTCGCTGCACTTGATTGCCAAGTATGAGGTGGAAACGGTAGACGGACGGGTCCCGATTAATATCGAATTTCAGGTTCGCACCTACGCGATGCACTTGTGGGCTTCAATCGAACATTCGCTGAAGTATAAGTACTATCGGAAAATACCGGATGAGATTAGGGAGCGTCTTCTTGCCGCGTCAATTGTCACGGCCCAGCTGGATGAAGAAATGGCCAGAATCAAAAAATCCATTGATGAGATAGTTGTCGAAAAGGTGCGCCCCGAGGAATACGAGTTGGATAATATCGGATTGTTGCTGGACAACATTAACAAAAGGTGATAATATGAAATATGCTTGCTACGGAAAATGCGTTAATATTGATTTCCCTTTCGCGCATGATGAAAACGCGCCTGATGTCGTTTTTTCTTTTGGCGGCGATGGGACCATGCTCGGCGCGATTCATAAATACGAAGGCCGTCTTGACGGGATAAAATTTGTCGGCGTAAACACGGGTAAATTGGGTTTTTACGCCGATTTTGACATTGATGAGGTTGAAGAAATATTCCGCATGTTAAGAGAAGACGATTATGATTTGTTTACGATAAATTTAATGGAATATCAACTCTTCGGCATCGGCAATGTTCAACAAGGGGTTGCCGTGAACGACTTGGCTTTACTTAACCCTGTCCACACGCAAATCATGGATATCTATATTAATGGGAAATTTTTCGAAACGATCAGAGGGACGGGAATCTTGATATCACCGCCGGCGGGAAGCACCGCATATAACAGATCATTGGGCGGTAGTATCATCGACCCGGCGATAAAGGCGATACAACTTACCGAAGTGGCCCCGATTAGCAATCGCGTCTACCGGAGTTTGGCCTCGCCGCTCGTTTTGTCAGAAAAGGCCGTTATCGAATTGCATCCGCATTCAGCCAGCGAGCTTTATATCACGGTTGACGGTCAATTGCTGGAATTTGACGATCTGACATCGATCGCGGCCCGGCTTTCCGAGAAAACGGTGAGTTTTATCGTAAAGAAAGACGCGGACTTCTTTGACCGGGTAAAAAGAGCATTCATCGAATAAAAAAAGGGATTTACATCCCTATTTTTTTTGCGGTTCTTTTTCCAAAATCGCGTCAATAATCCCGTAGGACAAGGCTTCTTCCGCAAACATATAATTGTCCCGGTCAGTATCGATATTGATTTGTTCGATGGTTTTGCCGGTATATTCCGCGAGCATCCTATTTATTCTTTCCCTAGTCCTGAGGATATGCTTGGCGGCGATTTGGATTTCCGTTGCTTGCCCCTTGGCGCCGCCCAGCGGTTGATGAATCAAAATCTCGCTGTTCGGCAAAGCGTACCTTTTGCCTTTGGTGCCGCTCGCAAGAATGAAAGCCGCCATTGATGCCGCGAGCCCGATACAGATGGTGGAGACCGGGGGGGCTATTAATCGCATCGTGTCATGAATGGCCATTCCCGCGGTTACCGAACCGCCGTTGGAGTTAATGTAAAGATAAATCTCTTTTTCGCTGTCCTCGGCGGCCAAAAACAAAAGCTGCGCCACGATGCTGTTTGCCATGGAATCCTGTATCTCGCCGCAAAGCATGACGATCCTGTCTTTTAACAATCGGGAATAAATATCATAAGAACGTTCCCCAAATGAAGTGCGTTCTATAACTATCGGTGTGTAATACATATCGTTTCTCCTTTTAAGGTATTTTACAATAATTATAACCTAAAGTCAATTTATATTTTCGGATAATTTGTCTATAATTTTTTTAAATATACAAACGCACATGCCAAATAAACCTAGATTCGTATAATATAGGTAGAAGGAGGGAAAGATATGAACTGCTTTGTAAGACCGCCTATTATTCATAGAACCGTTAGTGACATTCATCGCGTTTTTTGCGAAGAACAACCTATTATATGTGAACATGTAAATCGCATATTCAATCATCATATTAGGCGCAATCGTTTCATTCCCAGGCAATTGTGTTGCGAATTCAATGACTGCTGCGTGGAAAACATCGGTTGCTGCCCGAATATGCCGTTTGCAGGAATTCAACCTTTATTCGGTGAACCGCAGTTTGCTGATATGGCGGAAATACCCGGGCCTCAGGTCGGGCCGCAATTCACCGGTATGGATGGAATGGCCGGACCGCAACCCGGAACTCCGGCGTTTGATTTCCAACAAGGCCAATTCAGAAGAAGCCGCCGGCTTTAAAAAACAAGATAGCCCCGCAAGGGGCTATTTTGCCTACCGCGCTTGTAAAAAAGGGCGAATATTCCCTTGAATAAAAATTGAATAGATGGTATAATAAACGAAAATACTAAAGCGATGATGAAGAAGGGAGTAATGGCGCTCTTTTTGCTTCAGGGAATTAGGACCTTGACTGGAAGTCCTATGCAATAATCGCCATGAAATTCGTCTTCGGAGCGGTTCTAATCAAACCCGCAGGTTTGCTGCGTTATCAAATTTGAGAGCAACAAGTTTTTTTGTATTGTTGAAGTAAGGTGGTACCGCGGAAATTTCGTCCTTAACTTTGTTGTTAAGGATTTTTTATTATCGCAGGAGGTTATTATGGAAAAACAATTGATCGTTTTGAAAGAAGAACTAAAAAAAGCGATTGACAACGTGGAGAACATCAACCAGTTAAACGAAACCAAAGCCAAATATTTGGGGAAAAAGAGCCCGTTGCAGGATTTGATGAAAATGATGCCGCGTTTAAGCGTCGAGGAAAGAAAGAATGTCGGCCGAAGCTTAAACGAGTTTAAGAATTACGCCGAGGAATTGATCGCGCGGAAGGCGAAAGAACTGCATGATTTAAAAGTGCGGCTCCGGCTGGAAAAGGATAAAATCGACGTCACCCTGCCGGGGAAAAGATTTGCCGTCGGCCGAAAACATTTGCTTGATCAGGCCTGGCAAGAACTAGAGGATATTTTTATCGGCTTGGGGTATCAAATCGCCGAGGGACCGGAGATCGAACTTGATTTATATAATTTTGAAATGCTCAATACCCCCAAGGGACACCCGGCGCGCGATATGCAGGACTCGTTTTACATTGACGGGAATAACTTGCTTAGAACCCAGACTTCCCCGGTGCAAATTCGCACCCTGTTGGCGGCTAAGGGTGACCCCGTAAAAATTGTATGCCCGGGCAAGGTCTATCGCCGCGATAATGACGACGCCACCCACTCGCATCAGTTTATGCAACTGGAAGGGCTGGTCGTCGACACCGATATTACGATGGCCGATTTAAAGGGAACGCTAAGGTTTCTAATGAAAAAGCTTTTTGGCGACAGGTTGGAAATAAGATTCCGGCCGTCGTTCTTCCCTTTTACCGAGCCGAGCGTTGAAGTCGAGGTAACTTGCTTCAAGTGTTACGGCAACGGCTGCGGGTTATGCAAGGACAGCGGCTGGATCGAAGTGCTCGGGGCAGGCATGGTGCACCCCAACGTCTTAAGCGGGGCCGGGTACGACCCCAAGAAATATCAGGGTTTCGCTTTTGGCATGGGCATTGAAAGAGTGGTCATGCTTCGTCACGGTATCGACGATATTAGGCTGCTTTACGGAAATGACCCGCGGTTCTTGGAGCAATTTTAGGAGGTCGCGATGAAAGTAAAATTAGGATGGCTTAACGAGTTAGTTGATATATCCGATATTAGCGAACAGGAACTGATAAAAACATTATCGCTTTATTCCATCGAAGTGGAAGGAAATTATAAAGTTTTAAACGGGACCAATCTTGTTATCGGTCATGTTTTGTCGGTAGAGCGGGTAAAGGATTCCGATCACTTGTCCGCTTGCCGGGTTGACGTTGGCGACGAGATATTGCCGATTGTTTGTGGCGCCCCTAATGTTCGGGCGGGTCAGTATGTTATCGTCGCGAAAGTCGGAGCCGAATTGCCCGGAGGATTTAAAATAAAGAAGGCGAAGATTAGGGGCGAAGAATCGCGGGGAATGATATGCTCCCTCGAGGAGTTAGGATTGGAAAAGAAATATATCCCCGAAGAATACCAGAACGGGATATTCTATTTTAAAGAAGAAGTCGCCGTCGGTTCCGATCCATTGAAGGCCCTCAACTTTGACGACACCGTGATTGAGCTCGGCGTGACGCCGAATCGCGGCGATCTTTTGAGCATGCTCGGCGTCGCGATCGAAGTCAGCGCCGTCTATGACCGTCCTTTCCGAATGCCTTCCTTCGACGTCACATACTCGAATGAGGAATGCAAAGATTATATCGAGGTAACAAGCGAGACGGCCGGATGCGCCGGTTATTACGCGCAAATCTTTAAAAATGTCACCATAAAACCGTCTCCGTGGTGGCTCGTCTCCAGGCTTATCGCTTTCGGAATCAGGCCGATCAATAATGTCGTCGACATTACCAACTATATACTGGCTTTGTTTGGGCAACCCTTACACGCATTTGACTATGACAAATTGGGTAATCGCATCGCGGTTCGTAATGCTCGCCTCGGCGAGACAATCGTCACGCTCGACGGAGAAGAGCGACGGCTCGTTCCGGAAGATTTGCTGATCACCGACGGCGAGCGGCCCGTCGCCCTGGCCGGCGTTATGGGCGGTTTGGATACGGAAATCGTTCCTACGACCAAAAATATCGTCTTGGAAGCCGCTGTTTTTGATCCGATGTCCGTGAGCAAGACCTCAAGGCGCTTGGGTCTTATCAGCGAGTCCTCGATGCGGTTTGAAAAGGGCGTCGATATTAACCGGACCAAGATCGCCGTGGATTATGCGGCTTACTTATTTCAAACCTTAGCGGGCGCGGAAGTATTAAAGGAACCGGTGTTCGTTGGCGCCGACAAGCCGGAACCGGTTCGTATCGCCATTAACGCCGACGAGACGAACAAATTATTGGGAACGTCGATAACCGATAGCGAAATTAAAGATATTTGCCGGCGCCTGAAATTTTCCGTGAACGGCGATTATATTACGATCCCGAGCCGCAGGCCAGATATTAAAATCAAAGAGGATTTAATCGAGGAAATTGGCAGGATTCACGGTTACGATAAAATGCCGTCGACGATGCCCGTATCTCCTTCCTTTGGTCATCTTACCGACAAGCAAAAAACGCGCCGGGAAATAAAAGATATACTAACCGGTTTAGGATTCAATCAATTGATTACTTATTCCCTGACCGGGGATGAAAACGCCGGGTTATTTTCTTCGTTCATTCCCGATAAGGGACAGACCATTGAATTAATAAACCCGATCACTTCCGCCCGCAAATTCTTAAGAACGTCGCTATTGCCGGGATTGATTGAAAACGCCCGTTATTGTTACGCGCATAAAATAAGGGATTTGGCCGTGTATGAACTCGGGAAAGTATATTATAAAACGGACAAGTATTATGAGCCTGAACATCTCGCCTTGTTGATGACCGGGCAATTTGCCGCGACGCCTTGGCGAAAGACCGCGGAACAATCCGACTTTTACCTTCTTAAAGGCATTTGCGATACTTTGTTTTCCAAACTTGGTTTTGACGTCGAGTACAGGCCTATCGAGGAAACGTTCGTTGAACTGCACCCGCACCGGAGCGCGTCTCTTTACGCCGAAGGCAAATTAATCGGTCTTATCGGCGCGCTGCACCCGCAATTTGCCGCGGAAAATGATTTGGACGACGTATATGTTTGCGAGCTTGACATCAGCGCCGTGTTAGAGCGCCAAAGAACCCCGGTTGTATATCAACAATTTCATAAATTCCCCTCGGTCGAGCGCGATATCGCCGTTATCGTTGGCAGCGACGTTTTGGCCGGGTCGCTAATCAACGCCGTTAAACAAAGCGGGAATAAGTACTTGCGCGAGGTAGATATTTTTGACGTCTATTCCGGGGAGAATGTCGGCTCTGACAAGAAATCGGTAGGAATCAAACTCGTGTTTTCCGCCGACTACGTTTTAACCGACGAGGAGATAAACCGGATGGTCGACAAGATCGTCAGGAACCTAGAATCAAATCATCAGGCAAAATTAAGGGATGAATAAATAAAAAACACTTCGCCGCTCTTAATTCGGCGAAGTGTTTTTAATTGCCGCTAAAGCGGCGATCACGTCGTTGATTATGTTTTTCGGGGTTGAGGCCCCGGCGGTCACGCCGACCGTCTCGTAAGGCGAAAAGTCATAATTATCAAGTTCGGCGGCGCCTTCGACTTGAATCGCTTTAATCCCGTTTTTCTCCGCCGTTTCCTTAAGCATCCTGGTGTTATTGCTTAAGGTGTCGCCGACGACGACGCATAGATCGATTTTCCCCTTTTGCGCGATAACGGCTTCCTGCCGCCGGCGCGTGGCGTCGCATATCTCTTCGGCCAACTCGAGATGAGGGATTATCCGCCGCAATTTTTCGTATAAGCGATAAACTTCAAGATAGGACATGGTCGTTTGATTCGTGAGAATGGCCTTGCCTTCGCATTTCGGGAGTTTATCCAGGTTATTATCGTCGGATACGAGAATAATGGCGGAGGATATCCCCAATATTCCTTCGGTCTCGGGGTGGTTTTTCTTACCGTAGTAGTAGACGCCGTAACCGGCGGAAAGCTTTTCTTTGACAAGTTCATGAGTCTTGGTGACGTGCCGGCAGGTGGCGTCGATTATATTCAATCCTTTTTCTCGGGCGCGTTTTCTTATTTTATCGCTTGCGCCGTGGGCGGTGATTATAATCGTCCCCGAATCGATTTTCTCAAGCATTTCGTCACGAGACGCCCCTTCCAGGACGATGACGCCTCTTTCGCGAAAGGCGCGGACAACGTTTTTGTTATGAACGACATTCCCCAACATGTATATCGGTTTTGTCGCGTTTTCTCCCGCAAGAGCTTTTTCCACCATGTTAATCGCGTAAACAACGCCCCCGCAAAATCCTTGCGGTTCAATCTTTATTATTTTCATGCGGTTTCACCCGAAACAATTATAACATATTATTAACCGAACCGGAAAAATAATGACTTTTTATTCCTGGTTATGATATAATAATATGAGAGGAGATCGTGATGCATTCGATAAAAAACGAATTATTAACGGCGACGATTAAATCAACGGGCGCCGAGTTAATCTCGCTTAAAAGCGAAAAAGGAGTCGAGTATATCTGGCAAAGAGACCCGCGATATTGGTCAGGTTCCGCGCCGTTTTTATTTCCGATAGTCGGCAACCTGCGAGATAAAAAAACCGTGATAAACGGGAAAACATATCATATGAACATTCACGGTTTTTTGCGCGATATGACTTTTGAAGTATTGCACCGGAAAGAAAATGAAATCAGTTTAATAAATACTTATAATTCGGATACGCTAGAGAAATATCCATATAAATATAAAGTGATTATAACTTACGCTTTGATGCAAAACGTTTTGCGCGCCAAAATAAATGTCGTAAACGAGTACGAGGAATCGCTGCCGTTTAATATTGGCGGACATCCCGGATTTAATTGTCCGCTTTACCCCGGCGAGGCGTTTACGGATTACGCCATTTATTTTGAAAACGCGGAAACATTTTCTTCTCCGAGAGTGGAAAGCAATGGCACATTGAATTTTGACGTTCCCGCCAGGACCTATCAAAATTTAAAAGAGTTAAGGTTGGATTACGGGTTGTTTGATATTGACACGATTATAATCCCGCGCGTCAAATCAAAAAAAGTTAAGCTATTGAACAAAAAAGACAAAGGGATTTGCTTTTCTTTTCCTCAGTTCATCACTTTCGCCGTGTGGTCGCCCCCCGGGAAACAAGCGCCTTTTGTTTGCCTTGAACCGTGGATCGGTTACGGAGACCGCTACGACAGCGATTATGATTTCATGAAAAAAGATAATTTGTTGATATTGAACACGCTCGAAGAGTTCACGGCCCATTATGATATCGAAATAATAGATTAAGGAGGTAATTATGGTTTCAACAAATGATTTTAAAACGGGCATTACAATCGAATATGATGGAAACATCTATCAAGTTATTGAGTTTCAACACGTTAAACCGGGAAAGGGCCAGGCGTTCGTCCGGACAAAATTAAAAAACCTGCGGACCGGGGCGACGATTGATTATACTTTCAACGCCGACGAGAAAGTTAATCGCGCGATCATCGAGAAAAAGAAGGTCCAATATTTGTATGACGACGGGACGAACTTGTCCTTTATGGACATGGAAACGTACGAGCAGTTCGATATTCCCAAGGGAATGCTCGAGTATGAGAAAAACTTTATCCTGGAAGGAACGATGGTTACGATTATCGATTACCAGGGCGAGATTTTAGGCGTCCAACTTCCGGAAAAGGTGACGCTCGAGGTTATCGAATGCGCCCCCGGCGTGAAAGGTAACACCGCCGCCAACGCAACCAAGGACGCGATTGTGGAGACGGGATACCGGGTTTTGGTTCCCTTGTTTGTCGAGGTCGGCGATAAAATTATCGTCAGCACCATCGACGGAAAATATCATTCCCGCGCATGAAGGTAATAGTATATGATTTTGGGAATTGACATCGGCAACACTAATATCGTTATCGGTTTGATTGACGGAAAAAACACGCTGATCGGCAGTTTTCGCATTCACACCAATACGCGTCAAACCGCCGACGAGTACGGCGTGAAATTGATTGAGATATTGCGGTTTTACGGGTATGATTCCCGGCAGGTTATCGGGGCGATAATATCAAGCGTCGTACCCGAGCTTGATCACGTGTTTGAAAAGACGGTCATAAAATATCTCGGAATTACGCCGCTTTTCGTCGGACCCGGCATAAAGACGGGAATCAAGATTAAAATAGATCATCCCAAGCAGCTGGGCGCCGATATCTTGGTGGGAATCGTCGGCGGTTACAATAAATACGGCGCGCCGCTTTTGGTAATTGACATGGGCACGGCAATCAAATTCTTTTATTTAAACCGGGAGAAAGAATTGCTCGGCGGGATTATCGCTCCGGGCATTTCCACTTCTTTTTCCAATCTTGTCTCAAAGACCTCAAAACTTGAAGGCGTGAAAATTGACGTTCCTCCCCACATTATCGGCAAGGATACCGCGACTTCCATCCAAAGCGCCATGATTTACGGGACGGCCTCGATGATCGACGGTATCATCAGAAAAATCAAAAAGGAAATGGGCGAGGATATCAATGTCGTTATTACCGGCGGCGAGGCGAAAATTATCTTTCCTTTTCTTGAAGAGAAGGCGATTTATGACGAAAACTTAATTCTTGACGGACTCGCCGTGTTATACGGCAAAAACAAAAATTAGAATGAAAACATCACCCCGCTCATATAATGATAAGGGTGATGTTTTTGCTTAAAGACAATGGTCCGTTGATGTTTATTAACACGGTTAGCACTCAGGTAAACGGAGTCCCGCATCAAAAAATATTCGATAGCCGGACACAAAAAGTGCGGAATGTCAAAACAAGATCAAAACTGGAATTCCTGGAAGAAAGAAAGCTAAATAATATCATTGAAATGTATCACAAAAACCGACCGGTATTATGCAATATCGTATGTGAGGGAGAGGAAATTATCGGTATTCCATTTAAAAAAACAGACCGCAAGTTATTCATTAAAACCGATGAAGAAAACATAGAGGAGATTTATTTAAACAATATCACTGATATTGTAATAATCAGGTTCTAGTGGGGCTTGCATCTTCTTTTGCATTCTTCGCAGCAAATCGGATCGAAGCATTGTAATCCGCAAACGCAGCAAAGATTAAGGATAACTGTATGATTTGTACAAATAAATTTCGGCCCGCACTGCTTGAGAATCCTAAGAGTGACGCAATCGCCCCTTAGTTCCTCGATTCGGAATACGCTTGTGGTCTCGGTGGTTTCCGGGATCTCGACCGTAAACGCTGACCCGTTGCAAAGATAAAAAGTAATAGGTCTCGTGTTGAAAAGTTTTTTTGTCAACGGGCTCTCGCAACCTTCGCACTCGTCTTCAAGGATTGCCTCCTTTTGCAATTGATCGATTTTTAACACGACATCATGGATGCAATTGCGGCATGTGGGGAAGGAAGAGCATCTTTCTCGAGTCATTGATTCACCTCACTTTCAGTATAGAATATGTTGGCCGGTTAATAATTGTATGGTTGTATGTCATTTAATAAGTGAAAGTGAAGGTAAAGAAAAAAACCGGAAGCAAACGAATGAGCTTCCGGTTTTTAAAATACTCCCGCGACGACGAGCGCCATAACGACGAGCGACGCCGCCAGACAGTAATAGCCGAAATATTTCAGGTTTCTGTTTTTAATTAACTTAAAGAAAAGCCATATCGCAAAGTATGTTGCGATCAAACTGACGACAAAGGCTCCGATATATCCGGGAATAAAAACGGCGTTATCGGAATGACTCAGTTTTGTAAGGTCATAAACGCCGATCGCGGCGGCGCCGACGCTCGCCGGGATGTACATCAAAAAAGAAAACCGAAACGCTTTATCAAGTTTTACTTTGTTTCCGACGCCGAAGGATGTTGTGACGCCGGATCGGCTGATTCCGGGCAATAAACCGATTACCTGCGCGCCCCCCATCAACAAACTGTCCTTCAGGGTAATATCGTCCCTTTCCGCGTACGGGGCGACGCGGTGAGTGTACAAAAGCAAGTTACCGGTTATAAAGAGACAAATGCCGACGCATACTATATTGGTGTAATAGGTATCTAGTTCCAATAATTTTATTATAATACCGATGACTCCCGCCGGAATTGTCGCGATTATAATATAAATCAAGTATTTAAAATCACCTTGATATTCTTTATCCTTTTTGATTAAGTACCGCCAACTTCCCGCGGCGATTTGCTTGATTAGTTGACGGTAATAAAAAACAATGGCCAAAAGCGAGGCGAGATTGGTGATAATCTGAAAGTTATTCATATCGGCGCTCGACAGGATTTCCCCGAAAATTGAATTCAGAATCACCATGTGCCCGCTTGACGAAACCGGCAAAGGCTCTGTTACCCCTTGAATAAGGCCTAAGGCCAAGTATTTTAATAGCTCAATTATATCCATAGCTCACCTTTTTAATATTGAAACAATTATATCATGAAGAAGGCGAATTGTAAAGAATTAGCGATAATCCCATCATGAAAAAACAAATGTATTAACAAACGGGATAAAAAATGCTATAATTAAGTAAATTAAAAATGAAGGAGTACTTTATATGATTTTTACGCTTACAGTAGATGATTGGACAATCATTATCCTGGCGATTTGCATAGTGCCGATAATGTTGCTAATCGTATATGCTTTGATAATGACAATCAGAAAGAAAAGAAAGTTGGCCGCGGCCCGCTCCCAAGAAATTGACGTCGACAAGGACAACACGCAAAAGGAATTGTTTTACCGCTTATACGGCGGCGCGAACAATATCGAAAGCGTGACCAGGGAATTAAGCCGGATTAGCGTCCGCGTCAAGGACATTGATAAAGTCTTGGTTGAGGAATTAAAAGAAACTGGCGCGAAAGGCATCTTGTTGGTAGACGATGTCGTGAAATGCAGTTTTGGTGACCGGGCTTCATATATTTACCGATTGCTTATAAAGGAGAAGGAATGAAAGATACGATGAAAGCCTTGGAAACATTAAGGGTTTTATCGGTCGAACAGGTCCACAAGGCCAAGTCCGGGCACCCGGGAATAGCTTTGGGCGCGGCGCCGCTTATTTATACTCTTTACACCAAAATTATGAACGTGTTTCCCGGCGATGACCGTTGGGTTAACCGCGACCGCTTTGTCATGGCGGCCGGCCACGGCTCCGCCCTTTTATATTCGATCCTGCATTTATCCGGTTTCGGCATTATGATCTCCGATTTGAAAAACTTCCGTCAACTCGGAAGCATAACCCCCGGTCATCCCGAGCGCGGAGACACTCCCGGCGTCGATTCCACAAGCGGTCCGCTCGGCCAAGGAATCGCAATCGGGACCGGAATGGCGATTGCCGAGGAATACTTGCGCGGCCGTTTTAACAAAGAGGGCTTGCCCTTAATCGATCACTATACTTACGTCTTATGCGGCGACGGCGATTTGCAGGAAGGCGTAACGCAGGAAGCGATGAGCCTTGCCGGCCATTTGCGCCTGTCTCGGCTAATTGTTCTTTATGATTCCAACGACATTCAATTGGACGGGCCGGTAAAAGATACTACCGGCGAAGACGTCGCCGGCAAATACCGGGCGATGGGTTGGAATCATATCCTCGTCTCTGACGGTGAGAATATTAGCGAAATTGAGAAAGCCGTCATTAAAGCGAAAGCAAGCGACAGGCCGACCATTATCGAGATTAAAACGGTTATCGGCGTCGGCTCGAGCCTGGCTGGCTCGCACAAGAGCCACGGCAGCCCGCTTCCGGCGGAAGACGTGAAAAAAATGCGGGCGGCGCTCGGCGGGGAACATTTCGAAGTATCGCGGGAAGTCTATGATTATTTCCGTCGCGCGGTGTACGAGCGCGGACGGGAAAAATACCGGGATTGGGAAAAGATAAAAACGGATTATCAAAAAGAATTTCCCGAGGAATTCGCGTTGTTCGAGTCAATAATAAAAGACGAGTTTACGATTGACTTTGAGGAAATTATCCCCGTCTCCGCTGACGACGCGAAAGCGACCCGCGAATACGGGGGCGCGGTTATTGACGCGGTCGGTAAAATTCACGCCGGCCTGATCGGCGGTTCGGCCGATCTTTCCTCCTCAACAAAAATCAAAGGACCGGACGGGAGTTTCGGCGAAGGCAACCGAACCGGGAGAAATATTAATTTTGGCGTTCGCGAGCATGTCATGGGCGCGATCAGCAACGGTTTGGCGTTGCACGGGTTAAGGCCGGTGTGCGGCACGTTTTTCGTGTTTTCCGATTACATGAAACCGGCGATACGGATGTCGGCGTTGATGAGCCTACCGGTTATTTATGTTTTCACGCATGATTCGGTCGCCGTTGGCGAGGACGGGCCAACGCATCAGCCCGTCGAGCAGCTGACGATGTTAAGAAGCGTTCCCAACTTGACGACGTTCCGCCCGGCCGACGGGTATGAAACTAAGCTCGCGTTCCGTTATGCTTTTGAAAATAAAAACGCCCCGACCGCAATCGTTCTTACAAGGCAAGCCGTTCCCAACGTCGCCCCCGGAGTCGCGTTTTCATCTTTTGGTAAAGGCGGGTACGTGCTCGCTTATGAGGAAAAAACAATCGACGGGATATTAATGGCCTCGGGATCGGAAGTTCAACTTGCGTTGCAGGCGAAACGCGAATTGCTTGCGAGAGGGTTTGACGTTCGCGTCGCGAGCATCCCCAGCCTCGATCTTTTCGCGCGGCAGGAACGGGAGTATCAAAACTCGGTTTTGCCGGAAAACGCCACGGCGAGAGTCGCAATCGAGATGGGCGAGGGGGCTCATTGGCATAAGTTCATCGGCCCTTCCGGGATCTTAATAAACATCGACCGTTTCGGCGCCAGCGCTCCGGGCAAACAGCTAATCGAAAGCTACGGGTTTACCGTTAATCATATTGTTGAAGCATTTATTCGCGCCGTTAATAAAAAAAGCTAGATATCAACCAATAATCTAGCCTTTTTTATTAATTTATTTTTTCGGTAATCGTCTGCACAATTTTGTTTCTTTCTTCTTCCCCGACGCTTTTCCAATAAACTTCAAAAAGCGCGCCCAAACCCGGGAGAACTTTTTCTTCCTTGATATTCATCGCGTCAACAATTGTGCTTTTGACGTCTTCGAATGAAGAATTGTTTAAGTTGTTTTTTACTGCTTGCCTGATATCAATATTCATATTATTTTCTCCTTTTTATATGATTTGCTATATTATTTTTCCCCATATAATGGTATACTATACATAAGTAATAGAAAAAGGTGAAGTCATGAATTTTAAAGAATTGCTGAAAAATTACGAATCGCAAATGATAAAGGATTTATGCGGGCTATTGTCGATAAAAAGCGTTTTGGAGGAAAGCCCGGATACACCGGGCGAGCCCTTCGGCGCCGGCCTGCGCGAAAGCCTCGATTATGTTTTGGAACTAGGCAATCGTTACGGTTTTAGAACTCTTAACGTCGATAATATCGCGGGGCATATCGAGTACGGCGAGGGAGAGGAGATTATCGGCGTGTTATGCCATGTCGACGTCGTTCCCGCCGACGGACAGTGGGACTACCCGCCGTTCGCCGGAACCGTCGCGGGCGATCGGATTTACGGCCGCGGCGCCGTCGATGATAAGGGCCCGACAATTAGCAGTTTGTACGCGCTGCGATTGCTTAAGGATTTAAATATCGCGCCCGATAAAAAAATTCGCCTGATTATCGGCACGGATGAGGAAAGCAAATGGCGCGGCATCACCAGGTATTTTCAAGTGTGCCCGATGCCGGCGTTCGGGTTTTCCCCGGATGCCGATTTCCCGTTGATATACGGTGAAAAAGGCGTTCTTCATATTAAACTTACCGACAAGAGCGGATCAGTCGTGTCGGTAAAGAGCGGGAACCGGCACAATGTCGTGCCCGCGAGGGCTGAAGCCAGCGCGAGGAGCGGATTGGAAAAAGAATTTTTGGAGTATCTATCCGAAAACGCCCTTTCCGGTTCCGCCGCGGACGGCGTCTTAATTCTCAACGGGCGCGGCGCGCACGCGATGGAACCCGATAACGGCATCAACGCCGCCGTCATGATGGCGCGGTTTTTACATCGTCATGCGGATAGCAATTTGTTGAGGTTTGTAAACGATGTCTTGAGCGACTCGCGTCTTAAACATGCCGGCCTTGCTTTTTCCGACCCGGAGATGAAAGATTTGACTTGCAACCTGGGGATTTTGGAAATCACCCGGGAAGGAGGCTTTGCCTGCCTTGATTTCCGTTACCCAATCCGTTGGGATAAGGAAAGATTTCTTGAGAGTTTCAAACGCCTTGCTTCCGAATACGGCCTTACCGCCGAAATAACCTTTGATATCCCCGTTCATTACGTTGATAAGGACGATCCCGACATTAAAATATTACACGAGGTCTATATTAAATACACCGGCGACGTTTCGACGCCGCTTAAGACGATTGGCGGCGGGACATATGCCCGCGCGTTGCGGAAGGGAGTGGCGTTCGGCATCCATTTTCCCGGAAACGAGGAAGTTGTTCATCGGGCCA
>Ga0172382_10002236_pt1 | contig 32865 bp, 34 predicted proteins | sample Leawel138RmetaG_FD_122245 | JGI IMG/M metagenome (GOLD analysis project Ga0172382, IMG submission 122245) | Leachate microbial communities from a municipal landfill in Southern Ontario, Canada - Leachate well 138R metaG | ecosystem: Engineered > Solid waste > Landfill > Unclassified | place...
CATTTTTAACAGCTTCTCTTGCAACTTCTGCATAATCATTGAAATGGATTGTTGCAGCAGTTAAAGGTGTTGTTTCATCAGTGATTTCACCACCAGTTAACCAATGGTTTTCAAGTGCTAAAGCTTGAATATACCATTCGCCTTTAGGAGCTTGGTTTTCCATATTGTAGCCATACTCTAATTCTTTCTTAGTCATATCATTCCATTTCCAAGTAACACCTGAAACAGCTTTTGTTTCTGGATCGTAGTTAGGAACTGAAGATCCTCTTGGAGTTGACACATATGCTGTAGATTGTAATTCATCAATATCATAACTAACGATTTCATCGTTATGAATTAATACTTTTACAGTTAATAAAACAGGAGTATTAACTTTGATGTTTTTATCATCATTATCCTTTAATGGTGTTCCATCAGGTAATAATAAATTTGTTGATGTTAAGTTTAGTTTCCAAGCCATATATGTACCATCTGCCATATAAGTTCTTGGTTCTTCTACTACTTCCTCAGGCTTTGTACAACCTGTTACTAGTACTAACACTAATGCAAGCATTAATACGCTTAGAAATTTTTTCATTTTAGACCTCCTATGAAAATTGTTTCTTAAGTATATAACCTTTAAACAAATGATAAATTACTAATTAGAATCAGCTTGGTTACGAAGCCATTCATTAAGTTTTTCTTTATCTATTGGTTTAATTGGTTTACATAAATTTACGGATGCGCCTTTTTCTATTATAGCAGTAGCTAAACCGTTACAGCCTGGATAACCGCAAGCGCCGCAGTTATATCCTGGTAACATTTCTGTTACAGTTGTTATTCTATTATCTTCTTCAACGTATAATACTTTTGATAAAACAGCTATTAATACACCAAATAATAATCCAAGAATTGCTAATACTAATACTGGTAATATATGTTCAGTAAAATTAAATAAAAACATTATACAATACCTGCCAATCTACCAAATAACATAGCCATAATTCCAGCCATAATTAAAGCAATAGGAATACCTTTGAATGCTTTAGGTACTGGAGCAGTATCTAGTCTTTCTCGCATTGATGAGAAAATGAACATTACTACTAAGAATCCAATACCTGAACCTAGTGAATAGATTAAAGTTTTCATGAAACTAAATTGTTCACCAGTAACAATTTGAGCCATACCTAATATGGCACAATTTGTAGTAATTAAAGGAAGATAAATACCCAAACTACGATATAGTGTTGGAGATACCTTTTTTATAAACATTTCAATGATTTGAACCAAAGATGCAATAACTAAAATAAACACTATTGTATCCATATAAATCATATCATATCGTTGTAAAACAAATTTAAATAATAACCATGATACAACTGATGCAATTGTCATAATAAATGTAACTGCAAGACCCATACCAATAGCTGAACTCTTTTTAGATGAAACCCCTAAGAAAGGACAAGTTCCTAAGAAACGAGCTAAAATTACGTTTTCTACTAAAATAGCAGATATTAACCATTTTACTAAATCTGTCATTTCTTAGCCACCTCTTTTTTCTTTGCTTTAATTGCTGCAACAGCACCAAATAAAAGACCCAAAACAATATAAGCTCCTGCTGGGCTTACAAAGAATTTTGTAAACACATCAAAAGTTTTATCATCTTCAAGAAATATTTTATTAACATCAAGAGCTAGTGAACCCCATACAGTGATTACACCAGTTCCTAAAAATTCTCTTATTGTAGAAATAATGGCAATAACTGCTGTAAACCCAACAGTCATTCCAATAGCATCAACAACACTATCAAGTGGTGTGTTTTTTGAAGCAAAGGCTTCTGCTCTACCTAAAATGATACAGTTAACAACAATTAGAGGAATAAAAATCCCTAAAGAGTCATTAAGTGCAGGTACAAATGCTTGCATCAACATTTTAACTATTGTAACAAATGAAGCAATAATAACAATATATACTGGTATTCTAATTTCATTTGGAACTATTTTCCTAATTAATGATACCACTAAATTACTTAATGTCAATACAAATAGTATAGCTAAACCCATCCCTAAAGCATTTTCTAATTTAGTAGTAATTGCAAGTGTAGGACATAGACCTAACATACTAACTATGATTGGGTTTTCTTGAAAAATCCCTTTTAAAAAGTTATCTTTTTGATTCATATTACCCACCATAAACTTCCAAGAAATTTGCAGATGCTAGTTTAACACCGTTTAAAACCGCTTTTGAAGAAATTGTTGCTCCAGTAATTATATCATATTCTGGAGATGAGATGCCACCTACATTTAGATCAGCATAAACAGAAGCACTCTTGCCAGCTAATTTAAAATCATGAGTAAGAATTGCATCACCAATACCTGCAGTTTGTTTATCTGCTGTTGTAACTTTTGCATCTATGATTGCTCTTGAAGTTACATCAAAAGCAATTAAAGTTTCTACTGTACCACCAGCATATCCAGTTGTTCTAGCAACATATATCGCAGTTTTTTCGTCTTTTGATAAATAAACATTAATAATACCACTAGGTAAATTATCTATATTTTTTGTTTCATCAGTAATTTCGGTCACCTCAGGAGCTACTAATTTAATAGTTTCCTTAATAGCTTCTAGTCTTTGTTCCTCGATTATTGGAGCAGTGATTGAATTTACTAATACCAACAAAGTTCCAATTATTGCGCCTAAAACTAGTAAAAATAAACCATATTTTAAGTTTTTATTCATTGTTAGCCTCCATATATCCTCTAATTATTATTTGAGTATTACGGTAAGCATTAACTGTATAAGTAGCACCAGTAATAGGACTGAGATCTACATCATTTTCAATATCATTAGCCATTCCAGAAGTATCTTTATTACTATCTGGTCCATTCCAATATGCATCATTATAATCGCTTTGGTAAGTTTGTTCTGCAGAAAACTCTACATCTACAGAAGTGATTGCACCATCAGTAATTACTACAGTAGATGTTGAAGTTGTGTTATTGTAAGCAAGAGCGCGTATTACTAGTGTAGTAGTTGTTCCTTCAATAGTTTCAGAAACAATGAAGTTTGTCATTTTATTTAAATTAATAACTTCAAGTGCTGCTTCTCTTTGTGTTTCATCATCTATTGATACAATTTCATAGTTTTTATTAACAACAACATTAATATTTGTATCTGCTAATTTTAAAACATAATTAAATTGATCAACATTTGAATAATCCAAATCCTTAGAAACAAACTCTATACCTGAAGGCATTTCAAAATCAGTATCTAAACTATATTGTTCTCTAGAAAGTAACATAATTTTTTCAATACCACCAGATGTTGCAGGTGCAACAACACCATTTTTACCAGTATTAGGTGTTGGACCTGTTATTAAATCTACTGACATTAAATATTTGCTCATATCTTTATTATTAAACTGTTCAAAGAAATCAGAAGATGTTAAAGCTTGATAAAATGCTTCTGTTTCGTTATAAAACACAATTTCTGAAGCTGTTATTTTATCAGTTTTAGTATTAATACCAAAAGCAACTTGTAAACCATCTTTCCAACCTTTAGTTTCTCCAATATATACAATACCAACTAATTCTTCACCTTTTAAAGCATTAAATCTTTTTAAGATTTTCGAGCCATCTTTTTCTAAAAAATCTTGCGAAATTTCTTCCACTGAATCAACTTCAATATCAGGTAGCAAACCTTTAATCATAGTAACTTCAGCTTCTTTTGCTTTTTGATCAAGAATAGTTTCTTTTTCATTTTTAATAATTCCATTTAGGAATATACCTAAAACTAGTACTAATACTAAAGCTAGCGAGAATATAATATTATTCTTTTTCATATAATTACACCCCCAATTGCATTAGTGTAAATCCAAATACAGCTAATACTCCTATTCCAACGTAAACATAACTTAATACCATTTTCTTAGGACTATCACTTACTCTAACCTTAGCGAATGTATCATCAATTAATGGAGTAAATAAATTCATTAATAGAATAGATGATGCAACACCTTCAGGAGTAACTAAGAAACGTAGCATAACAGTTAATGCGGCAAGAAATGCAGCATAAACAATTTCACCATTTGGTGTACGTGGTGAAGTAACTGGTTCAGTAGCCATAAATACAGCACCAAACATTAAACCACCACTTAATATATTGAATAATGGGAATCTTAAATCAAACCCATAACCTTTTATAAGACCAATAACTAAAGTTAATAAGAATACACCACCAACATAAATGACTGGAATTCTCCAATTAATAACTTTTCTAACTAACAAGAACACTAAAGCAACTAAGCATAGAAGTGCACTTGTTTCTGCCATTGATCCTGGAATAGTACCAATAAAGAAATTAAATAATCCTCCATATGGTTCAACAGCTTGATCAATAGTAATATTAGGAAATGATGCAAAGAAATTTGTTAAAGGAGTAGCTCCAGTAACGATATCTAATTCAGTTCCATTTAATGCTCCACCATTTCTATTAATTACTGGAAGGAAAGCAATTACTACAAATACATATCCAATTAAAGCTGGATTAAATAAATTGTATCCAAAGCCTCCAAATAGTAATTTACCAATAACTGTACCAAATACACAACCGATAAGTAAAATCCAAATTGGTGTATGAAGTGGTAATGCCATTGCTATTAATAAACCTGGTATTAAAGCAAAAGAATTTTTAACTTTTGTCTTAATGTCTTTTTCTTTATAAAAGAATGAATAATATAATGCTTCTAGTAAAACAGTTGTTAGTCCCCCAATAACTACAAATAGTAAGGGATATAACATTTGTAATACTCCAGCATCACCGGCAATAAATGGAGCAATACCATTTTTATACCAAGCAAATAAGATTAATGGGATTAATGCGATTACAAAATCTCTCATTATCGTATTAGTGTTACGACCAGCATCTGCAGTTCTAATATACGGCCCTTTAGCCAATCCAAATTTTCTTGTATTTGTCATGATTATTTCCTACCTTTTAATACAATTGCTCTAGCTTTAGTAGTCGCTTCAGTTAATTCAATTCTTGAAGGGCAGATGTAAGAACATAAACCACATGCTATACATTTATCTGCTTTAAGTTCTGCAAGTTTTTCTTCATTTTTAGCATCAAGAGCACGTTTAATCTCAATTGGAGATAAAAATACTGGACAATTAACAACACATTTACCACAACCCATACATGCAAGAGATGGTGCAGCTTTAGGAATTTCATGTACTATAACACTACCTAAAGAACGATTAATCACTAACGAATCAAACATTAATGATCCACCAGTCATTAAACCGCCTGCAACAAATTGTAAATCTTTTCCTTCTTTATAACCACCAATATTAGCTATAACATCGTTTGTTAAAGCACCGATTTTAACATAAACATTTTGTGGTCTCTCTAAACCTTCACCAGTAAAAGTTACTAATTTTGTTGTTAATGGCATGTTGTTTTCAACAGCATCAGTTAATGCTACAAGTGTAGCAACATTATTAACAACTGCACCAACTTCACTTGGTAAAGATTTATATGTTTTATTCATTATTCTTTGAACAAAGAATTTTTCCCATCCAGCAGGATATACATCCTGTACAGGAAATACTTTTATATTTTCTTCAGCAATATGTTCTGTTAAGATTTGTATTGCTTCTAATTTATTCTTTTTAATTGCTATGTAAGCTTCATGAGCACCAGTAGCTTTCATTGCATACTTAATCCCACGAATTAAATCATCAGTTCTTGTTTTAACTAATGTATAATCAGCTGTTAAATAAGGCTCACATTCTACTGCATTTACAATAACAGTTGAAATTGGATTTTGCGGTTGGTATTTCACAAAAGTTGGAAAACCAGATCCTCCTAATCCTACGATTCCGCACTCGCGCGCGATGTTAGCAATATCTTCGCTAGTTAATTCATCAACATTATTAGGTTTTATGCTTGGATCTAATGTATCTAAAAAATCATTTTTGATCTCAATCATAGGGACCATTTTACCTGATGAATGCCACATTTTCTTATCAACTGACATTACTTCACCACTAATTGATGAGTGTAATGGCAAACCAAAACGCCCAGTTTTCTGAGCCACTGCTTGTCCTACTTTAACCTTGTCTCCAATTTTAACAAGGCAATCGCAAGGAGCCCCGCCTTCTACCAAAGGAATATAAACATATTCTGGTTTATTAAATTCACTTGGACCGACATGAAGACTTAATTCTTTATGTCCTGGAAACTCGCTTATATGTAGACCTTTACTTTTTCGAAAAAACATATTTGCCTCCTATATACCCTTAAATATTATATCACAAAGTTCCACTATTTCAAATAGTAAAACGTTTTTCATTTACATTTTTTTTACATTTTGTCAAGTTTAATGCATCGTCTTTAAATCTTACTAAAAACAACCTTAACTTTACTCTTGAAACCAAGAAAAGTATCATAATATCTGTTTAAAAACGAATCTAAGCTTTGATAATCAATATGTTGATTCACATTGATTTTATCAATTTTTTGCAAATATAAGCCCTTTAATTGAGAAATTACATCATTATTATATAAATAATCAATATTATTATTATGAAGTATACATTTCATACCGCCATCATAAAACGAGAATCCGACTAAATCATTTTTAGCCTCACAATCCACACACTTATTAAAAACTGGAGCAACCCCCAGTAGGTATAAGATTTTAACCCTGAATACAATTTCTAGCAATTCATTATTAATTCCATTATTAATCATATTTAAAACATCGCTTAAAAAACTGTAAAAAACCTTATAATCATTAATATGATCAATCAATTCATAACTTATCTCGGTGATAATTAAAGCTGATTTAAGAACGTTAATATTTGTTTTAATATATGCATAATTTGTTAATACATTGCCTGTAGTTAAGTAGTTTTTAGAAGAACCGAATAAAAGTTTTGATAGCTCATGGGAATAATTAAAGGTCTTAGAATGAACTTTTTTCGCACTTTTTAATATTAAGCTCATTTTACCATTATTTGTTATTAAGTATATTATTTTATCATTATCACGATAATCACTACTCTTAACAACAATACCTTCTGTTAGTTCCATCCAATCACCACTTTTATTTTTCTAAAAAATAACCCATTTTTTTAAGTTGATTTTTTTTATTTCGCCAATCTTCTTCTACCTTAACCCATAGTTCTAAATAAACTTTTTGCCCCATTATTCCAACAATTTCTTTTCTGGCAAGGGTACCTACTTCTTTAATCATCGAACCATTCTTACCAATAATGATCTTCTTTTGAGAACTTCTTTCAACATATATAACTGCCCTAATATTAAGAAGGTTGTTTTCATCAGTTTTCATTTCTTCTAAAACAACAGCAATAGAATGAGGAACTTCTTCTTTAGTTAAAAATAAAATCTTTTCTCTAATTATCTCCCCGATAATAAAATGTTCAGGGTGATCAGTAACTTGATCTTTGGGATAATACATAGGTCCTTCTTCAAGATTACCTGTAATAAATGTCAACAGTTTGTTTACATTATCACCATTTTTAGCACTTATATAATACGTATCACTAAATGCATATGCTTCATGAAATTTAATTACATTTTCCATTAATTTTTCTTTGTTTTTAATTAAATCGATTTTATTGAATACTAATATGACTTTAGTATTAACTTTCTTTAAAAGTTCGCAAACATATTGGTCACCACCACCAAATTCTTCAGTTGAATCAACAAGCATCAATATAACATCTACTTCTTGAAGGGTATTGATTGATAATTTGTTCATAAACTGACCTAATTCATGTTTAGGTTTATGAATGCCTGGAGTGTCGATAAAAATGATTTGCTCTTCCTCTGTGGTATAAACACCACTAATTCTATTTCGTGTAGTTTGTGGTTTAGGACTAATTATAGAAACTTTTTTGCCTAAAATATAATTCATAAATGTTGACTTCCCTACATTAGGTCTGCCAATAATAGCAACAAATCCTGATTTAAATGCCATTAGAGTACCTCATTATTAAATGAATAAGGAAGTAATTCTTTAACTTTCATCACTTTTATATCTTTTTTTAGATTAGTAAGAACAACTTCACTGTCTTGATTCATTAATTCTGACATAACCTGTCTACAAGCACCACATGGAGAAATTGGTTCTTCAACATCACCAATTACCATTATTTTTTCAATATCTTCTTTTCTGTAACCCTTTGAATATGCAGCAAATAATGCACTTCTTTCAGCACAGTTCGTTAATCCATACGAAGCATTCTCTATATTAGTACCACTTATAATTTCACCATTTTTAAGCAAAACACTTGCACCCACTTTAAACTTAGAATATGGTGAATATGAATTTTTGAAAACCGCTAATGCAGCATCATATAATTTTTCCATTAAAACCTCCTATATTTAGTTTTATTTAATATCTCATCTTGCTTATTAAACATAATCTTTTCTTCTTCTTCATTTAAATGATCATACCCCAGCAAGTGAAGTAATCCATGCGTCAATAAAAAAGCAAACTCTCTCTGACTACTGTGATCATATGATTTTGCTTGCTCATATACTTTGGGAACACATATAAATATGTCTCCTAAGTATTCTTCATCAGTATCATCTTCAAAACTAATAACATCAGTTACATAATCTTTATTACGATACTCTTTATTAATTCGTTTTATTTCATCCTCATCAACAAGAATTAAACTAACTTCTTTATCTTCATCAAAAAACAAATCAAATGTTTCTTGAATATCTTCAATTATATTTTCAAAATTTATCTCTACTTCTTTATAGTTATTATATAAATTAATTTTCATTAGAAAACTCCTCATATCGATTAACTATTTTAAATACTAAAGGATGTCTCATAACATCATGTTTTTGAAAATATACAATATCAATACCTCTTATTCCTTGTAGAATATTGATTGCATGACTTAATCCAGATTGTTTTACCGGTAAATCTATTTGCGTAATATCTCCAGTTATGATCATTTTTGAATTGAAACCTAGTCTAGTCAAAAACATTTTAGTTTGCAGTATAGTAGCATTTTGAGCTTCATCCAGGATTATAATTGCATTATCTAAGGTTCTACCTCTCATATATGCAAGCGGAGCTACTTCAATAACGCCTTTTTCAACTAATTTACTAACAGTATCCTTGCCAAAACAATCATTTAAAGCATCATAAAGAGGAATTAAATATGGATCAATTTTTTCTTTTAAATCTCCTGGTAAGAATCCTAATCTTTCTCCTGCTTCAACAACCGGTCTTACTAGTATAATTTTTTTAATGTTATTCTTTTTTAATTGGCTAACTGCATAAAGGACAGCTAAATAGGTTTTTCCTGTTCCTGCAGGACCAACTCCAAAAATAATATCATTATTTTCTAAAGCTTGAATATACAATTTTTGATTTATTGATTTAGGATATATTGGTTTACCATTATTAAGAACAACCAAATGCTCTTTATGTAAATATAATTCTAAAAGTGCTTCTACATTATCACTTTCAACACTTTGAGCAATACTTATGACATCTCTTGGAGTAATAGAAATATTATTATCGATCAATTTTTCTAATACAGATATTATCGTAATTAGTAAAACAATATTAACTTTATTAGAAGTGTCAATTAAAACATCAGATTGTTTAATAACTATCTCATAACCAATTACTTCTTCAATCATGTTAATTATTGAGTTGTTGGGACCAATAATTTTAATTTCATTTAAAGGATTTTTTAATGTATAAACAACTTTGATTTCTTGCATATTTTAACCTCTACTATATATTATAGCATGAAAGACTTTATTCTACAATAACTAAAAAGTTAAAGTTTGACCTAAGTCATAAAAAAAGACTGAAAATTCAGTCTTCATCATTTCCTAGTAACTTTTGCTGCGGAAACTTTTTTTCTTAGCAGCTCTAGCTTTCATTTTACGAACATCACTTGGCTTCAAGAAATGTTCACGTTTGCGAGCTTCTGCAAGGGTACCTGATCTTGATACGTCACGTTTGAAGCGTTTTAAAGCATCCTCGATTGTTTCATTATCACGAACTACAGTTTTTGGCATTTTGGTCCCTCCCTTCGGCTTCTAAATTCACTAGTATTATACTATACGATTATGAAAATGTAAAGAACATTTTCTAAATATTTTCAACTTTTTCAATTAAACTGGTTGCAAGTTGTAAATATTTATTAGAAACCATATTAAAATCAATTTTTAGTTTTTCACTCATACCTTTTAAATCTTTAAAAACAGCTACATTGAACCATTGTAATGCCTGAAATGTTCTCCACAGATAAAATCTCTTTAGTAATACGGTATCTACTTCATCAAAATATGTGTAGAGAAGTTCAAGACCATGTTCTAGCTTCATATTAGCAAAACAAGCAATATCATAAACAAGATCATTATTTCCTGTGAACTCGAAATCAACTATTGATAAATTATCATTGTTAACAATGAAATTAGATGGTTGTGAATCCCCATGAATTAAAACCTTTGGCTGAGAATCAAGAAAATCTTTATATGCCATAAATCTTTGTTTTGTTTTTAAATAGTCTTCTTTGTGTACAAAACCTAAATTAATAATTTCTTTTTCGTATTTATTTAATCTTCCGAAAGGATCATAATCATTTTCCGCATGTATTCCGCTGTTATGGATCTTTTTTAATAAATCAGATACTTTTTTTAAAGGAAACTCACTTAATGTATGCATCGAACTACCTGGAATATACTTGGCTACCTTTTCACCTGTTTTTGTGTCTAACAATAACGTTTCATTACTAATTCCAAGGCTTTCCATAATTTTAATGTTTTTAACTTCAATATCTCTATCAACAAATACTTCAGCAAAATCACCTGGTATTCTATATGTATAGTAATCATTATTTACTTTCATAACAAATGTATAATTGCTCATCCCGCCTAATAGACGATGATCAAATTCACCATTATCAATATTTAAAATCTTATTAAAACCTAAAATAACATCTTTATTTTCCACTTTCATCCTCCATATTATTTAAAAAAATGATCCAATTATCAATAGCTTTAGCTCGGTGGCTAATACTATTTTTTTCTTGAATGGTCATTTCAGCCAATCTCTTATTGCCAACAACAAATAATGGATCATAACCAAACCCATTTTCACCAACCAAATCATAACCTATACTACCATTAAGTCGACCTTCAAAATAATTAACTTCATCATTATGAATGAAACATAAAACAGTAATAAAATATGCATCTCGATTTGTAGCATTTTTTAGCATATCAATCAATTTCATGTTGTTCTCTAAATCACTACTACTATCATGAGCAAACCTTTTAGATTTAACTCCCGGTAAATTATTATAACAACAAACCAAACCAGAATCATCACTTAATACCGGTATATTATATTTATCATAGAAATATTTAGCTTTTAAATAAGCATTACCATGAAAAGTATCTTTAGTTTCTTTAACCTCTGTATAATCATTAAAATAATTTAAACTAATTATTTCAATTTTCAAATGACCTAGTTTGCTTTCTACTTCTTTTAATTTGTTTATATTGTTTGTAGCAAAAAGTACTTTCATAAATTTACCTCTATAATATTATACACCTTTTGCCATATTTTTTCAAACGATGTAATAAATGCAGAAAACCTTTTCATAATCATAATAAAAACTTAATAAAGGTAAAACTTGATTATAATAACAATTTTTGATAAAATAAAAAAAGGAGTTAATAATTAAGATCAAATAATATCTTAATTGTTTATATATAAAAAAATGAAAAAACATATTGTAGCAATAATATCTTACGTTTTTACAATTACACTCGGAGCAAAAGCATTAACTAACCTTATAAAACAAATTACATCTGATGTAGAAGCAATAAATGTGTTTGTAAATTTTACATCATATTTTATATTATTGGTGTTTATCATGATATTATTAAAAAATGAAATTAAAACCGATTTTACAATATATAAAAAAATCCCAAATAAGATAAAATCTATATTTACAGGATATTTGTTTATACTTTTTGGAAACTATATTTCACAAGTAATATTAACATTACTTGGTAGGGGTAATCAAACATCGCAAAATCAAGAAAGCATCAATAATCTCCTCAACTCAAAATACATGATTTTTATGCTTTTAAGTATATTATTCATTCCTATAATCGAGGAATTAATCTTTAGAAAGTCTTTTTTTAGTCTACTAAACAAGTTTGGTTTTAATAAAAACCTCATTCTAATTGCTTCTAGTTTAGCTTTTGGCTTAATACATGTTGTTTTTAATTTGAGCATTGGTTATGATGAATTATTCTTAAGTATTCCATATATAGTGAGTGGTCTTGTTTTAGGTTATATATACATAAAAAGCGAAGAAAACATATACACCGTAACCATTGTACACATCCTTAATAATTTAATTGCAAGTTTATTAATACTATTTGTAATTTAAAAAAAAGCAAATTCTACTTTGCTTTTTTTATTTTATCTAACAAATTTTGACTACTATTAAATCTAACTCTAGTCTGTATCACATCTTTAATTAATTTACCATCATATGGACTGAAAATATTCATAGGTTTAGTTTCAGAAACAAAGAAAGTGCCAAAATTACTAATTAATACTTTATCATTATTCGCAAGTGACTTTGAAATTTCCTCAATAAAAGAATCAACAATTTTTGTTGTATTCTTTTTTGTATTATTAGTTTTTTCACTGACTATATCAATTAAATCTTTCTTATTCATGATATCACCAAGAATATTATAACATATTAATTATATAAATGCTAATAAAAAAGCACAAATTGTGCTTTATTCTTCTTTTAAACTTCTTTGCATCAATCTAGATACAGCTTTTTTCGGTGAGGTTTGATTAAACAAGACATCATAGACTGCATCTATAATAGGTGTTTCAATCCCTAAATCTTTACTTTCAAAATAAGCAGCTTCACAACTTCTAACACCTTCAACAACCATAGTCATTTCGGATAAAGCTTTTTGAAGATTTTTGCCACTGGCAATTTTTTTGCCTGCTTGAAAATTACGACTATGCTCACTAAAACATGTTACCACTAAATCACCTAATCCTGTTAGACCAAATAATGTCTTATCTTTTGCCCCTAATGCAATTGATAATTTTTGCATTTCAACAAGTCCTCTAGTAACAAGTGCAGCTCTAGCATTATCTCCATATCCTAAACCAGCTAGCATACCACTAGCAATAGCGATTATGTTCTTTAAAGAACCACCAAGTTCTGCACCAATTAAATCATTTAAAGCATATACTCTAAAATAAGTTTTATTACTAAAAATCTTTTGAACAATTAATGACTTAGATATATCTTCACTCGCTGCTGTAACCGATGTTAGCATTTGAAGAATAACCTCTTCAGCATGACTTGGTCCGGTAAGAGCAACAAAACCATCGATATATTTATGATCAATAACTTCATATACAATTTCAGAAACTCGTTTATAAGTTTTAGGCTCAATACCTTTACTTGCATTCACAAATAATTTTTTTGTTTTTATAACTGAAGCTATTTCTTCTAACACAGATCTTATTACTTTAGTTGGCACAGCCAACAATATTATATCAGACCAGTTAACGGCTTCATTCAAGTTTGTTGTACCGCGGACATTTTCATTAAGAATTCCATTTGGTAATTTACTTTTATTTGTATGAAAATTATTAATTTCATCAATGGTTTCTTGATTAATATCAAATATATTAACTAGATGACCATTATCGCTAACTAATCTTGCTAGAGCGGTTCCCCAACTCCCAGCACCAATAACTGCTATTTTATATATCATTGTTCCTTTTTCCTTAATACGAATTTTAATGGACTTCCTTCAAACTCAAAAGTCTCTCTAAGCTTGTTTTCCAAATATCTAAGATAAGAAAAATGCATATGTTCTTCACTATTAACAAATAAAACAAAAGTAGGAGGCATTACATCACTTTGAGTTGCATAACTTAATCTTAATCTATTACCATTAAAAATAGGTGGTTGATTAAGTAAGATTGCATCCATAAGAACATCATTCAATAGACTAGTTTGAACTCGACGATTAAAGTTTTCATAAACTTTATCGATTGCATTAAGCAAATGATGAACACGTTCCTTATTAAGCGCTGAAACAAAAATTATCGGAGCAAAATCCATGAATAGTATTTGATTTCTAATTTTTTCTTCAAATTTCTTCATAGTTTTGTCATCTTTTGTAACGGCATCCCATTTGTTAACAACAATAACCAGAGCTCGATTATATTCTCTAGCATAACCTGCAATTCTTTTATCTTGTTCTTCAATATCTTTAGTACCATCTAAAACAATACAAACAATATCACTTCGTTCTATAGCACTAATTGCTCTTAATACCGAATACTTTTCAGCTTTCTCATAAATCTTACCTTGTTTTCTAATACCAGCCGTATCGATTACAACATATTTTTTTGAGTTTCTAGTGTATAAAGTATCAATCGCATCTCTAGTTGTACCTGGTATATCACTAACAATTACACGTTCTTCACCTAAAATAGTATTAGTAAGAGTTGATTTACCTACATTAGGTTGACCAATTAAACTATACTTAATATGTGTTTCATCATAATCTTTTTCATCTTTTAGTGGCATTAATTGAATAATTCTATCTAGTAAATCACCAATCCCAATACCATGGAGACTTGAAATCGGAATAACTTCATCAACACCAAAATTATAAAACTCATAGATTAAATCTTTTAGTGAAAAATCATCAACTTTGTTTGCTGCAACTATCAATGGTTTATCTGATCTTCTCAATATATTAATTACATCTTCGTCTTCTGTAGTAATACCACTTCTGGCATCAACTACCATTAAAATTACATCTGCTTCATCAATCGCTAAAGATGCTTGGGCTAATATTTCTTTAGAAAAGGGCTCATCTTTTAAGATGATCCCTCCTGTATCAATAATCGAAAATTCTTGATTTAACCATGAAGTTTTACCATAAATTCGATCTCTAGTAATACCACTAGCATCATCTGTAATTGATAGTCTTTCACCGATTATTCGATTGAATAAGCTTGATTTACCAACATTTGGTCTACCAACTATGGCTACTACTCCACGCATAAATTTTACCTACTTTTTACCTAAATCTTCAGAGTCAAAGAAATCTCCTAATGTAGAAGTAACACGCTCTTGTGATTTCAAATATTTATTAATTGATTGCTTATCAAAACTATTTTCTTCTCTCATAGTTACAATTAATCTAGTTTTAGTGCGATCAAAAACTCTAACTTTAGCTTCGATTTCTTGACCTACAGTAAATACTGTACCTTGAGAATAGTTATTCTTAGGCATGAAACCAAATGCACCTTCAACATCAACTCTAATTCCTTGATCAGTAACTTCTAGAACTTTAGCTTTTACTGGATCATTAGATTTAAGTTTTAACGTTTCCCATGGATTAGCAGCTAGTTGTTTGCGTGATAAGATAATACGCTTTTTATTTAAATCCAATTCAATTATTTTAACTTCAATTTCTTCAGATACTTTTACAACATCTTCAATAACTGTAGTTCTTTCCCATGAAAATTCACTCTTTGGTAAAAAGCCTTGAATTTCATCATTAAATGAAATAACAACTCCAGCTTTATTGATTTCAATAATTGTTCCTTTGATTAAATCATTTACATTATGAGAATCTATAAATTCTTTCCAAAAGTTAGGAAGTAAAGCTTTACGAGATAAACCTATATGATCTTTATCAACTTTAATAACTTTAACTTTAACTGAATCTCCGATATTAAGAACTTTTTCTACTTTAACAATACGATTATGTTCGATTTCTGAAATGTGAAGTAAGCCTTCAACACCTGGAGCAACCTCAACAAACGCACCATATACTTCAATATTCTTAACAACGCCATCAAATTCTTGGCCCACTTCAACAGTTTTAATAAATTCCTGTTTTTCTTCACGAGAAATAATTGCATTAGCAACTCTTTGTGATACTATTAATCTAATTCTATTGTAATCTACTCTAATTGGAGCAACAGCTATTTCTTGCCCAACTAAACTTGAAAAATCTTCACCTTCAAAATCAACTTGGCTGTTTGGTAACAAACAAGTATATCCTTCATGTTCTAGAATTAAACCAACTTTAATATTTTTTACAACCTTAGCTTTAATTGTGCCATGGTTTTTAATAACATCTTCAAATTTTTCTATTTCTTCTCTTTTTTCAACTAAAGCAGTTGATAATAAAACTTTGCCTCCATCATTGTAAACACGTTTTACTACAACTTTAAGTTTGTCTCCTTCGATGAACAAATCCATTAATTCTTCATCATCTTTCAATCCGGCTACATCTTTACGGAATAGAAGTCCTTCTTGACCGTTTTCAAGTTTAACTAAAACTCTTTCCTCTTTAGCTTTAATAGTGTAGTTTCCCTTTTTTTCTTCTTTTGTTGCTTCTAAAACTTCGATTACTTCACCTTCAACTAGTTGCAATTCACGAACAGTTTCTTCTTCAACAACTTCTTCTTGTTTTTCTTCAACTACAACTTCTTCTTTAGGTTCTGCTACAACTTCTTCTTTAGTTTCAATTGCAGTTTCTTCTTTTGTTTCAACTGCAACTTCTTCTTTAGCTTCAACTGCAACTTCTTCTTTAGTTTCAACTAAAACAGTTTCTTCTTTGACCTCTGGTGTAGTTTTTTCTGTAGTTTCTTCTACAATCGCTTCAACATTTTTGTTTGTTTTAACGTTTTCCATTTTGTAACCTCTTTCCATAACTAAACTTATGATCTTTTCGACCACTTCGTTGACACTTAATTCTGATGTGTCTATTTCAATTGCATCGGTGGCTTTTGCTAATGGGCTGATAGCACGATTACTATCCTTGTTATCGCGCTGAATAATCTCATTGATAGTTTCTTCTAAAGAAGACGCTTCATAACCATTATCTAGACGCTCTTTAAGACGTCGGGCTGCTCTTTCTTCAACACTAGCTACTAAAAATATTTTAAGATGTGCATTTGGTAGAACTACAGTTCCAATATCACGCCCGTCCATTATAATATTTTTAGAATCAACTAGTTTCCTTTGCCAATCAACAAGAATATCGCGGACATATTTAAATTTAGATACTAGTGATACATTATTAGTAACTTCAAGACTTCTTATGTCTTTAGTAACTTCCACACCATCCAAATAAATTTTGTCACCATCCAAGTCAATTTTGGTTTGTTCAAGAAACTTATACTCAGCCTCATCTTCCTTATTGATTTTCAAGTTAAGAGCTTTTAATGTAATCGCACGATACATAGAACCTGTATCAAAGTAGCAAAAGTTTAATTTTTTTGCTACTTCTTTAGCGATTGTACTCTTTCCGGCTCCAGCTGGACCATCAATAGCAATTTGCCAATTCATACACACACCTCTGAAATTTACTTTTTTATTATAACATATTTAAACTAATACTTCAAGATTTATTTATTTTTATTTAATTACCCAAAATATTAGTTATAATGTATTTTAATGAAACCTAAATCAATTTCATTAAAAAAGCTATTGGTTTAAACCAATAGTTTAAAACTTACGAACTTTTTTATACGAATAATCTTTTTCGACTTTCGCATCTACTAATAATTGTTTAACTTCATGAACAGATAACTCTCTAACTTCACCTTCAGCTAAACCATTTAAATCAATTGTACCAAAACGAATTCTAGATAGTCTTTTGACTGGGAAACCTACTACTTCAAACATTTTCTTGACTTGATGGTATTTACCTTCCTGTAAGATAATTCTAACTAAACTAGAATTATTCTTTTTATCGATTGAATCTAAAGAGCACTGGCATTTTCTAGTAATATATCCATCAATATCGACTCCAGATTCAATTTTGCGTAAGATTGGTTTTGTTATTATACCATTAACTCTAACTAAATATTCTTTCTCAGTGAATGTAGAAGGACCAACTAATTGATTCATAAATTCACCATCATTTGTAAGTAATATTACCCCTTTAGTATCGTAATCAAGTCTACCAACTGGAAATAAACGATAACTTTGATATTGTTTCGGTAAAATTGTTATTACTGTTTTTCTATTCTTTTCATCATTAGATGATGATATTATATAACGAGGTTTATTCATAACAAGGTATTTTAATTCGTTAGGCTCAATCACAACATTATCAACGCTTACTTTATCATTGCTATTAACTTTTATACCCATCTCTGTAACAATAACATCATTAACTTTGACTCTGTTTTCTTTTATTAACTCTTCAGCCTGACGTCTTGAGCTAACCCCACAACGTGCAAGAAACTTTTGTAATCTCTCCATAACATACCTCATCCAAATATACTATACCCTATACATTGAAAAAAATCTACATAAACCTTTGGGAAATAAAGGCTATGAATTTAATCATTTTTTAGGAATAAATCAATTTTACTAATTAAATCATTTATATTATAATTGTCTAAATCAACAAAAACTGAGTTGGTTTTGTTTTTAAACCAAGTAATTTGCCTTTTAGCAAGATTTCTAGTTTTTTGTTTAATTATATCAGAAACTTGGTCAATTGAAAGTTCTCCATCCAAAAACAAACCAATTTCTGAGTATCCAATGTCTTTGATTTTCGACAAATCTACACCATCATTTTTAAGTTTAATACACTCATCAATTAAACCTGATGCAATCATATTATCAACACGATTATTGATTCTCTCATACAAGATTTTTCTATCTCTTGTTAGGGTAATCATTAAAACATCATAAATATATATAGGTTCTCTAGTAACTACTTCACCTTGATTTAATACTAATTCCAAATACCTAATAACTCTTCTACGGTTATTAGGATGAGTTTTGTTTGCAACAGCACTATTAAGATTCATCAACATTGAATATAGAGTTTCATTATCATAAGAATCAAACTTTGATTCATCTCTTGTATTTGCTTCTAAATTATAATCTTGGACCAATGCATTTATATATAAACCTGATCCTCCAACGATAAAAGGCACTTCAACACTTTCAATAATTTTTCTTCCATCAACTTGAAAATCTTTAATTGAATAATTGTCAAGAGAATCAATAATATCAATCATATGATGCTTCACACTTTTCATCTCGCTAGAATTAACCTTTGCGGTTCCGATGTTTAACTTCTTTTTAAAGGAAGATGCATCAGCATTAATAATCTCACCTTCAAAATATTCTGCAAGTTTGATTGAAATTTCAGTTTTACCAACTGCTGTTGGTCCAGCTATAACAATGACTTTTTTCATACAATTCTTTTAAACCATTTTTCAATTTCAGATCTAGAAAACTTAACTATCACCGGTCTACCATGTGGACAGGTATATGGGTTTTTAGCATTACTTAAATCCTCAAGTAAATATTGAATCTCTAATTTACTATGATATTCATTACCCTTTATAGATTTCTTACACGCAATTCCTTTAGAGACCTCTTTTAAAAAATCTATCTTTTCTAACTTGTTATTATTAATAATTTTCGTGATTATCTCTTCAACATATTCTTGTTCATAACCCCTTTTAAACCATATTGGTACTTCTCTAATCATATAACTTCCAGTACCAAAATCTTCTATCTTGATACCTAATTTTGATATCTTATCAATATTTTCATTAATTAAGATAGCCTCAGAGTTTGTAAAATCCAATTTAAATGGAATTAAAAGTTCGTAACTGATAATCTCTTCTTTTTCGAATTCTTCAAGAATTCTTTCATAATTTACTCTTTCCGCAGCTGCATGTTGATCAATTATAAAAAACATATTTTCCGCTTGAGCAAGGATATATGTACCATGTAATTGGCCTATATAATGCATTTTAGGTAGTAATTTAGAAGTTGTCTCAATTGTTTCACTATCAAAAAAAGTGTACTCTTGTTGATTAAACACTTGTTTGGAAAGTTTTGTTTCTTCTTTTAATCTAGTTTCTTCTAATAGTTCACTATTCACTCTTGATTCTTCTATATTATTTATTTTTGAATCATCATAATAATCCATTAAACTTTCATCTGTTGAATCATCATCGAAAGAAAAATCAAACTCATCATCAACATCATCAACTGGTGTGTCTAAATCATTAGAAATACTGTAATTATTTAACTCATCATCATTAAGTTCCTCATCTTTTTCAAACAATAAAGAATCGAAATCATCAGTACTTTTAATATAATCATCATTTAAAATCTTTTTTGATTCTGGATATATAATTTCATCAGTTTCATCTAAATCAAGACTTAAATCGGTATTTTCCAATGCTCTTCTAATTCCATCCTCAACTAATTTTAGTAATTTTGATTCATTAGAAAACCTAATTTCAAGTTTTGCAGGATGAACATTTACATCTATCATTCCTGGATCTACTTGTATATTTAAAATAGTAATTGGAAATTTACCAGTTAGTAAAAATTCATCATACCCTTTGATTACTGCATTAACAATATTAGAGTTTTTAATGAAACGTCCATTAACAATAATCGTTATATGTGCTTTAGTGGACCTAGTAGTTTTTAGTTTAGATGTATAACCTCCAAGTTTGAAAAAACCATCATCTTCAAATATACTGATCATGTCTTTAGCTACATCTTGTTTATAAACAGACATAATAACTTCTAATAGATCATTGTTTCCATAGGTTTTAAGGATTTCTACATTGTTATTAATCAAAGTGAAACTGATATTAGGGTTTGCTAGTGCCATTTTATTTACATATTCTGATACATAACTTAATTCAGCGTTTTGAGAAGCAACACTTTGCAGTCTTGCAGGCGTATTAAAAAATAGATTCTTAACAATAATTTCTGTTCCTTGAGGGTGACTAATCATAGCTTCGCTAATCAAATTTCCCCCTCTTAATGTATACATCGTACCTCTAGTTCCATCATGACTAGTCTTTAACGTAAAATTGGAAACTGAGACAATTGATGCTAAGGCTTCTCCCCTAAAACCTAAAGTTTTAATTTTAAACAAATCATTCCCATCTTTAATTTTACTAGTAGTGTGGGGCATTATCGCTAATTTAGCATCAGCATTATCCATACCTACTCCATTATCTAAAACAGAAATTTCAGATAGACCTGAATCTACTAATTTAATTCTAATAATAGTTGCATTGGCATCGATAGAATTTTCAACTAATTCTTTTACAACGCTACTACTTCTTTCAATCACTTCACCTGCAGCAATTAAATTAGTTGTATGTTGATCTAATTGTCTAATAATACCCATAATTATCTTTTCAACTTTCTTTGTAAATCATTTATTAAATTAAGAGCTTCAATAGGACTTAATTCATTTATTGAAGTTTCCTTTAATTCTTTTAAAACATCTATTTCTAATTCTGTTTTTGAATCATAAACAAGTGGCGTAACATAATTATAAAGTGATAATTTTTCAGTATCATAGGAATGCATTTCTTGAAGTTTATTTAAAACATCATTAGCGCGCAATATGACTTCAAGAGGAATATTAGCTAATTTAGCAACATTTATTCCATAACTTTTATCAATTGGCCCATCTTTTACTTTGTGAAGAAAAACTATATCTCCTTTGTTTTCTTCAGCCGCAACATGAACATTCTTTAAGGAGGATAGCTCTTCCTCAAGAACTGTTAATTCATGATAATGAGTAGAAAATAATGTGATAGCTTTTAAATGTTCATGAACATATTCTATTATAGCTTGTGCTAGAGCCATACCGTCATATGTAGCAGTACCTCTACCAATTTCATCAAAAATAATCAAACTATTTTTTGTAGCATATTTTAAAGCATTATTAACTTCCATCATTTCAACCATAAAAGTTGATTGACCACTAACAATATCATCAGCTGCGCCAATTCTTGTAAATATTTGATCAAATATTGGAAGATTTGCTTTTTTTGCTGGAACAAATGAACCCATTTGTGCCATGATAGCTATAATTGCAATCTGTCTCATATATGTAGATTTACCACTCATATTAGGACCAGTGATAAGCAAAATATTCTTATCATTAAGAATCAAATCGTTAGGAATAAACTTTTCGTTATTACTAAACTCAATAACCGGATGTCTTCCTTCAATTATTTCAATTTTAGAATCTTCATTAAATGTTGGACGATTCAACTTATATTCGTTAGCTATTTTTGTAAAAGACTGCATCATATCAAGTAATGATATTAATTTAGATAGAACTTGCAACTTAGATATATATTCTTTAGTTTCATTTCTTATATTATAAAATAATTCTATATCAAGTTCTAATGTTTTTTCTTCAGCCCTTAGAATTAAAGTTTCTTTTTCTTTTAGTTCTTGAGTAATATAACGCTCAGCATTACTTAATGTTTGTTTTCTTATATATCCATATTCATCCTTTATTAATCCACTATTTAATTTAGATACTTCAATATAATAGCCAAAAACTTTATTAAAGCCTACTTTAAGCTGCTTAATTCCAGTTCTCTCGCGTTCTTTAGCCTCAAGTGATAATAAATACTCCTTACTATCTAAATTGATATTACGCAATTTATCAAGTTCTTCATTATAACCTTCTTTTATAATGTTACCATCTTTAATAACAAAAGGTGCGTCTAGGTCTATTGAATCATCAATTAATCCGTACAAATGGATAAAATCATTATAATGCTCATCAATATTAAAATAATCATTAATACCAATACTATAAATCAACTTCTTAATTTTCGGTAAATTCGATAATGATTTTCTTAATTGCAACAAATCTTTAGGATTTGCATTACCATATGATATTCTACCAACAATTCTTTCGAGATCATATACATCAGATAGAGATTTTCTTAAATCTGAGGTTTCAATGAACTTTTTCTTCATTTTTTCAATAATGTTATATCTATTATTAATTTCTTCTTTGTTTATCAAAGGATACATAATATTTTTCTTAAGATATCTACTTCCCATTGCCGTGACACAGGAATCCATTAAATCAAGAAGTGTGAATTTTTTATTTTGAAATCTTAAAGTTTCAATTAATTCTAGATTCCTTCTTGAAGACATATCAATCTTTAAATACGAATCAATAGAATACTTATTAACTTTTTGTAAATGCACTAATGTGCGCATTTGAGTTCTAATAATGTAGTTTAATAGTCTAGAATAATTTTTTTGTTCCTCATTGTCTAAACCTTCAATAATACTCTTAAAATAACTTGGAATAACATCATTTTTTTCTTTAGATATTGTGATAAAATATGATTTTACTAAGTTATCTAAAACTGTTTCATTAAAACCTTCACCTACGATTATCTCTTTAGCTTTGATTTTTATTATTTCTGCATATAGTAATCCTTCTTCATCAGGTATATTAGTTAAATTACCTTCACCTGTAGAAAGATCAATATAACTAAGAATATATCTATTCTTTATATAAGATAGAGATACTAAATAGTTATTGTCTTTCGACTCCAAGCTAACCTCATCAATTACCGTGCCGGGAGTTATAATTCTAACTACTTCACGTTTTACAATCCCTTTAGAATCTTTTGGATCTTCTACTTGCTCAACTATTCCTACTCGGTAGCCTTTTGAAGTTAAAATGTCTAAATAGTTACTAGCACTATGATAGGGTATACCACACATAGGCACTCTTTCTTTTGCTCCTGCATCTTTTCCTGTAAGGACAATTTCAAGTTCTTTTGAAGCAACAAGGGCATCATTAAAAAACATTTCATAGAAATCGCCTAATCTAAAGAATATAATTGTATCTGGATATTGTTCTTTAATTTCTAAATATTGCCTCATCATTGGCGAATATTGCATTTTATCTATTTTTTCGTACATATGTTCCACCTTAAGATATATTATAGCAAAAATTAAGTAAAATTAAAAGTCAAATAATAAAAACTTCCCGTAGGAAGTTTAATTATTCTTCAACTTTAATAAGTTTATCCATAACCAATACAATAGGTGTACCAGCTAAAACCGCAACTATTATTTCGATTACACCATTTGCCCCTAGTACCGTAATTATAAATGCCAGCAATCCACCTAAATCAGACATTGGGTTTTCACTAGCTGTGAAGTAGAATCCGGTATTAGCAACAACATATAATATTGGTAATACAAGTAGTGTGTGAAATAATGTTGATACAGCAAAAGTTATTGCTACAGAGGCATATCTATTTTTTACGACTCTATCTATAAACATGTAGATGTAGTAAATTGCCCATCCAAAGATTACTCTTGGCAAAACTGATAATAATGGATTTGTAAATGGAGCATTAGGTCCTAGTGAAAAAATTGCAATAATCATTGATGTAATTCCAAAAACTGCTCCAAGTGCTGTTCCATATTTTGGTCCAAGAATTACTGCTCCAATTAACACTGGAATATGAGCGATTGTAAATGCTGCAAATCCAACAACTTGGAAAAAGTATAATAGTGAAAATAACACTATCATTGCCATTAAACTGGCTGCAAAGACCATGTCTTTAATTTGTTTGTTTCTCATTTTTTTCTCCTTTTTAGGCCACATTGGGTCCCATAAGTATTTTTATATATTTTCTTATATAGCATCCATAAAGGTATGCTTATTCAATAAATTCAAATTCATAATTAAGGATTCTAACACTATCTCCGTGCTTGACTCCTAGTTTACGTAGTTCATCTTCTACACCCAGCACTCTAATCTTCCTAGCAAATTGTTTAACACTTTCATCACGATTAAAATCAGTAATATCAAACAATCTTTTGACTGCTGGACCACTCACATTATATACACCATCATCATCTAGTGTAATATGGAAAGGATCCTCAGGAGCCTGATAAGTGTATTCTACAATCTCATCTGTGATTGTATCTTCAAACTGTTTATAACTTGTAACATCAAGAATATCTGCTATTTTGTACATTAAATCATCTAGGTTATCTTTAGTATATGCGCTGATAGGAATTATGTCAACAATCTTGCTTTTTTCTTTGAATTCTTCGAGATTGTTTTTTGAATTTTCTAGATCCATTTTGTTTGCAACAATAATTTGTGGTCTTAATAATAACTTTTCATTAAAACTTCTAAGTTCTTCATTAATTGCTAAATAGTCTTCATATGGATCTCTACCTTCACTAGCACTCATATCTATTACATGAACAATAACTCTAGTTCTTTCAATATGTTTTAAAAATTGAATCCCAAGTCCAGCACCAAGTGAAGCACCTTTAATTAAACCAGGAAGATCAGCAACAACAAAACTACGACCATCTTTAGTCCTAGAAACTCCTAAATTAGGAGCTAAGGTAGTAAAATGATAATCTGCAATTTTAGGTTTTGCAGCAGATATAACTGAAATTATTGTGCTTTTACCTACACTTGGAAAACCAACTAATCCGACATCAGCCAAAACTTTAAGTTCAACTTGGATTTCCTTAGTTTCACCAGGGGTTCCGTTTTCAGCATACTCTGGAGCAACTACTCTAGATGTTTTAAAATGCCAGTTACCACGTCCACCTTTTCCACCTTTTACAATAATAGCCTCTTGATTATGTTTAGTGATGTCGGCAATTATAGTGTTAGTTTCTAAATCACGAACTACAGTTCCAATAGGAACTCTTACATATACATCATCAGCAGAACTACCAAACATATTCTTCGGCATACCATTTTCACCATTGTTTGCCGCAATTCTTTTTCTAAATTTTAAGTCAATTAGCGTTGTAATTCCTTCATCGCCAACAAAAATAACACTTCCACCTCTACCACCGTCACCGCCGGCTGGTCCTCCTAAGGGAACGTGTTTCTCCCTTCTAAATGCCACAGCACCATTACCACCATTACCAGCAATAACCGTGAGTTTTACGTCATCAACAAACATGCTTTCACCACCTTTTAAAAAAATGCACTTATAAGTGCATTTGCATTACTTTGCTTCGTAAACAGACACTTGCTTTTTGTCTTTACCTTTACGTTCATATTTTACATAACCAGTTATAGTTGCAAAAAGAGTATCATCTTTACCTAAACCAACATTAGTTCCAGGGAAGATTTTAGTTCCTCTTTGACGATATATAATTGAACCTGCAGTTGCATATTCTCCATCACTCTTTTTTGCACCAAGTCTTCTACCAATAGAATCACGACCATTTTTAGTCGAACCAGCGGCTTTTTTAGAAGCAAAAAACTGAATGTTTATTCTCAACATGAGAGCTACCTCCTAATTTCTTTTATTTTTAGATAATCAGAATAGTCAAAAACTATTCCTTCAAGTGTATCAACCAAATTAAGCAAAATCTTATTAGTTGATTCATCATTATTTAGAATTTTTAATTTCATTAACGGTTTTTTATCATTTGAGCTAAATTCAATCTTAGAATTAAATTTTTCTAGTAACCCAACTGTCATATACATTGCAGTTGATACAGCACTACAAACGATGTCTTTACCAAGTTCATCATAACCAGAGTGTCCAGAAACTTCAACTAATTTGATAATTTCTAATTCTCTTGTAACTTTTACTTCAATCATCAATTAGCCTTCAATTGTAACGATTTGTACTTTTGTAAATGGTTGACGATGACCTTGTTTCTTATGGTAGTTCTTCTTAGATTTATATTTGTAAACGATAATCTTCTTAGCTTTTCCATTTTCAATAACTTTAGCAGTTACTTTAGCATTTTTTACGTATGGAGCTCCAGCTTTACCATCTAACATCAAAACCTTATCAAAAACAACTTCTTCATTTTCAGCAACTTCTAATTTTTCAATAAATAAGAAATCATTTTCCTTAACTAAGTATTGTTTACCACCAGTTTCAATAATTGCGTACATCTTTGCACACCTCCTCATATAATAAGACACGCCATAAAGGTGGATCGAAATCTCTTAAACCTTCTTTGAGCGGTTGCGCACTACGCAACGATAATATTATACTATAAATCACCAAAAATGTCAATTATTATTTTTGGTGATTATTTCATATTATTTTTGTTAATATTTTTAATTTAAATCGATTGTATAACAACGTCTACGGCGATGTTGACGCGCATCAAAACCTTTCCATTGATCTTGAACTTGATTATTATCTTCTAATTCTGGTCCAGTTTCAGCAAATTTAATATTATGTTTAACGGCTTCATTAATAGCTTCTCCCATAATAACTGCATTTACTCCCATTCCTTGATATTCAGGTTTAACGGCAATAAAATACATTTCTAAAATGCTAAATTTCTTTAACGCTCTTAGCATTCTAAATATACCAAATGGGAATAATTTCCCTTTAGACTTTCTAGTTGCCTCAGCCAATGATGGAACCATCAGACCAAATCCAACAAGATTATTCTCTTTGTTAACAACAGCGATAACAAAATCAAGATGAACTAATGGAATATATTCTTTTATAGCTTTATCTATTAATTTCTCTGTTAACGGTACAGTTCCATATAATTTGGCAAATGCTTCATTAATAACAGCAAATGCTTCCTTAGCAAGTATAAACAGTTCTTTTCTTGTTGGTTTAACGCGATGAAAACCATAACGCTTTTGAACCATATTACTAACTCTTTCAATTCGCGGATCCATTTCTTTAGGAACAGAAATTTGATACTCAACCCAATCAATTTCTTTTTTTAACCCTAAAGCTTCTAAATGTTTTGAATAATATTCATAATTATACAATGTAATAGAAAGATTCATTTCATTAAATCCTTCAACAAGCATACCTTGGGCATCAATATCTGTAAAACCTATTGGACCTATTAATTTTTCCATATTGCGCTCTTTACCCCATTTAATAACTTCATCGACTAAAGCTTTGCTTACTTCTAAGTCATCGATAACATCAAATCTGGTAAATCTAATAATATTTTGATTCATTTTCGCAATATATGCATGACTAATCAGACCGGCAATTCTTCCAACAATCTTGCCATCTTTATAAGCAAGAAACAATCTAGTCTCACAAAAATCATAAGCAGGATTTTTTTCTGGGTTGAATTTGTCCATTTCATCAGCTATTAGTTGAGGAACATAAAATTCACAATTCTTATAAAGTTTAATTGGAAATTCAACAAACTTTTTTAATTCTTTTTTTGTAGTTACTTCTTTTATAATTATCATAGTTTTCACTTAAACAGTTACGTCTTTCCTCCAAAATTTATATATATATTATATCATAGAAATAATGTATTTTGAAATGTTTTTTTAAAAAGAGATAAAAAAAGTGACTTATGTCACTTTAAAATCGTAATTAATAATTTTTTTCTGCGAAAACTTCAAAGTATGCTCTAGCATGTAAACATACTGGACAAACTCTTGGAGCTTCTTCACCGTAATGAACATGTCCACAATTTCTACAAATCCATGCAACTGGTAACTCTTTTTTAAATACAGTCCCACCATTAACAGCTTCTAAAAGATCATTATATCTTTCTTCATGACGCTTTTCTATTGCTGCAACCCCTCTAAAAGATTCAGCAATTTTTGTGAATCCTTCTTCATCAGCAACTTCAGCAAATTCTTTGTACATTTCTGTCCATTCATAACGTTCTCCAGCTGCAGCACTTATTAAGTTTTCTGGAGTCTTACCTAATAAACCTAAAGCTTTGAACCATAATTTTGCATGTTCTCTTTCATTAAGAGCTGTTTCTTCAAAAATTGCAGCTATTTGTTCATAGCCTTCTTTTTTTGCTACACCAGCAAAAAATGTGTACTTATTACGAGCTTCACTTTCCCCAGCAAAAGCCGTATGTAAGTTTTTTTCTGTTCTTGAACCTTTTAATTCCATAATAATCCTCCTCTTAAATATAGGTATATTATAATATATAAACCAACTTAAATCAAGACTATTTTAAACTTTCAATAAATTTAACAAGTAAATTATTCTCGTACAAAAACTTACCTGGTAAAAAACCTTCAGTTCCTAATTTTAAATCATTACTTAAAAACCCTAAAACTTCCTCACCAATAAGTGGTAAAGTAGTCAAAGCTTTAGCAAGTAATAAAACAACACTAATAATAACCAAACCTTTTGTAGCTCCCCAAACCATACCTAAAAATCTATCAACCCAACCAAGAGCTCCCTTTTTAACTGATTTACTAAAAATATGACCTAATACTTTAACAATTATAAATGTTAGTAAAAACAATCCAATGAAAACTAAACTTGATTTCCCTAGTGCTGTATCAGGAATCTGATCGCTAAATATGTTGGTAATAGTTTTACCAAATATAATTGGTATTGCAAGTGCTAAAATCCATGCTCCCATTGAAAAAATTTGACGGACAAATCCTTTAAGTAAACCCAAAAATACTAATACTCCTAAAAGAATTATAATTGCAGTGTCGATTATTCCCATTTATTGTTACTTCCTTTTCTTATAAAATATTTTAGAACAATATTAAAAATTAGATTTGGACTCGTTGTATTATTTCTGTTTTTATACAACAAATAAGCTAGCACAAAGGCAAAAGCTATTAAAGCAGAGCCAATTATAATCATAATTATTTTAATAATTGCTCCAAAACTTAAAACTAAAATAATTCCTGTTAAATACATTGGTAAATCCTTTTTGAACTGTTCTTTCTTATATTGAACAGTAAATAAGTTTAATAGTGGATACAAAATAAATACAACTCCAATTATAACTCTAAAGATCCATTCGTTAATTCCCTTAGGAATCAAAAATAAAGCTATCCCAATTGTAATTAAAACTATACTTTGAATTATTAGTTTGTTTCTATCACTTTCGCTATACTGATTAGACATAACTAAAAAATTAATACCCATTAGAATCAATAATGTAGCAATAATAAATATGAAAATACTGATTAAAACAGCAGGATTAACAAAAATAAATACTATTCCTAATGATAAGGAAATTAATATTAAAATAATTGTAAACAAATTTTGTTTTAAATACATAAAAAACCTCCGAGATATTAATATTTTAACACAATTTACAATATTTTAAAAGAAATATGTTAATTCTTATAATATTAAAGATTTAAGTTTTTTTTAAGTTCTATAGCGTAATATTTAGTTGTACTTAAATAGTACTATTTCCCTCAATCTTTATAGGAGAAAGCACAGAATAATTATTCTGTGCTTTTTTCTTTGATATAATTTAATAATACTTCTTTATTGTTTTCTAGTTTGTCTTTCATAACAAGATCCAAAACTTCATTTAAAATCAAAGCTCTTTTATTTTTTGTGATTTTCAAATCAATTAAATCATGTCCATTTATTTGGAGTTGCTTAATTGAAAAACAACTATTGAATGCATTATTAATTAACTTAAATGAATAATCTTTATTATATAATATATGATGGAAATTTAGTATATCAATAACTGTATCATAATTATACTTATTGAAAAGTAATCTAAAATCATATATTCTATCGTTTATATCGAGGTTTTTAGTTTCGATAATTGATAAAACCATCATACTTACTTGCTTTGAAAATTTTAATTCACTTATTATCTCTTTGGCATCAAAACAGTTCATTAACAATAAAGACAAATTAAGTTCTAATGAGTACTCTTTTTTCATCATTTTTATGCTAAAAATAAAATCTTTCTTTTTTAGTGAAGGAATGAAAATTTTAAAAACTGAATAAAAATTTCTTAATCGATAAATATTACCATCAAACATTTTTTTAATTTCTATGTTGATTCTTTCCTTTGATATGAAGGAAAGATTATTTTTTTTCTTAAATATAGCATTTTTAGTTTTATTATCAATTGAGAAATCTAATTGGCAAGAAAATCTTATGGCTCTAAGAATTCTAAGAGCATCTTCTTCAAATCTAACCATCGGATCATTAACAGTTCTAATTATTCCTTTTTCAATGTCGGCTTGGCCATCAAAATAATCGTATATTTTATCATAAAAACAAATAGCATTAATAGTAAAATCACGACGCGATAAATCAGTATATAAATCGCTTATAAAAGTAACATTTTTAGGCTTTCTATATTTTTCATATGTTGCTTCACTTCTAAATGTTGTAATCTCATACATTCTATGATTAATAATAACCATAACAGTCCCATGTTTTATACCATTATCAATAGTTTTAAAATCTTTAAATATTTCTTTAGTAATTTCTGGTGGTGAACTAGTGGAGATATCAAAGTCAGTTGGTTTGTTCCCAAGTAAGTAATCTCTTACAGCCCCACCAACAACAAACGAGATATAACCATATTCTCGTATCTTATCAAGTATAAATTTTACATCACTAGGTAGTTTCATATAACCTCCTTAATATTAGAAAAACTGCTATTCAATAGCAGTTTCTCTAAAGTAATCTGTGATAAAGAAAGTATGAAATTTCTCTATTGATTTAGAAACTTCTGATTGAACTTTTAAATAATATAAATCAAAGTCCCCTTCATTTTCATCAAAGTAAATTATCTCTTTATCAAAAACAATTAGTTTTGGATCAATAAAACGATTATAGCCAATAATTATAGGTTTTTCATCATATTTTCCTACATCATATAAGAATACACTTTGACCATAATAAAATGCTTCAACAATTTTTATACCTAATAAATCAAGAATTGTTGGTGTGATATCATATTGACTGCAAATATTTGAAATATGTCTAGTTTCAATACTAGGATTATAAATTGCAAATGGAACTTTGTCAATGTTATAATCGTATTGGAATTCTGACAATGTTGATCCGCTATATTTTCTTGTCATGTTCATATCAGAATAATTCTTATGATCTGAGAATAATACAATCAATGTATCATCTAATAATGACTTATCAGCTAAGTCATTCATCATAATACTTAACCCTTTATCAAAATCCATTGTTGCTGCTAAGAAGTTTAAATATTCAGGATCGGTATCAATGAATCTTTCTGATGCTTTTAATAGTTCTAAATACTCCTTGTGTTCTTCTCTTTCTTCATTAAATGGTCCATGAGATGTAAAAGTGATAATGAAACTAAAGAAAGGATTGCTTTGGACAGGAGCTATTTGATCTTTCATACTATAAAACATTTCTGAGTCTAATGGGTAATAATCATACTCTGATAATGTCATATCCTCACTTGTATAGAACTTATCAAACCCTAAAGATTCATGCATCTCATTTCGATTAAAATATGAACCAACATTAGAATGGAATGAATTTGTAGTATATCCATTCTTCTTTAGTACTGATGGTAAACTATTTGTATATTCATTTTTGCTATAAGTATACATATAATTATCTGAATTATAATACATCATTGATGTTAAACTTTTGAATTCAGCATCATATGTATTATTAGTTCTTGCAACACCATATGTGTTTTCAAATTTATATCCATTGTTAATTAAATTATAAAGTGTTGGTGTGAATTCTTCATCGATTACATATTCTTCAACTGTTTCCATCATTATCATTATTATGTTTTTCCCGGAAAATGAACCCGTCATATTCGAGTTTTCACTAAGTTTGTCTTTATCAATATTTTCTAATTCTTCACTAGCTTTAACTTGTAGATTTATATTTGTTAGAACTTTTTTGAAAGTAGAAACAACATCACGTTGACGATATGTTGATAATCCAAATGTCATTAAATGGGCTCTTTTATCTTGGGGTTTTTGATAAATGCTTTCATCGATTTTTTTAACAAATAATCCACCAAAAATCAACACTACCATACTTAAAATCAATAACAGATTTTTATGAAAAGGAAGATTAGATGTTTTCTTATTATTACCTAGAGTAACTTTAACTATAAGAAATACAATTAATGACAATAATGTAGCAATAATTAACCATTGCCACCAATTATAGGCAACTAGGATATTATAATTGATACCCATTTTCAGTCCATCACCAATATCAAATATCATTGATATAGCAAATAAGTC
>Ga0172382_10002239_pt1 | contig 32829 bp, 27 predicted proteins | sample Leawel138RmetaG_FD_122245 | JGI IMG/M metagenome (GOLD analysis project Ga0172382, IMG submission 122245) | Leachate microbial communities from a municipal landfill in Southern Ontario, Canada - Leachate well 138R metaG | ecosystem: Engineered > Solid waste > Landfill > Unclassified | place...
ATAACAATTACTTTTCTATCTTTATAAAGTTCTTTTAGTTCTTCTGCTGCAGTTACTGCTCCATTAAATGTACCTGATAATGCTGAAGAAAAAGATATTACTAATACATCCTTACCTTCTTTAAGTAATGGTTCAATATAATCAACAAAAGTTGTTGAATTGACTTGAGAAGTTGAAGTTTTCTTATGTTCTCTTAACATATCATAGAAATCTTTTGTTTTGATTTCTCTCTCATCTAAATAATTCTTGTATTCCTTACCTTCTACATTTACTGTTAGTGGTAATACTGTTAAATCCAATTCCTTTGCTAATTTGTTAGGTAAATCAACACACGAATCAGTGAATAAAATAAAACTTTCCATAACTCCTCCTATAATGGTCTTATATATTATCACACCTAGTTTATAAAACCATTATATAGTGTTTTATATACTTTGTCAACACAAAAGAAAAATATTATATTAGTTTTATTAACTATTGACTAAAAACTTGTTAAATGCTATAATTTTTATGTTAGAGGTGATAAGTTATGAAAGATGCATTAAATTCTCTTAATGAGTGGTTAAATGAACTAACCAGTTTTTCCTTACCTAAATGGAAGAATCTTCCCGATTTAGATTTATATATGGATCAAGTTGTAACTTACCTTGAACGTGAACTTGAACCATTAAGCGTTGATAATAAAGAAAAGATGATAACAAGCTCAATGGTTAACAATTATGTTAAAGGGGGATTAGTAAATAATCCTAATCAAAAAAAATACTCCAAAGAACATTTGGCTTATTTACTAGCAATTTGCTCAATTAAACAGATTCTAACAATTTCAGAAATATCATCACTTTTTGAATTCCAAAAAAATAATGAAAGACAATCTAATGTTATTTATGAATTTTTTAGAACAACACAAACCGAAATGATTAAATCTATTGCAAATGATTCAATTTCTAAATTGGTTCCGATTTTAGAAAGAGGACATGAACTTACAGATGACGATGCTTCCTGCTTTTTACATAATTTTGTATTTAAATTAGCAATTGAAGCTGAAGTCAAAAAAATAATAGCAAACAAAATGCTTAGTTTAATATCCAATAGTTCAATTGACCTAAAAGAAAAGCAAGAAATTGAAAAATTCGAAAGAGAAAAACAAAATAACAAAAAGAAAAAAAGTTAGATTTTTATCTAACTTTTATTTTATTATTTCACCATATGTGTTTGGTCCAACTGAAGCTGCATTAGACTCATCTGTATCAATATGCATTGCTAATGCGAAGTCTTCACGAACTCTTACTACAACATCACCAAAAATTGTTGAACGATTATCATTAACAATTTTAACATTAACAACTTCTTTATCTACAATACCTAAACGTTTTGCATCTTCTGGTGTTGCGTGAATGTGACGTTTAGCAACAATTACACCTTCTTTTAATTCTACTTCGCCTTTAGGCCCAACAAGCTTAATCCCAGGAGTATTACTAATACTTCCTGATTCACGAACAACAATATCTACTCCTAATGTACGAGCATCTGTTGCTGAAACCTCAACTTGGTTTAAGCTTCTACAAGGTCCTAAAATCATAACATTTTCTAAAGACTTACGAGGACCAACTACTGTTATTCTTTCGTTTGAAGCAAATTGACCTGGTTGAGATAACTCTTTCTTAAAAGTCAATTTAGCATCTTCACCAAACAATATTTTTAATGTTTCTTCAGTAACATGAGCATGTCTTGCTGATGTTTCTACCAATACTTTATTATCCATTTCTACCTCCAATAAATTACGAAACTATTATAGCACAAAACTCCCTAAAAATAAAGGGAGTTTGCTTTTCTATTATTTAATTTCCAAATAAACTATCATACAATCCTAATAAATCACTACTACCTGATGCTGTTTCTAAACCGTTTAAGAAGGCATCTCTATTTTCTGGTGATAATTGATTTAAATCATTTAGTAATTGCTCATTCTCTTCCTCAGACAATGTGCCGTTAGTAATAGATGAGGAAACAGTATCAAGTGTATCTAGTAGATTATTTACAGCTTCTTGTTGTTGTGAATCTGTAGTATCAAAATCATTCTCAGTAAAGTTGTTAGTTGATAATGCATTTTGAACATCATTAACAGCACCAAGCAATGCAACAGATAATAAACTTCCTCCTGGAACAGTTGCATAAACATCTAATCTATTATCAACAATTTTAATTTTACTTACTTCAAGTGGAGTCACATTCTCACCATCAACTGCCATCATTTTTTCAAATGATTCAGCTTCAATAATGAATGCTTTTAATGTGCTAGAATAACTCATAACTCCAAGTTCAGCCATATTATCTCCAAGCATTCCCATTAGTAAATTAGAACTAGCAAGTAAGTATTCCCCAACTTCCTCATCTAAATCTTCACCAATAGTTATATCATCATCAATCATAATCACTATTTCTTGATCATCAGTTTGGTCTAGTAATCCATTTAATTTAATCGAAGTTATCATTCCATTTAAGTTTATATTAACTCTTATGTCAACATCAACGGCATTAAAGTCAATAAGTATTCCAATAATTTCTAAACTCATATCTGAAGTAGATCCTGGAATTGGGAAATTAAATTTGAAATTTTCAAAGCCGTCAGAATAATCATATATAATTTGATTAAATTCCAAATTTGAAAATGTTATTTTACTTCCAGTTGGATTATTCAAACTACTTATAACATATCCTTGAGTTTTATATTGAACAAATGAATTGCGATCAAAAGTCTTAATATCATCACTTAAAGTAGTAATAGTCTCACTTACAGCAAATTTAGTCAAATCAAATCTAATTCCGAAAGTATCAGCAAATATTCCAATTTGAGCAATATCATTTTCTTTTCTTGTTAATAAAGATAATAACTCAGAAATCATATTTTTCTCATTAGACTCTTCCATCTCATCAGTCTCGATTACATTACCTACTAAATCATTCAACTCTGATTTTTTCACTTCAAGAGCAAAATTTTGTAAGTCAAAAGCAATTGGTATACCTTTACTTTCTAGTTCTTGGTTAATTTTTTCAGTTGAAAAATCAAGCTTTTCAAGAATATTAAAGGCTAGATCACTTGCAAATCCTTTTAAAAGATCAGCTTTTCCTAAACCAAGTGATTCAAAGTCAAATATAAACAATTCATCAGTTTCATCAAACTTTAATGACATTTTAGCTCTAGTATTAATTCCAAATAAAGTCATCGGCATATATAAATGTAATTGATCATTAGATATATCAGCATAAAGACTCTTGATTAGAACTTTTTGAACACCTAATACTGGAACCTCAAATTCCATATAGTCAATATATTTATTATCATCAGTCGCTCCTGCTTTATTAGGATTATAATCTGAATTCATAGAATCTTTAACCATTGCAAAAATTAACTTATTAAGATTATCTTCAGTAAATGTTAGATTCAAATATTCTTTATCTTCTAAATCAAATCCTTCATCAAACAATGTATTGAGCTCTGTTTCCATAGTTACACTTTCAGTGTATAACGCTAATGGAGTATCATCTGTATTATCGTGGATTGAAAAATACAAAATAGCAAATGGAACTCCTATTAATAAAACAACAAAAATTATTAAACCAAAAAGTATTTTAAATATAGTTTTCATAACATCACTCCTTACTATATTTTCTATTTTTTTTCTTATTATTAACATACGGAATAACTTGATGTCTTGGTAATGTTAATGCGAGATTAGTAATCTCATCTTGTAAATATGAAATTATTCTATTTCTTTCATCTTCAATATTATTATGTTCATCAAACAAAATCGGCTCTCCAATTAATATTTTTTTCAAATCTCTACAAATATATGTTGGATAAAAATATAGATTCCTTCCGGTCTTCTTTTTATAACTTTTCACTGCATCAACAAAATGTAATTGGAATTTATTTACAATATCATTATATGGTTCTCGATATTCAGGAAATATAATTACATTTTTTTCTTCATCTAGTGTCTCAATTGTCTTACGTATGGTTAACCTTAGTCGACCATCCTTATAAACTGGTATCGTATCTGCTGCATTAAATAAGTATGAGCCAATAGGAGCAAATATTGTTATACTGAAAAGTTTATACAACCATTTTGTGTATTTGCTTTTATGACGCCAAAAGTCCTCCATTGCATATTCGGTCACTTCTTTCCTATTAAACATCTCACCAATAACCCAAATCTTCTTCTTGCCTGGAAAGTAAAAATAGTAACCTAGTGGACCATGAACCTGTGCATGATTTGCAACAATCACACTTCCAGGTTTTTTTACTTGACCGACAACTTCATATTTGAGATAAAAAAACTTAATTAGACGGTAACACATACGATAAAATAGTGGCTTATTTTTCTTTTTCATATCTATATATTATTATATCATAAAACAATTAAGAATAATATCAATAATATTTTGTTTTTTTAATAATATTGTGATAAAATGTAAATACTGAAGGTGATTATCTATGAATAAACTTAAACCAATTTACTTTTATATATCATATTTTCTACTAAATCTAGCTAACTCCTATATAGTTGTCTTTGGAATAATTCATCCAAACATAAGTAGTTATAGTTTTGATTTTAATAGTTTTTTGTTTTCACTAATCGGAAATATCGGAGTTCTCTCATTATTCTATGTTATATCCATAATTATCTTTAATAGAACTAAACATAGAATAAACTTTCTAGTTGGAATATCAATTATATTCACCCTATTAAGTCTTGGGACTGCAATATTTGCAAATATATTCTCTACGTTCTTTACCTTAACACAGTTATCAAGTTTTAATAATCCATCACAAGGTTCTTTCTTCGTATACTATGCTAAGTACTCTCTATCTATGATAATGGATTTTACGCAAATGATACATCTATTGATTTTCATACTGCTTATTATCATAAGTGGTTTTACAGATAAGAAAGAAATTAGATATCATAGTCCATTATACAAATCTATGTTTTTAATTATCAGCATTTGCTTTATGTTTTTACCAATAGTTAATTTAACTTCTAAAGTAAAAGACACTATTTATTCAACTAATCTAAATGCTCAATATGGATCAACAAACCTTGGATTATATGATTACTATTTCTATGATGCTTATAAATATTACTTTAGAGATAATAGCATTACTTTAGAAGAACAAGTTCTTATTGAAAAGTACATATCTGATTCACAAAATTTAACTTACACGAATTTCCAAGATCAAAAAACATATACTATTAATAATGAATATACTAATCTTGCTAATAACATGAATTTAATTATGATTCAACTTGAAGCGATTAATACTTTCTTAATCGACTTAGAAGTTGATGGAATAGAGATTACCCCAAACTTAAATAAATTAGTTGATAAATCTCTATATTTCAATAGGTTTTATTCTGCTGCTGGTATTGGAAATACAAGTGATTCAGAATTCTCAAGTCTTACAGGTTTATATGGAAATGGTAATGAATTAACAATATTTGACTATTCCGGAAAAAATTATGAAACACTTGCAAAAGATTTTAAAAAGTCTGGTTACCAAACATTTTCAACCCATGGAAATATCGGTGAGTTCTACTATCGTTCATCAGAGCATTTAAATACTTTAGGATTTGATACTCATTATGATTTAAAGTACTTCAATGAAAACTATACGAATGTTCCATTAATCCATTCATATTTAGATGATCAGTTCTTTTTTGAAAAGACCGTAGATTTGATGCCTACTGATGAAAAGTTTTTCGCTTTTCTAATAGCTGTTACAAGTCATACCCCATATGTACCAACTGAAGAAATATATGCTCATAATTTTAAAGGATTAACAAAACTAGCAAGTAGTTATTTAGACTTTGTAAAACATGTTGATGAAGGAATTCCAAATCTAATTGCTGGTTTAGAAGAAAAAGGACTTTTAGAAAACTCTATTTTAGTTTTCTTTGGTGATCATACATCTAGTTTATTTGGTCCTGATATGGAAAGTATTCTAAATCAAAAAATCAAACCAATAGATTTAAGACTAATGTTACAATCAACCCCATTAATTATATACAACGAAAATTTGTTTGAACCAGCAATAAGTGATAAAGTAGTCTCAACAGTAGATTTTTATCGATCATTTTCTAATTTGTTTGGACTAAATTCTAAATACTATTTTAATAATGATATTTTTACACAAGAACCAGGATTTGTTTATAGCCCAAGAAATCTAGACTTAATATATCAAGAAACAGTAATCGAGTATCCTAGTAAACGTGTCCATGGCGACTTAAGTCAAGTACAACAATATATTGAGTATTTTGAAAAATTAAAAATAGCAAATGATGGGATACTTAAATCTAGATATTTTAAATAAATCAAGTTATTAATTACATTAAAAAAGGCACCAATTTCAAATGGTGCCTTTTTTGTTATATAATTTAAATATTTCATCAGCCAAATCTTCAAGTTTCTTTTCACTAGAGTCTATAACATAATCAACATGAACTAGATTATTAATATTGAAGTATAAATCATCTCCATTTAGTCTCTTGGCAATGTCACACTCAGAATCTCCACGTTCTTTCATTCTCTTAGCCCTAATTTCTTTTGGTGACTCCAAAAAGAATATAGTTACATCATCTGGCATTTTTTCATATATTGAATTAGCACCAAATGTATCAACAATTAACACTTTATCAAAAGATGCGTCTTTAAACTTTGTGCCATAACAATTACCATTATAGGTTGTTGTTTCTAGAAATTCATTATTACATTCTTGCTCTCTAAAATCTTCAAAACTAATGAAATTGTAATCTACCCCGTCAACTTCACCATCACGCATCGGTCTAGTTGTATAGGTGACCATTTTTTTAAAACCATATTTTTTTATAATGATTTTTGCTATTTCTGTCTTACCACTTGCACTTGCTCCTGCCATTAATAACATAAATATGTACCTCTTCTTAATTGTAATTGTACCATAATGCGCAAAAATTGTAAAGGTTGTTTTATATATTATAAAGGCTAAATATTCATTACAATATTTAGCCTTATTAATTAATTATTTTCTTTGTTTAACATTAAATATTTAATATCCCATAATTTTTGAGATAAATCTACATAGTATTTATGAGGGCTCTCAAAACGTTTAACCTCGTCCCACAAACTATTAACTTGGTCTAAACAGTAACTTCTACTTTCCTCTACTGTAGGTATATCATAAACTAATTTACCATCTTTAAAGATTGGTTCTAACAAATCTCTAGTATAAAAATTTGTTAGAATCTTACGTTTCCAAGTAGCAAGTGGATCAAAAATCTCTAATGGTTTATCTTCATCAATGACCTCATCATAAATACACATTAAGTCCGCCATAGCTTTGTTATTTGATTTATCATATATTCTGTATAATTTCTTAAAATGAGGATTTGTGATTTTTTCTATATTTTCACTAATTTTAATCTTGGGAATGACTTTTCCATCTTTATCTTCAATTGCTGAAAGTTTATACACACCATCAAAAACCGGATGGCTCTTTGAAGTAATTAGTCTCTCACCAACCCCAAAACTATCTACACGATCATTTTGAAATGATAAATCACGAATTATCAATTCATCTAAAGAGTTAGAAGCAATAATCTTACAATCTTGATACCCTGCTTGGTCTAACATTTTTCGACATTTTTTAGATAAATATGCAATATCTCCTGAGTCTAATCTTATACCTTTAGGTCTAAAACCTAAAGGTTTTAATACCTCATCAAAAACCTTGATTGCATTAGGAACTCCACTATCAACAACATTATATGTATCAACAAGTAATACTGCACTATCCGGGTATACTTCACAATATTTTCTAAATGCTTCATACTCACTTGAGAACATTTGCACCCATGAGTGAGCCATCGTACCAGAAACCGGAACATCAAATAAAGAACCAGCCATTGTACAACTTGAGCCGTGAACTCCACCGATATATGCAGCTCTAGCTCCTAAAACAGCAGCTTCTGCTCCATGAGCTCTTCTTGCCCCGAATTCAGTAACCATTCTTCCTTCTGCTGATCGAACAATTCTATTAGCTTTAGTAGCGATTAGTGATTGATGATTAATTTCTGATAAAACAAAAGTTTCAATAAATTGGGCTTCAATTGATTTTCCTCTGATAACCATTAAAGGTTCATTTGGAAATATTGGTGTACCTTCTCTAACTGAATAAATATCACCAGTAAATTTAAAAGATTTTAAATACTCTAAGAATTCTTCTTTAAATATTTTTTTCTTTCTTAAATATTCTAAATCAGCCTCAGTAAATTTTAAATTCTTGATATAATCAATTACTTGTTCTAATCCTGCAAAAATAGCAAACCCACCACCATCAGGTATTCTTCTAAAGAAAACATCAAAATAACAAATTTGTTCTGATAAACCAGTTTCAAAATAGCCATTAGCCATCGTTAGTTCATAAAAATCACACATCATCGTGTAGTTTCTCTCATTTAACATTATTCACTCCTTAATATATAACTAATAGTTATATTTTGATTTTTTTAAGCTTTTTAGTTAATTTATAAATTTCCATTATAATTACTATAAGGAATGATAATCCTAATGTAATAAATAATTCACTAATACTCAAACTCTCAAGTTTAAAAATACTAGCAAAGAATGGAACATATAGTATGGTTAATTGTAAACCTAACCCAACAATAAATGACAAAATCAAATATTTATTATTAAATGTCGATTTATGGAAAACCGATTTCTCACTTTTAATATTAAAAGCATGAAATAATTGAACCGATGACAATGTCATAAATGCCATAGTTTGCGCTAAATAATTATCTGGGTTCATAAAATGACCGATAGTAAATGCTAACAATGTAATTAAGCCAACAGCAATACCTTGAAATACAATTTGTTTCATAAGTCCATTAGCGAAAAAGCTTTCTTTCTTATCTCTAGGTTTGTTTAACATCACATCATCTTCGGCATTTTCCAAACCAATCGCAAATGCAGGTAAACTATCAGTGATTAAGTTAACCCATAATAAATGCATTGGAAGTAATGGTACACCCCATGATAATGATAATAATGATGATATTAATGAAGCCAAGAATATAGTAATAACTTCACCAATATTACTAGATAATAAGTATTGAACAGTTCTTCTTATATTATTATATATTCCCCTACCTTGTTTAACAGCACTAATGATGGTTGCAAAATTATCATCTACCAAAATCATTGCTGCAGCTTCTTTAGCAACATCGGTTCCGGTAATACCCATTGCACAACCAATATCTGCACTCTTTAGAGCTGGTGAGTCATTAACACCATCTCCAGTCATGGCTACAACTTTACCCTTTTTTTGCCACATATTAACAATTCTTACTTTATCCTCAGGAGCTACCCTTGCATAAACAGAATATTTATCAATATTCAAGAATAATTCTTCATCAGACATTTTAGTTAGTTCTGCTGATGTTATTGCTAAATCACCATCATTAAATATACCAAGTTCAGTAGCTATAGCTTTAGCAGTAATAACATGATCTCCAGTTATCATAACCGTTCTTATTCCCGCTTCTTTAGCAACTCTAATCGCTTCTTTTACCTCAGGGCGAGAAGGATCTATCATTCCTACTAATCCAACAAACTCAAGATCAACTTCAAGAGTTTCTGACTCTATCTCACTTGGAATCTCATCTAACCATCTAATACCAACGCCTAATACTCTTAAGGCATTTTTACCCATTTCTTCATTTACTTTTAATACTTCAGATTTATTAACACTGTCTTTTGATCTATTTAAGATAACATCAACAGCACCTTTTGTTATTGATAATAATCTTCCATTATAATCAACAACTACCGTCATCATTTTTCTTTCAGAATCAAAACTTAAATCAGCTTTTCTTTCTACTTTTTCATCTAAACCATCAGATATTAATCCATACATATTATTTGCTTCAATTAATGCTGTTTCTGTTGGATCACCTATTCTTTTATACTCACCATCAACATAAGTTATCTTTGCATCACTACAAATTGCTAAAAAAGTTAATAACTCTTTTTCATGAGTATTTAAGTTACTCTCAACATTTTTAACTTCATCTAAATACAACTTAACAACAGTCATCTTATTTTGAGTAAGTGTTCCAGTTTTATCACTACAAACAACTTGAGTGCTTCCTAAAGTCTCAACAGCTGGTAATTTTTTTACAATAGCTTTTTCTCTAGCCATTTTTTCAACACCAATTGCAAGAACAACAGTAACAACAGTTGATAATCCTTCTGGAATTGCAGCAACGGCTAATGCAACACTCGTTTTAAAGGCTTCTAAAATATTTTTTGTATTTATCCATTCCAAACCAAATATAACAACACATATTATTATTGCAAGAAATCCAATAAGTTTACCAATTTGATCTAGTTTTATTTGCAGTGGGGTTTTCTCCGATTTTGTTTCACTTAACAAATTAGCAATTTTACCAATTTCGGTATTCATTCCTGTTTTTGTAACAATTCCCTTTCCTCTTCCATAAGTAGTAAAGGTTGAACTAAACATCATGTTCTTTTGATCCCCTAATGAAATATGATCTAAATTAATAACATCAGTAGTTTTATTAACAGCTACACTTTCACCAGTTAATGCACTTTCATCAATTTGTAATTTAGATTGTTCAATTATTCTTGCATCAGCAGGTATATAATCACCAGCCTCAACAACTATTATATCTCCTGGAACAAGCTCTGCAGATGGAATGGTCGTCATAACCGAGTCTCTAATAACTTTAGTCATTGGCGATGATAATTTTTTTAAGGCTTCAAGAGATTTTTCTGCCTTACTTTCTTGAGTAACCCCAAGAATTGCATTAATCAATACAACAATTAAAATAATTACACTTTCAATCCATTCATGAGGATCTACTAACACACTAATTACTGCAGCGAACAATAAGATTATTATTAAAATATCTTTAAATTGGGAAAGGAACCTAAAAATAAATGGAATCCTCTTTTTTTCCGTTAGAGAATTATCCCCATATTTTTTTCTTCTTTCTTCAACTTCAACAGTTGTCAATCCATTGACTGGATCAGATAATAACTCATCGATTACTACATCAACACTTTTTTTTGCTATCATTATTTCTCCTAAATATAAAAAAGCAAGACTATATTTAAAGGTCTTGCTTATCATTTAAATAAAATGACAACTGTATCCGGGTATACACCGTATTGACGAATACAATTTGTTAGCTACTCCCCTTTAGGGCTTTTCATAAAATTATTTTACTACAATAATCATTTAAAGTCAACAAAATATAGTAGCTATAACTTTTTGAAAACCATATCTTTTTCTATTAAAATAACTGCTTCAGCACTAATACCTTCTTTTCTTCCAATAAAACCCAGTTTTTCTCCTCTAGTTGCTTTTACATTAACACATTCAGGATTTATCTTTAGTAAGGCAGCAATATTTTTTTTCATCTGTAACTTATAGTCTTTTAAGTTTGGTTCTTCTAGATATATAGTGAGGTCAATATTATTGATATGATACTTATTAGTAACCAATAGCTTATAAGCTTCAGTAACAAAAAAACTTGATTTAAAATCTTTATATAATGGATTTGTATCCGGAAAATGTGTTCCGATATCACCAAGTCCTAAAGCACCGATAATTGCCTCACAAACAACATGGTAGACAACATCGGAATCTGAATGTCCTAAAGCTCCTTTATGATAATCAATAAGAACTCCCCCAAGAATTAAAGGTCTGCCTTCAACTAATTGATGAGTATCGTGCGAATGTCCGATTCTAATCATATTTTCTCCTTCATAATGACTTCCATAATTTTAAAGTCAATTTCATTAGTAATTTTAATATTAGAGTAACTACTATTTGTATATACTGGCTTAACTGTTGTATATAGAAGCACAACCTCCATATCATCATATGCATTTACACCATCATCTATAGCCTTTTGTAATGCCTCTTTATATATTGATGTTTTAATAGCTTGTGGTGTTTGCATCTCAATTAAGTTACTGCGATTTAAAGTTTTTTCAATTCTAAAATCTTGAACCGTTTTTATAGCATTTGTTGATTTAACTGCTAGTGCAGCAGCATCATAAGCAAACACATCTTGATATAATTTATCAATTAAGAAAGAATTAATATTAGGTCTTGCAGCATCATGAATAAATACATATTCACTTTGAACATGCTTTAACCCACAGTACACACTTTCCATCCTGGTTCTTCCACCCTTTGTAATGATAACATTTGTTCCAAAACTTTCAAGCCTATCTAAATCATTCTCATTAACCACCAAAATAATATTTCTGCATTTTTCATGACTCATGAAAACATCAACCGAATATTGGTAAACCTCTTTACCCATTAATTGATAAAAAACCTTATTATATTCTAGTTTTGCTCTTTGACCTGTCCCAGCCATCAAAATAATTACATCAAACATAGGTTATTCCTTTACTTTTATTATTTTTGTTTCCGTAATAATATAGTCTAATCTAACATCATATTCATTATGAAAATCATTTGTTGTAATACACTCATCATACACGATACCAATTTTTAATCCCTTGTAATCTTGCAAAGCCCGGTCGTAGTATCCAGCTCCATAACCTAATCTGTAACCGGAATAGCTACAAGCAATACATGCCATAACAATAACTTCAATATCATTAACCAAATAGTTTTCTCCTTGTGGTGCCATAATTTTTGCTTTATCTGGTAGGAGTGTATCAAAACTATTAAACTTTCTAAATTCTAACTCTTCATTTGTATATGGTAAAAATAAATCCATTCTATTAGATAAATGAAGAAATAAATCATTTAGACTTATTTCTTCATTAATTGCGTAATATAATGCTACTGACTTATAACCTTTTAATAATTCTAAAAGATTTTTTTGAACAGCCAAATCAGCATCAGAACTATGTTTTCTAATAGAAAGATATTTCTTCCTTAGAAACTTTTTATTCATAGTCTTCCAAATCTTCGTCCAAGTTAATTCCTAAGTCTTCTAAATTAAATTCTTTTTCCTCAACTACTTGGTAAATACTATAATTAGGACTGAAATTAGGATCACTAACCTCAGTGATAACATCAAATGCTGCCTTAATTAAGCTTCGCTTTTCTTTTCCTTCAAAATCTTTTGCATAAACAACACCAATATCAGTTGCCATCTTGTATTTAGCATTATTTATAATAACTTCTTGTAATAACAAATCAGAAATACCCTTACTAAAATCTCTTACTAAAACATCGATTTTTTCTTTAAAGTTTATAATTAATGCAAATTCGTATGCTCCAAGTTTATATATAGTAAATTGATCCTTAAGATATGAATCATTAACTTTAGTAAAAAACTTATTTACCAATGCATCAACAAATTCTCGAGATTTTTCAATGACATATTTCTCAACATCTTTAAAATTCACCATTAGAATTCCATAATCAAAATCTTGACGAGCATTAATGTCATTAATCATATCACGATGAGTTAAATACTTCAATCCACTAATATTATTGATTTCAACTCTTTTAATAACCATATATTCTAAATCATTATATATGATTGTTGATTCTTCAACCCATATTAGGCCTTGTTTAGTATTTAGTCGATATAACACTGAAAGTGAATTATTCTTTTTAAACTCTTTATTATTAAAAATCGCAACATCATCTTTATGAATTCTCTTTTTAAAATCATCATATTTGATGACTCTAGTTTCTAAACCTAGTAATCTTATTAATGAACTACTACAAACATAGGAGAAACTTTCTTTTTCGAAATATGCAAGTGGAAGATTTAGTAAATCTAAATAAATATACATATTTTTTTTCATCTCTTCATTTGTTGATTGTTTAAAAGTGTTAGTTACTGTATCATCAACTAATATATACCCAAGTAGAGATTTATTTTTCTTAATAGGGATTTTTGAAAATTCAAAATCATACTCTAAATTGTTTTGATATATTAATTGATATCTAACTTTTTCTTCAATCTTTCCAGCATTATTCCCCAAAACTTTTTTGATAATCTTTGGATCTAAGTTATTGCCATTAACATATAGCTCTTTTAATTCTAAACTTTGATCCTTTTGCTTTTTTAGAATATCTTCAATAGTTTTATTAAAATGGACTAATTTATGTTTTTTTGAAATAAATCCAATAACTGGACCTTTCATTATAGAGCCGTATTTAATTAAATTATTAAATCTCAATCTTTTTGATGTAAACACAAAAAGACATAATAAAGCAATCAGTAATACTGCTCCACTTGCTATTTGCATATATAAATCTATTTTACTAATTGATCCTAATAATTTATTAAAAGTTGTTGCGAAAAAGTATTTTAGAACATAAGAACCAAGTACTAATAAATATAGAACAAAACTAAAAAACCCAATCTTTTTATTAGCTATTAAATTACTAACAAAAATCATCAGTGTTGCACCTAGTCCAATTAAACTAGCTAGCTCTAGATTAGATAAATTACTAAACATATTTATAACCTTCCTTTCTTAACAATCATTATTGCTGTTGATTTATTTGTCGCCAATGGTATTTCATACACATCGCAAAGTCTTAATAGAGCAGAAACATCTGGTTCATGTGGTTGAGCAGTTAATGGATCTCTAAAAAATATAACAAAATCGATTTCCCCATTTGCTACCTTAGCCCCAATTTCTTGGTCTCCACCTAAAGGACCCGACTTACACAACATAACATCAAGTGAAGTTGTTGAAATGATTAGCTTTCCGGTTGTTCCAGTAGCTACTAATTTATGACTTTTGAAGTACTCTAAGTTATCAATAACAAACTCAAGTAAATCTTCTTTTTTCTTATCATGTGCAATTAATGCTATTCTCATATATAATTTCCTACCTTTGAATAATTATAACATACAAGGTGTTTTTTTTCAATTAATTTAATAAGATTAACTATTATTTATTTTAAAATTAATAATCACAAAAAAAAGAAACTGATCTACAGTTTCTTAAAATCTTATTTAACAATTAAATAACTTTCTAAAAGATCAATAAGTTTCTCATCTGATAGTGCTTGCTCGATAGCTCCATCAGCAGTGATTGAAATATTGCCGGTTTCTTCGGAAACAACTATTGTAATTGCATCATATCTTTCACTTATACCAATAGCTGCTCTATGTCTAGTCCCTAAAGACTTAGGAACATCATATCTATCAGTTGATGGTAAATAAGCTCCTGCGCACATTACACGATTTTTTCTAATTATTACGGCACCATCATGAGTCGCAGTACCAACAGTAAAAATCGTTGTTAAAAGCTCTTCTGAGATGTAACCTTTAATGAAAATAGATTTTTCAATGAAAGAATTTAAATTATCATCTCTTTCAATAGTCATTAAAGCTCCAATTCTTCTCTTTGATAAATATCTAGCGGTGTTAACCAAAACATCAATAACATGTTTTTTCTCTTCTTCCGTAGTAAAACTATTATCACTAGAAGTTGAATGAAAGGCAGTTGAAATTGCATATTTAATCTCTTGACTAAAAGCTAAAATCAAAATTCCAAAACTCCAAAACAATATAAATCTTAAAAATTTTGATGCAACAGCTAATTGCATAACACTCACAATACCATACCCTATCAAAATAAATAATATCAATGCTATCATTTTTTTTGAATGAATTTTAATCTTGAGTAGTTTGTAAATGGCAACCAATACACCAATAATAACTAGAGCATCAAGAGCTATTCTTACTATCCCTTCAATACTAAAATTATATGCGTATTCATTAATTGCTTTAATAAAATCATCTATCCATTGCATATTATACATTCCTTTCTAATAATAATAGTTTTTCTTTCCTAACATCATCCAAAATTTGAAATGTTGAAAAGAATTTAATCATTTTGATATCAGCTTCATCGATTGCATAATCAATAGGTAAATTAAACATCTCGTCAATCAGCATATAGTCTGCACCTTGATCAATTAAAAACTTAACAATATCAATATTTCCATTAATTACTGCAAGATGTAGAGGGGTTTGTTCAACCTCTGCCCCTAAGTTAACATCACAATTTCCTAAAACCAAAGCCTTTACAAGATCCAGTCGATTAATTAAAACTGCTTGATGTAAAGGAGTATTCCCTGCCTCATTAGCTAAGTTTGGATTAACACCAGCCTTTAAAAACATCTTTATCATCCTGATATTTTTAAGTTTAACAGCAATATGAAGTAAAGTATCACCATTATAAGCTTGAGTGTTAATATCTATACCTTCATCTTTGAATTTGTGTAAATTACTCTTAACATAGTAATAAGAATAAGGGTTGTTTTTAATTTGATGTACAAATTCTTTAAATTTCTTTTTGTCTCCCCTTTTAATCATTACTGTGTCTCCTTTAAAATATAATCTATTACTCCATCAAAATCATTTAGAATCTTCAACAACCATATGAATAACACCTTTGTATATTTAGAAGGATGTACAAAGTTTTCACGATATATCTCTAAAATATTTGTATTACTACTTGTTGGGTCAGCAAAAAGAATAACTGGATAATATTTATTATTCCTTTCAATAACAAAACTGTATTCAAATAATCTACCATGAATAACAATATCATGCTTCTCTAACTCTTTTTGTAGTTTAAGAAATTCAACACTACTATTTTCTCTAAAAATCATCTCATCACTTGTAATTGACTTAACAAGAGATACTAATTTATTGTCACCCGCAGAATTTAAACGATCAAACTTATCAATGAAAAACACTTTTTTTCTTACTAAACCCAAACTAATAATTTGCTTTACTTCCAAAAAATCTCGATCGTCATAATAATACGACTCAATATCTAATATATTATAGTCAGAATTTAATATATGTCCACTGAAGATATCAACTATATTTATGTTGTTTAAAAATAGGTCGATTACTTCATGCCTTGCGTATCCTTCATTAAATAGATTTGATACTATTTTACTAGTTAACTCAATTTCATCATCTAAGTTAGGAATGAAACAATTAATTATTGCTTTATTGTTTGTATTAATCAATGAAGTAATTAAAGAAGATACATCAGATGTTACTATTTCATATCCTTTATTAAAGCTAATTTCATTGAAAAAAGGCCCCACAATATTTGTAGCTTTTCTTAATAATTGTAAAGGAGTTACATCATATCTTCTCGGAAATTCAACAATATTCTTATTACGCATTCTCATAAGTAAACTTGAAGACAATGAATTCTTCATATAACCATTTCCAGCAATTATTATTTGTTTAGCACTCATTAAAGTAGAATATTCATTAGCACTTGATAAATGAGCATCATCAATTAATATCAGATCGAATTCATCTAACTTTAATTCATAATTAACATATGTCGTATTACTTAAGAATATTTGCTTATTATGTTTTCTATTGTCTTCGTTTGCAAATAAACTATAACGCTTATTCTGCAATTGATTAATATGATATTTTATTAATTGATCTTCTAGTTCAACGATTCTAGTTAAGCTATTTGTAACTAAATCATGTTTAAACTTATCAACTGAGTAATATGAATCATATAATGTTTTAAAGTATTTGTAGTTAAAATTATCTACTAGATAAGTTGAATTAGACTCTCGTATATAGTTAGAAAGGACAAATAATTTATATTTATCTATCACTTGCAATGAACTTGTTACTTCCAAATATAGTTTTAATTCATCTTTCGCGTTCATTAATTTATATAAATATTCAATTATACTATCAAAGTCATCATAGTAATAACTTCCAATACCATCTTTAAATATTTTATTATATAATTTAAAACTTTCATTTATTTCATAGACTGAGTGTCTACTCATACTTATAATTTCTTGTATTCTTGCATAATTGTTTTCATCGAAACTATTATAAATAGCTTTATCATCTTTAAAACATTCTATGTATTTTTGATAGGATGAAATAACATTGTTTATTTCACTAACGTCAGTTTTTTCATATTGAAATAATTTACCAAAATATTTAGAAAAGTAGGTTTTTTCTCTTAATTCTCCTTTTATACGATTAACCTGTTTTAATTCATTCCTAAGTTTTAAATAAACATCTAAACTTACTCTTCTTTTCGAATCTTTTAAGTATCTAATCATATCTAAATTAGTTTTAAAGACATTGTTTAAATATTTCAAGAATTTTCCAATAAAACTTATCTTAGAATTTAGTTTTTCATGTTTATTACTTTTAACTAAACTCGAAATATAATCATAGACATCAATAATTATATTATAACTTCTTGTAAAATTATTCAACTCCTGATTATTTACCTCAGAGTCAAAATCATTTGACTTCTCTAGAAATACACATATTTTCTTTTTTATATTTTCATCTTCTATGCTATCAACGTACTCAAGAAATTTTCTAAATTCTAAAGTAGTATCATATGATAAATCATATGGATATCCAGTAATATTAATATGTCTCTCATGTAAATCCGGAATTAAATCCTTAATCTCATTGTAGTCGACAATACTTTCAAGTAAATCTTCTAGATCAACATCATTAAATTTTCTAGGATGTTTCCCTGTTTTGATAATTTTCTTTAAAAAATCTATATTTTGATTAACGCTTTTCTTATTATTAAAAAACTTATTATACTTATTTCCTAAAAGAATATATCTATTTAAGCTTCTTGAAATTTCTTGTAAATCTTCATAAATAGTTTTTTGCTTATTTACGTCAACCCAAGAATGATGATAATATGAATTATTAATAAAGTTTGAAAGTTTTAATACTTCTTCTATATGATTATTATTATTTAAATCTATATCCCATTTAAGAGCTTTTCTTAAATACTCTGTGTTTTTACTTAATAATCGGTAATTCTGAATTGCAGCATTTGCTCTATTAATTAATGATTTATTGGAAATGATTATTCTATCAACTTTATAATTATCTTCTTCGGTAAAATAATCTCCTAAAATTACTTTAATCATTGAGTCAATATCAATGTTATCATAATCAACATAATCCCAATCAATATATAACTGATGCTCTTGATAAGAATATATTAAATCTTTCAATTCATTCAAATTTTTCATTGCTTGATGAAAATTATTGGTTTTTTTCCATTCAATTGGTATAGAAGCGATTGACAAGCCTGATATATCATTTATATAGTTTTTAAACCTTGCATAATTATCAATTTTCTTAACTTCGTGATTATCTTGAAGTTCTATTTTATAATTATTAAGGTCTGAAAACAATCGATGTAGTTGAAATAAAAGTGTTAAGACTTGATTTGGATATTTTATCGAGTTATTTATTGGTATTCCAACAAATAGTGATTGTTTAAAGTTTATACTAGCCATAGATTTTTCTAATATGCTTAGATTTTGGATTATATCCTCATATTCAAATCTATATAAACCTGAAAGATCATCACATTTAAAGTCTTCAGTTAATCTATAATCCTTTAGAAGTTCAGTTATTATATCTAAAAAACGATGATTTTGAACTCTTCCGCTAGCATTAATTTCATAATCCATCATTTCTCGATATAATTTTAGTAATTCTTTTTTTATTTCACCATCATTGATATCTTCAGTGTTTTCACTAAAATGATAAGTCTTATCAAAGGGATACAAAACATTGCGAATTAAAAATCCTAAATCAAGATTAGCGATGGTCGATTCTACTTGGTTTAATGTTGAAGACATATTTGACACATATAAGACTTTTTTATTATTATATACAGCATCTAGGGCAATATTAATTAAAGTTGTCGTTTTCCCAACTCCAGTAACCCCATTTATTGCAAAACTATTACCTGATTTAGCTTTAAGAACAGCCGACCTTTGATCATAATTAAGTTTTGTAATATTAAATATTTCAGTTTCTTCATTTAAGTAATATTGATTGTCTAAAACATCACTATACTTATTCTCTAAAGAAAACTTTTCATGATTTATTATAATTGTTGCTTCTTCAAGCGAAGCAAAAGTTATATAATTTTCTAATCTTACACCATTATTTTCTTTTATTAGTGAATTAATATATCGATCAAAGCTATAAATACTTTCTAACTTTTCATCATTAACAATAAAACCCTCACTTCTTAGTTTATCAATTAAAATAGTATTGGGAATTGGATTTGATACCATTCTTACATACATATTGTTTTCTTCACGAGAAATCAATATCGGTATTAATATTATCGGAGCAAAACTCTCTTTTTTGTTATCATCTAATGAATAATATATACCTTCAGTAATAAACAATTGTTTTGATTGGTTTTCTTCAAATATATTTAGAAAATTAACGATTGGTAAATAACAATTAGATTGTTCATCTGCTACGTTTTGAGATCCTAACCCGATATTAGCAACAGAAAAATCTATTACTTCACTAAGTAATATCGGTTTTTTCTTCAGTATTGCTCGCATTGTTTTTTCACTAATAGTTCCAATCTCATAATAAAAATTAGTTGTAAACACATCCAGCAAGTGCTGATTATTTGATTTTAAGCGCATTTTGTTTCTGTATTTCATGTTATTCACCTAATATTATTATATCATATATTAATTAATTATAAAGAGGAAATTGCAAAATAAAAAGGAAGAATTCTTCCTTTTTAAAAATAATCTCGATAATTATCGATTGGTGTATATAAGTATGTAATGTCAGTAAAATCTACATTACTATAATACGTATTAAGTATTTCCTCGTAGTTCTTACCTTGGGTTGCAAGTCCATAAGCACCATATTGACTCATTCCCACTCCATGGCCATTTCCACCACCATAGAATGTAACCTCATCGGCAGCATATTCTATTGCAAAGAATCCAGAATTTAATACAGATGCATTAGTACTAGGACCTAAATAGCTTGTATCTGTGTTTTTAGCAAAATATGTATAGACATTGCTTCCGGCATCTCTAGGTCTGATAGTAAAACGTATATTGTATTGATTTATAATACGATACTCACCGGTTGAAGTCACAATATCTAAACTAATAACCACACCGCTTGAACCTCGATTAGATACAAAGATATTTTGGACATTACCAATATTATCTGGTATTGATCTTGAAACCCAAACATTATTTACCTTAGTAAGTATTGACTGTGGGGCTGCAGCGTATGAAATTTTTAAATTTCTATTTAAGGTGTTTGTTAATTGTACATATGAGAACTTAACTCGCCATCTATGGTAACTTGCATTTAAATCTGGTGTAGAAACAGTAATTGTTCTAAAGAAATTAAGCATACTATCTTCATTTTGGTAATCAAAATGAAGTGGGCTTCCATTATTGTTTGTTAAATTCTGGCCAATTAGATAATCAATTGGTTCAGTAACTTTGTCTTCAATCCACACTTCATGTCCACTTGCAGTTAGACCTGAAGATGTTGAATAATAGAATGCTGATATTGGTTTATCATTATGAGTCATAATTAAACCTTTTGTTTCATTAACAGCTAGGGTAGATCTAGAAACTGGGTTAGTGTTATTATAAACCTGGCTCTTGACACTATCATCAACTGTATATCCATATCTATCATTTGATTTATTTAATATATCCATATATGCATATGTTCTAGCAGCTATAGCTTGGGCTTTAAGCGCTTCTATATGCCAAGAAGTTGGCATTTCCGAAGGGACTACTTTTGTTAAATACTTATCAATTTCTATATCATTTACGGCTAATAACCTACCTTTATGAATAGATACTTCCATATTATCTGCATAACTAGGAAATCTACCTCGATATATACTTGTAAAAACAAGTTCCACATCTTCTTCTTGTACTAAAATTATTCTTTTAACAGTCTCAAATATTGTTACATTATCTAACTTTATAATCATTTTATTATTTGATACAGAAATATTTAAGATTTGATTTGCATAAAGATTAATACTGTCGACATTATCAAAAGTTTTTAGTAATGTATTTCCGGAAATTTGAAAAGTTATTGAGTCATGATATAAAGTACTTGTATTTGCAATATCATCAATTGATTTTCTAATCGCAACTCTAATATTACTAAATCCTGTATCACCATCAACAAGTATTTTTGTTATAGTATTTGAGTCTTTTCCAATTTCAACATATACATTTTCCATACCAATATATAAATCATTTAATGTTATTTCTGAAACTTCTGTATCATTAAGCTTATAAACTTTTGTTTCAACTGTATAATTCACAGTTTCAACATCTAAAAGTTCCATTTTATACTGTGTTTCGCTAATACTAAGAATCTTGGTATGATAATACTCAAATTCTGTATCTGCTTTTTTAGAAGGTGCAATTACAGTAACTGTTTTTGTCCCTAAGTTTTCTAAATTTAGTTTATTTACTGCTGTTATTACAGTAGTTCCTAATTCATTAGCAATTAAATTACCATCTTCATCAATAGTAGCAACATCCATATTACTACTACTCCAATTTACATTAACATCATCAGTAACATAGAACACTTCTTCTTGATGTAGTTCTATTTGATCTACACCCATAATAATTAGTTTTTTTTCTACGACATTGATTTCTAATGAACCGAAATTTAATGGATTAGCTTCTTCGTACGCTCTTATTGTCACTGTACCTTTTGAAATTGTAGTTACTACTCCATCAGCAACTGTTGCTATTAGTGGATTTGAACTAACCCATACTAGATCTGCACTAGTATTTGCAGTCAGGTTTATTATTTGTTCAAGTTCAACTTGATTTTCTCCCGAAATAATAATATTTTCTCCGGTTGAACCTGTATTTGCAACAACATTAATTAATAAAGTTCTATATTTTGTTGAATCTGATGCTAATGTAGCTCTTACAATAGTTTTTCCAACAGAAATTCCATATACATAACCATCAAGTACATTAGCTATATTTGTATTATCTACAGACCATAAAATTGCTTCTTCGGTATCTGTAGTAAGTTGGATAACCTTACCAACCTCAACTTTGGAAGCTCCTTGTAGATTAAAACTAAATTCCTCAGTATCCCTTTTACATCCCGAAATAAATATAAAAATAAGCAATAAAAGTAAACTCGTAATTTTCTTCATATAAATCTCCGTCCTTTTCTTAATTCTACCATTATTTACTTAAATAATCAAGAAAACGTTATTATTTAGTTATATCTACACTTAAGGTAATAATATAATTCTTATATGTAAATATCATTATATTTTAATTATTGCATTGTTTATTATATTGTTTGTTTAAAGTTTAATATTTAACTAATTAATGGCCTCAGAATCGTTTTGTGGTTTGTCTACTCATAAATTGTTGTCTATATAGTTTGAAGGATTACAGGCTAATTTATGTTTACTCAAGCAATAAAATTGAAAAATAAGCAATTCTATTATATAATATAAATATACATAAATAAAGGAGAATATCAAATGGAAATTGGATTAATAGGATTAGGAAAAATGGGTTTTAATCTAGCACTTAATATTCATGATAATAATCATAGAATAGTGTGCTATAATCGTAGCCCAGAGAAAACAAAGGAAATTGAAAAACTTGGTTTACAAGGAGTATACTCGATTGAAGATTTAGTATCTAGTTTAAAAGCACCTAGATACATCTGGATTATGGTTCCAGCAGGTAAACCAGTTGATGAAATGATTAATAAATTAGTACCTTTACTTGATAAAGGCGATACTATTATCGATGGAGGTAATTCGAATTATCATGATACCTTAAGAAGAAATGAAGAATTATCTAAAAAAGATCTAAATTTTGTTGATATTGGAACAAGTGGTGGTACAAGTGGGGCAAGAAATGGCGCCTGCATGATGGTTGGAGCTAAAGATGAAGTTTTTAAAGAAATTGAAGGCCTTGTAAAAAGTGTATGTGTAGAAGATGGATATTTACATTGTGGAACAAATGGTAGTGGACATTATGTTAAAATGGTTCACAATGGTGTTGAATATGGCATGTTACAAGCAATGGCTGAAGGTTTTGAAATACTTGAAAAGAGTCAATTTGATTTAGATTACGAAAAAGTAGCCAAAGTATGGAATCATGGATCTGTTATTAGAGGTTGGTTAATGGAATTAATGGTTAGTGCTTTTGGAAAAGATCCGAATTTAGACTTAATCAAAGGTAAAGTCGATTCTTCTGGTGAAGGTTTATGGACTGTTCAAGAAGCCCTTGATCTACAAGTTCCGGCACATGTTATAACATCTTCACTATTTGTTAGATATCGTTCACATCAAGATGACACATTCTCAGGAAAAGTAATCGCAGCCCTAAGAAATGAATTTGGTGGACATGCGGTAACCAAGAAGTAGGTGTTAATATGAGCTATACAATAGTAATATTTGGCAGTAATGGTGATTTATCCTATCGAAAATTGCTTCCTGCTTTATATAATTTAAAAAAAGATAATGTTCTTAAAGATGATATAACTATTGTTGGCATCGGAAGACGAGAATATGATGATAGTTTATACCATCAGGAAATATATAAATCTCTTAAAGAACATTCTAGACTCCCTGTAGATGGACAGACTTGGAATAGTTTTAAATCAAGAATTTTTTACTATAATATGGACTTTAATAACCCAGATGAATATAATAGTTTAAATTTATACTTAAATAAAGTTGATGAAAAATATAATACTAATAAGCAAAGAATATACTATTTAGCTGTTTCTCCAGAATATTTTGGAGTTATCGTAGATCATCTAAAAATAAATAAGATGAATAATTTTAATAACAATTGGCCAAGAGTGGTTATTGAAAAACCATTTGGACGCGATTTAAAGTCAGCACAATTTTTAAACAATAAAATTGTAGATGCTTTTACAGAAAATAGAACCTATAGAATAGATCATTATCTAGGTAAAGAGATGCTACAAAATATTATGGTGATTAGATTTGCAAACTCTTTGTTTGAACCTATTTGGAATAGCAAGCATATTCAAGAAGTTCAAATAACCGCTTCGGAAACTGTTGGAGTTGGAACAAGGGGAGGATATTACGAATCAAGTGGGGCAATAAGAGACATGGCTCAAAGTCATTTGCTTCAGTTGATATGTTTAATCGCTATGGAAAAGCCAAAAACTCTTGAACCTGAAGATATTAAAAATGAAAAAGTACATATTCTAAACTCACTTAAAGATTATAAATATGATAAAGTTGATAAATATGTCATTAGAGGACAATATGAAGGCTATAGAAATGAAGTGAAAGTAGATTCTGATTCTAATATAGAAACATTTGTAGCGTTTAAGACCTATGTAAATAATGAAAGATGGAAGGATGTTCCATTCTATATTAGAACCGGAAAAAAACTTCCAGAAAAGACAACTGAAATTGTAATAAAATTCAAAGAACAAGAAAACAATTTATATAAGGATATTAGTCATCCTAATTACTTAGTAATTAGAATTCAACCTAAAGAAGGAGTTTTCTTCCAGTTTAATGCAAAAGATCCAGGAACAATTCAAAAAATAGTTCCTGTTCAAATGGACTTTTGTCAGAACTGTCAGATAGGTAATAATTCACCAGAAGCATACGAAAGATTATTCTATGACATAATCAGAGGAGATCTTACATTATTTTCTAGGTGGGATGAAGTTGAATCATCATGGAAATTCATCGACAAAATTATGGACAAATGGAATAATACCAAGCCAAACTTTCCTAATTATAAATCTGGAACTTGGGGACCTGATGAAGCCGATTTACTTCTTAAGAATGATAATACTAGTTGGATCACATTTACTGATAAGTAAAGCTTATGCTTTACTTTTTTTATGCAAAAAAAAAGCACTTAGTGCTTTAAATCTAAAAACGCAAATTTTGGTCTTAAAACTTTTAAAAACAATTCGATTAATGGACCAAAAAGTATTATTGCTATAATAGACCCAATTCCAAATTTACCACCTAATAATATCCCGATTCCAAACATAACAACATCACCTATTATTTTAACAATAGAGAACCTAATCTTGGTTTTATCTTTAATAGTTATCATAATACCTTCGTAGGGAGAATAACCAATATTGGCAATTATATAAACTGCAATTCCTATCGATGTTATTACAGATCCTGCTATAGTCATCAATATTTGTAATATTAAAGTATCTGGCTGGTTTAAGAATGGAAGTAAAGAGTATAAAGAAACAAGTGGTCCAATTAATAGTGAAGTAATAAATGTACCAATGTTTACCATCTTTTTATTCATCAAATATAAAACGAAAATTAGAAGTGTGTTTAGTATTAGTATTCCTAATCCTAAATCTTCTATCCCGAAAAAGTCGGTGAAGCCTTGTTGTAATACAACAACAGAATCACCACCAATATCTGATGTGACAATTATTGTTGCTCCTAGTGCAATTAAAATAACTCCTAGCACTAAAACCAACAATCTATAAATATAATTTGATTTTTTCATCTGATCACCTAACATAATTTTATTATAGCAAAAAAAAACATTAAAGCAATAAAAAAAACCCATAATTAAATGGATTTTTGATTTAAATAGATTTTTAATTGTTCTTTAACTTCACTTATATCTTTTACATTGTATATAGTGATTTTTTTTGTATTAATTGTGTTTATAATTACTTTACCATAAGTATGTACATAGCCACGATTTGATTGTTCTTTTATTACGTAAGACTTGATTTCATCTTTTGTAAGAACGATGCTTTTAAATACGCCATGAATATTTAAGTTCCCATCTTTTATAGATATAAGAACTTTGGGTTGGAATATTTGGTGAACTACCAAAATTAAAGTAACAGCCCCATAAGCAATCATCAAATAAGTAACAATATCAAAAAGATACTCTTTTTTAGGTATTATTATATAAACACCTACAACCATTACCATAAGGATCCTTACCCATAAATTCATTAAACTTTTTTTAGCAATATCTTTATTCATTAGCATACCTCATTAGTTATAAACCTTATAAGTCCTTTTTTGTTTTAATTTATCAAAAACAATAACATTAGACACCTCTAATAATACTAGAAATAATACAAAAATCAAGATTTTTTGGTCGAATATTATAATCTCACCAACAACTTGTGATGAGTTAATATAACCAGTTACAGTACTTATCATTAGAAATCCAATTATTGATAGAATATTTAAAGTGATTATCGACTTATAATCGCTATAACATAAATTTGGATATATACTTTTAACAATAATAATTGACAGTAAAATGAATGCAACAGAAAAGATTATTAAACTATAGTAGTTTATATTGAAGATAAACATTACTAATGACCAAATAATTGAAAAGAATCCGATTAGTAAATTATGGAGAAATATGAATTTTATTGTGAAAGCTGAGTATAATAAATAAGCAATATAAATAAGTAAAATAGATTCTGCAAAAATAACTTTACTAATGGTGGTTTCTATTAATAAAACAGATATTAATGCAGAAGGAATGCTTATAAATAATATTAACCTACTTCTATTGAATAAAACAATATATAGAATATTACCAATTAGCAACATATATCCAACTCTAGATTGAAATTCGACTATGTTTAAATCATATATCAATAAAATCGTTATTATGAGATTTAAACTCATAGTAAACAATAAATCTTTTAATTCTTTGATTGAATTATCATTCTTATATTTAAAAATACTTCTAGATCTATAAAGTGTAATTATGTTAATAATAATTAAGTTAATTACTATTATATTAGAGAAACTCAAATAATTATTAAAATACATCAAACAATTAAATAAGGTAAGTATTATCAAAATCAAACCATTATTAATTGTAGTAAAATGTATTCGCTCCTTTATGGGTTCATCATCTTCTAAAATATTATTTTTAATTTTTCTAAGAGCTAATTTAATTGCGGTTAGTTTACTATAACCTTTTAGGAGTAATGAATTATAGAAATTAATGGAATGATTAAATACTACTTCTGCATCTTTTTCACAATTTGTATTTTTATATGCAGATTTTCTCAAAAGATAAACTATTCTATTATCCATCTATATACTCCTTTCATTAATAAATAATAGTGAATTATTCTGTTTTAATTATTTTTTTAGCTTTTAGTTCTCTATTAACCAAATCAATTATTTTAGAGTCACTATACAGATTAAATGTTTGTTTGGCAACGTTTAATTTATTAATAGTATTTTGTTTGTTTCTAACAAAGAATGATTCAAACAAATATATTAAATCATCATAACCATAAAAGAAGTTGTTATTCTCTCTTTCCTTATGCAATTTAGAAGCAAGTATATCAAACTCTTCTTTTAATCCTAGTTTATATAAGCAATAAAGAATCATTAGTGAACTTTCACCTTTTGTTACTCTGTCTTCTTCTAGTTCTTCAAACAACTTGATACTCTTAGAGTATCTTTTTTCTGTGACATAGCAATTGGCAAGAGTTAACTTTGCTAAAAACTCAATTCTCGGTAAACTATTGTTCTCCAAATATAAAAACAGTTTGCTCAATATTTCTTTGCTTTTTACTACATTATCCAATCTTTCAAAGCAAATAGCTAAGTTGGTTTGTGCAGAGATAGAACGACTATAGTTCAAATCATCTTGAAGCATCGGCAAAGCCTCTAACATATAGAATATTGAATTAGCATAATCATTTATAAAATAATAGTTTACAGACATTTGGTACAATACTAGAGGTAGATGCTTAGGAAATTTCTTTGCAAGAAAATAAACTTCATTAACTAATTTTAAAGCTTCTGAAGCATTATGTAGTAATGAATAGTATCCATAAGAATATTGATCTAGTAAGAATTTAAATACATCAAGTAAGTCTTCCCTAAAGAATTCTAATTCTTGAAGTGACTCATAGATTTTTTCAGTTTCAACACGCCTTGGTGAATTCAAAAAACAGATAACTTTTGCAAAATGGTAAATAGAAATTAGGATGCTATTTTCCATTTTGCCCCTTTTTTTCTCAATATTATTAAAATGTTCTTCCATCTTTTCAAGTTTATTAAAATATAAAGATGTATAGAACATATTAAATTCGTCGTTTATTTCTTGAACTAGCAACGGATCATAATTAGTAGGTATATTAAAGTAGTTTGCTAGCGTATCTAAAAGTTCAGGGTGACTGACAAAATCAGCCACCTCTGCTCTTCTAAATGTAGCGTGAGAAATGAGGTTATCTTTTTGCAGCTGTTTTTTACTTATATTATTCTTCTTTCGAGAGTAGTTTACAAAGGCTAAAATGTATTTGTTACTCTCGAAGTACTCCTGAATAGCAAAATCAAAAAATACCATAATTTCTCTCCTTAATCAAAAATCACTTAAATAGCGCTTTTGGATTTCTTGGAACACTATTTATGTAAGCGATTGGACGATCATCTGGTCTTGGACCATCATTTAAACCCTCAGCAAATCTTGGACCAAAACTTAGCATAGCAACAAACAATAAACATAAAACAAATTTGACTACTTTTTTCATATAAAATCTCCCTTTCTGATATAAATGTTAATTATTTAACATTATCTGCCTTCATTATAACATTATGTTTTTATTATGTCAATACTCATTATAATGAGTTTTTATTTTTTTTTTACTTATTTTTGTTAATATTCAGATAATAACTATCATAATAATGAGTTTTTATGTATAATTTGCGAATTTTGAATAATTCGTTAAAAAAAGCACTTATTAAGTGCTTAAAATGTCATTTTTACATCTTGTCTTTTTGACTCTTCAGCTTCAAAGAATTCTTTCTTTTCCATGCCAATTCTCTTAGCAACGAAGCTTTGAGGGAAAGTAACAATAAGTTGATTGATAACTCTAACATTAGAGTTAAATAATCTACGAGCAGCTTGTAAATGTTCTTCTGTATCCATAATTGCACTTTGTAAATTATTAAACATTGTGTTAGCCTTTAGATCAGGATATCTTTCAACAACAACATTAATACCATTTGCAACTTCAGTCAATTGCTTTGCAAATTCTTGTTTTTGTTCTAATGTTGCATCATTAGGGATTCCTTGTCTCCATTTAATAACTTTTTCTAAAGTTTCTGCCTCATGTTTAGCATAACCCTTAGTTGTTTCCAACATTTTTGTTAATGCATCAAATCTCTTAGTAAGTGCTACATCGATTCCGCTCATAGCTTCATCAACCTTTACTTCTAATTGTCTAAGTTTGTTCATTACTCCTATGTACCATAATACAATAAGAAGTAAAACAACACCAATAATAATTAAAGCGATCTCTAAACCACCAATTTGTAAAAACATAATTTTCCTCCTAATTTACGAAAATTTTTCTATTTAATTTTAATTCTTGTACAATTTCTTTAATAACTGATAAATCTCTTTCCAATCCTTTGATGACACTCATATCTATTGTTCTAAATAATTTAAGTTCAAATGTATTAATATTGTTGTTTATTAATATATATAATTTATTACCAGTGAAAGTCAAACCAAGACTACCTGGATTATGAGCTTCTAATTTTAGAATAGACTCCATTAAATGTGGCGTTAATACATAGAATGTATCATGTTCATTCATAGTGTAGGTTTTAAATTTTTTATTAAAGTCTACAGATTCCAATTCGATTTTCTTATATTTTGAAAACCAGGTGAAAATCGAACCTTCAGTAACTAGTATTTTGCTTTTAAAATCTTTTGGAAAATCAAACTCAAAAAATCTACCCAGAAAATACGTGACATAATATACTTGTGTTCCATTTTTAGTGTGTCTAACTCTTCTTTCTTCAAGTTTTACATCACTTGTTATAAAGCTAACTTCTTCTACCTTACCCGTAATTAAATCTTCAGTGTGATGGCGATCTGCTTTTTTAACTAAGTCAGAATTATACACTTGACTAACATCAACACCTCTTTTAGGAAAGTAGTTTGCATCCTCAAAGGTATTATTAATTAAATCTCTTAAATATTTGTTTTTAAATTCTTTAGATATTTTAGAAAAATTAAAATAACCAATACCCAAGAAAATAGCAGCTACAGCAGCAATGATAAATCCTATGAACTGATATTCATATAGTCCAAACATAACTAGAAACGCCACTACTCCTAAAACTATCCCAACTACAACTAAGGATACACACTTCTTTCTTCTTGCTTCTAAACTCGTAAAATCCAACTATAACCCCCCCATCATTATTATTATTATAGATAAAACAATTTCAAGTATTAGTATAGAGATTGAAGAAATTACAACATTGGATGAAATATTTAAAAATCTTGTACTCTCAAGATTATACTCTTCACTAATATATGTAGTCGCTATTTTATCCTTAAATATATCCCAAATTAAAAAAATAGTGTAAAAAATAAAAGTCCCAATTGCCAGGGCGATACCTATACCCTTTTGAGAAATTGCATTTTCTCTAGGTATTGAAAATAGTAATTCAAATGATATTAAAACAGTAAACACAGATACAAGTAATACATTTCTATTGAATCTTTTTACATCATCATTAAAGTTTGATGAGTCATTGTTAATAAACTTTATTTTTATATAAAAATATAAATATATGAAATAACTTAATGCAACTATATAAAACAAGATTATATTTAACATATATATACCTCTTGTTTATTTTATCATATTTTTAAAATTAATACAATAAATATTAGTTATTTAATTTGACATAATTTTCTATGATGGTATAATAGTTGAAGGTGATTTAATGAGAACAAGTAAAAAATTACAAGATATGCCAATTGGAAAACTAATTGCCGTTATGAGTTTACCTGCAATATTTTCAATGTTGATTCAGTCATTATACAACATTGTTGATTCTATATATGTAGGTAAAATCGGACCATCTGCATTAAATGCAGTTAGTTTAGCTTATCCAATGCAAATATTAATACTAGCATTTTCTTTAGGAATCGGTGTGGGAACCAGTTCTTTAATAGCAAGAAAACTCGGAGAACAAAAGCACGAAGAAGCAAATAATGTTGCAAAATTAGGATTGATTATGGCCATAATAGGCTCAGCTATATTCTTTGTTTTAGGTTTATTAATTTCTAGACCCTTTCTAACGTTAATGACTAATGATCAAGAAGTAATAACAATGGGAACAAGTTATTTAACTATTATAATGTCGATGAGTTTCTTCTCTTTTATAACAATTACCCTAACAAGAGTTCTACAAGGCATAGGAAATATGATTGTTCCGATGATATCTCAATTATTAGGTGCAATAATAAATATTATCTTAGATCCCATTTTTATTTTTAATCTTGAAATGGGAGTTACTGGTGCAGCTGTTGCCACAATAATTGGACAAGCATTTTCGTTTGTATTAGTAATATCAATTTTCATATTTAAAAAACAAGATGTTAGTGTAAATCCGATAGGGTTTAAATATAATCGTGAACATCTTAAAGGTATATTAAATGTAGGTCTACCAATCACTATTATGAATAGTGTTGCCTCGGTTACAACTAGTGTACTTAATTCAACTCTTACAAACGCTTATGAAACTGAAGAACTAGGTAAGGCAGCCGTGAATATTTTAGGAATATACTTCAAACTTCAATCATTCGTATTTATGCCAATTTTTGGGATAAATCAAGGCGGTATGCCAATACTTGGTTACAATTATGGCGCAAATTTAAAAAAGAGATTTAATCATGCATTACGGATTATGTTAGTCACAGCAATTATAATTATGCTGTTTGGCTTTGTTATATTTCAAACTATACCAGAAACACTCTTAAGCTTCTTTAGCCCAAATGAAGACATGATTACAATTGGCAAAAGGGCTCTACCAACAATTAGCCTAAGCTTTATTCCTGCAGTATTTTCAATAATATTTTCTATGAGTTTCCAAGCAATCGGTCAT